>ERZ869936.1353-NODE-1353-length-17817-cov-18.211913_pt1 | contig 17817 bp, 15 predicted proteins | sample MGYA00520876_ERZ869936 | MGnify/ENA primary metagenome ERZ869936 (study PRJEB32218, sample SAMN09650985) | biofilter metagenome | isolation source: enrty point of leading RO module | place: Saudi Arabia: Thuwal, RO plant located on Red Sea | collected 2016-02-17...
TTAGCTCTAGCCGGCCCTGCCGATTGCGGTGATCACGCAATCAACGCCTCGATCACACTCTTGATCTGCAACCCGCCCGCGGCAAGAAACACGATCAGCGTAACAACCAGCAGCAGGCTCACGACTCGCGAGTTCCGATATTCATCACCGACGAGCTCTCGGTTCCCATTCAGAATGAGCAAGACAATCGCCAACATGGGGATGAAGATCGCTCCCACGACGGCGTACACCTTGACCGCCGTCTGAAAGTTGAAGAGCACCAGGCCTGAGATCGGAATCACCGCGATTCCGAACAGGCACGCTCGATAGGGAATCGATTTCGTATCGACGACGGACGGCCCTAGCGCCGGATCTTTCGCCCGCATCAGTCCCACGAAGTCGGCAAACAGGTACGGCACACTCTGCCAGACGCCGAGCAGACTGCTGAAAAACGCCCCCCACGCCCCCAGCAGAAACGCCCACTTCGCGAACACCCCGAACCGGCCAAACGTCGACTCCAGCGTCTGAGCGATATTGACGACCAGGGAAGCCCCCTTGCCGTCCATCTCGCCCAGGCGGCTGCCAATAACGACCATCGCCAGGCCGAACACGGCGGTCATCCCGTACCCGACGCCCAGGTCGATCCGGCAGATCCCCAGTTGGGACGGATCGGCGCGGCCCTCTTCGCGAATCCAGTAGCCGTAGCAAAGCACCGTCACAGTCCCTCCGACGCCACCCAGCAGGGCGATCGTCCAGGAGAGGCCCTCGCCGTCGAAGTCGGGAATCGTCGGGATCACGAGCCCCCGCGCGACTTCCCCCCAGGGAGGATGGATCGCAACCGCCGTGGCGACGACGACCACGAACATCAGGCCGATGCACACGCTCATGACTTTTTCAAACAGCCGGTAGCCGCCGAGCCGGACGAGCCCCACCGCCAACAGGCTGTGCGCGATCCCGAAGACGATCTTGCCCGTCGCTGCCTCGCCGAAGACCGGAAACATGGCGTGCCCCACCACGCCGCACGCGCTCATCAGGGCCATCGCGACGAGGTAGCTCCACACGACCAGATATCCGAGAAACAGCCACTGGCTGCCTCGGCCGAGGTGAGTCGCGCAGCCTTCCAGGAGCGTCGAATTCGTCGCCAGTTGCCAGCGCGTGAGGCCTTCGTTGAGCACGTACTTCAGCCCTGCCCCCAGCAGGACGGCCCACAGAACGGCGACCCCCAGCTTCGTACCCGTGAATGCCGCCGTCGCCAGATCTCCGGCGCCCACGCCGGTCGCCGCGACGAGGACGCCGGGTCCGACGATTGCCAGGAGTGATTTTCGCTCCGCCAAGCGATTCACCGAGGTGGAAGGTGCGTGGGGCGCTGAGTGTGGTGCGCAGTCTGGTGAAATCTGGACGGTTGGTCGAGGGAAGAGCAGAGAGTTCAGAGCCGAGAGTCTGGATCTGAGAGCCACGGGTTGGGGGCCGCATGCCAATTGTGTGAATCGGGGGCGTATGACTTTCTTCTGCGGAGGGGTCTGCGTAGACTGAACGGTCCGACAATTCAGAATCTTGGAGTTGAGCGGTTCTCGCAGGAGCGCGAATCCCACACGGTTTCGTGCGAAAGCGCAGTCCAGCCAATCCCCCATGAGAGCCCTGACAGGGCACTGAGATGTTCTGCCAACGTTGACAACCACAACCTCACGGCCATCCGCAGCGACGTCCCACAAGTCGCATTCGCAAGCGGAATGGTCGCCCGCCGGCGCTCAGCCGTCCGCCGGACCTACCCGACTGGATGCGAGGAACTGGAACATGCGTAGTTTGTCCCGCCACCTGACAGTTGCTTTCGTCACGCTGCTCGCCTGGCCGGTGATGGCTGCCGCACAGGACAGCCCCGAGTGGGCCAAGCTGATTGAGCAGAGAGACACAATCTATGCGCGGCTGGGGCAGATCCAGGAGGAACTCACAGCGGCCGAGGGGGACGAGGCGGAGGAGTTGCGGACGGAAGGCCGTGACCTGATCAAGACGCTGCACGACGAGTTATTTCCTGCAATGCGGGAGGCGGCGGTGGAGGTGCTCAAGGCGGATTCGCTCGACGAAGAAACGGCCGCGAATCTGGTGGAACTGTCCTACCGCACGTATCAGGAAAACAACTTCGCCGCCGCCGCGGAGATTGCGGATGCCGTCACCGAACGCGCTCCCGAAAACGCCGACGCTTGGAATGTCGCCGGTGTTGCGCACTTCGCGATGGAAAATTTCGAGAAGGCTGCGGAAATCCTCGAGCATGCCCAGCAGAACGACCTCCTGACACAATTGGGAGCCCAGTACCGCGCCAGCGCGCAAAAGTACGTCGAGTACTGGGAGCGCGAGCACGCACTTCGAGAAGCGGAAGCGAAAGCGGAGGGGGATGAGGCGTTGCCACGGGTCGAACTGAATACCGCGCGGGGCACTGTCGTGGTCGAATTGTTCGAAAACCAGGCGCCGAATACGGTCGCCAACTTCATCAGCCTCACCGAGCAGGGCTTCTACGACGGGACGACATTTCATCGAGTGATCGGGGCGTTCATGGCGCAGGGCGGTTGCCCGAACTCGAAGCCGGGCTCAGACGGGATTCCGGGCACCGGAGGTCCGGGATACACGATCGAGTGCGAGGCCTATGCCGAGGATTCCCGCCGGCACTTTGCAGGCACACTGAGCATGGCGCACGCCGGGAAGGATACGGGAGGATCGCAATTCTTCATTACGCATCTGCCGACTCCCCACCTCGACGCCCCGCTCGCCACGGAACCGCACACGGTCTTCGGCCGGGTGATTGAGGGGATGGACGTGGTCCGGTCGCTGAAGGCGGGCGATGCGCTCGAGTCAGCCACGGTGCTGCGGAAGCGGAACCACGAGTACCAGCCGGTCACGATGCCCGAGTAGTGGCCTCGGGGGCGTCGACGACCCGCCTCTTGGTGGCTTTGATTAGTGCGTGGACGGCGGATCGGAGAGAATTGCGCGCAGACGTCGCAGGGCTCGCAGATACCGCATTCCGGCGGCCGCCGGACTGAGTCCGAGAGCTTCCGCGGTTTCTCCGTTCCCCAGGTGCTCGACGTGCCGCATGAGAATGATTTCCCGGTCGGTCTCGTCGAGCGTGGCGACCGCATCGAAGAATCTCTCGGCCAGTTCCTTGCGGATTGTGGCGGCGGCCGGCGTCAGTTCCGCGTCTTTCAACTGTCCTGCGAGATCGAGCGATGAGCGGTCCGAGTACGGCCGGCTCCTGAGCGGCTGGTCGCGGGCGACGTCCCTCCGCTGGGCGTGATGACGCCGGTGCAGATCGATCATCCGGTCCTTCGCCAGGTGCCGCATCCAGAGATGGAACGGCATCGGCGGATCCCGAAGATACTCGGCCAGCCGCCGGTTGGCTTCGAGCATGACGTCCTGCACAACGTCGCTGGCGTCGACTCTTCCCCGAATGGCGCGGTCCAGCCGCAGAGCGATCATCCGCCGGAGCGATTCGCGGTGTCTCTCCAGGAGGCGATTGGCCGCGTCCTCGTCACCGGCCGCGGCGCCGTCGATCAGTTCCTGGGTCTTCTCGGCGTCAGGCCACATGCGGAAATCTTGGGATCGTCGGACGGCCTCCATCGGAATGGAGTCCGCTCGCCCACATAGGTTGCGGCCGTCAGGCCTCAGCCTGCGGGCTTTGGCGTATCAGGTTGCCGACTTTCTGAAAGGCTTTGAACTTAAGACACGTTCCAGCGACCAACGGGAGCGGGTTGCCGTCTCCGAGCGGCAGCTCGCATGGGGTCGAGGCACTGCCTCGTCAGGCGTCCTTGATTTCGAAGATGGCTTCGATCTCAACGGCGGCGCCGGTAGGAAGCGCGGCGAAGCCGAGGGCGCTGCGGGCGTGGTAGCCGTCACCTTCTTTTCCGAAGATTTCGTGCAACAGGTCGGAGGCCCCGTTGATGACCAGGTGCTGATCGGTGAAGTCGGGCGCGGAGTAAACGCAGCCGAGCAGCTTGAGCACGCGGAGCCCGTCAATGGTTCCGTGGGCATTGTGCACGGAGCGGAGAATCTTCACGGCACAATCCTTGGCGGCTGCATAGCCTTCTTCAACGGAGAGTCCGCCGCCGAGCACTCCTTTGGCGTCACTGGTGTGTCCCGACGTAATCAGGAGATTTCCGGTGCGGATGCAGAGATTGAGATAACCCGGCTTGATCGGGTCAAAGGAAAGGCCGAGTTCCTGGGCTTTTTGCGCGGGGGTCATCGTGGGCTCCTCAGTGGTTGATTGGGTCTGAGAGTGGGAAAACAAATAAAGTGGGATGCATGCTGGATCACCGACACGTTGCAAAGCTGTCTATTGCACGCAGCTTCTGTGGAATCGTTCTTTAGTCAGTTTGCTGTCCGAAAAACTCGAATAGAACACGGAGCAGCGCGGATGGAACGGGTTTTCACGGATCGTCTGCTGCGAGTTCACAAAGTTTACGGCTGTTTCGATGCCTGCTCTGCGCTCTCGCGAATTGAGACAGGTACTGCGAAGAAATTGCGCCGATCCGTTGCATTCACCAAGTTCGCGCACTCTTCCGGAACGCCTTTCGCGAACGACGCTGAAGGCGTCGCACAACAAAGCCGGGGGTCGCTCCGACAGGAGCGCACCCCCGGTCCATGGACCGCCGCCTTCCACGAACGCTGAAGGCGTTCGACAGGCTGCTATGTCATGGACAGGTTGGAAAACTGACCTACTTTCTCGCGGCTCTACTGAACCGGATTCGCGGTGTCAATCGGCAGAGTATTGGAAGCGGACGGTGAGGACAAGAAGCGCCAGCGTCACCACAGTTGCTGGCCGGCCGACTGCTCGATCGGGTTGCCGCTGAGCAGCGACTCGACGTCGGACCGCGCGACGTCGAGGGCGCGATCGAACAGTTCCCGCGAATCGAGCGACTTGTAGTTCTCGATCTTGCCGACGATGCCGTTGCATTGCGTATCGGCGACTTCCTGGAAAAAACGCGGCAGATCGGGCGTGAGTTCGACGGCCCGCTCGAAGGACATCTGTCCGGCGGCGATGTCGTCAATTCTGTGGGGCCACCAGTCGGCGTCGAGCAGTTCGGGCGAGACATATTCGACGAAGGCGGTCTCGACGCCTCCCGCGTGCTGGTCGCCCCGCTCACTGGAGAACTCGGCCAGCGGTTCATGCAGCCAGCGGAAGGCCCAGCGGGACGCCCTGCTCTGCTGCAGCCCCTCCACGATTGCCTGCCGATGCACGATCGAACCGTGGACGTCGACGACATAGAGCGACTCGGGACGCAACCAATCGAGGACGGCATTGGTGAAGCGGGTGACATACCGGGTCAGCAGTTCGGCGGTGAGATCGATGCTGTACCCGAACGGCAGGCCCCAGGTGAGTTGTCCATATTCAACCGGCGGTCCGGGGACGACTCCTTTGTATTCGCGAGCGAGTTGCTGCAGGACGCCGTAGCTCTGGATGGTGTCCGTGCAGAGCGGCAGGTGCGGGCCATGCTCTTCAACGGCCGTGTCGACGCTGAAGGCCAGAACCTTCGGGGAATCACATTCCGCAGGCGTCACCGGAGAAAGTTCGACCACGCGCAGCCGCGGCAGCTTGCTGCTTCGCAGCGAAGAAAGCTCATGCTCCGGAAAGCAGCGATAAATCTGTTCCACGACCCGATGTTTCAGTTCGTCATCGAGCGCCTCATGAAAGAGCGGCGGAAGGTGGAGATCGCCAACCGTGCGAATGGTCGAATACGCCGTTCCCAGCGAGCAGATGGGGAGGACCATGTCCGTCGACGCGTCGAGTTGCCGCAGGCGGTTGAGGGTATACGACGTCAACCAGGGGCCGTGGTTGACGCGCCTCGGGAGGTACTCGTTGAGGTGCATGGGGAGACGGTGGGGTTGCCTAATTTTCGGGAGTCGTTCCAGTTGGATCAAGTTTGAGCGACCAAGGCGAGCGGCGCGGCGTAAGCCCGCCGATGCGTCCTTCTGAATGTAGTCGATTCGCTCCGCGAGTGGACATGCGACTTGCGGAGAGTCGCCTACGTTGGTTGCGGTCCTCAGGCCGCGTTAGCAGAGTTCTGCCTTCAGCCGTTCGGCGAGTCTGCTGATCGATTCATCGTGGATGCACGTGGGGTTGATGATCAGTGCGCCTGCGTGGAGCCTCCCGTGGCTGACATAGATGGGGGGAGAGCCGGTACGGAGACTGCGGCAGATCTCCAGAGCCGAGCGGCCGAGGGCGGAGCAATCGGGGCGGATTTCGAGCAGCGGCCACATTTCTTTGTGAGCCGGCGTGAGGATGCGGCAGTCTGCCTTCGCGTCGGCAAGGGCGTCCTGGATGGTGGTCAGATTCGAGTGATACCGGGGCAAATCGGCGTCGTAGGCGCCGGAGGCGAACAGTTCGAGCGCCGTCAGCAGAGCAACGATCGACTCCTTGGAGACCTTGCTGCCTCGGCCGATGCCGTGCCGGGGAATGCCCTTCAGTTGCGAGCGGTCAATCAGGTTGGCCGGCGGATCCCATAACTCGAAGTGGTCGTCCATGTCGAGCATCTGAATGGCGGCCGAGGAGATCAGCGCCTTCCGACCGCAGAGGATGCCGGTGGACTGCGGACCGCGGATCGACTTGCCGCCGCTGAAGGCGACGAGATCCGCACCGGTGGCGGCGATGTCCTTCAAGTTCGAGCGGGGCGGGAGTTCGCCGGCGGCGTCGACCAGGACGGGAAGATTGTGCCGGCGGGCGACTTCAACGACGGCCGCCAGGTCCGGTTTCGAATCGGGCGCAAAGACGTAAACGATGCCGGCGGTCTGCTCGGTGACGGCGGCTTCATACTCCCAGGGCTCCGTCCGGCGGCCCCCTGCGCCGGCGACGATTTCATTGAACCCCACCTCGACGAACCGCGCGCCGGCGGCGCGGATGGCATGGTCGTAACCGCTGCGCTGTTCACGGGCGATGAGAAACTGGTTGGGAAAGCCGTCACAATGCGGGAGTGATTCGATCCGCCGCAGATCGTGGCCGGCCAGGATCGCGGCCGTCCCGAGTGTCAGCGCGGCGGCAGCACCGGCGGCGACGAGCCCGGCTTCGGTTCCGGTGTGGTGGGCGATCTTGCGGGACGCGGCAGCCTGCATCTGTTCCAGGGGCACCCATTCGGCGGCGGCATCGCGAAACGCATCGAGAACTGCGGCCGGCATCGGAGAGCCGCCAAGGCGGGTCACGGCGCCGCTCGCGTTAATGATCGGTTCAAGCCCGAAGTCCTGGTAGATGCTCATGGTCTGATTTACGAATTTCACGGCAACGCCCACCAGTTGCAACTGGTGGGCCCTTGCGTATGTGTGTGTGTACGCGCTATTCCGGAATCGGTTCGTCAAGAACAAGGCTGCGCACAAACCTCACCGGCGGCGAACCGTGCGCAGTGACCGCGTCGTTATATCGCTTGAGCGAGAAGTCGTCGCCCCACTGCTCCCGGGCGGCTTCGCGGAGGTCGAAGTGTTGCTGGACGCCGACGAAGTAGGTGGAGAGTTGAGTCGAAGTAAGTTGGGCGCGGGTCCACTTGCCGGCGGCTTCTCGCTCCTCCTGGAAGGCGTCTTCCATCATCAGTTTCATCGCTTCGTCGCGGCGGATGCCGTCGAAGTGGATCGACTGGTCGAGAATCGCGTTGGAGATTGTCCGCAGATACCACTTGAGCGTGACGAGCCGCATCAGCGGGTCGCGATCGAGGAAGCCCTGTTCAGACATCATCTGCTCGGTGTAGCAGGCCCAGCCTTCGACGAAAACGCCCGAGGAGAGCAGCGCCCGCAAACGCGAGGGGCAGCGGTTCGAACGGGCGAGTTGCAGAAAGTGGCCCGGCATCGCCTCGTGCACGGTGAGATTGTGGATCGAGCGGATGTTGTACTCCCGCAGGAACGACGTGCACTGCTCGTCGGTCCAGTCTTCGGGAAGTGGGGCGACGGCATAATAGGTCTGCTGGCCGACTTCGAGCGGACCGGGCGAGTCGCAGTAGGCGACCGAGACGCCCCGCTGGAACTCCGGCATGATGATGATCGTCATCGGATCGTCCGGGATCGTGATCAGGTCGTGCTCGCGGACGAAGCGGGTGGCGATCTCCATCGAATGTTCAGCCGCCGCGACGATGCCATCGCGGGGCGGTCGGTCTGCGGCTGCCAGTTCGATGGCGGCGGCGATCGCCTGCTGCTGTTGTTCTCTGGTGGGTTCGTCGGGGAGAGCGAGTTCGGTTCGCCCGTCTTTGAGGACGTCACGGGCGATCTCATACATCTCAGCGCGGACGCGCCGCAGTTCGAATTCGGCCCGTTCGCGGACTTCCTGGCGCGAGAGGGACCCTTCGAGCGTAAATCGGAGTTTCTCGTCGTACAGTTCCGGGCCGAGGCGGAAGTCACCTTCGGCTGCGGGGACGAGTTCGTCATCGAGCCAGGTCTGATGCTGCTGGACGGCCTCTGTCGCCAACTCAATCGCCTGTTCCAGCCGTGCTTTCTCGTCCTCGTTCAGTTCATCCATCAGCGGACGGACGGCATTGTCGATGATGCTCAGGACCCCGTCGTTCTGTTTCGCGGCCGTCTCCGCGTGCACGCGCGGGACGCGGGCAGGGACGAGAGTCTGGCGGATCTGTTCGTACAGGCGGGGAAATTGTTCGAGGCGAGATGTGACGGCGGCGAGTCGTTCGCCGGCGGGTGCGAATTCGCGCGCGGTCAGGCCGTAGATGGCGCTGCCTGCGAGTTGCGTGTAGACCACCGGGTTCCACGCCCACTCTTCGAGGCGATCGAGTCGCCATAACTGTTTGTGCAGCTCGTGACGCAGAAACGCGTAGTCGACCTGGTTGTCACGCGTGAGTTGTGCACGATCGATCTGCTCGACATCGGCCAGGAAGTCGCTCAGAAAGGTCCGGCGACGTTCGCGGGCCTCCTTGCTGATCTCGTCGAGTTCATGGTCGAAGCGGTGGTCCCCCAGCGTGGTCGCGCTGACGGGAGAGAGGGCCGGAGACTCGTCGATAAATCGTTCCGCCAGCGCCTCGAATTGCTCGTTCATCGCGTCGTCGTCTCCAGCCAGAGTTGCCGAGGCGCAGGTGTGGATGATCGTCAGCAGCAATGCGGCGACGATCACAACTCGTAATCGGAGGATGTGAGGAGAGAGGGTGTTCATGCTGGTGGGAAACGCCCGGATGGTTCGTCGGGATTGGCACCACTGAGACACGGAGTGGCCTGCGGCCACAACGAATGTCGCCGACTCGCTCCGCGAGTCGGTTGGAGGCAGCGATGACCGTCCATGCAGTTCACGAGTGCTCGACGACTCTCGCAGGTAAGCACTGTGCTTCTCGCTCGCGCCAAAATTTGCGCAGGCAACAAACAAATCACGAATTAGTAGTACAGAGTGTGCCGAGAACGAAGATTCCAACGAACTTGTTGTTGTGATTCTAAAACCACCATGTTGCGTCGCTCTCGAACAGACCGACAGCCGTCATCGAGCGTCCCCGTTTAACTCCTCCGTGTCTCCGTGACTCCGTGGTGCATTTTCGGATCTACGTTCCCTCCAGGCTGTATTCCCGGATGGCGTTTTCGGACCACAGCAGTCGCTGCTCCGCCTCCGGACGCTCGGCGATGATCTCGCTGAGAGCGCCGATCCAGTTCTTGAGCGGCGCACCCAGCAGGCAGACAGGCCAGTCGCCGCCGAAGACAACGCGCTTTGGTCCGAATGTGTCGAGACAGTGGTTGACGATCGGCGCCAGATCGTCGGCCGTCCAGTCTTCAGGGGCGCGGGCGACGATCCCGGAGATCTTGCAGATGACGTTCGGCCGGTCGGCGAGGCTCTGCATGTCGCGTTTCCATTCGTCGGCGTCGTGCCAGGCTTCTTCCGCGCCGTCGCGAAGTCGCCCGAAGGCTTTGGGATCGGCGTTGCCGCAGTGGTCGACGATGAAGCGTGTGTCGGGGCAGAGTTCGGTCAGCTTCAGGCCGTCCCTGAGTTCGCCGGGCCGCATGCAGAGGTCGAAGCTGAGACCCTGCTCTCCCAGAAACTGCACGCCGTCGACGAATTCCTCTTTCAAGCAGGTTTGCGGCGGGATGTCGTCGTTGTGGAGAACCTGCCGGACCCCCTTGATGTAGGGACTGGGCATGAGCCCGTTGATGTACCTCTTGAAGCCGTGCGAATCGGGCCGTCCCCCAATGACGGCGGCGATGGTCGGGGCCTCGGAATTCTTGCAGAGACTGACGACGTGCTCAGCCTCGGCGACCTTGTCCTCGGCGGCAACGTCCACCTCCATGTAGACGCACTTCACGTTGTGCCCGCTGGTCGCATCAAGGTACTCGGCCGTGCCGTACTTGTGGTTGAGGATCTCCGGGGCCGATTCCAGCCACGGCGGCTGATACTTCTCCAGGTCCCAGAGATGCTGATGCGTATCAATGATGAGCATATCCTCGCCCTGCTGTTCTGCCGCGCGTCCGATCGCACCCAGGACCGGCACCGCCGCCGCCCCTCCGGCCCACTGGACAAACTCTCGACGGGTCAGATTCATTGCGGTCTCCCGGATTAGCGCGAACGAGATTGATCCTGTTAACGTCAGAATATCGTGAGAGACGCGTTGATGCACGTATGTTGGAGTAGGGCCGGCTGTGCCGGCCGCTTCGCATGTTGACGCATATCGCAGCCGTCGGCCGGCACAGCCGGCCCTACACGTGGTGATTGGTCGCGCGCGGTTTGGTATATTGTCGTTATGCCGAACTGGCGACGCGCTTATGTTCCGGGTGGGACGTTTTTCTTCACGGTCGTCACAGACCGACGGGTGCCCATCTTTGGTCATCCGGCCGCCAGAGCGATCCTCGGCAGCTTGCTGCGCCGATGCCAGTTGAAGTGGCCGTTCGAAATCAACGCGATCGTGCTTCTGCCAGACCATCTCCACGCCATCTGGTCGTTGCCGTCCGGCGATACGGCTTATCCGAGACGCTGGGGCTGGATCAAGAAGGAGTTCACGAAGAACTGGCGGCTCATCGGCGGCGGTGAGCAGGCGGTGTCTCCCGGACGGGAACGGGACGGACGAAGCGGCGTTTGGCAGCCGAAGTACTGGGAGCATACGCTGGAAGACGAAGACGACTTCGAGCGGCATTTCGACTATGTGCACTACAATCCGGTCAAGCACAGTCTGGTGCGTTGCCCGCACGAGTGGCCCTGGTCGAGCTTCCACCGGTGGGTTGATGCAGGCGTGTACGACCGACACTGGGCGTGTTCGGAAGACGCGCGACGGACGATGAAGTTCGACGAGATTGAATCAACGGTCGGAGAGTAGGGCCGGCTGTGCCGGCCGGCCCTGTGGGAGCTAAGCGATGTCAGATCATTCAATCAAACTGTTTCCGCCCGGATGCCGCGACTTCGATTTCTTACGGCCGTCCGTCGAGGCGACCTTTGCAACCATCGACAGCTTCGTTGAAAAACAGACGCGTTCGACGGACATCGAATTGCCCTATTGGTCGAACGAGCGCGCGACATTGAGCCAACTAGCGGCTGGTATCTGTCGCTCGAATACGAACAACCTCGTTGTGGAAGAGTACCAGTGCACCAAGGGGACGGTCGACGAGCCTTGGAAAGGACGGCGCGACCTGTGGTTTCGAATTGAAGATCAGATTTGCCATGCCGAAGCGAAGCAATCCGGAATCTGTTGGCCGTGCGTGGGCCGATTCACGCAGCGAGACGCAGAAAGTTGCGTGCGATTGGCCATCGAAGAGGCGCGAGCATCTGAACGAGATTCGATCTGGACAACATCACACCGAACTTACGCGACCTCAGGTGACGACGTCGAGACGGAGAGACGGAAGCCTCGTTGCTTCGGCATCGTCTTCATTACGCCCTACGTAACGTTAGAAAACCAGCCGCAATGGGAATCAGAATTTCGTCGTTTCAGCGACGTTATTCACTCAGCGTTGGCGTCCGTAACGAAGGCGGAAGAGCATCGCTTCATGTGGGCGCGTTACTTTCGCGCGGACCTGCTGAAGAAGTCGCTCTTCTTTGATTCACCGTATTACAAGACTTGGATTTCGATGCCGGAGCTTGACATCTTGATCTGCGAATCTGGATCAGGTCAGTGAGTCGGGCCGGCTGTAGCGGCGAGCGCCGGCCGGCACAGCCGGCCCTACGCGAGGAGGTCTTGAATGACTTGGCCATGCACGTCGGTCAGCCGGAAATCCCGGCCGGCGTGGGGGAAGGTGAGGCGTTCGTGATCGAAACCGAGCATGTGCAGCAGCGTGGCCTGCAGGTCGTAGATGTGGACCGGGTCTTCGGCGACGTGGAAGCCGAGTTCGTCGGTGGCGCCGTGGGTGAGGCCGGGCTTGATGCCGCCGCCGGCGAGCCACATGCTGAAGGCCTGCGGGTGATGATCGCGACCGAGCGAGCGGCCGAGGGCCTGGCTCGATTCGACCATCGGCGTGCGGCCGAACTCGCCCCCCCAGATCACGAGTGTTTCGTCCAAGAGGCCGCGCTCCTTGAGATCGGCGATGAGTGCGGCGGAGCCCTGGTCGGTGGCTGCGCAGTTGCGTTTCACGTTGCCGGCCACGTCGCTATGGGCGTCCCAGCCTTCGTGGTAGATGTTGATGAAGCGGACGCCCCGTTCAACCATCCGTCGCGCGAGCAGGCAGGCGCGGGCGAACGAGGGTTTCTCCGGCTCACAGCCGTAGAGATCGAGCGTGGCCTGCGTTTCGCTGCTGAGGTCGGTGAGTTCGGGGGCCGATGTCTGCAGGCGGAACGCCATCTCGTAGGCCGCGATACGGGTCTCGATCTCCGGGTCGCCGACGAGTTCGAGGCGATTGCGGTTGAACTTCTGAACCAGGTCGAGCGAGTCTCGCTGCAACTGCGTGTCGACGCCGGGGGGACTGGAGACGTTGAGGATCGGATCGCCCTGGTTGCGGAAGCGGACGCCGCTGTAGACGGTGGGGAGGAATCCGCTGGACCAGTTGGCGGATCCACCGCTGATGCCGCTGCCGGTCGACATGACGACGAAGGCGGGCAGGTTCTGTGTTTCGCAGCCGAGTCCGTAGAGAACCCACGATCCGAAGCTGGGCCGGCCAGGTTGGGCGAAGCCGGTGTTGAGGAAGATCTGTGCCGGCGCGTGGTTGAACTGGTCGGTGTGCATCGAGCGGACGAAACAAACGTCGTCAGCGACCTTGGCGAGGTGGGGCAGCATCTCGGAGAGTTCCGCTCCGCTTTCGCCGTGCCGGGCGAACTTGTAGCGCGGTCCGAGGACGGCAGCGTCGGGTTGGATGAACGCGTAGCGTTGGTCCCCGTAGACCGACGGCGGGATCGGTTTGCCTTCCATCCGCGTCAGCTCCGGCTTGCTGTCGAAGAGTTCGAGCTGACTCGGAGCCCCCGCCATGAACAAGTGGATGACGGCCTTCGCCTTGCCCGGAAAGTGGGGTTTTCGCGGCGCCAGCGGATCGGTTTCCGCCGCCGAACGGGCGAGGGACTGCAGCGAGCCGGTGAGCAGCCCGGCGAGCGCGACCTTGCCCAAGCCCAGACCGCAGTCGCTGAGGAAGTGCCGGCGAGCCACGTTCTTGTAGGACAGGTTTTCAACCTGTCCAGGATGCAGAGACGACATGATGCTCTCCATTGACGTGGAAGCTGAGGAGTGGGTCGAGTTGAAGTTTCGGGGGTGGTCGGTTTGAGTTTCGGTGGTTGAGGATTCGGTGAACGCTGCTCGGACAGGATGAAACCCCTGTCCTACTGGACGTTCCTCCGAGGATCCAGCGCAGGCGTCGCCGGCAGCCCAACAACGTAGCGCACGCAGCCTTGCGTGCGTCCCGCTGATCGCAAAGGCCGCTGACGCACGCTGGCAGCGTGCGCTACGGACAACCGCGACAATTTTCGCAGGACGACAAACTCTCGCCAGTGAGCAGCACGGAGTGTTGTGGTACAGTCCCGCACAGCGATGTGCAATCCCCAGCCGGGAGCGCCGTGAGCGTCGGACCCAAACGGAGACAAGGGGTATGTTTGATCTGGCGGCCGTTCAATCCGCACTGACCGACGCCAACCTCGATGGCTGGCTGCTTTATGACTTCCGTGGACTCAACGTCCTCGCCACCCGCGTGTTGCAGTTTCCGGAAGACAGCATGGGCTCGCGCCGCTGGTTTTACTGGATTCCCGCCACGGGACAGCCCCGAAAGCTCGTCCATCGCATTGAAGACTCCGCCCTCGACCATCTGCCGGGCGAAAAATCGGTCTATCTTCGCTGGCAGGAATTCGAAGCCGGCGTGGCTAACCTGGTCGATGGTGCTCAGCGGGTCGCGATGGAGTATTCGCCCCGCAATGCGAATCCCTACATCTCCCGTATCGATGCCGGGACGTTCGAACTGGTCCGCTCCTGTGGCGTGGAGCCGGTCTCGTCAGGCGATCTGATTCAGCTCTTCGAGGCGACTTGGGACGATGCGCAATGGGAGATGCATCTGCAGGCTGACCGCGTCACCGATTCATCGTTCGAGAAGGCCTGGGGCTTCATCGCTGAGCGCGTCCGAGCCGACGGCGGTGTGGAGGAAACCGCTGTCCGCGACCTGATCATGGACCACTTCGCCGCCCACGGCTGCGAGACCTATCATCCCCCCATCGTCGGCCGCGGATCCCACAGCGGGCTGCCGCATTATGAAACGGGGGACGGGGACGACACGCGGATTCGTGAGGGCGAATTCGTCCTTATCGACCAGTGGTGCAAACTCAGCCAGCCCCGCTCCGTCTACAGCGACGTCACACGCACCGGCTTCGTCGGCGAGAGCGTGCCGGAGGAGTACACGAAAGTCTTCCGGATCGTCGCCGCCGCGCGGGATGCGGGGACTTCCTTCGTGCGCGACGCCTTCGCCGCCGGACGCGAAATTCAGGGGTGGGAAGTCGACGATGCGGTCCGCAAGGTCATCGACGACGCCGGGTACGGACAGTTCTTCAGCCATCGCACAGGCCACAACATCGGCCAGGAAGTGCACGGCAACGGCGCCCATATGGACAACCTGGAGACCCACGAAACCCGCCGCGTCATGCCGGGCACCTGCTTCTCGATCGAGCCGGGCATCTACCTCCCCGAATTCGGTATCCGCAGCGAAGTCGACGTCTTCGTGGGGCGCGATGGCACGGTGCACGTGACCGGCGGACCGCAGAGCGAGGTGCTGCCGATCCTGCGGCAGTATTGAGCGAACTCGGCAGGATTCACCACAAAGGCACAGAGACACGGAGGGGGCACGGAGAGGCTCTTCAGCAGTCAGCGCTCCACCTGCTTCAGCAATACAGCAGGGATCAAGGGTGCCGGTCGGGATTCAATCAGCCGAAGTCCCAATCCTCGAAACGCACTGAATTGCCTGCTGACGATTCAATCCCCCAGCGAACACTTCTGAACCGACCTTTGTTTTCTTCGCTCCCTTTTGTGATACATCTCTCTGTGCCCGCTCAGTGCCCCCTCTGTGTCTCAGTGTTGAACAACCCGCGCAGCCGCCTCCCGGGCTGTCTCCAGCACGCGCGTGTCGTCCCACTGTTCGAGCGGTGAGTAGCGCGGATGCCGCGACTCCTTGTACGGATCGTTCCGCTTTGTGTTGTAACAGCAGATGAGAGCCCACCGCGGGTGCTCGCTGCGGTTCTGGTCGCTGCGGTGCAGCAGGTTGGCGTGGAAGAAGACGGCGTCGCCCGGTTCGAGTTCGACGTGCACCAGCTCGAATCGCTCCAGCGCGACATTCACCCGTTCCAGGTCGGCGCCGGTCTGGTCGCCTGTCTTGCCGTGGTCGATGCGGCCGATGTGGTGTGAGCCGCGGAGCACCTGCAGGCAGCCGTTCTCCTTGTTCGCCCGGTCGATCGCAACCAGACAGCTTCCCATGTCAGGCAGCAGGCAGCCGTTGTCGTACCAGTAACCGTAATCCTGATGCCACTCCCACGCCCCGCCGACGCGCGGCTCCTTCAAGATCAGCTTGTGGTGGTAGTGATAGACTTCCCCGCCGAGAAACGTCTCCATCCTCTCCACGACCCGCCGGCTGCGCGCGATCGCGGAGTAGACGTCGTCCCGCAGTTCATTCCGCAGCGCGAGCGTCACCGGCATTCCGGTCGCATCTTGCCGCCCGTAGGCGGAGTCGGCCAACTCCTTGTCCGCCCGCGCGATCTGGCCGAGCAGGCGGGTCTCTTCGTCGTTCAGGAGGCCGCGAACGATCACGAATCCGTCGCGATGGAATACGTCAGTGAGTTCGGAAAACGCTTGATGCGTCGACATCAGTAACTCCGCGGGAGATGAAGTCGTAGGGCCGGCTGTGCCGGCCGGAATCGGTTTGCTCGCTGCCAGCGGCCGGCACAGCCGGCCCTACTCGCTGCCGGGATCGACATTACACGGCGCGGCTCACACCGAACAGGGACTTGCCATCTCCTTCCCCGATCGATCACAATACATCAGCGATCGTTGATTCACGAACCGCCCGCGTTGCGTGCGGCGTTGCAGACGGAGTCCTTGATGAACAGTGCGGTGGAATTCCGTGGAATCCTCCCCCGGCGCGACCTCCTGCGCGTCGGGTCGTTGAGCATTGCGGGGTCGCTGTTGCCGGGTTCGCTCGCCGCCGGCGCGATTGAACCACGCCGCCCCGCCGATTCTGTCATCTTCCTCTGGATGGGGGGCGGCGTCACGCACATCGACTCGCTCGATCCCAAACCGGAAGCGCCCGAAGAGATCCGCGGCACTCTTTCGGCCATCGACACCGCACTACCCGGCGTGCAGTTCTGCGAGACCTGCCCCAATCTCGCGAAGATGGCCGATGACCTGTGCGTCGTCCGCAGTTTTTCGCACGACAGCAACGACCACCTGCTCAGTCAGGTTTACACGCTCTCCGGCCGCAAGGTGACGCAGGCGCAGCTCTTTACCGAACCGAACATCGGGGCCATCGTCTCACATCTGCTCGGCCCGCGCAACGGCCTGCCCGGTTACATCGCCGTGCCCGGCATCACACGCCCCGGCCCGCCTCCGCACGATCTGTTCGTCGGCGGCTGGCTTGGTCGCGAGTATGCACCGTTCTGTGTCGGTGGACGGCCGGAGCAGCCCGACTTCACGGTCGGCGAGAAGGAAGACAATCCAGCGGCGCTCCATGTCGAGGATCTCCGACCGAAGGAACTCGATTACCCAACGGAATTGACTGTCGGCCGCCTCTCCAGCCGCGCGTCGCTCAAGACCAGTCTGGAGCACGCGACGCGCGTGGCCGAAACCTCCGCCGTCCATGCCACGGCCGACGAGAACTTTGAATCGGCCATGCACCTGCTCACGTCGCCCGACGTCCGGCAGGCCTTTGATCTCGGCGCAGAAGACGAACCGCTGCGCGAACGCTACGGCCGGACGAAGATCGGCGGCCGCTGCCTGCTCGCCCGCAGACTGGTTGAAGCCGGCGCGCGGTTTGTGATGGTCGACTACGGCTACGACCCCGACTACGGCAACCTGTGGGACATCCACAACGCCAGTTCGCAGAATTTCCCGCACGTCTCGCAGATGTGCCAGCGGGGCTACAACGTGGCGGGTATCGACAAGGCGTTCGCCGCCCTCATCGGAGACCTCAAACAACGCGGCCTCCTGGAAACCACGCTGGTCGTCTTCCTCACCGAGTTCGGCCGCACGCCGAAGATCAACGCCAACGGCGGCCGCGATCACTGGGGCATGTGCGGCTCGATGTTTTTCACGGGAGCCGGCGTCAACTCAGGCCAGGTGATCGGCGAAAGCGATGCGCAGGCCGGTTACCCCGTCACCGAGGGATACGGCCCCGCCGACATCGCCGCCACGATGTATGCCGCCATGGGCATCGATCAAGACGCCCGCATCCGCGATCGGGAAAACCGCCCCCATCCGATCCTCGATCACGGCGGGCCCATCCCCGGCGTCCTGGCCTGAG
>ERZ869936.1354-NODE-1354-length-17814-cov-17.237513_pt1 | contig 17814 bp, 10 predicted proteins | sample MGYA00520876_ERZ869936 | MGnify/ENA primary metagenome ERZ869936 (study PRJEB32218, sample SAMN09650985) | biofilter metagenome | isolation source: enrty point of leading RO module | place: Saudi Arabia: Thuwal, RO plant located on Red Sea | collected 2016-02-17...
GACATCCGACTCGCTCCGCGAGTCGCGTGTGCGCTCGATCAATCAGCGGTTGTCGATTTCGACTCGTGATTGGTCTGGAGTCCATAGGCTGGGGATGCGGCATGACACGCGGGGAGTGTGACGCCGGCCGACTCGACGGAGCGAGTCGGCCACATTGTTTTCGTCCGAAGTCTCACGACTTCGGCTACAGGACCGGGGCTTCCTTCGGTTCGCTCAGTCCAGCCCCGGCCACCCGGATAAGATGTGTGTAGTGGACGGGGTATCATCCGGGGCCTTGAAGCTCCTGGTGTCGTTGCGACTTTGCGTGGGGCCCCAACGGTGACGCAGGTTGGCAGCATGCGCTACGAAATCCCCTGGGCCAACGCTGTGGGGCGGGTCGGTCTGATGGAAATCCTGTGGGCGGGAGGATACTCTGATCCGTGCAACGGTGCGGGCGGGACCATATCACGCAGCGAACGATGGCAGACTCTCCGATTCCCAATTCCGCCGATCAGGCCGCGACGCTGAGGAGTCTGCTCGATTCCGTCAACGACCTGGTCTGGTGCACCTCAGTCGACGGCACGGAGTTGATTTACGTCAATCCCGCCGCCGAACGCATCTACGGCCGTCCGCTCACGGAACTGACCGGGAATCAGGACGTCTGGGCGGAAGCCATCCATCCCGACGACCGCGCCACCGTCGAAGAGAACCTCCACACCCTGATCGACAAACGGCAGGTGCACCAGGAGTACCGGATCGTTCGTCCGGATGGGGAGGTGCGCTGGATTCAGGACCGGATCAGCGTGGTGTACGGCGACGACGGGGAGCCTTTGCACGTGGGAGGCATCGGCACCGACATCACCGAGCGGAAGCGGGCCGAGGAAGAATTGCTTGTCGCGCGGGACGAGGCGCACGCCGCCAATCGCGCCAAGAGCGACTTCCTCGCCAACATGAGCCACGAGATCCGCACGCCGATGAACGCCGTGATCGGGATGACGGAGTTGCTGCTCGACACGTCGCTCGACGACGCGCAGCGGGAATACGTCCGCATGGTGCACGAATCGGGCGAGTCGCTGCTCGAATTGATCAACGGCATTCTCGACTTCTCCAAGATCGAAGCCGGCAAGCTGGAATTCGAGCGTCTTTCGTTCAGCCTGCACGAGAGCCTGGGCGACACCATGAAGTCCCTGGCCCTCCGCGCGCATCGCAAGCAGCTCGAACTCGCGTATCACATCCATCCGGACGTGCCCGAGCATCTGGTGGGGGATCCGGGGCGATTGCGGCAGGTGATCGTCAACCTTGTCGGCAATGCGATCAAGTTCACCGAAGAGGGGGAAGTGGTGGTCGTCGTCTCGTGCGAGTCGCAGACGAACGGCGACGTGATGCTGCACTTCGCCGTCACCGACACCGGAATCGGAATCGCCGAGGAGAAGCGGGCGCGGATCTTTGAAGCATTCGAACAGGCGGACGCCTCGACCACACGGCAACACGGCGGCACCGGTCTCGGCCTGGCAATCTCCACCCGCATCGCCGAGCACATGCACGGCCGCATGTGGGTTGAAAGCGAATTGGGCAACGGCAGCACTTTCCATTTCACCGCGCGGTTTGAAAAATCCCGTGACAAGCCCGCAGCGCGTCCGCAGATTCCTCTCGACGAGGTCTCCGGCATGCGGGTGCTGGTTGTCGACGACAACGCCACCAACCGCCTCATCCTCGAAGAGATGCTCCAGACCCGCGGCATGCGGCCGGTCGTCGCCGCCGGAGCCGAAGAGGCCCTGTCGCTGATGCACGAGGCCCACCAGCGGGGCGAGGACTTCCGCCTCGTCCTCACCGACGTGCACATGCCGGAAGTCGACGGCATCACGCTGGCCGAGCAGATCAAGGGGGACGCCGAACTCGGGGGGGTGACGATCATGGTGCTCACGTCGGGCGACCGGCCGGGCGATCGCACGAAGTGTCAGGAACTGGGCGTTGCCGCCCACCTCATGAAGCCGATCAAGCAGTCGGAACTGGTCGACGCCATCGTGCTGGCGTTCGACATCCAGACGGCCGACCCCGAGCCGGACGGGGCGGAGGCCATCGGCGGCGATGTGCGAATTCCGCCGCTCCGCATTCTGCTGGCCGAAGACGCGCTGGCCAATCAGATGCTGGCGGTCGGGCTGCTCAAGAAGGGCCGGCATCAGGTGACGGTGGCCAACAACGGCAAGGAAGCGGTGGCGCAATTGCAGACGCAAGCGTTCGATCTGGTGCTGATGGACGTGCAGATGCCCGAGATGGACGGTCTGGAGGCGACGGCCGTGATCCGCCGCATCGAAGCCGACGGTCAACTCTCGCACCAGCCGCGGACTCCCATCCCGATCGTGGCGATGACGGCGCACGCGTTGAAAGGAGATCGCGAGCGTTGTCTCGAAGCCGGCATGGACGCCTATGTGTCAAAGCCGATCCGGGTGAGGGAACTCTATGCCGCCATCGCGGAGTTCTATCAGGACAACAGTTCCGGCGAAGAGAGCGCTGCGGGAACAGGCCCAGCGCCTGCGGCGGCCGCCTCCAGCGATCTGATGGACTGGTCGAAGGCACTCAAATCGGTGGAAGGCGATGCCGAACTGCTGAAGGCGGTGGCCGGCGCCTTTTTGACCGAGTGCCCGATCCACCGGCACGACCTTCAGGCGGCGGTTGCGGCCGGCGACGCCCCGACGATCGCGCGAGTCGCTCACACTTTGAAATCGGTGATGCAAACCTTTGGTGCAGAGCGGGGGTACGATCTGGCGGCCCAACTGGAGACAATGGGGACGCAGGACGATCTGTCGGACGCCGCAGCGTGCTCCGCCGAACTGTTTCAGTTCCTCGACGAATGGACGCGTGTGCTGTCCGCGCTGGTCAACGGGGAAATCACTCCGCCGACGCCGGCGTGACGTGCTTGCCGCCCCGCCACAGCGCGGAGACCATAAGCAGCAGGCACAGCGCTGCACACAACGCCGGGAACCAGTCGCCCCAGCGGACGTAGAGGCTGCTCCGGTTGTCCAGCGGAACGTTTCCGACCAGAGCCGCGTCGACCTGCTTGAGATAGCGGCCCGTCTCGGGATCGCGCATCGACGACTGCACGATCTCCGGACGGCCGTTCCCCGCGGGTCGGATGAAGACTTCGGGGTCTCGGACGACGCCGTCTCCGTCGATGATCGCCGAGATGCCGGTGTTCACCGCGCGCACCATCGGCGTCCGCGTCTCGATGCTGCGAAAACTCGCGGTAATCAAGTGCTGGTCCAGTTCGCTCGACCCGTGGAACCAGCCGTCGTTCGTCAGGTTCACCAGGCAGTCGACGTCTTTTCCCTTCGCTTCGCCCGCCGCCACCATCTTGCGGACCAGATGCGGGACCGTATCCTCGAAACAGATCAGCGGCACGAGTCGGTAGCTTTCGGCATTGAACACGTGGACCCGCTCACCCGCCGAGATCGGGACCGGCCCGGTGAACGGCAGCATCTGTTGCAACCGGGGGAACTGGTCCGACCCCGGCACGTACTCGCCGAACGGAACGCGATGCAGTTTGTCATACCGGCCCGCGATCCCGACCTGCCGATCGACGAATTGGGCCGAGTTGAACCGCTGCAACTTGTCGGGACCGACGCGGAACGCTTCGAGCCCGATGATGAGCGAAGCGCCTGAGTTTTCCATGATGTCCATCAGGCCCAGCCGCGCCTCTTCATCGATCTCGACCAGGTTCTTCATCTCCGCGTGCTGCTTTTTGAATTCCTCCGGCGTCATGCCGCCGTCGAGTTCCAGCAGCGGCCAAGTGAACATTGTTTCCGGCCAGATGACGATGTCCGGCTGCTCGAGCACGGCGCGCATCGTCAGTTGCATGTGCGTCTGAAACATTTCCTGCCAGGCGTTCGGATCGTGCTTCAGCGAAGAGGGGAAGTTCCCCTGAATCAACGCCACGCGCGGTCCGGCGTCAAAGCGCGCCTGGCTGCGCCGCACGAACCCGTAGCCCACGGCCAGCGTCATCACGATCAGCAGCGCGGCGACCGACCACCACGCGCGGCGAACGTCCGGCCTGGTCGTCGCATCGCCCTCGGGCGCATCGAGCGGCAGCAGCCGCAGACGTCCCAGCACGGCGAGCGGGATCAGTCCCGCCAGCACGGCGTTCCCGAGCGCCACCACGAAACTGACGCCGTACGCGCCGAACAGGTCGCTGATCTGGATCAGGCGATTCCAATGGTGCTGCGTATGTCCCAGGTAATACCAGGAGAACCCGCTCAGGATGTGGGCTCGCGCGAATTCAAGTCCGACCCAGACCACCGGGACCGCCAGCGTCAGGGGCGCTCCCCAGCGATGGACGGCGACGCGGGAAAGTCCCACGAAGAGCGGAAAATAGAGCGCCAGATACGCCGCCAGCGCCCACCAGGCGGGGTACATCCAGACGTCGCCCAGCCGCATCCATTGCAGTGCGGCGAGTGAAAACACGAGTCCCCCGAGGTAGACGACGCGGTACATGTTCCGCGCCGCGCGGGGCATCCGGACGAGCATCACCAGCGGAACGAGCGCGACCCACGCCAGCGGACCGAAATCGAACGGGGTGAACGCGGCCCACAGGGAAATGGCCGCCAGCAAAGAGAGCACCAGCGCGCCCCGCGCAGGCGGACCGGCCGATCGCGCGGCATCGATGATGTCATCGACGCTGCGATCCGTTTCGGGCTCACGCACGGCCGTAACCGGTTTCGCCGCCTGCATTTCGGCAGTCGCCATCGCTAGTCTCCATCCCTGGATTCATCGGGTGAAGATCCTGACTTCACCACGTCCGGAAATCGGCTCACAGACCACAGGCGGCGCCCAGCGGGACCACCTCAATTCGATCACCCTGCCGGTATTCGCGATCTCCCGCCGGAAAGGCGATCAGGGCCTGAGCGTCCACCGTCGATCGTAAGTCGGACGACCCTTTCCAGTCGAGCGGGGTTGCGACCGCTCCGTCCACCGTCCACTCGAGTCTGGCGGGAAAGTAGGTCGGCCGGTCGCCTGAGTGGTGAAAGCGGGTTCCGATCTTTGACGCCGTCGTGCGGGGCGTCGCAGGTTCGATGCCCTGCAGTCGATTGACCGCCGCCCTGACGAATAATTCGAAGCAAACCATACTGCTGACTGGATTTCCGGGCAAGCCGAATATGCAGCGCGGGCGGCCGTCGGCCGACTTCTCCGGCTCCAGCACCCCGAACCAGACCGGCTTGCCGGGTTTGACCTGGACCTTGTGAAACACCTGTCTTACGCCGCATGCCGCCAGTGCCGAGGGGACGAGGTCGAATTTCCCGGCCGAGACGCCGCCGGAAAGACACAAGATGTCCGATTTCAGCCCCTCGCGGATCCGCTCTTCCAGTTCCTCCCGGCGGTCGCGTGCGATGCCGAGCGACTTCGCCCGGCATCCCGCCGCGCGGGCCTGTGCGAGCAGCATCGTTTCGTTCGAGTTCCGGATTTGACCCGGCCCCGGCTGCTGATCGATCGGGACGAGTTCGTCGCCTGTCGCCAGGACGGAGATCTCCGGAATGGGCAGGACGCTCACACGGTGTTCGCCGGACTCCGCCAGCGCCCCGAGTTCCTGCGCGCGGAGTTTGCGCCCGGCGGGGAGGACGCGCTCTCCCGCCCGCATCGAGGCGCCGCGGCGAATGATATTGGTTCCGGAATCGACGCCGGAGGACTCGATCCGGACCGTGCCCGCCGATTCGTCGAATTCGGTCTCTTCGATTCGCACCACGGCATCGGCCCCCTCCGGAATCGGCGCGCCGGTCATGATGCGGATCGCCTCATTGCGGCCGACACCCCGCTGCGGGGTCATGCCGGCCGTCACCTCGGCCACAACGTGCAGCGTCGTCGCGCCGCCGTTCAGATCGGCCGTCCGGACGGCGTAACCATCCATCATCGATTTGTCGAACGGCGGCGAGTCGATCGTGCTCAGCACGTCGGCGGCGAGAACGTGCCCTAATGCCGCCGACAGTTCTACTTCACATGCGTTCGACGGACGAACCGTATCCACAATCATCTGCAGAGCGTCTTCGACACTGAGCATCACCTGCACTTACTCCCCTCAAACCCGATTTTCGTGTTGTCAGTTCTTATTGTTCGCGGCCTCCGCCGGCGCGTCCAGCGGCGCGATTCGCGTGTGGGATCAATCATTGCCGCTTGTCGTTCCGCCGTCTACGATCGCCGAATGAATTCCCGGCAGACATCGCGCTCCCGCGCCGGCCGGCCGGACCGATCGGCCTCCGCCGAGAAATCTCCGCTCGCTCCGGAACATCTCGCCCAGCGGCCCCTGGAAGTTCCGCCTGCCGGCGAGATCCCGGAGATTCCGGTCCGCTCCCCGACGCGGCATCCGTTTCTCTATCGCAAGCGGCTCGGAACGTTCGACCGCCGCGGCCGGCACGGCGACCTGGTCAGGCTGGTCCTGCAGGACGGCGAGCCGTTCGGTTACGGGCTGTTCAATCCCCGCTCCGAGATCACCGTCCGCCTGCTGACCACGCAGCCGGATCCTCCGGGAGAAAGCTGGTGGCGCGAGCGAATTGCAGACGCCGTCGCTTTTCGGCGCGACGTGCTCAAGCTTGATGAACAGACGAACGCGTACCGCCTGGTTCACGCCGAGGGGGACGGGCTGCCGGGTGTGGTTGTCGATCGGCTCGGGGACGTGCTGTCGGTGGAAGTGTTCAGTCTTGCGGGCTTCCAAAGGGTCGACGCGCTGCTGAAGCTGCTGACCGCAGCGGCCGGCGTCGAGGACTACGTCGTTCGCTGCGGGCCGCAGACGCTCGATCAGGAAGGGTTCTCGGCCGAGCCGTTCGGTTCGTCGGGATTGCGGCCGACGAGCATCATTGAAGAGCAGGGGGTTCGGTTTCGCATCGATCATCAGGCCGGTCACAAGACCGGTTTTTTCTGCGACCAGCGGGACAACCGCCGGCGGCTCTCCGAATTGACGTCCGGCCGCACGGTGCTCGACGCCTGTTGTTACACCGGCGGTTTCGCGCTATACGCGGCCGTTCGCGGGGAGGCCGCCGAGGTCACGGGAGTCGATCTTGACGAGTCGGCAATCGAAACGGCCAAGGGGAACGCCAACCTCAATCAGGCGAAGATGCGGTTTGTCCACGCCGACGCCTTCGCGTATCTCCGGGACATGTTGCGCAACGAGCGGCGGTACGGCGTCATTGTTCTCGATCCGCCCAAGTTCATCCGCAACCGCGAAGAACACGAAACGGGCCGCCAGAAATACTTCGACCTCAACCGCCTCGCGATGCAACTGGTGGAGCCGGGCGGCTGGCTGCTGACGTGCACCTGCTCGGGGTTGCTTCCGGTGCGGGAATTCCAGCAGACGGTCGCCGCTGCCGTTCCGCCGGGGCGAACGGCGCGAATTGTGGATCGCACGGGAGCGGCGGCCGACCACCCGATCGCCGCGAACTGCCTGGAAACCGAATACCTGCAGGCCCTGTGGGTGCGCCTGGATTGAGGCGTGTGGCAACCAGGCGCGGGGTGTTGCGCGGCGGGGGAGGGGATGTTGGAGGGGGGCGGTTATTCGAGGGTGGTGCGGTAGTATTCGACGGTCTGGTGGAGGCCGGTTTTGAGGTCGACTTGTGGTTCCCAGTTGAGGAGGCGCCTGGCCTTGGAGATGTCGGGGCAGCGGCGGCGGGGGTCGTCTTTGGGGAGGGGCTCGTGGATAAGCTTGGACTTGGATCCGGTGACCTCGATGACGGCCTGGGCCAGTTCCAGCATCGTATTCTCGACCGGGTTGCCGAGGTTGACGGGGCCGACGTCGTCGTTCTGCTCCATCATGCGGAGGAAGCCCTCGATGAGATCGCTGACGAAGCAGAAGGAGCGGGTCTGCGTGCCGTCTCCGTAGATGGTGAGCGGCTCGCCGCGGAGGGCCTGCAGGATGAAGTTGGAGATGACGCGGCCGTCGTCGGGCGCCATGCGGGGGCCGTAGGTGTTGAAGATGCGGACGATGCGGACTTCGACGTCGTGGGCGAGGTGGTAGTTCATGCAGAGCGACTCGGCGACGCGCTTGCCTTCGTCGTAGCAGCTTCGCGGGCCGAGGGGATTGACGTTGCCCCAGTAGTCTTCCGTCTGGGGATGGACATCGGGGTCGCCGTAGACTTCGGACGTGGACGTGTGCAGCAGCCGGGCGGGACAGCGCTTGGCGAGGCCGAGCATGTTGACCATGCCGACGGTGGAGGTTTTGATTGTCTTGATCGGATTGAACTGATAGGCGACCGGGGAGGCGGGGCAGGCGAGATGATAGATGCGGTCGCACTCGAGGTAGAGCGGCTGCACGATGTCGTGCCGGATCAGCTCGAAGGCGGGATTGCCGATGAGATGCGCGATGTTGGCTTTTCTGCCGGAGAAGAAGTTGTCGACGCAGATGACGTCGTGCCCTTCATTCAGCAGGCGTTCGCAGAGATGACTGCCGAGGAAGCCTGCTCCTCCGGTGACTGTGATTGTCGCCATGATTTCATGACACCTTTGGGGAGCGGATCAATCAATGCCCACAGGCTGTGTCCTGTGGGAGGAGGGGCGCAAATTTCGCGTGCAGCAAGTTCCTCGTCATGGACATCCGACTCGCGGAGCGAGTCGGCTCCATTGGAATCACTCGGAGAGTCACTCGATCGGGGATCGAGAGATGTGTGTCAACGACCGGCCCAAAAGGAGTTGGTGAAACCCCGGCTCGTCCGATGTCTCACAACATCGGCAGCTACAGGATCGGCCACCCGGATCCCTACCTATTGGAAGAAGATTCCCCGACGATTTCAAATCGGTGAATGGTTCCCATGGGCGGAGTCTACAAGCTCGCGCGGTGGGCGAACCAGTCGACGGTGCGGTGGAGGCCTTCGGTGATATCGACCTGGGGCGTCCAGCCGAGTTCCTGCCTGGCTTTGGCGGCGTCGACGAGGCTGGATCTCAGATCGCCGGCCCGGGCGGGGCCGTGCGGGGGATCGGGAACGGTGACGTCCGATCCCTGTTCGGCCAGCGCCTGCTGGCAGGCGGCCCTGAGCGTTGCGGCGAGTTGATTGACGTCGGTCGGGTGGCCGGTGCCGATGTTGTAGGCGGCGAATTTGCCGGGGACGTCGGCTTCAAAGGCGGCGGCGTTGGCCTGCGCGACGTCGGGACCGTAGACGTAGTCCCGGATGTATTTGCCGTCGCCGTTGATCGTGGGGGCTTCACCGGCGAGCATTTTCTGGCAGAAGATGGCGACGACGCCGGCTTCGCCGTGCGGGTTCTGCCGGGGACCGTAGACGTTGGCGTATCGCAGCGCGACGCAGGTGAGCCCGTGCTCGCGGGCGAAGAACTGCAGGTAACGCTCGCCGACCCATTTGGTGATGCCGTAGGGCGAGATCGGGTCGGCCGGATGATCTTCGGGGGCGGGTTCGGAGACGTCGCCGTAGAGCACTCCGCCGGAGGAGGCGAAGACAATGCGCTCCGCGTCGCAGCGGTGGGCTTGGGTCAGAATGTTCAGGAGGCCGAGGACGTTGACTTCGGCGTCGAACTGCGGTTCGCGGACCGATCGGCTGACCGACATCTGGGCGGCCTGGTGGCAGACCCATTGGGGGCGGACTTCGTCGAAGACGCCGGCCACGGCCGATTTGTCGCAGACGTCGACTTCGAACAGCTTCACGCCGTCGGGCAGATTGTCAGGGCTGCCGCTGGAGAGGTTGTCGATGACGAAACAGTCGTGACCGCGCTCGGTGAGCGCGTCGACGACGTGGCTGCCGATGAATCCGGCGCCGCCGGTGACGAGGACTCGCATGGGAGGGCCGCCTGTGAAAAAGAGGGAGCTTCGCTGCAATCGCTACATCTGCGAATGTCGTTGCAACTTGGCGCTGATCGCGCGCTGGTTTTTCTCACTACTGATACCTCCCGTCAACGCCGCAGCAAGCGGAATCGGCGGTTTAGAGCAAATTGCTCGACCATGTGTCCGCGTCGAGCGGTGTTTGGACTGTCGAGGACGAGAATCCGCGAGACAGGTTGCCAACACTGATTTGCAAAGCGCTATAAAGGCTGCCGGGCCGTGATTGGGTGTTCCCGGCCGGACCGATCGTCCCTGCGGATCATCGGTGACGGCCGCGACAGTGTGAAACCCGCCTGTCTGTTACAATCGGTTCTGACAGGCAGTCCGCGGACTGAGCAGGCAGGAGAGTCGCCCCGATGCATCGCTGCAGCCATTGTGACCATTTCAATCCCGAGGACGCCACGCAGTGCGAACGGTGCGGCGCGCCGCTGGATGTCGCCGCCGCGCGGCAACTGGACGATACGGCATCGCCCGAGGGCGGGCCGGTCGACCCGTTCGTGCGGGAGATCCTGGCGACGGCGGCGACTCGGGGCAAGATCGCGGCGATCAAGCAATATCGCGAAGCGACGGGCTCCGGACTCAAGGACGCGAAGGAAGCGGTCGAAGCGATGATGCGCGAGCACAGGATTGTCGCGAACACCGGCGGAGCCGGCTGCGCCGGTGTTGTGGCGGCGGTTGTTGTTCTGTCTGTACTGACGTGGGAGATCCTGTTCTTCTGCAAGGATCTCCCGGCGATGAGAGTTTGACGCCACGGCCCTGGAAGGCTGTCAGTGACACACATCTCTCAATCCGCGTCCGAGTGACTCTCCGAGAGATTCGAATGGAACGCGGACGACCACGGATTGGACCGATTTTCACTGATTGCTTTCTTGCGTGTCGACGCGATGCGCGCCTGAATCGATGCGGTCTTGGCGCTGCCGCCTCTTGAGAATTACCCCCCCAAAATCCGTGCTGAACCGCCAAATCCGCGAAAATCTGTGCCCTGTTCGAGAATCCCGCGGGCGAGGTTCCTCGGAGACCGGGGGTGCGCTCCTGTCGTCGCGACCCCAAGCTTTGCTGTGCGATGCCTTCAGCGTCGCTCGCAGTCGGCGTTTCTGGTCAACGTCGCACGAGGGTTTCGGGCAGTGTATTGTGCTCTGCTACGGGGTGTGTTCGCCGCCGATGCAGATCAGGTGCTCGTCGGTTCGCACGTAGATTTTGCCGTCGAGGATGGCGGGGGTGGCGAGGACGGTTTCGTTGAGTTCGTTCTCGGCCAGCAGTTCGAATTGTGGACTGCTCTTAAGCAGGTAGGACGTGCCCGATTCGCTGAAGAGCAGGATCTCGTCTCCCACCACAAGGGGGGACATTGAGAAGCGTCCGGGCAGCCGTTCCTGCCAGAGGGATTCGCCTGTGGCCGCGTCGCGGCAGTCCATGACGCCGGTGTCGCTGATGATGTAGAGGCGGCCATCGTGATAGGCGGGGGTGGGGACATGCGGTCCGCCGCGGGGGGTCTGCCAGACGACGTGCGATTCGGTGACGTCCCCCTCGCCTCCCGGCCGAATGGCGATGACCGGGCCGTTTCGTCCGCTGGTGGAGTAGAGCAGACCGCCGCCGCTGACGATCATCGGGATCGACTCCCGCGACGATCCGTTGACGCGCCACAGTTCCTCGCCCGTTTCGGGATCGTAGCTGACGACGACGTGGGAGCCGTTGAAGATCAGTTCGTCGCGGTCGCCGACGCGGAGCAGGACGGGCGTCGACCAGCAGGGGTGGTTGGGCCGCTCGTGCCGCCAACGTTCGTCACCGGTCTCCTTGTCGTAGGCGGCGAACAGCGAGTCTCCCCTGGTCTGGTCCTGCACGAGAATCACGAGGTCTTCGTACATGACGGGCGTCGAGCCCGGCCCGTGCATGGTGGGAAACGTCCCCAGATCCTGATGCCAGAGGCGCTTGCCGTCCAGGTCGCAACAGAGGAGGCCGCCGTTCCCGAAGAAGGCGACGACGCGCCGACCGTCGGTGACGACCGTTGATGAGGCGAACGAGTTTTTCCAGTAGAGGGTTTCCAGTTCGGCGGCGGGGGGCGCCTGCTGTTGCCAGAGCAGTTCGCCATTGGTGCGGTCGTAACAGAGCAGCAGCCGCTGGGGACCGGTTTCGGACTCGCCGTCCTGAGAGGACTCGCCCTCCTCGGCCGTGATGAACAGTTTGTCGTACCAGATGACGGGCGAACTGTTGCCGCGCCCGGGTAGGGGCGTGCGCCAGAGGATGCCTTCGGTCGCGCTCCATTGGCGGGGCATCCGTTCGTCGAAGACGATGCTCTGGCCCGTTGGGCCCCGGAATGCGGGCCACTGATCTTCCGCGCCGTCGGCGGGCAGGATGGACGTGATCTGCACGTCGGCATCGCGAGGCGAGCTGCCTTTCTTGCCGGCGCTTTCGAGTGTGCGGAGCAGGAGTTCCTCGTCGTCAAACGGGGCGTCCCGGTCGAGTGCTGCGTAGGCGTCGCGCATCAGGGCCAGGAAGTCCTGCGCGATTTGATGGCGGCGCTGCCAGGCCTGCTTGAGTTCCGGATTGGCGTTGATCTGCTCCATCCCACCGTGCTGTTGGGCGAAGAGGTGGTAGTTGTCGGGCGTGGCGACGCGTTCCCATTCGGCGGCGAGGTCGGTCGGGATCATGGTCTCGACGACGGCCGCGTATTCGGGGTCGGTGAGGTCGGCTTCGAGCCTTTGGAGCCGCAGACTGAGTTTGAGGGAATTGTCTTCGGGTGCGTCGTCGTCTGCGGAGATCGCAGCGACGGTTGCCAGGCAGGTAAGGGTCAGCAGAACCATGCTGCGAAGCTTCGTCATGGAGGTGTGATTACCGATCATTGACAACTGACTTCTCCAGTTTGGTCGTGAGTTCGTCGTTGCGGCGTTCCCAAACGGAAGTTTGGGAACGAGGTGAATTGGGAGGCGTTTGCGTGTATTCCGTGGTCGCCCCGCATCAACGCAGGAAGGAGATGACATCGGCGATGTCTTGCGGGGAGAGGTCTTTTTCGAGTCCTTCCGGCATGAACGATTTGCCGGTCCCGGCGATCTCGTCGATGTCGACGCGGAGGATGACTTCTTTGGTCCCGTCGGGTTTGGCCAGCGTGACGCTGGTGGCGGTTTCTTCGACGATCATGCCCGAGAAAACGCGACCGTCCTGCGTGACGACCGAGTAGGCCATGTATTTTCCTTCGACGGCGCGATTCGGATCAAGCAGGGCTGTCAGCAGCGACTGCGGCGACTTGTCCTGAAGCGCCGAGAGCTTGGCGCCGATGTCGTTGCCGATTTCCTTATGCCGGTGGCAGGTTGCGCAGCGTTTCTTGAACACGGTGGCTCCGCGCGTTGGGTCACCGGTCAGTTCCGTCGCGGAGGTGTAATCGTCGATCACCTTGCGGCGGTCCTCCGAGGTCGGCGCGCCGAGCAGTTTCGTTGCGGCGGTGCGAATCTCTTCCAGTGAGTGTCCGGTCAGCCGGTCCCGCGCGGCGGCATCCAGTTCGCCCGTACTCACGGACTCTTTCTCCAGAGCGGCCAACAGTTCCTGCGTCCAGGGCTCGCGGGACAACAGCGCGTGCAGGATCTGCCCCTTCAACTGCGGCAGCATGCCGGACCATTCCGACAGCAGCAGGGCGGGGACGTCGTCGGCTCCGGTATCGCTCAGCGACTCGACTGCCGCCGTCTGCAGTTCGAGGCGCTCCCTCGGAGAAAGCCAGGACGCGAGCAACTCTCGATCTTCGTGCCGCTGGTCGCGGCCGCGGGCCAGCACTCCCGCCGCGGCGACCCTGCGTTGGATGTCTGCGTTCTCGTTGATTGCGATCTGTCGCGCGGCCGCGACCAGCGCATCCATCTGCGAGAGAGCCTGTGATACTTCGGGCGACTCGGAATCGGCCAGTTCGTCGATCTTCACCCGCCGCCGCTGCAACGCGTTCAGGCACTCGGCCAGCGAGAGCAACTGCCAGTCTTCCGGCTCGTTCGTGCCGGGCTCTGCGATCGTCGCGATCATCTGCACCACGCCCGACTGCGGGTCGTCGCCCAGCGCCGTTGCCACGAGATCGGCGACGATCCGCGTGCGGCCTTCCGACGGGTCTGCGATCTTGAGCAGTTCGGTCAGGATGACGTCTGCATTCCGTGAGGCTGAGGAGAGAACGGCCGCTCTCATCCAGGGATGGTCAACGTTCTCGGCCGCAATCCGGGCCAGAATTTCGGGGGCCCGGTCTCCATCCGCCTCACCTAAGGCCAGGGCTGTCTGAAATCGGACTCGAGCGTCTCCGTTTGAGACATCGGGAAGCGCGGCCGGCGGGAGAACTCCCTCCGCCAGGAACCGTTCGCTGACGCGAACCGCCTGACGGACGACGCACGGGTGCTTGTCCGCGAGCGCGATCAGTAGAGTCTCCTGTCGCAGCAGGTGGCGTCCGTCGAGGACACAGAGGGCGTGCAATCTGGCCAGCGGCGAGTCGCCGGCTTCCACAACTTGTTCAAGCCGCGACTGCGTCGAGTCATCCAGCAGGGGCTGTTGAACGAGCAGCATCTGCGCGTTGTCCCGTCGCCAGCCGTTCGCGTGCCCGAGTTGTTCAACCAGCGCTGGCTCACCCATTGCCGCCAGATTGGGGATGCTGTTGGGCGGCGTCTCGGTCCGGTAGACGCGGTAGATGCGGCCGCGATCGTTTCCCGCGTAGAGGTTCAGCCGCTCCTGCCATGCCTCCGGGATCCACTGCGGATGCTCGATCACCATCCGGTACATGTCGGCCACCCACAAGGCGCCGTCCGGTCCGGTCGCCAGGCGAGTGGGGCGGAACCAGTTGTCGCGCGAACTCAGGAATTCCGATTCGTGTTCGTCCGGATGCCGGTGTGCGGTAAACGTCACGCCGTCCGGTTCGAGCATCAGCCGGCTGACAAGATTGTGGACCGGCTCGCAGATGAGCACGGCCCCGTGCACGTCTTCTCCCAGAGTGCGATCTCGAAACACGGTGGGACTGCAGGCCGACGTGAACCGGTCTTCGGCGAACAGGTCGTTGAAGCGGTCGACCGTGCGGCTGGTGGGGTAGACGGGCGGCGCAACGGGGGGATTGGTGAGGTTGACGAGCGGGTGCGGCGCGGCGACGTAGGGATTCCGCCTGAGGTAGCGGTCCGGCATCACGAAATGAAACAGCGGGCGGCTGTTGCTGTTGCCGAACCAGTTTCCCCAATCGTCCCGCACCCGGCCGTACTGCGTTTCTCCGCTGAGCGCTTCGATCAGGCCGGCATCGGGCAGGATTCGCGAATCGCGTCCGGAGACGTTGACGACTTCACCCGTCCGCACAGACGTGATGTCGCCGCTCGACGCGCCGCTGCCGAGGTAGAGCCAGTTGTCGAGGCCGTAACAGAACCCGTTGATGCGGTGCTGGGGGTTGGACTCGACGAATCCGGTGTAGAGCACCTCTGTGTGATCGGCACGCCCGTCGCCGTCCGTGTCCTCGGCATAGAGGATATCCGGCGCGGCCGTGATGAGCGCGCCGCCGCGCCACGGAAAGACGCCGGTCGGATAGGTGAGTTCGTCCAGAAAGGTCACTGCTTCGTCATACCGTCCGTCGCCGTCGACGTCGGTGAGCACCTGGACGCGTCCGCCGGGCGCTCCGTCGTCGTGCGCGCCGCGCGGATAGTCTCCCATTTCCGCCACCCACAGCCGGCCGTCCGGTCCGACGGAGAAGTTGACCGGATCGGCGATCAGCGGCTCGGCAGCGACGACATCGATCGAAAAACCGTCCGGCAGCGTGAACGACTGCAGCGCATCTTCGGGCGAGAGGGGGCCGGCCGGGAGCGAATTATCGTACAGCTCATGGACGCGGCGGAGGATCACGTCTTCCGTGCCGCTCGACCACCGACCGGGCTGCAGGTAGTAGATCATCGAATAGTCGACTTCGTAGCCTCCCTCGTCGCGCATGCGTTCGGGCGCGACGTATCCGAAGACGTCGTTGGCGTAGGCGGTGACCCAGACGAGAGCCGAGGGCTGAGAACTGAGAGCCGAGGAGGCGTCCTCCGCCGGCAGTTCGTCTCTGATGCGGAAGGCGTAGTCGACGCAGACTTCGCCGCCGAGGAAGACCTGGACAAACTGGTCGCCGAACCGCCAGACCTGGATCGGCATGGGGTACGTTTCCGGCAGGCGGCCCATGCGTTGGTGAATGTCCAGCATCTCCTCCGCATGCCGGCGCACCTGCGGGCGATTGTCGTTCAATGCTTCCCGCAGTTGTTCGACCGCAGGCCGGTCGATCGGAAGTCCGGCAAAGCCGTAGGTCGCCTGCAGCGGTTCCGTGATTTCCGTCATCGCCTCGCTCGTCACCCGCTCGACTTCGTCTGCGATTTCCCGACCCTGCGCCTGCGCAATCTGCAGCGCGCGGTCGGGAACGCGCTGCGGATTGGCGTCGGCGCCGCAGCCGATGGTGCACAGCGCCAACGCCCCGGGATGCGACTCTTCCAGATACCTGGCTGCGTAACCGGCCCAGTCGCCGTTGACGCGGTTGTAGTCGCCGCCGAACGTTGTGCAGTGACAGGCATAATTGAAGACGACTGCGCGGATCGTCTCGCCGCTTGCATCGGTGATCTTGAGCACCGGCAGCGCGTGGTCGACGGGGCCGCCGGGATTGATTCCGAAGCCGGTCCACTTGCCGTCCTGCAGAACGCGACGGTTGACGGCGAAGTGCGCCTCGCCGGCGCCGACGAAGAGTCGTCCCGGCGACAAATCGTGCAGCGCGTCGCCCACGGCAGCGATGATTTGATCGCGGAGGAAATCTGTGTAGGCTTCCGTCTGCTCCCGTTCATCATCGCTCAAGGGCGTGGAAAACAGATTGCTGAGTCCCCGGCCGACGTGCGGGGCGGTGTGGGAATGGGTGCAGGCCAGGACGAAGCACTCGCGGGGGATGCCGTGCTGCTCTTCGATGCGTTCGTGAATCTCCTTCGTCAGCACGCCGGGAAATCCGATCGTGTCGACCGACACCAGCACGTGAGATGTTCCGCCATTCGGCTTGATGACCATCACGCGGGCGAACAGCGATTCGTCGATTCCCTCAAACGGCTCGCTGCGATTCCCGTAACCCGAGAGCCGCACGGGGACCGTCGGCGTGACGTTGGCTTTCGCGAATCCGAAGGAATACGGCGCCTCCGCAGCCGGGGCCGCTGATTGCATCAGAATCAGACCGACGGCGAGAGCGAAAACGAAACGATACGAACGCATCTCAAACCTCCTGCAAGGGATCCATCGCGATGGTATCCTGCGTCACCCGGCTCTGCCATGTTCGGCCGTCTGAGAATGGAGCGCTCCCCTGCGGGTCGCGGCTAGACGGAACGTGTCAAAGTGTGTTGGCACGCGTGAAGTGCAGCGCTGAGGAATCGGCCGGTCACGCAGTCCAGGAGTGGTCGAGTTGAGTGCGCCTGCCCTGCGAGTTGTCTCCGGAGGACAGACCGGCGTTGATCGTGCGGCGCTGGATGTCGCTCTGTCGCTGAACATCCCCTGCGGCGGCTGGTGCCCGCGTGGGCGGAAGGCGGAGGATGGGCCGATCGATCGGCGTTATCCCCTGGAGGAATCGTCGTCTGCCAAGTACGCGCAGAGAACGCGGTGGAACGTGCGCGATTCCGACGGGACGCTGATTCTCACCGTGGGCGAACTTACCGGGGGGACCGAACTGACGCGTCGTTACGCAGAGCGGTTGAAGCGTCCGCTGTACGTCGTCGACCTCAGCCGCACGCGGGCCGTGGCGCCGGTCGCCAGGTGGATTGAGAACAGCGGGATCAGGATTCTCAACGTCGCCGGTCCGCGGGAGAGCACGTGTCCCGGAATCGGTGAGAGAGCGGAGAAGTACCTCGCCCGGTTGCTGGAACGGTGTTGCCGGGAGCGTTGAGGGAGGTTGGCGGTTGTCACTACATCGGGCGCACGTGCGACTTGCGGAGCGAGTCGCCTACATTACGACTTTTCACCTTGTGCCCAAACTTCTGTCTGGGCACAGCCAACTAGCGGCTCATCGAGGCTGAGTTGACGGGTGCCACTGGCGTTCCGCCAGTGCGAACCAG
>ERZ869936.1355-NODE-1355-length-17814-cov-4.837660_pt1 | contig 17814 bp, 16 predicted proteins | sample MGYA00520876_ERZ869936 | MGnify/ENA primary metagenome ERZ869936 (study PRJEB32218, sample SAMN09650985) | biofilter metagenome | isolation source: enrty point of leading RO module | place: Saudi Arabia: Thuwal, RO plant located on Red Sea | collected 2016-02-17 ...
TGTGGGGCATCGACACCTCGCAGTTCGGGCTGCTGGTGTCGGCCTATACGCTGGCGGCGGCGCTCACCGCGCTGCTGTGCGCGCTGTACATGGATCGTTTCGACCGCAAGCGAGCGCTGCTGCTGCTGTATGCCGGTTTTGCGGTCTCCACCCTGCTGTGCGCGCTCGCGCCCGGCTATTCCACCCTGCTGGCGATGCGCGCGCTGGCCGGCGCCTTCGGCGGCGTGACCGGCGCCGCGGTCTATTCGATCATTGCCGACGTGGTGCCGGAGCACCGTCGCGGCACGGCGATGGGCACGCTGGCGATCGCGTTTCCGCTGTCGTCGGTGGCCGGCGTGCCGTTCGGGCTGGTGCTGGCGAACTGGCTGAACTGGCGCGCGCCGTTCTTCCTGCTGGCTCTGATATCGGCGGCAATCCTGGTTGCCGCCTGGCGCCTGACGCCCAGCCTCGCCGCGCACGTGGAAGAGGCGCGCGCCCGTCACCCGCTGCGGCTGGCGCTGGCGGTGTTCGCCGACGCCAATCACCGCCGCGCGCTGGCGCTGGTCACGTTGCTGGTGTTCGGCGGCTTTTCGGTGATTCCGTTCATCGCACCGTACATGGTGGCCAATGTCGGCCTGGCGGAAACCGATCTGCCGTGGCTGTACTTCTTCGGCGGGCTGGCCACCGTGTTCACCTCGCGGCTGTTCGGCCGCCTGTCCGACCGCTTCGGCAAGCGCGAAATGTTCACCGTGCTCACAGGCATTTCAGTCGTGCCGCTGCTGATCACCACCAACCTGCCACCGGTTCCGGTGTGGGCGGCGATCGCCGCCTCAGTGCTGTTCATGGTGTTCGTATCGGGGCGTTTCATTCCGGCAATGGCGATCGTGACCGCGGCCGCGCAGCCGCGGCTGCGCGGCACCTTCATGAGCTTCAACACGGCCCTGCAACAGGTGGCGCTTGGACTGGCATCGGTGTCCAGCGGCCTGCTGATCGGCAGCACCGGCGCGGGGCAGCTCACCCGCTACTGGCTGGCCGGGATGGTGGCGGTGGGCTGCACGCTCGCCACGATCGGCCTCGCCCGTCGCGTGCGCGCCGTGGCGTAGGCCCGGGGACGCGGAAACCGGCGCTTCATTCGCCGGCGACGGTCATGCGCTCGATCAGAATCGAGCCGCTCTGGCGCGAGCCGCGCGGCACCACGTCGCTGCCAACGGCGACTATCGCCGCGAACATGTCGCGCAGGTTGCCGGCCACGGTAATCTCCTGCACCGGGTAGGCCAGCTCGCCGTCCTCCACCCAGAAGCCGGCAGCCCCGCGCGAATAATCGCCGGTCACCATGTTGGTGCCGTGACCGAGCAGTTCGGTCACCAGCAGACCGCGCCCCATCTTCTTCAGCAGCGCCCCGAAATCCTCGCCGGTGGAATCCATGGTGAGGTTGTGATTGCCGCCGGCATTGCCGGTAGAGCGCATGCCGAGCTTGCGCGCCGAGTAGCTGGACAGGAAATAGCCTTCGATCACGCCGTCGCGCACCACCTGCCGGTCCCGTGTGGCAACACCCTCGTCATCGAACGGGCTGCTGGCCAGCCCCTGCTTGCGGTGCGCAACGTCGCGAATCTGCACGAAGCGCGGAAACACCTGCTGGCCGAGGCTGTCGAGCAGGAAGGACTGGCGCCGGTAAAGGCTGCCGCCGCTCACCCCGGCCACGTAATGCCCGAGCAGGCCGGACGCCATCGGCGATTCGAATATGACCGGCACCTGGATCGTGCCCAGCCGCCGCGCGTCCAGCCGGCGCCCCGCACGGCGCCCGGCACGCGTGCCGACTTCGGCGGCAGCCTCCAGCGCCGCGGGCGTTCGCGCCACCGTCCACCAGTCGTCGCGCTGCATGCCATCGTCCCGTCCGGCAATGACCGCGCAGCTGATGCTGTGGCGCGAGCTCGGATAGCCGTCGAGGAATCCGTGCGAATTTCCGTAGACGAACTGCGCGTGATGCGCGGCCACCGTAGCGCCTTCCGAGTTCGTGATTCGGGGATCGGCGGCAAACGCGGCGGCCTCGCACTCGCGCGCCATGGCAATGGCGTCGTCCACCGGCAGCGGCCAGGGGTGAAAGAGGTCGAGATCCTCGTGGACGGTGGCCAGCAGATCGGCATCTGCAAGCCCGGCGAACTCGTCCGCCGCGGTCAGGCGCGCAATCGACGCCGCCGCTTCGACGGTGCGCCGCACCGCCTCGGGCGACAGGTCCGAGGTGCTGGCGTGCCCGCGCCGCTTGCCGAAGTAGACCGTCACGCTCAGGCCCTTGTCGCGGTTGTACTCGATAGTCTCGACTTCGCCCCGGCGTACGGTGACACTCTGGCCGAAGCCTTCGCTCACGTCCGCCTCGGCGGCGGAGGCGCCGCCGGCGCGGGCGTGGGCCAGGGCGTCGCTCACTATCGAGCGAAGGGTGTCGGGATGATGTGAAAAGCCGTCGGTGTTCAAGGGAATTCGCTCGCTCAGAAAACGCAAGCGGCGTGGAACGGGCGAGCCGTTCACGCCGCAGAATGCTCAGTTATCATAGCATCCGACCCCGGTGCAGGCCCGCATGGAAAACGACGTCAATGTCAGCAAGACGCAGCGCAAACGCGAGATGACCGCGCTGCAGGACCTCGGCAAGGCGCTTACGGAGATACCGACGGAAAAGCTTGCCGCGCTCGATCTGCCGGAGACGCTGCGCGACGCGGTGCTCGAAATTCGCCGCTTCGGCAGTAACGTCGCGCGACGCCGCCAGCTGCAGTACATCGGGCGGCTGATGCGCGAGGTGGATGCGGATGCGATTCGCGCCCGGCTGGAGACCGTCACCGAGCGCGGGGCGGAATCGGTAGCCCGCCTGCACCGGGCGGAGCGCTGGCGCGCACGGCTGATCGAGGACGACGGCGCATTCGCCGAGTTCGTCGATGCGCACGCCGGCGTCGACGCCCAGCATCTTCGCAACCTGATCCGCAACGCGCGGCGCGAGGCGCAGCTCGACAAGCCGCCGCGCAGCTTTCGCGCGCTGTTCCAGGAGATCAAGCGCATTCTCGACCCGACGGCGGAAGCCGGCTGAGCAATCCATCATGAGCGAATACGAGCAGGTCGTCATCGGACTGGTGTCGGTCAGCGACCGCGCCTCGCGCGGCGTGTACCGGGACGAAGGCATTCCGGCGCTGAAGGAATGGCTGACCGCCGCCATCGTCAACCCGCTGCGTTTCGTCGAGCGGCTGATCCCCGACGAACAGCCGCAGATCGAGCAGGCGCTGAAAGCGCTCGCCGACGAGGAGCGCTGCCACCTGGTACTCACCACCGGCGGCACCGGGCCCGCGCCGCGCGACGTCACCCCGGAGGCGACCCTTGCGGTGGCCGACAAGGTGATGCCCGGATTCGGCGAGCAGATGCGTCAGATCAGCCTGCGTTTCGTGCCCACCGCCATCCTGTCGCGGCAAACGGCGGTGATCCGCGCCGGCAGCCTGATCATCAATCTGCCCGGCCAGCCGAAGTCCATCCGCGAGACGCTCGAGGGTCTGAAGGACGCCCAGGGTCAGTCGGTGGTGGCCGGCATCTTCGCGGCGGTGCCCTACTGCATCGACCTGATCGGCGGGCCTTACATCGATACCCGCGAAGCGGTTTGCAAGGCCTTTCGCCCGAAGTCCGCGATCCGGCCGCGCAGCACCTGAGCGCGCGATGACATCGGCCATGCCGCACCGTTTCCGGTGTGTCCGGTCGACAGGCCGGGCGAGCGGCACGTGCGGGAGGACGTCCTGATGACGCGCCACCCGCATCCGGTCGAAGCCTTCGGGCGACCGGGCAGCCGCCTTGCCGCCGCAGGCGTGGCCGCACTCGGGGCCGCGGTGGCGGGCGGCTGGATCGTCGAGTCGCACTGGCTGGTGATGGCGCTGCCCGGCTGGGGCGTGATGCAGTTCAATACCGCGCTGGCTTTTCTGCTGCTCGGGGCTGGCATCCTGGCAGCGCCCTATGCGTGGCGGATCGCGGTGGCGTGCGGGTCGCTGGTCGCCGTGGTTGGCATCGCCACGATCGCCAGCTATCTGGTCGGCCGGGATTTCGGGCTGGATCAGCTGCTCGTCGACGCGTTCACCGCGCAGCTGACCTCGCAGCCCGGGCGAATGGCCCCAAACACCGCGTTCGCCTTCTGTCTCGGGGGCGCGGCGCTCGTCATTCTGGCATCGCCGAAAAGCGCCGTGCGCCTGCGCCCGACGGCCGTGTCCCTGGCGCTGGTCAGCGTGCTGATCGGGCTGTTTTCACTGCTCGCCTATGCCGCGGGCACGCCGGATGCAACCGGCTGGCGCGCCTTCTCCGCCATGGCGCCCGCCACTGCGCTCGGCTTCGTGCTGGTCGGCCTGCTGTTCGCACGCGCCGGCTGGCACCGCGGCGATAGCGCAGTCCAGGCGTTTTTCGAACTGGCCCCATCTGGCGGCGGGCTGCTCATGCTGCTGGTCAGCTTCAACCTTTGGCAGGCGCTGATGGCCCAGTCGCTGACACGGCTGGAGTTGGAGACCGACCAGGTGCTGGAAAAGACGCAGCAGCTGATCGTCGACCGGGTGAGCGGCCAGCTGAACCTGATGGCGCGCATCGCGAAGCGCTGGGGCACGCAGACGTACCCGGGCAACGAGTGGCTCTGGCGGGACGACGTGGAACTGCTGCTGGCGCACTTTCCCTCCATCGACGGCATCGGCCTGACCGACCGCGACTGGGTCTACCGCTACGCCGCCTATCGCGGCGGCCCGCGCCCGGTGGCCGGAACACGAGCCGATCGTGATCCGCTGCGGCGACAGACGTTTGCCGCCGCGGTCGAGCGCGGCGAGCCCCGTGTCACGCCGGCGCTGGAGTTGATCCAGGGCGGCAATGGCTTCGTGATCGCCGCGCCAACCGACCGCAGCGCCCGCTATCCCGGACTGGCGCTGGCCGGGGTTTACTTTTCCGATCTGCTCAAGCCGAGTGTCGGCAGCTATCCCGCAGGCTTCGCCTTCTCGGTATCGGAAGGCGGGCGCGAGGTGTACCGGGCGCCCGGCGCCGACGGCGCAGGCGCGCTGGCGCGTCATCTCGATTACGCGCTGCCCGGCGCCACCTGGCGCATCACCGTGTGGCCGTTGCAGGCGCATATCGAGCGCCGCATCGGCGCGCTGCCCCTGCTTGTGCTGCTGTTCGGGACGGCGACCGCGCTGCTGGCCTGGATGGCGCTGCACACCGCCCAGGTCGGTGCCGCCCAGAACCGCCGGCTCTCCCACGTGACCCACATTCTTGAATCCCAGGTGGCCGAACGGCGGCGCGCCGAGGCCGAGGTGCGCAGCCTGAACGCCGAACTGGAAGATCGCGTGAAACGGCGCACCGCAGAACTGGAAGAAACGGTGCACGAGCTGGAAACGTTCAGCTATTCGGTGTCGCACGATCTGCGCGCGCCGCTGGCCAGCATTTCAGGCTTCAGCCGCATGCTGGCCGACGCGCACGCCGCCGAGCTCGGCCCGGAGGGCGTGCATTACCTGCAGCGCATCGGCGACAACGTGTCGAGAATGGGCCAACTCATCGATGACCTGCTCGATCTCGCCCGAGTATCCCGGGGCGAACTGGTGGTCCAGGACGTCAACCTGACGCCGATCGCCCACAGCGTGCTGGCGCGGCTGCGCGAGCGCGAACCGCAGCGACGGGTGCAAGCGGAGGTCGCCGACGGCCTGCACGTGCGCGGCGACCCCGGCCTGCTCGCCATCGTGATCGAGAACCTGCTTACCAATGCCTGGAAATTCACCGCCCGGCAGGACCCCGCGCGCATCCAGGTGGGCGCCGAGGCGCGCGACGGACAACGGGTGATCTTCGTGCGCGACAACGGGGTGGGATTCGACATGAATTTTGCCGGCAAGCTGTTCGGCGTGTTCCAGCGCCTGCACAGCACAAGCGAGTTTCCCGGCAATGGAATCGGGCTGGCCACCGTGAGGCGAATCGTCGTCCGGCACGGGGGAGAAGCCTGGGCGCACAGCGATCCGGGCGGTGGCGCCGTGTTCTTTTTCCGCGTTCCAGATTAGACTTTCGCACGCTCACGGCCCTGGACGATGACACAAGCAGCCAACCAGCAGGATCTACTTCCGGCGGAAGTAGTCGAAACACGGGCTAATCCCAGCCACACGGTCATCTGGATGCACGGCCTCGGCGCCGACGGGCACGATTTCGTGCCGGTCGTGCGCCAGCTTGCCCTGCCTCCGCTCGGTATCCGCTTCCTGTTTCCGCACGCGCCGATGATGCCGGTCACCATCAACGGCGGATTCGTGATGCGGGCCTGGTACGACATCGCCAGCGACAATCTCGCCCGCAAGGAAGACGAGCACGGCCTGCGCGCCTCGCAGGCCGCCATCGAGGCGCTCATCCGGCGCGAAGTCGAGCGCGGCATTCCGCCGTCGCGTATCGTGCTGGCCGGCTTTTCCCAGGGCGGCGCCCTGGCCTTGCAGGTCGGCCTGCGCCATGCGCGAAAGCTGGGCGGCCTGCTGGTGCTGTCGGCCTACTTGCCGCTGATTGCGCTGATCGATCGCGAGCGCAATGCCGCCAACGGCTTGACCGAAATCTTCATGGGCCATGGCACGCTCGATCCGGTGGTGCCGATGGCCCTTGCGGTCGCCTCCCGGGCCAAGTTGACCCATCTCGGCTACCCGATCGAATGGCATGAATACCCGATGATGCACGGCGTCTGCGAGGAGGAGCTCGCCGACGTGGGCAACTGGCTGCACAACGTGCTGCTTTAGGGCCGACTTCGGCCCGGTCTACAGCCGCCGGCTGATACGGTAGTACGCAAGATCGTAGTCGACGCCGTTCTCGAGCAGCATGCGCGGCTCGATCAGGTAGGTCTGGCCGTGAAACTGCATACGCAGCACTACCTTCGATGTGAAGCCGCCCGCCGGCAGCAGCAGGCTGACTTCGCCGTGGCTTACGCTGTCGCCCACATGCGACGGCAGCAGCACCGCCTGGCGCTCGTCGCCACCAGTATCGGGCTGCAGCGGTACCACGCGCGCACCGCGCGCCAGCAACTCGATGCCGACATAGCGCTGCTCGTCGTCGCGCGCCGCCAGGCGGCGCACGATACCCACCGACCAGGTGCGCGCATCCGCCGCGCGCACCGCCATCACACTGCCGACCCTGACCCATTCGCTCTGGTCGAACGGCAGGGTGACGCCGTAGCCGCCCTCGCTCTCGTTCTCGACTTTCCAGATCTCAACGCCAGGGTCCTCGGCGAGGTCGACTGCCTCCTCCGCGCCGACACGCTCGATCAGATTCTCGTAGCCGGGCACGACGCCGATCAGCGCCACCGAGCGTTTGCGCTCCTCGCGCCTGCCGGGACGCCGCGCGCCCCAGTGGGTGGACAGATGGCCGAACACCTCGATGACCTGCTCGAGGTCGGCGTCCTCGATATGCAGGCCGTCGGGCAGCCGACCCTGCTCGGCAATCGCCGCCGCGGCGGCATCCAGCTTTTCCAGCCCGCCGGCGGGACCGAAGAAGCGCTGGCCGCCGCGCAGCCGCATGCCGGCGAAATAGCGCGTCGGCGCACTGCCGGCATCGACGTCGACCTGGAAATAACAGCCCTTGGCCGGATGCCGATGCAGCTCGAAGGTGGGTGAGAGCCAGTCGATGATGCGCTCGGCGATGTCGGTATCGGCCGGCGGCAGCGACTCCACCGAGGAAATGGCCAGCATCAGCGGCTTCAGATATTCGCGCCGGACCGTGGTGTGCCGCCCTGCCGGCAGGTCGACCCGGATCGCTTCGAGCGAGCGGTCCTCGGCGTAGTTCCACAGCCGTGCGGCAAGCACCCACAGATCGCGATCGACCGCCCGGTAGCTGAGCAGCTGCCATTTGAACTGCATCGACAGCGCACGATAGGCCTGCGCCACCAGCAGCGGCACATGCTCGCGTACCTCGCGCCACCCCGGAACGTAGGTCTGCACCTGGCGCAGCAGGTCGAAATACGCAATGCCCAGCTTTTCGATGAAGTCGGTGGCGGCATCGACGTCGGCTTTCTGCAGTGCGGCGGCGCCGGCGCGGTCGGCCTTGATGTAGTCTTTCGCCAGCTGCGCGAGCGGCGCCTGCGCGGCGTGTGCAAGCTGCCCCACCTCGTTCAGCCGGCGCGCGAGCTGCGGCCCTTCGCCGGCGGCGGGCGCCATCAGCATGTCGCCCAGATCGCGCAGCGCCTGCAGGCTGTCGCCATCCTCGCGCGTGATCAGCGCGGCCCTGCCGTCGGTCAGGTAGATGTCGACTTCGGTGGTCATTCGCTCTCGCGCCCAGCCGGGCCGGGCAGCCCGCGTCGCGACCGCGTCGGGCATTCGCCTGCGCGCAGACCCGCCAGCCGGTTGCCGGATCGGCCGGCCCGTGTCACCCGTCGCAACCCTGCCCCCTCCAACCGTTCAGGAATAAACCCGTCAAGGATTATAGCCGTGCAGGCTCCGTGCCACCCGCCCCGGAGGGCTGCCGCCGCTCCGCCCGGCGGGCAGCGATACGGCCGCGACGCACGTCGATTCCGGCCAGCAGCAGCAGCCCGACGATGAAATACAGGCCGATCGCCAGCATGCCGAGCCGGTGGTCGCCGCCGGTAAGCCAGGTGACCGCCCCGTAGGTGATCGGCCCGAATATCGACGACAGCTTCACCGCGAAACCCCACAGCCCAAAGAACTCGGCCCGCCGCGGCGGCGGGGTGAGATAACCGACCAGGGCCCGCCCGGCGGACTGGCTGGCGCCCAGGCTCAGGCCGGCAAGGTTGGCGGCAATCCAGAACACTTCGCGGGTCACCGCCGCGTAGGCGACGCCAATGGTCAGCAGCCAGCCCACCAGCGTCAGTGCAATGGTGAGCTTGTGGCCCAGCCGGTCCTGCACCTGGCCGAAGGCCAGCGCGCCCAGGCTGGCGGTCACGTTCACCACCAGAATGAGCAACAGGGTATCGGCGGTGTCGAAGCCCATGGCCTGGTCGGCATAGATCGCCGCCAGGGCGATCACCGCCTGCACGCCGGCCTGGTAGAACACGATGCACACCAGGAACCGCATCAGGTCGCGAAAACGGCGCGCCTCGTGCAGCGTGCGCCAGGTTCGCGAGAAGGCGCCGGAATATACGCCGGGGGCGGTGCGCTGCGGTTCGGCACGTTCCTTCAGGAACAGAAAGGTCGGCAGTGCGGCAACCAGGAACACCGCGGCGGTGATGAGCATCGTCACCGGCACGAAGTCGACCGCGGTCGCTCCGCGCGCCTGCGCCCAGGTGACATACGCCAGGCACAGGCCGAGCGTGAGCAGGCCGCCGAAATAGCCCAGCGCCCAGCCCCAGCCGGACACCTTGCCAAGGGCCCGCCCGCGCGCGATTTCCGGCAGGAACGCGGCGATCAGGTTCTCGCCGCTGCCGAAAAAGAAGTTCGACAGGATCACCAGGGCAATGCCAAGCGCGAGCTCGCCCGGGCCGACCAGTCCCAGCGCCGCAGTACCCAGAATGCAGCCGGCGGTGGTAAGCGCCAGCAGCGGCTTCTTCGCGGCGTGGGCGTCGGCAAACGCGCCGATCAGCGGCGCCGACAGGATGATCAGCACGTAGGACACCGAGAGCGCTGCGGTCCATGCAAAGGTGGCCCAGACGGCCTCCTGCGCCACCACGGCGACGAAATAGGCGTTGAACACCGCGGTGATGACCACGGTGGTATAGCCGGAGTTGGCGAAGTCGAACATCGCCCAGGCCCACACCTCGAGCGGGCGGACGCCCGCGCCGAGCGTTCGCGACACGTTGACGGCCAAGGTCGGCGACTTTCCCGGCTAGAGCTGGCCTTCCTCGGGCCAGTTCTTGATGTACTGCTTGAGCAGCTTGTTCTCGAAGTTGGCGAGCTTCAGCGCGGCGCGAGCGATATCGTGAAACGACAGGATGCCGAGCAGCCTGCCTTCATGCACGATCGGCAGATAGCGCACATGCTGGTCGGTCATCACCGCCCGCACCTCGTCCATCGATTCTTCCGGGCCGGCCACCACCGGGTTGGCGACCATGATGTCGCCCACCCGCACCTCGTGAATGTCGCCGCGATGGCGCTTGATTGCGGCCAGCACCTCGCGAAACGTGATCAGCCCGGCCATGTTGCCGTCGCGCAGCACCACCAGCGAGCCGATGTCCCGGTCCACCATCAGCGCGACCGCGTCGTGCAGCAAGGCGTCCGGGCCAATGCCGAACAGCCCCTCCCCCTTGAGCCTCAGGATGTCTTTGACCAGCATCCGCTCCTCCGTCGACTGTTGTAATGCCGGCGCTCTAGACGACGCCGTCGCGTTTCAACGCCTCGAACTGCTGCCCGTCGTAGCCAAGCCCCTCCAGAATCTCGCGCGTGTGCTCGCCAAGCTTCGGGCCGAGCCAGCGCGTGGCGCCCGGCGTGTCCGACAGTTGCGGCACGATGCCCGGCACCTTCAAAGGCCTGCCGTCGGCGAGTTGCGCCTCCTGAATCATGCCACGGGCCCGGTAATGCAGGTCATTGACGATGTCGGCGACGCTGTAGATCTTGCCCGCCGGCACCTCCGCGGCCTCCAGCACGCGCAGCACCTCGGCAAGGTCGTGCGCCGCGCACCAGTCTCCGATCACACGGTCGAGTTCCTCGGTGCGCGCGACGCGCCCGTCGTTGCGGGCCAGCGCCGGATCCTGTGCCAGGTCGCTGCGGCCGATGGCAACCATCATGCGGCGGAAGATCGAGTCGCCGTTGGCGCCGATGACGACATACTGCCCGTCGGCGGTCGTGTAGGTGTTCGAGGGCACGATGCCCGGCAGCGAAGCGGCGCTACGTTCGCGCACGAAGCCGTGCACGTCGTATTCCGGCAGCAGGCTTTCCATCAGACTGAACACCGCCTCGTACAGGGCAACGTCCACCACCTGGCCGTGGCCGCCATTGGCCTCTCGCGCCCGCAACGCGGTCAGCGCGCCAATGACGCCGTAGAGCGCCGCCACCGCATCGCCGAGACTGACGCCCACCCGCACCGGCGGCCGGTCGGGATAGCCGGTCACGTAGCGCAGCCCGCCCATCGCCTCGCCGATGGCGCCGAAGCCCGGCCGGTCGCGATAAGGGCCGCTTTGTCCGTAGCCGGACAGGCGCACCATCACCAGGCCGGGATTGGCCTCGGCGAGCTGCTCATAGCCAAGGCCCCACTTCTCCATCGCGCCGGGCCGGAAATTCTCCACCACGATGTCGGCTTCGCGCGCCAGCTCGCGCACGATGCGCTGCCCCTGCGCGGTCTTGAGGTTCACGGTCACCGACTTCTTGTTGCGCGCCTGCACCGCCCACCACAGCGAGTTGCCGTCGTAGAGCTTGCGCCACTGGCGCAGCGGATCGCCGCCGTCGGGCGATTCGATCTTGATGACCTGCGCGCCGAACTCGGCGAGAATTCGCGTGCAGAACGGCCCGGCGATCAGCTGGCCGAGCTCGATGACCTTGATGTCGGATAGCGGACTCATGGCCGGATTCTAGCGGAGCGGCCGGCCCGGAACTCGATCGGGCGCCCAGGGTCTGTGCAGATTCGATCGCAAAGGAAGCCGTCATGAAACGTGCCGCGTCGCTGCTAATCCCTCTTGTTCTGCTCTTCTCGGAGACTGCCATGTCCGCCTGCCCCGGCGTGCTCAACCACAAGCTCAACAATCTCGACGGCGACCCGGTCGATCTGTGCAGCTTCGCCGGCAAGGTGGTGCTGGCGGTGAACACCGCGAGCTTCTGCGGCTACACGCCGCAGTACAAGGGGCTGGAGGCGCTTTACGAGGCCTACCGCGAGCGCGGCCTGGTGGTGGTCGGTTTTCCGGCCAACGATTTCGGCCGGCAGGAACCCGGCACCAACGAAGAAATCAAGGAGTTCTGCGAGCTCACCTATGGCGTACGGTTTCCGATGATGGAAAAGACATCGGTAGTGCCCGGCAAGGCGAACCCGGTGTTTGCGGAGCTGACCCGCATGACCGGCGATGCCCCGCAGTGGAATTTTCACAAGTACCTGATCTCGCGCGACGGCAAACGCGCCTTCAGCTATCCCAGCCGGGTCACGCCGGACAGCGCCGAGCTCAAGCGCCAGATCGAGGCCCTGCTCGCGGAAAAAAGCTGATGCGCGGCGTCCGGGCCGGCGCGCTGCTGGTCCTTGCGCTGACCGCCGCGCCGGCCGGCGCCGGCCCCGAGTTGCCCGACCTGCTGTTCAACTGCCGCCTGGCCGGCGTCAAGCGCGTGTACCTGGTCGACCGCTCGCGCAGCATGCTGTTCGACCAGGGGCTTGAACACCCGGCACGGCTGAGCGACGAGGCGGTCGAATCCGAGTGGTTCACGCCCTGGAGCACGAACACACGCATGCATCATCGCCTGCGAATCGGCCGGCTGGACGGTACGCTCAGCTACCAGGTCGACGAAGTCGACGGGGAAGGCGGCGTGCTGGCGCAGATGGTCGCGACGACCGGCGAGTGCTCGCGGGAAAAAATCCATCCGCGCCACTTCAGATAGCGCCGCCCCCCCGTCAGGCGACCGCGTCGCCTGGCACCTGCCCGGCGCGCCGGCCGCAGTCCGCCGTCGATGGCCGTCCGCGCCTCACGGCGAAGGCGGCGTCGGCAGTTCGATGTAGGGCCGTGGCGGCTCCTGTCCGGGGGGCAGAAAGTCGGGCGCACGGTCGCCCTTCGGTCCCAGGCTTCGAACATAGCGATAGACCGCCAACAGGTCGCCGTCGCTCATCACGCGCAGACTCCACCCGGGCATGGGCCTTCGATACGTTGTGGTCCGCGCAACCGCGAGCCAGCCGTCTTCGCTCAACTCCTGAAAGTACACCCGCAGGTTCGAAGCGTAAGTCGTGCCGATCTGGCTCCGGAATCCCACCGGGCTTCCGGTAAACCAGTTGTCTTCAGGCACACTGCCGTCGAGCGCTATGAACTTCGCGGTGTGGCAACCCACGCAGTTCCCGATGGTGACCAGGTATCGGCCCCGCTCGATCGATCCCGGGGCGCCTTCGTCGGCCAAACCTGAACTGCACGGCATCGCCCAGAGCGCGACCACCAGCAGCCTGAGTGCGTGCATGGCTCGAATCTTCATCGTTTCCTCCCGAAAAAATCAGGCCGATTAACCGGGTCGTGCCGAGGCCGCTGTGGCTCTGGCCGGGGCGTTGGCGCACCGTCCAAGGAGGGCGCACGGCCGCCTCCGAAGACCGGGTTTGCGCCTGGGTCCGCCCCGCAGCGCATCCCGGTGCCCGAGCATTGGGTGTCTTGCGACTTTCAATGTCTTGATCCCCGCCGACGCTGCGCCATGCTGATGACGCGCTGTCCCGGCGGTCGCCGCGCTTCGCCCGGCGCCACCGTGTCCGCGCACCTGCTCAACTCGACCGCAAGTGCAGGAGTCACGCGCGGCAACAAGGCGATCGTGAGCAGGATATGGCGTGCCGTTTCCGCTTCGCGGTCGAACACCAGGCTGGCGAAATAATCGAAGACCGAATCGAGGGTGTCTGTCGGAAGCTCGCGGGATGCGCCGTCGGAATGCCCCCGGCGCTCGAGCATGAGCGTAATGCCCGCCGCCCAACCCGCGGACTGCTGATGCAGCGCTTTCAGCAGCCACTCGTCGGTCACCCGTTTTTCGCGGCAGACGGCACGCACTTCGTCCAGGTTCAGTTGCAGACTGTCCGCGCCGATACGGGCGACCGCGTTGTCCGCGACGTGTTTCACGAACTGGCGCGGCACTTCAGCGAGGCTCACCGCCACGATCCAATTCCCGGGTGGAACCTCGGCGACCGCCTGGGAAACGATGTCATGCGGCGGCGCGGATTCCGCGACGTCCTGGTAGTTGTCCAGCACCAGGACAAGCCCGGCAGGCAGCTGCGCAAAGAACGCGCGGAAGAACAGGCGGGCAAACCCCGTCAGGTCGGCATAATGCTCCGCAACGAACCGCGGCAGCGACGGTTCGTCGCGATCCAGAACATTGCATGCGGCCCGGGAAAGGTAAACGAACAATGCTGCGGGGTCGGCATCGCCGGGATCGATCTGGTACCAGATAACCGGACAGGGACGCGCCTCGAGATAGCTCGCGATCAGCGTGGTTTTGCCCGCGCCCGGAGGACCCGAGATCCAGATCAGCGGCCGGCCGCGGTTGTGATCCAGAAGCGCGAACAGACGCTCGCGCGCCACCACGCCGAACAGGCGAGGCCGGCTGACTTTTGCGAGCGTTGCCTTGTTGCCCATCCCGGAACCCCCTCCCGCCACCCGAAGGCTCGATGTTCCAGACTATTCCAGCCGGAGATCGAGCTCTTTCACGATCCTTCCGTAGCGCTCATGGTCGCTTCTCAGAAGTTGAACGGCTTCGTCCTGCGTGCTCGCCAAGGGCTCACTGCCTCGCCCCTCGACTGCCTGCCGGTACTGCGGCAGGCTCGCAGAGGCGTGAAACGCCGCGTGCAGCTTGTCCACTATCGGCTGGGGGGTCCCGGTCGGCACGGCGAATCCGGCCCAGACGCGCTCATCGTAGCCGGGGAATCCGGATTCGGCGATCGTGGGAACATCCGGCAAGGAACTCAATCGCCTGGCGGTAGTCACCGCGAGCGGACGCAGTTTCCCGGAGCGGATGTGGGGCAAGGTCGCCAGCGCAAAACCGAACGCCAGGTCGATCCGGCCGCCGATCAGGTCGATCAGCGAAGGCGTCTCCCCTTTGTAGGGCACATGCAGCAGGTCGATCCCGGCCATCTGTTTCAGCCGCTCTCCCATCAGATGCTGCATTGAACCGGGCCCGGAGCTCGCGTACGTGAGCGCGCCCGGCTTCGCCTTCGCCGCAGCAACCAGGTCACTGAACGACCTGATCGACGATTTCGTGCTGACCACGAGTATGGTGCCGCTGCGTACCGTCACGATGAATGGGCGAAGATCCCTCACCGGCTCGAAGGACGGACTCTTGTGCAGGTGCGGAGCGACAGTCAGGGTCGCGCTGACCATGAACAGGATCGTATGGCCGTCCGGGGAGGCACGGGCAGCCGCCTCGCTGCCGATGACGCCGCCCGCGCCCGGGCGATTCTCGACAATGACCGACTGCTTCAGGCGCTCGGAAACGAGAGGAGCGAGCTGACGTGCGTTCAGGTCCCCGGTCGCTCCCGCGGGGAACGGCACGACGATTCTTATGGGCTTCGACGGGAACCCGTCGGCCGCGGAAACAGGCCCGCCGACCTGCGCAAGCGCGAACAGCGAAAAGTACAGAACCTGGATCAGCGCCCGCATGGACCCTCCCGTGACGCGCGATGGCGCGGCGGATGCTCAGCAAGCATGGCACACCGGACGCGCCGACAGCGGCGACAAATCGCACGCGCATCGAAGCAGTCGTACCCGATCCGGTTTTCTGCCTTCATTCATTGGCGAGTCCTTCAACGCTTACGAGCCGGGCGGAGCTGCACGCATCCCGGATCGGCTTCAACCTTCGATATGCCTCGCCCTCGTAGAAGGACTCAAAGGCCGCGACAGACGGAAACTCGATCAGCACGATTCTTCGTGGCACCCAATCACCCTCATGGACCTTGTGGGCGCCACCGCGTGCCAGGTAGCGCCCGCCCGCCGCCTCGACCGCAGGTCTGGCTCCGGCCATGAACTCCTGGTATCGGGTCGTGTCGCGGATATCGACGTCGAATATCGTATAAGCGCTCACCCGTTGCTCCAGTGCAACGCGCACATCAGGATCAGCATCAGGCGCATCATGATCCGACCTCCTCGTCATGCCGTTGTCGATGAAGCAGGCGCCGGCGAGAAAGCAGATCAATGAAACAGGTCGCCAATCATCGCGGCCAAAGCTCGCCCTGCGGCGCGAAGACAGCGTCGGAGCGGAATGCCTCCCGCCGGTACGCCCGACCCGTGCGAACGTCGCGCCTGCCCGTCCCGCCTGCCTCTCGGCGTTCACGAACAGGCTAAGAGGCGGCGGGCCACAGATTGGCCACAAATTGCCCAAATTCACGGTTGGCAAGCGGATCGCCGGGCCGGCACCCTGCACACCGGCCTGGCAGAGCGGTGGACGGGGCCGGCAGCCCGGAACAAGTGCGTGTCAGCGCGGCGCAATCAAAACCCCGCGGTCCGGCTCAACGGATCGCGGGGCAGGTGGTCTGCGTAAGAAGGGTCGAAGCGTCCCGGCCGCGGCACTCAGCCGGCGAATTCGCGCAGCACCTTTCCGGCCAGCGGCGCGTCGGCCAGCATGCCGTTCCCGTCGGCCACTTTTTCTCCATTGATCCACACCCCGTGTGCGCCGATGCCTGGCGTGGTCAGGCGCGAAGCGCCAGCCGGCAGGTCGTGGACGCGCCGCGATGGCCCCCGACCGACGGTTTTCGGGTCGAACAGCAGCAGATCGGCATGTGCACCGGTCTTGATGCGTCCGCGATCGCGGATGCCGAACAGGTCGGCCGGTTCCGAAGTCAGTTTCTTGACCGCCTGTTCGATTGGCAGCGTGCCGCGGTCGCGCCCCCAGTGGCCGAGCAGGTGCAGACCGTAACCGGCGTCGCAGAGGAAGGTGAGGTGCGCACCGGCGTCCGACAGCGAGACGATGGCATGCGGGTCGTTGATCATGCGGCCGACCGCATCCTCGTCGGAGTTGAGCAGCGTGCCGGTGAACAGGGTGTCGAGGTCCTCGCCAAGCGACAGATCGAGCAGGTAGTCGAGCGGGTGCACGCCCGCGGCTTTCGCCAGGTCGCGAATCGACCGTCCTTCCAGGCGGGCGTTGCCCGGGTCCCGGACCTCGGTCACGAACATCTTCTCCCATTCACCATTGAACAAACGGGTGGCGCGGGTGGACAGTTCCTGCTTCACGGCCGCGCGAAACGCGGGGTCGCGCAGAGTCTGTTTCATTGCCGGCTCGTCCAGTTTCATCAGCGGCTGCCAGGCCGCCAGGCCCTCGAACACATACGGCTCGTGCAGCGTGAACTCGAAGGTGAGCGGACAGGCCGATACCGCGCCGTACAGGCGACGGCCGCGAGCGTGCGCCGCGGCGATTTTTTCCAGGTCGTCGAAGGTCGACTCGGGCGTCAGGTTCGAATGCAGCAGCGCAGCCACCAGGTAAGGGCGGCCAGCCGCCGCCGCCACACGTTCGATCCCCCCGACCTTCGTCTGCCCGCCCTTGGTCATCATCAGCAGGCCCCTGCCCCGCTCTCGCAGCGCCCCCGACAACTCGACCAGTTCCGCCTCGTCGGCCAGCCGTGACGGCATCGGGATGCCGGCTTCGCCGTTGTGCTGCGCGGATCGGGTGGTGGAGAAACCGCAGGCGCCCGCCTCCATCGCCTCGACCACGATGCGGCGCACCGGCGCCTCCAGGTACGGAGTCGCCGCCCGCATGCCCGCCTGGTAGCGCATCACGACGGGACGGAGGCCGGAGGGGCCGACGTAAAACGCCACGTAGGGACCCACGCCCCGGCTCTCGAGCATGTCGAGGTATTCGGGAAACGACTCGAAGCCCCAGTCGATGCCGGTGCGCAGCGCGTCGAGCGACATGCCTTCGACGTGGGTCAGATTTCGCATGGTCAGGTCGCGATCGGCCGGACGGCAGGGCGCGATGGTGAAGCCGCAGTTGCCCATCACCACGGTGGTCACGCCGAGCGCAGGCGAGGGGCTGACGAACGGGTCCCACGTGATCTGCGCGTCGTAATGAGTGTGGGTGTCGATGATGCCGGGCATGAGCGCGAGCCCCCTGGCGTCGACACGCTCGGCGGCCTCGCCTTCCACCGCGCCCACCGCCACGATGCGCCCGTCGTTCACGCCGACCGAGCCGCGCTGCGGCGCCCGGCCGCTGCCGTCGTAGATCAGCGCGTCGTCGATTCTGAGATCCAGCATTGTTCAGTTCCTCTTGTTGGAGTAACGCCGTGCGCGCCGCTCGGCACGGG
>ERZ869936.1356-NODE-1356-length-17801-cov-6.157444_pt1 | contig 17801 bp, 15 predicted proteins | sample MGYA00520876_ERZ869936 | MGnify/ENA primary metagenome ERZ869936 (study PRJEB32218, sample SAMN09650985) | biofilter metagenome | isolation source: enrty point of leading RO module | place: Saudi Arabia: Thuwal, RO plant located on Red Sea | collected 2016-02-17 ...
GGAACTTCTTTTTGCATTTCTGCTTCCACTTCTGCAACTGCTTTTCCGGTTTTAGCGGCTTTATTTTCAATAATACTCTGCAATCGGACGGTATTAGTTGCTCCCGGCAATACATTGTTTACGGTAATATTAAATTGTCCTAATTCGTTCGCTAAAGTTTTAGACCAGTTAGCAACAGCACCTCTAATGGTATTAGATACGCCTAACCCTTTTAAGGGCATTTTTACAGAGGTAGAAATAATATTAATAATTCTGCCATAGCCTTCTTTTTTCATTCCTTCCACCATAGCCTGAACCATAATTTGATTGCAAATTAGGTGATTGTTAAATGCTTGCAAAAATTCATCTGTGTTAGCATCAATAGCTTGTCCTGCAGGAGGTCCACCGGTGTTATTTACCAAAACATGAAAGTTTTTTTGGGTAGCCGCCTTTTCAATTTTGCTTTTTAATTCAGTTGGATTAGAGAAATCTGCTGCTAGGTAGCTATGTACTTGTTTACTCGAAGTGTCTAGTTGTTGTAAGGCATCTTTTAACTTTTCTTCATTTCTTGCAACAAGAGTTACGTTAGCCCCAAGCTTTGCTAATTCAGTGGCTGAAGCAAAACCGATGCCTTGCGTACTGCCACAAACAACAGCATTTTTTCCTATTAAAGATAAGTCCATTTGTAAAATTTTGAAAGCGAAAAATACTTGAAAAAATCTAATTTATTGGTACTTTTAGCAGACTAAATCAAAAATTTATGGCAATTAAACGACCTTTTAACTTACAGCAGTGGATTACAGAAAACAGAGATTTATTAAAGCCTCCGGTAGGAAATAAAAATCTTTACGTTGAAGCAGGAGATTTTATTGTAATGATTGTGGGCGGGCCGAATGCCAGAAAAGATTATCATTATAACGAAACGGAAGAGTTGTTTTATCAGTTGGAAGGTGATATTAACGTAAGAATTCAGGAAGATGGAAAAGCCGTTGATGTTCCTATTAAAGCCGGAGAAATGTTTTTGTTGCCTGCCAAAGTTCCTCACAGCCCAATGCGTTCTGAAGGTTCGGTAGGTTTAGTAATTGAAGCGGTGAGGAAAGATAGAGATATGAAGGATGGTTTGCTTTGGTTTTGTGATAAATGTAATACCAAGTTGCACGAAACTTATTTTGAACTAACAAATATTGAGAAAGATTTTTTGCCAAGGTTTAAAGAGTTTTACACTTCTGAAGACATGAGAACTTGCAAAAACTGTGGTCATGTGATGGAAACTGATGAAAGATTCGTTTAGCATTAATCATTTTCTTCCCCAAAAAATTCCTAATCATTTATCCGCTGATTTTTTTATGGCTGTTAAAGAACAGCTAGAAAAGGATTTTACTTTTTTTAATGAGGATATAGAAGTTATGGAAATTTCTTCCGAAGAAATCACTTCTTTTTTATCTAAAACGCTTGAACGGTTGATGGCTGAAAATCCTGACGCACTTAAAAATATTTTATACAGAATAGATTTAAGTGAAGTAAAAACAAAACAGGAAATTTCGCTTTCGGATGCTAAAAATCATTACGAATTGCTAGCAAGGCAAATTATTGAGAGAGAAGCAAAAAAGGTCTATTTTAAGTGGGTTTATTCAGGTAGAATTTCTCCGCCTTCTTCTTGAGGTTTTTCTTCCTCTTTCTTTTCTTCCTTTTGGAAAAATACGCCTCTTTCAAAAACCAAAACTAAACCAATTCCAACACTTATGGCTGTGTCTGCAATATTAAAAACAGGTCTAAAGAAAACCATATAATCTCCGCCCCAAAAAGGCATCCACTCCGGTAAATAACCTTCATAAATAGGAAAGTAAAGCATATCTACCACATGTCCATGAAACCATGATGCGTAGCCTTCTTCCGGAAAAAGTGTAGCTACTTCATAGTAACTATCGCTGAAAAATACACCGTAAAAAATACTGTCGATAATATTTCCAACTGCTCCTGCAAAAATTAGTGCTACACTTATTTTAAGTAAAGTAGTAGCACTTTTACTTATTTTATAAAGGAAATAACCAATACCGGTAACTGCTAAAATTCTAAATAGGGTAAGGGCTAATTTTCCCCACTCTCCGCCAAACTCAAGCCCAAAAGCCATTCCCGGATTTTCAGTAAAATGAATGATAAACCAGTCTCCAAAAACATTGAATTCATCACCGATAACCATGTTTAGCTTTATCCAAATTTTTACACATTGGTCAATGGTTAATACTGCCAATATGACAAAAATCGGGTGCTTTAATACGTTAAGAATTTTTTGCATTAGAAGTTTTGGTTTAACCTACTTTCCCTTCTTTTGCTTCAATACTTAAGGTTGCATGCGGAACGGCTTTAAGTCTTTCTTTAGGAATTAATTTCCCTGTAACTCTGCATATTCCGTATGTTTTGTTTTGAATACGAATAAGTGCATTCTTTAAGTGAGTGATAAACTTCTCTTGACGTGCGGCTAACTGTGCAACTTCTTCACGAGTTAATGTTTCAGAACCATCTTCCATCATTTTGAAAGTGTTGGCTGTATCGTCAGTTCCGTTATTATCTCTATTAGATAAACTTCCCTGAAGAGAGTCTAAATAACTTTTAGCCTCATCTAACTTGTCGGTGATTAATTCTTTGAACTCATCCAGCTCTTCATCACTGTACCTTGCTCTATCATCTTGCTTCATAGCTTTTCTTTTTGTGCCCGGCTTTCTCTCGGGAGTTCTTGGTAAATTTATTTTCGGTTCAAATGCTTTTATTTCTTCTTTAGAAACTTCTACTACTGGTTTTTTCTCTACCTGTTGTTTTACCGGAGCAGATCTTCTTCTTTTAGTTTTCTTTTCTTGTTTTACTACTTCTTTTTTAGGAGCCGGTTTTGTGGCAGGCTTCTTAGCAGCAGCTTTTTTCTTAGCAACTACTTTCTTCTTAGGCGCAGCCTTTTTAACTGTTTTTTTCGGTGTAGCTTTCTTAGGAGTGGTTTTCTTTTTGGTTGTCGCTTTTTTAGCGGCCACTTTTTTCTTAGGAGCGGCTTTCTTCACAACCTTCTTCTTAGGGGGCACTTTTTTTACAACTTTCTTTTTAGGCGCAGCTTTTTTAACTACTTTTTTGGTGGTTGTCTTTTTTTTAGGTGCTGCCTTCTTTTTAGCAACGGTCTTTTTCTTAGGTGCAGCTTTTTTAGGCGTAGCCTTCTTAGCAGTTGTTTTCTTTTTGGCTACTGCTTTTTTAGGTGTAGCCTTTTTAGCGACTGCTTTCTTTGTAGTAGATTTCTTTTTAGCTGCTACTTTTTTCTTAGGCGTTGCTTTTTTTACAACTTTCTTTTTTGGAGTAGCTTTTTTCACTGCTGCTTTTTTTGCAGTTACTTTTTTGGTTTTGGTTTTTTTTGCCATCTCGGTTAGTTTAATTTGCTAATACTAATGTAAGTTTTTACATCGTTTTCCAAAGCTACTTCTAATTTATCATTAGCCTCAATATTATCAACTAATTGAAGTTCAGTAGCCAAGGTTTCAGTACAAATATAATTTTTATTGTTTTTTAACGCATCATTAATGCCTTGATGTTCTTGAATTGTTAATAAAATTTTATCAGTTACCTCAAATCCCTTGTCTTTTCTAAAGTTTTGAATTCTATTAACAAACTCTCTTGCTATTCCCTCTTCTTTTAACTCATCAGAAAGAGTGATATCAAGTGCAACGGTAATGCCTTTCTCTGTTTGAACCAGCCATCCCGGAATATCATCTGTTTGGATATCAAAATCTTCCATGGTTAGTTCTATCGTATCACCATTAATGTCGCCTTTCCAACCGTTATTTTGCTCAACGGAAGAAATTTCTTCTTGTCCCCAACGATTTACCATTGCTGCTATGGCTTTCATTTGCTTGCCATATTTTGGGCCTATTGTTTTAAAATTAGGTTTAATTTTCTTTACCAAAACTCCGACAGTATCGGTCAATAGCTCTAATTCCTTCACATTTACTTCCGATAAAATAACATCCTTTACAGCCGTTACTTTATCTGCAAAACTTTTGTTAAGAATAGGAATCATTACTTTTTGAAGTGGCTGACGAACTTTTATCTGTTCTTTTTTCCTTAAGCTCAATACCATTGATGATATTTGTTGAGCCCAATCCATCTTTTGTTCTAGTTCGGCATCAATAAAGGCGTCATTATACTTTGGAAATTCAGCCAAATGAACCGACTGGTGAGTTTCTTTTCCACTGCAATTATTCAAATCCTGATAAAGCTTATCCATAAAGAACGGAGAAATTGGTGCAGCCAATTTGGCAACCGTTTCCAAGCAGGTATATAATGTTTGATAGGCAGCAATTTTATCTTCACTGTAATCACCTTTCCAGAATCTTCTTCTACATAAACGAACATACCAATTACTTAAATGGTCGGTAACAAAATCTTCAATTAATCTACCGGCTTTTGTTGGCTCATAATCATTTAAAGCTGATTCTACATTTTTGATAAGTGAATTAAGCTTGGAAATAATCCATCTATCTATCTCTTGTCTTTTTTCTAACGGAATTTCTTCCTCTTTATATTTAAAAGAATCAATATTTGAGTAGAGCGCAAAGAAAGAATAAGTGTTGTAAAGCGTTCCGAAAAACTTTCGCTGACTTTCTACAATTCCGTCTAAGTCAAACTTTAGATTGTCCCAAGGCTGTGCATTGGTAATCATATACCATCTGGTGGCATCAGGGCCATATTTTTTCAATGTCTCAAATGGGTCAACGGCATTGCCTAATCGCTTAGACATTTTTTGTCCGTTTTTGTCAAGAACTAGACCATTGGAAATAACATTTTTGTAAGCGACAGAATCAAAACAAACCGTTGCAATAGCGTGAAGAGTATAAAACCAACCTCTTGTTTGGTCAACACCTTCTGCTATATAGTCGGCTGGAAACACTTTGCCTCCCCCAGCCCCTCCAAAGGAGGGTAGCTCTTTTAATGTTTCCAATATTTTTTGTAAAACCCCATCAATATTCCCAGTTACTTCTTCATTAGTAAAACGAATAACTTTATACCCTAAATCTTCTTCAAGAATTTTAGTTCTTAATTCATCTGCTTCTTTAATTTCAGGTTTTTCATGATATTTCCCGTCAACTTCAATAATTAAACCTTTTGATAGACATACAAAATCAACAATAAACTCGTCTATAATATGTTGTCTTCTAAATTTAAAGTTTTCTAATTTTTTTCCTCTTAAACATTGCCACAAAACATCTTCAGCTTGAGTTGGGATTTTTTTATTGTTTTTTGCAAGCTCTTTAAACAAGCTATAGGAAGATTTTCTTGCAGTATGATATTTTGGAGGATTTTTTTCTCCTTCTCCAAAGGAGAAGGTTGGGAAGAGGTTGCTATTTTCAAACGGATAATGCCATTGTGCATAAGGCATTGAGCCGGAATCAAACCATACATCTATCAAGTCTGCTTCACGCTGCATTGGTTTTCCAGATTCAGAAACCAAAATAATTTTATCTACCACATTTTTGTGTAAGTCAAAAGTGTCGTAATTTTCTTTTGACATATTGCCCACTTCAAATGCTGATAATGGATTTTTTTCCATTAATCCTGCTGCAACTGCTTTATCACATTCGTCTTTCAGTTGTTCTACAGAACCAATACAAATTACTTCAGTAGCATCTTCCGTTCGCCATATTGGCAAAGGAATTCCCCAAAATCTTGAGCGAGATAAATTCCAGTCATTTGCATTTTCCAGCCAATTACCAAATCTTCCTTCACCTGTTGCTTTTGGTTTCCAGTTAATGGTTTTGTTTAGCTCTACCATTCTGTCTTTAAAGGCGGTAATTTTTATAAACCAAGAGTCAAGCGGATAGTATAGAACCGGTTTATCGGTTCGCCAACAATGTGGGTAGCTGTGTTCGTATTTTTCTACTTTAAAGGCTTTATTTTCTTCTTTTAGTTTAATAGCAATTTCTACGTCAACTGATTTTTCAGGAGCTTTTCCGTCTTCGTAATATTCATTCTTCACATATTTCCCGCCAATTTCAGGTAGTTCACTTCTAAACTTTCCTTGTAAATCAACTAGTGGAACAGGGTTGCCGTTTTCATCTAGTACTAACATTGGCGGAACACCTGCATCTTTTGCTACTTTGGCATCATCCGCACCAAAAGTAGGGGCAATATGAACGATACCTGTTCCGTCTTCAGTAGTTACAAAATCTCCGGGAATTACCTGAAAAGCATTTTCGGCATTTTCGTAAGGCAGTGCATAAGGCAATAGTTGTTCGTATCTTAAACCTACTAAGTCTGAGCCTTTGAATTCTTTGACTATTTCACCAATAGTATTAGAACTCTTAGTAATAGTTGACATCCAAAATATATCTGTTTCAAAATCTTGACTCTCATTCCATACTTCTTCTATTCTATCGAATATAGACATTTCCTTTTCATTGAAAGTTAATTTTCCTAAATCGATAAAATGTTTTGAAAATAAATCTTTTGCAATTACAGCATATCTTACATGACATTTTTTTGTAATGCTATATTCATATTGGTTGATAAACTTGACTAAAACGTAATCAATCTTAGGACCTACTGCTAAAGCAGTATTGGAAGGCAATGTCCAAGGAGTGGTCGTCCAGGCTAAAAAATAAGCTTCATCTACACCTAACTTTGAAGCATCTTTTAACTTAAACTGTGCAGTAACAGTGGTGTCTTTTACATCTCTGTAACAACCCGGCTGGTTTAGCTCATGTGAGCTTAACCCTGTTCCTGCCGCAGGAGAATAAGGCTGAATGGTATAGCCTTTATACAATAGGTTTTTGTTGAAAATTTGTTGTAACAACCACCAAACCGATTCAATGTATTTATTTTCATAGGTAACGTATGGGTTTTCCATATCCACCCAATAGCCCATTTTTTCGGTTAGGTCATTCCATACATCGGTATATTTCATTACCGCTTTTCTGCAAGCGGCATTATATTCTTCTACACTTATTTTTTTACCAATGTCTTCTTTGGTAATGCCTAATTCTTTTTCTACACCTAACTCTACAGGTAAACCATGCGTGTCCCAACCGGCTTTACGTTCTACTCTGTAGCCCTGTAAGGTCTTGTATCTGCAAAAAATATCTTTAATGGTACGTGCCATTACATGGTGAATACCGGGCATTCCGTTAGCGGATGGAGGCCCTTCAAAAAACACAAAAGGCTTGTTTTCAGGGCGTGAGGAAATACTTTTCTGGAAAATGTTTTCCTTTTTCCAAAAATCAAGTACTTCATCGGCAAATGCCGGAAGGTCAAATTGTTTGTATTCCCTGTATTTTTCAGCCATCTCTAAAATTGAGGGGCGAATTTACTAAAAATGTGTGTTTTGGGAAATATCAAACAACTGTATTTAATAACTTCAACAAATGTTTCTTACACAGTCATTCACAAATATTAACTTTACCCCTCTATAAATTTATATTGAAATGGAATACAAAAACTTGCTAATTGACACAGAAAACAACATTTGTTTAATTACTATTAACAGACCCGATAAGTTGAATGCTTTAAATCGTGAAACGATAAGTGAGCTCAGTAATGCTTTTGGTGATGCAGATAAAAATAAAGAAGTGAAGTGCATTATTGTAACCGGCTCAGGAACTAAGGCTTTTGTGGCCGGAGCTGACATTTCAGAGTTTTATCAATTTTCTACAAAAGAAGGAAAAGAGTTAAGCGAAAAAGGGCACGAAATTTTATTTAATAAAGTAGAAAACTTGAACACACCCGTTATTGCAGCCGTGAATGGCTTTGCTTTGGGAGGTGGCTTGGAGTTAGCCATGTCTTGCCACATGCGTATTGCCAGCGAAAATGCGAAAATGGGATTGCCGGAAGTTAGTTTGGGGGTTATTCCTGGTTATGGAGGAACACAACGTTTAACTCAATTAATCGGAAAGGGCAGGGCCTTAGAAATGATTACTTCTGCTCAAATGATTGATGCTCAAAAAGCAGAACAATATGGTTTGGTGAATAGCGTTACTTCACAGGAAGAATTAATCAACGCTTGCAAAGAGTTGGCATCAAAAATTATTAAAAATTCTTCCGTAGCCATTGCGGCAGCAATTAGAGCTGTAAATGCGGGATTTCAGGTAGGGGTTGACGGACTGGCTGTAGAAATTGAAGAATTTGGAAAATGCTTTGGTACCGAAGATTTTAAAGAAGGAACAACTGCATTTATGGCAAAAAGAAAACCCAACTTTCCGGGAAAATAAAAACATCACTTGAACCCTTTAAAAAAACTTTTAGGACAAACCGCTATTTACGGATTAAGCAGCATCATAGGAAGGCTGCTTAATTACTTTTTAGTGCCGCTTTACACCAGGGTTTTTAGCACCTCAGAATATGGAGTAGTAACAGAGATGTATGCTTATGTGGCATTTTTTATTGTTCTGCTAACTTATGGAATGGAGACCGCTTTGTTTAAGTTTTCTAAGCAATATGAAAACGATAAACAAAAAGTTTATAGCACGGCACTCATTTCACTACTTATTTCCTCCTCTGTTTTTATTGCCTTTTGTAGCATTTTTTCTGATTCATTATCAGGATGGATGGGCTATGGCGACCACTCTGAATATATTGTCTGGTTTGCTTTTATCATTGGTTTGGATGCCATTACCGCTTTGCCGTTTGCAAAATTGAGAGAAGAAAATCAGGCGGAGAGGTTTGCTCTCATTAAAGTATTTGGGATATTAATCAACATTGCGCTCAACTTGTTTTTTATTGTTTACTGCCCGTATGTTTTAGAAAAGGATTCGGGTCAAATGAAAGAATTGATTGAGAAATTATATAACCCGGAGGTTGGTGTGGGCTATATTTTCATTGCCAATTTAGTTGCCAGTGCGGCAGTTATTTTATTACTAATGCCAAAAGTTATTTTACAGAAGTACTTTTTTGACAAAACACTATGGAAGAGCATGATGTTGTATGCAATGCCCTTAGTAGTAGCTGGTTTTGCGGGAATGATTAATGAAACTTTAGACCGAATTATTTTAAAATACTTATTGCCGGAAGATGTTGCCTTAAGTGAATTAGGTATTTACGGAGCTTGTTATAAAGTAGCTATTTTAATGACGATTAGTATTCAAGCATTTCGATTTGCATCAGAACCGTTTTTCTTTTCTCATTCCGATAAAAAGGATAGTGCAAAAACATTCGCTAAAATCATGAATTACTTTGTGGCGGTGTGTAGTGGAATATTTTTAGCGATTATGTGTTACATGGATATCATTCAATATTTTATAGGAGAAGAGTTTAGAGTGGGACTTGGTGTAGTTCCTATTTTATTGGTGGCAAATATTTTTCTAGGGATTTACTTTAACTTATCGATTTGGTATAAATTAAGCGGAAAAACGTATTTCGGAGCAATTATATCATTGTTGGGCGCATTTATAACATTGTCATTAAACTTTGCTTTAATCCCTTGGCTTGGATATTACGGCTCAGCTTGGGCTACTTTATCTTGTTATTTAATAATGGCGGTGGTTTCCTATAACTGGGGAAAAAAGCATTACCCTGTTCCATATAACCTCAAGAAAATTATATTCTACATAACATTTTCGCTTTTCCTATATTTGCTCACTGTTTTGATAAATATAGAAAATCAAACTTTACGATTAATAGTCCATTCTCTATATCTCGTATTGTTTGTAACATTTGTGTATATCATAGAAAAGCCAAAAAAATCAGTACATGCAAGTTAAAATAGTTAATCAGTCTAAACATGCCACTCCGCAATATGCTACGGCATCTTCGGCAGGAATGGATTTAAGAGCAAATCTAGATGAAAGCATCATACTTAAACCGCTTGAACGAACTTTAGTAAAGACAGGTTTGTTTATAGAATTGCCTGTTGGATATGAGGCTCAGGTTCGCCCGAGAAGTGGATTAGCATTTAAAAAAGGAATTACGGTATTAAACTCACCAGGAACGATTGATGCAGATTACAGAGGGGAAATAGGAGTAATTTTAGTGAATCTTTCTAATGAAAATTTTTTAATTGAAGACGGAGAAAGGGTTGCGCAACTGGTAATTGCAAAGCATGAAACCATTGAATGGAATGAAGTAAATAGTTTAGAAGTAACGGAGAGAGGTGCAGGAGGTTTTGGAAGTACCGGAGTAAAGTAATGTGGAGATTTAATTTTAAAACATCTAATAAAAAGTAAAAATGAAGATTATAGTACCAATGGCTGGAATAGGGAAAAGAATGAGACCGCATACGTTAACGGTTCCCAAGCCATTAATTCCTGTTGCCGGAAAACCAATTGTGCAAAGATTAGTGGAAGACATAACGGAAGTATGTAATGAAAAAGTGGACGAAATAGCTTTTATCATTGGTGATTTTGGAAAGGAAGTAGAACAACATTTGTTAGAAGTGGCCAAAGATCTTGGAGCAGTTGGAAAAATATATCATCAGGAAGAAGCTTTAGGAACCGCTCATGCTATTCTATGTGCAAAAGAAAGTTTATCGGGTAAAGTAGTAGTGGCATTTGCTGATACTTTATTCAGAGCAGATTTTAAATTAGATGATAGCCAGGACGGAATTATTTGGGTAAAACAAATTGATGATCCTAGAGCCTTTGGGGTGGTTAAGTTAGATGACGAAGGAGTGATTACAGATTTTGTAGAAAAGCCCGAAACTTTTGTTTCTGATTTAGCCATTATTGGGATTTATTATTTCAGAGATGGAGAGTATTTAAAAAACGAATTGCAGTTTCTTATTGATAACAATATTAAAGAGAAAGGGGAGTTTCAACTGACAAATGCGTTGGAAAATATGAAAGCAAAAGGAAGCAAATTTACCACAGGGGAAGTAAAAGAGTGGCTAGACTGTGGAAATAAAGACGCAACTGTTTATACTAATAGTAGAGTATTAGAACACATAAAAGACCAAAAAATAGTTGATGATTCGTTAAAAAGTGTTAATTCTATTATTATTCCTCCTTGCTTTATTGGTAAAAACGTACATTTAACTAACTCAGTAATCGGACCTCATGTTTCAATAGGTGATGGCACTATTGTTGAGAATAGTGTGATAGAAAATTCTATTATTCAAAAAAGTTCAAAATTGAGCAATGTGGTAATGAAAAACTCTATGATTGGCAATAATGCCGAGCTTTCTAAAAAATCAGAAGAGTTAAGTGTGGGAGACTTTAATCAAATAATTAATTGAGATATTTAATCGTCATATTTGCAACGCTACTCATGTTCTCTTCATGTAAGAAAACAAAAGAGGTTGCGTCTTCTTCGCCTCCGCAGGGGAAGGAGCTTAGCTCCAGACAGCATGCCGAATTTACCTATATGTATATTAATGCCAGCAGAGAAAAAATGCTTGGAAATTATGAAACGGCTGCTGCTATGTACAAAGAATGTACTAAAATAGACCCTAAAGAGCCTGCGCCTTACTACGAAATGGCTAATATTTTTAGTATGGTGGGAAGAACAGATATGGCACTACCTGTTGTTCAAAGAGCAGTTGATTTAGACGGAGATAATTTTTGGTATAGGTTACTGTATGCAGATTGCCTCCAAAAAACCTCCAATATTCCTGAGGCTATCAAACAATATCAAATTTTAGTTGGTAAAAACCCATCTAATTATGATTTATATTTTGAGTTAGCCAACCTGCAACTATATCAAACAGATTACAAAGGAGCAATTGAAACTTATAACAAGCTTGAGCAAAAAGTAGGTGTTACCGAAGAAGTTTCATTACAAAAGCAAAAAGCTTACATCAGAATGAATGATGTGGACAAAGCAGCAGCAGAGTTAAAAAAATTAATTAAAACCTACCCGGATGAAACAAGATATTTGGGAGTTTTAGCTGACCTTTATTTAACCAATGAAAGAGAAGAAGAAGCGCTTGAAATTTTAAATGAAATTTTAAAAAAAGATCCTAACGACCCATACACTCATCTTTCTTTAGCCGATTATTACAAAGCCAAAAAGGAAAATGAAAAGTCGTTTGACCATTTAAGTATTGCCTTTGAAAGCCCTGAATTGGAAGTAGATGCCAAAGTACAAATCTTACTTTCTTATTATCAAATTACAGAGTATTATCCTGAGTTAAAAGAACAAGCTTTTAGCCTTAGTAAAAAGCTAATTGAAGTTCACCCTGAGGATGCGAAATCATATACTGTATATGCAGACTTTTTATATAGAGAAGAAAAGTTAGAAGAGGCAAGAGAAAACTATCGAAAAGCATTAGAAATTGAACAAGACAAATTCCCAATTTGGGGTCAGGTTTTATTGCTAAATTCAGAGTTAAATGACTTCAAATCTCTAGTAGAAGAAAGTGATAAAGCCATGGAATTATTTCCACTTCAACCACTTCCATATTTAATGAGCGGTATCGGAAACAACCAAACAAAGAACTATGAAAAAGCCGTAGAAAGCTTAGAAGCAGGAAAAGATTTAGTATTAGATAACCCGATAATGGCAAGTGAGTTTTACTCTAATCTGGGAGAAGCTTATCACAATTTACAGATGCACGAAAAGTCAGATGCCGCATTTGATAAATGCTTAAAAACAAACCCTAAAAATGCGTTTGTATTAAATAACTATGCTTACTACTTATCTATAAGAGGAGAAAAATTGGAGAAAGCATTGGAAATGTCTGCCAAGTCAATTGAGCTTGAGCCGAACTTAGCTACATTTTTAGACACTTATGGCTGGGTATTGTATAAGCTTAAAAGATATGATGAGTCTATTGAATGGCTCTTGAAAGCCGAACAAAACGGTGGAGCAACCAGCGGAGAAGTGTTAGAGCACATCGGAGATGCATATTACCAAAACGGAGATACCTCAAAAGCTTTAGAATATTGGAAGAAAGCAAAACCTGCCGGTGGCGCATCCGATTTAATTGACAAGAAAATAAATGATAAAAAGCTGTATGAATAAATTGTTTGCAGCTAAATATCTTTTTTATCTAGGCATCGCATTTCTGTTTTCGTGTAAAGCCCAAAAAGAAATTCAAAAAAAACAAGCTGTCGCCAAAGAATGTGAGTCACTAATAGAACTAGCTCACCAAAGCGAATTCAAATTTGATTGGCTTTCCTTAAAATCAAATGTAGAGCTTGAAACCGATGGAAAGTCAAATGGATTTAAAGCATTTATAAACATAAAAAAAGACAGTGTAATTTGGATTTCAATTACTCCCAAAGCACTCAGAATAGAAGGCGCCAGAGTAATGCTTACCAAAGACTCCATTTTCTTTATGGATAAAATAAATAAAAAATACTTTACCGGCACTTACGAATACATTGAGCAAATACTACAAGTAGAAGCTGAATATCAAACCTTTCAACAAATATTGTTAGGTAATGCGCTAGAGTTTGAACAAGACAAAATATGGTGTAAAACAGAAGAAGACAAATACTATCTCAGCACTATTAAAAAGAGGAAATTGCGTAAAGCAGAAAACAAAGATAAAGCCAAGTCAGACTTTGTTCAGGCGCTTTGGTTAAATGCAGAAACTTACAAAATAGAAAAACTTAAATTACTTGATTTAGTCAAAAACCAGTCTTTAGAAGCAGTGTATTCTAACTTTACTGATGAAGGAGGGCAGTTAATAACTCACCAGATTAACATTACGATTGAATCGGAAAAAACCGCTAACTTAGACCTTGAAATAACAAAAGTAACCGTAAACGAGCCGTCTAATTTCTCGTTTAGGATACCGGAAAAATATGAGCAAATTACTTTCCAATAATATTATTCTCTTTTTTTGTTGCTTATTTTTATTTGCAGGAAACGGCTTTGCCCAATCTAAAAAGGATTTAGAAAAAAAGAAGTCGAAGCTGCAAAAAGATATTAGTTATACTAATAAGCTGCTCGAAAAAACTCAAAAAACGAAAGAGGCCAACCTACAAGAGCTTAATCAACTCAATAAAAAAATTGAAACTCGTAATGAGCTTATTAAAACCATTAATAAAGAACTTAGTCTTTTAGATAGTCAAATAAAAGGGCAGCAAGACATTATAGCTGCTATGGAAAAAGACATTGAAATTTTAAAACAAGAATACGCAAAGCTTATCTATTATGCTTATAAAAATAGAAACGCTTATAACCGTGTTATGTTTGTGTTTTCATCAGATGATTTTAACCAAGCCTATAAAAGACTAAAATACCTGCAACAATATACCAATTACAGACACCAGCAAGCAGATATTATTTTGGCAACCAAAGAAAAGCTGGAGAATGAAATATTAACCTTAAAGGCCAAAAAAGAAGAAAAGCAAAAATTAGCTGATGAGCAGAAAAAGGAAAACTCAAAACTGTCAGATGACAAGCAGAAACAACAGTCGGTGGTAAATACGCTTAGCTCAAAAGAAAAAGAATTGAGAGACGAATTAAAAGAGCAGCAATTAGCCGCTAAAAAGCTGGATGACGCCATTAAGAAAATTATAGAAGAAGAAATAAGAAAGGCTAGAGAAGCAGCCAAAAAGAAAAATCCTTCATCTACCACACCAAAAGATGAATTTCCGCTAACTCCTGAAGCTAAACTTATCTCAAATTCATTTACCGCTAACAAAGGAAAACTACCCTGGCCGGTAGAACAAGGTGTAATTACCGGAAAATATGGAGAACACCCTCACCCTGTGTTAAAACAAGTTATGCTTAAAAATAACGGAATAGACATAAGCACTTCCAGTAAAGCCATTGCTCGTTCTATTTTTGACGGAGAAGTAACCTCTGTGGTGATTATACCCGGTGAAGGGAAAGCCGTTTTTGTGCGTCACGGAGAATATTTAAGCGTATATACTTATTTGAGTGAAGTTTATGTAAATAAAGGCGATAAAGTAACCACCAAGCAAAGTTTAGGTAAACTTTTGGCAGAACCCGGTGCCAATAGCGGAGAATTGCACTTAGAAATATGGCAAGGCGTTACCAAGCTAAATCCCGAATACTGGATATACAGAAAGTAGAAAAATGCAATAATTTGCTCACTTTTTTGAAATAATTATATATTTGCACTCCCAAAATCGTTCTTACGATAACATTCCTCCTTAGCTCAGCTGGTTAGAGCACATGACTGTTAATCATGGGGTCCTTGGTTCGAGCCCAAGAGGGGGAGCAACAAAAAGCCTCACATCTGTGGGGCTTTTTTTATTAGATAAAATGAAACATTACCCCTATTACCTACATGTTGAAATTGAATTAAATTTAATAGAGTTATTTTTAAATAAGCTATGTAGTATCACATTTTTATTTCCTCTTTCCCTTATAATTAAACTTAAACGGTTCTGTGTTAAATTTTCTATATGTAAGGTATAAAATTCTTTTTGCCAACCCCAAAAGGTTTGATTTACAAAAATTTTAATCTTTATATTTTGATTAACCTTCTTAAACTTTATTCTTTGACATTCTTCGACATCATATAATTTATTTATTGAGATACAATTTAAAACCGAATCAAAATGCAAACAAATATCTCCTGTATCAGAAATCCAATTTTTATAGATACTTTGAGAATATATATTTGACATAGTAATGAAAGGTATTACAATCATCAATAAAATTCTATATTTTACCATAACCCTACCTCTCGCAAGCGTCCGCTTGTGAGTTTCTTTATTACTTGATATATATAGTTCTGATTTCATTTACAGATAAGGTGAAGTGTTGTTTATTTAATTTTTAATATCCAGCTTTGTATTAACTTCAACAATTCCTTTTCGCTTTTAATCTTAACTTTTTGTACTGGTTTATCCCAGTTTAATTTTTCTATTAAATAACAAATGTATGCTTCTTCATTATCATACCATCCAACATCAATTACAAAATCATTTTTTGAAGCTTGCAAAATATCTTCAAAATATACACTACTATTAAAAGTAATATCTCCCTGATTATCAAATTCAAAGTCATTTTTGATTACAGTCCAACCATTATTAGATAAAAAATCAGTTAGCATTATTTTTTTCTTAGTCTTTTTTTGTTTTTCCTTTCCCAAAAGTGGCTACTTCTTATTAAGTAAAAGTAGGAAAAAGGAACTCAGTTTCATTAAAACAAAAATCAATCTGATACCTTAAAAATCGTATTCTTCAAAATCTTCGGTAAACTCATTGGCAGCAAAATTGGGATTAATGCTAATATTAGAGTATTCGTATTGCTCTTACAAGACTTTCTTATAATATACTTTAATTAAAATAAGCACATTATTTTGCTTGCAAACATATAATATCATTTTAGGAGAGTATTCATTAGGAATAACAATCTCTTGCCCTATTTTCAAATTTTCATGAAACGAAAGCCCTTTATTTTTCTCTAAAATCATGTATTCGCTAATTCTATATCTTTTAGCAATGTCAAGTATGCTTTCTTCTTTTTCAGCCGTATATTTTATGTATTTAAAGTAAGGATTGATGAATTGAATCTGTGAACACTGATAGCCGTTGTAAACTACATCTTCTTTTTTCAATACCAATGAATGTATTTCTGCATAATGTTTCTGTACCAAAAATTCTAAAATACTAATCACATAATCATATCCCGATTCAAAAATGGTATGATGTTGATTGTTTCGCATGGTTTTCCCCATAGGGTCAAGCTTCAAATTCACCCAAGGGAAACCGTTAGTGTTCACTAATGCTTCATTTTTATTGGTTTCAGCATTATATAAAACTTCCATTCCTTTTGTCGGGAATTCTTGCCTCACATAAACCTTAAATGGTTTTTTATTAAAATCAATTTTTGCTTTTTGCGTAATGAGCTTTCCTTCTATTCTTTCGGTCTTTTTTATTTCAAAAGAAATGGAGTTAATCTTTTTAGTTTGGAAAAACATTTTTTCGCAAATGGTAAGCGCCATCTTGTTTTCAGATGAGGTAAAGCTGCTTAAAACAATAAAAAGAAAAAGGGAAGTAATTGAGGAAAAAAGATATTTGGGCATGCACTAATTTTAACCCTAAGATAAAAACAAATTGATTACCAACAAAAAAAGCCGAGAAATTTCTCAGCTTTCAACATCCAGAATAAAACAAAAGCTAATTTATTTTTATCTGAACTCCCCCATTCACTGGAAATCGCTTGCCCGTGATATCAGTTACCCATATTTCAGAAAAGAAGACACGGTCATTTTTTCTTGCTTTATTGAATAAATCGACAACATCAGGATTTTTAAGAGAGCCGTTACTTATTTTCACTTCAGGCTCAAGCATACTGCCTTTTAGTAATTCTATTTTGCATTTTACAATAGTTAGTGGTAGTCCTTGAAATAAAAAGTCATCACCATAACTTGCATAAATGGTAGAATATGCTTTTAGCTGAGCCAGGTTAGTACTAAACTGCCCTGTTTTTTTATTGATATAAGGTTGAGGCATAGGTAATTTTTTAGCCACAAAAGCCATGTTTCCCATGCTTCTTGTGGTTCCGTCAGGCATTTTTGCACTTACCGAAACAGATACATTTTTGGGCGCACCGTTAGGAAGCGTAACCTCATATTTTCCGTTAGCTACCTTTTTAATGTTTCCCGAAGAAATGTTTACTTGTAAATTTTCTGATGCCACTCCCGGAACGGATATAGAAACCGGATTCTTCGGACCAATGTAAAAAACATTCATTTTATCGGGCGAAACTACCAGGCTGGGTTTGGCAACAATATATTCCGATTTAAAAGGGTAATTCTTCACTTCTCCCATCGGAGATTTTAGTTTTATCATTCCTTCATAACTTACAAAACCTTCTTTATGGGTAGGAACGGAATATTTTCCCATGCCTTTGGTTACCGAAACGGTATCTAAAATAGTTTTTAAGGAGTTAGAGGCAGAATCATATTCTCCAATATAAATTTCAGGGTTTTGTGT
>ERZ869936.1357-NODE-1357-length-17783-cov-4.978734_pt1 | contig 17783 bp, 12 predicted proteins | sample MGYA00520876_ERZ869936 | MGnify/ENA primary metagenome ERZ869936 (study PRJEB32218, sample SAMN09650985) | biofilter metagenome | isolation source: enrty point of leading RO module | place: Saudi Arabia: Thuwal, RO plant located on Red Sea | collected 2016-02-17 ...
CGCGCCGTTCACGGCGCGCGATGCCGGCATCGCGCACCCCAAGGGGTGCGCCTGCGGTGGCGGTGGTTCGGGCCTCTGGTTGATGTAGCTTTCCCTGATGCGCAGCCGTCCTCTCCTCCTCGCCATCCCCCTCGCCCTCCCCGCCCAGCAGCGCCCCGTCCCCTACCAGCCCGGGATGGTCATCACCACCTCGGTCCGGATCGAACCCGGCTCCTACATGGCGCCGGCGGGGGAGCGCGCCGCCATGACCATCCGCGGCGACGGGGTCACCGTCGACCTGCGCGGCGTGGAGCTGGTGGGTACCGCTGATCGCCTGCGCCCTGACCTGTTCAGCGGCACCGGGATCGCCGTCGAGGGCGGTCGGCAGGTGACGGTGCGGGGCGGCAGCGTGCGCGGCTACAAGGTGGGACTCCTCGCCACCGGCACCGACACGCTGCGGCTGCTCGACGTCACTGCGTCGCACAACTGGAAGCCGCGGCTCTACTCCGGGATCGAGAAGGAGTCGCTGGTGGACTGGATGTCGTTCCACCAGAACGAGAAGCGCGAGTGGCTGGCGCGCGGGGCGGGGATCTACCTCGAGGACGTCACCGGCGGCGAGATCAAGGGCGTCACGGTTCGGCGGGGCCAGAACGGCCTGCTGATGACCCGCACCACCGGGCTTCGGGTCTGGAATTCCGACTTCTCGTTCAACTCCGGGCTCGGCATCGGGATGTATCGCAGCTCGCACAACGTGATCATGCACAACCGCATCGACTACAACGTGCGCGGCTACCAGCACGGCTTCTACCACCGCGGCCAGGACTCCGCCGGCCTGCTGATGTACGAGCAGAGCTCGCACAACGTGGTGGCGCACAACAGTGTGACCCACGGCGGCGACGGGCTGTTCCTCTGGGCCGGCCAGCACACCATGGACACCGGCGAGGGCGGTGCCAACGACAACCTGTTCTACGGCAACGACTTCTCGCACGCGCCCACCAACGGCATCGAGGCGACGTTCTCGCGCAACGTGTTCGTGAACAACCGGGTCGAGGAGAACTGGCACGGCGTGTGGGGCGGCTACTCGTGGGAGTCGACCTGGATCGGCAACAGCTTCCGGGACAACGACGAGGGGATCGCCATCGAGCACGGCCAGGACAACCGGGTCGTGGGCAACACCTTCGATGGCGACACCACCGCGATCCGGCTCTGGTGGAACCGCACCGAGCCGGGCGACTGGGGCTACCCCAAGGCCCGCGATACCCGCTCGCGCGACGTGGTGATTCTCGGCAACCGTTTCCGCGATCACGACAACGCGCTCCGGATCGAGAACACCCAGCGCGCGCGGATCGCCGGCAACACCTTCACCAATGTCGACACGCTGGTGCGCACCGCTGGCGACACCGCCGGCTGGGTGTTCACGCCGAGCACCACGGGACGCCCGGCGCCGGTGCCGATCCCGGCGGAGTGGCGGGTGGCGAAGCTCCGCGGCGGGATCGACCCGATGATCCCGCCGGGTGCACCCCGCGGCCGCAAGACGATCATCGTCGACGAATGGGGGCCGTACGACTGGCAGTCCCCGAAGCTCTGGCCCGTGGACCGCAGCGATGCCACACCGCAGCGCCTCCGCATCCTCGGCCCGGCCGGGACATGGCGCGTGGTCGGGTTGCGCGGTGTGGTGTCGCTCTCGGCGGAATCGGGACAGGTGGGCGACACCCTGGTGGTGGTGCCCACGGCGGGGAAGGAACACGACTACGAGGTGGCGCTGGAGGTGAGCGCCGAGCGGGCGTACGTGAACCGCTGGGGCGAACCGGTGCCCGCGGGGCAGCCGGTGCGAGTGGAGTGGGGGCGATTCGTGCCGCGGATTGAGTGGAAGCTCGAGTTCCGGCCCGCACCCGATCTCCCGTTCGACTCGACGGCTGCCGTGGTTGCGACGATGGACACCACGCGGCTCGACCTCACCTGGTACCGGCCGCCGAGGCAGGAGATTCCGCAGGCCGATGTGCGGACCACCGCGCGCGGCACGGTGGTGCTGGAGCCCGGTCGCTATCTCCTGCGCACCATCGCCGACGACGCGGTGTGGGTGGCGATCGACGGGCGATTCGTGCTCGAGGATCCGGAGCCCGGCGAGTCGCGGGTCAAGGAGGTGGAGTTCACCGCCACCGGCCGCCACGAGCTGCTGGTGCAGCACCTGCAGCGCGGCGGCTGGTACGAGTTGCGGGTGGATATTGAGAGGGTGCAATGACCCGCCCCTTGATCATCGGCGTCGTCGGCGGGTCGGGGAGCGGCAAGACCACGGTGGCGCGGGCGATGCTCGCCGCGGCGACCGACGGCGCGGCGTTCCTCGACCAGGATGCCTACTACAAGGACCTCGCCCACCTCACCCTCGACGAGCGGCGGCATGTCAACTTCGACCATCCCGATTCGCTCGACAACGACCTGATGATCGCGCAGCTCGAGCAGCTGGCCGCGGGCGAGGCGATCGAGAAGCCCACGTACGATTTCGCGGCGCACACGCGGGCACCGGCGACGGTGCGCGTGGAGCCGGCGCCGATCGTGGTGGTCGACGGGATCCTGCTCTTCGTCGAGCCGGCGCTGCGCGACCTGTTCGACATCAAGGTGTTCGTCGATGTGGCCGACGACATCCGGTTCATCCGCCGGCTGGAGCGCGATGTCGAGGAGCGGGGCCGCACCGTGGACGACGTGATCCGCCAGTACCTCGCCACGGTGCGGCCGATGCACCTGGAGTTCGTCGAGCCGTCGAAGCGCTGGGCCGACGTGATCATCCCGCAGGGCGGCCAGAACCGGGTGGCGGTGGGGATGCTGGTGGCCCGCGTCGCGCAGGAGCTCCGCGCCCGCCGGGACGCCAAGTGACTCGGACTGCACTCCTCGCCGCGCTGCTCGGCGCTCCGGCGCTGGCCGCGCAGCAGCCGGCAGACTACTTCGCCCGCCACATGGTGGTCGACGCCGATGCCGCGCCCGACGCGTCGGTGATCGCCTACACGCTGCGCTTTGCCGATCCGGTGGTCGACACGTTCCGGCACGTCGTCGAGGTGATCCCCGCCGGGGGCGGTGATCGATGGACGCTCGGCCCCGGCCGCCAGCCGGCGTTCGCGCCGAGGGGTCGCGCAATCGCGTGGCTGGCGCCGGTCGAAGGGAGCTGGCAGCTCGCGGTGCGTGATTCGCTCGCCGGCGAGACGCGCTTCCTCACCGACCTCCCCGGCGGCGTCACCGCGCTGCGCTGGTCGCCCGACGGGCGCACCATCGCGTTCAGTGCGCCGGCAATGGAGCGCGCGGGGGTCGCGATGCGCTACCCGGCGGGCGACCGCAACGCACGACGTGCCCTCCACCTCGTGTCGGCGAACGGCGGCGAGGTGCGGCGGCTCACGGGGACGGACTTCGCGCTCGGCCCCGAGGCCCCGGAGCTCGAGCGCCTGGTGGAGTTCGACTGGCTGCGTGACGATGCGCTGGTGGTTTCCGGCCGGGCCGCGGACAGCGGCGAGCCGCCCGATGCCGCCTCGCTGTTCGTGGTCGACGTGGCGAGCGGAGCACGGCGCTACCTCGCGGGCCAGGGTGGCCGTTGGCACCTGCCGGTGGTCTCGCCCAATGGTGAGTGGATCGCGTTCACCGGGCAACCGGTGGGAGCCGCCACCTGGTCGGCGTCGGAGCTGCTGGTGCTGCGGCCCGACGGCAGCGGCTTGCGGCGGCTCACCGTGGGGCTCGATCGCGACGTGCTCGACCTCGCGTGGGCCGACGACCGGGAGCTCTGGTTCGCCACCGAGGATCGCGGCTCGCGGAACCTGCACCGCATCGACACACGCGACGGACGGATCCGGACCGGCACCAGTGGGTTGCACCTGCTCACCCTCGCGTCGATCCCGCGCCGCGGCAACTTCGCCGTGGCGATCCGCTCCACTCCCGCGATCGCAGGGGAACTGATCCGGTTTCCGCTCGGTCGTCCGGCGGAGTTCCGCTCGCTGATCGAGCCCGACAACCCGCTCCCGACCGGCGAACTCGACGAGCTCGAGTTTCGCGCCGCCGACGGCACGGCGCTCGGTGCGTGGCTGGTCCGTCCGCCGGGGTTCGATCCGGCACGACGCTATCCGTTGCTGGTGGAGGTCCACGGCGGTCCGCACGCGATGGCGGGTTCCGGATACGCGCCGTCGGTGATGGCGCGCGCCGCCGCCGGATGGCTGGTGCTCCGGGTGAACGGTCGCGGCAGCACCGGCTACGGCTTCGACATCGCCAACGGACTCGGCCGCGAGTGGCCCGGACGCGACGTGGACGACATCCGCGACGCAATCGCCGACGTGATCGGACGCGGCATCGTCGACACCACCCGCATCGCGGCCTTGGGCACCGGTGCCGGTGCGGTCACGGCGGCTGAGCTCCGGCGTCGCGACCCGCGCGTGTTCCGGACCATCCTGCGGTGTGCTGGAAGTGGCTGGCTCCCCGGTGGCGCGGGGATCGACGCCGCGCCGTGGCATGAATGGCACGCGGCACGGCCGTTCCGGATGGCGGTGCCGCTCTGGCTCGACCGCTCACCGCTGCACCGTGGTGCCGAGGTGCGGAGCCCGGTGCTGGTGATCGAGGCGACCTCACCGGAACCGAACGCGGTGGAGTTCGCGGCGAGCTATCATCTGCACCTGGGTCGCGCGGGGATTGACGCGCCGTTCCTCCGGGTGCCCGGTCGCTGTGCCGACGCGGGTCCGGCGACGCAGGCGGCACTCTTCGAGGCGGAGCACGACTGGCTGATGGGTACGGAGCGGGAATGATGACCGATTCGCTTGCCGCGGCATGGGGCCGAATCGCGGAAGAAGTCGCCACGTTCGAGGAAACGATCCGCGGACTGCCGGTGGTGCACCAGCCCGACCCGCTCGAACTGCGGAGCGAGCTCGAGGGGCGCTATAGCTTCGATCACCCGGTACCGGTCGACCGGCTCACCAATGAAGTGATCGACCTGCTGCAGCGCGGGCTAGTGCACGTGACCCATCCCCGCTACTACGGCCTCTACAACCCCACGGTGCGTCCCGCGGCGGTGGTGGGCGACACGCTGGCGGCGCTCTACAATCCGCAGCTGGCGGTCTGGTCGCACGCCCCCGCGGTGCAGGAGCTCGAGCGGCTCACGCTTCGCCACCTCGCGCGGGCGCTGGGCTACGACCCCGACACCACCACGGCGCATTTCACCTCGGGCGGCGCCGAGGCCAATCTGGTGGCGGCGCTGGCGGCGCTGGCGATGCACTGCCCGGCGGCAGCGACCGGCGGGCTCCGGGCGCTCGACCGGCAGCCGGTGCTCTACCTCTCGCGCGAGTCGCACCATTCGTTCGTCAAGGCGGCGCGGATGTCGGGGCTCGGCACCGACGCGGTGCGCGAGGTGCCGCTCGACGATCGGTACTGCATGGACCCCGGCGCCCTCGACCGGATGATGGCCGACGATGCCGCAGCCGGTTTGCATCCGTTCCTGGTGGTCGGCACCGCTGGCACCACCGGCACCGGGATGATCGATCCCCTGCATGACCTTGCCGATGTTGCGGCGCGACATGACGCGTGGTTCCACGTCGATGCAGCGTGGGGCGGGGCGGCGGTGTTGTCGCCGGCGCTGCGCGGTCATCTCGGCGGCATCGAGCGCGCCGACTCGATCACCTGGGATGCCCACAAGTGGCTCTCGGTGCCGATGGGGGCGGGGATGGTGTTCACCCGGCACCCCGCCGCGGCGGAGCGGGCGTTCAGCGTGGCGAGTGGCTACATGCCGCCGGCCACGTCGGCGGTCACGGTGGATCCGCACCTGGTGACGCCGCAGTGGTCGCGCCGGGCCACCGGGCTCAAGGTGTTCTGCGCTCTCGCCGAGTTGGGGCTGGATGGCTACGCGCGACTGATCGACCACCAGGCGGCGATGGGCGACCTGCTGCGCGGCCAGCTTGGCTCGGCCGGATGGGTGGTGGTCAACGACACGCCGTTGCCGGTGGTGAACTTCACCCACGCCGATATCCGCGAGGGACGCACCACGGCGATCGCGCTGCGCGATGCGATCTACGCGCGGGGCAATGCCTGGGTCTCGGCGCTGCCCGATGCCTGCGGCGAGCCGGCGCTGCGGGCGTGCATCACCAGCTACCTCACCACAGAAGCGGACATTGTGGCGCTGGTGGAGGAGCTGGAGGCGGTGCGGGGCTGAAGGTCCCTGCAGGCGCGTCCCTCGGGACGCGCGATGCCGGCATCGCGCACCCCGAGGGGTGCGCCCGCGGCTGACCCGGATTCCCCGGAGCGACATGACCAACCCGCCAGCGACGGTGATGGATCCCCGGACTCTCGAGATGGTCGCGGCGCGGTGGCGCGAGATTGCCCCGCCGACCGCGGCCGCGGTCGCCCGCGTCGCGCCCTCGACCCACGGCGAGCTGCACCTCGGCCACGTGGCGCACATGGCGTGGCTGTGTGCTAGTGCGGAGGTCACAGGTGCGCGGGTGATTGTCCGGATGGAGGATCACGACCGTTCCCGCTGCCGCCCAGAGCACGAACGTGCGATCCTCCACGACCTCGCCTGGCTCGGCTTCACTCCCGAACCGATGTCACTTCGTTCACTCGATGGCCACCCGTCGCCGTACCGGCAGAGCGACCACCCGGAGCGGTACCAGGAGGCATTCGACGCGCTGCAGGAGCGCGGGCTGCTGTACGGCTGCAGCTGCACCCGCGGCGACCTGCCGCCGCCCGACGACGACGGTGGGCGGCGCTATCCCGGCACCTGCCGGGGGCAGCCGGTGGAACGCGAAGGGCGACACGTGGTGCGGGTGATGCTGCCGGATGATGTGACCCGCATCGACGACCTGCTGCTGGGGCCGAACGTGCAGCGGCCCGGCACGGAGCACGGCGACCCGGTGGTCCGCGATGCGCTGGGGCAGTGGACCTACCAGTTCTGCGTGGCGATCGACGACATGATCGATGGCGTGAACCTGATAGTCCGCGGGGACGACCTCCGCAGCTCCACCGGTCGGCAATGGCTGCTGGCGCGCCTGCTCGGCCGCACCACGCCGTTCGTCACCGCGCACCACCCGCTCTTGCTCGGCGACGATGGCCGCAAGCTCAGCAAGCGCGACGGCAGCCTGGCGATTCGCGCGCTGCGGGAGCGGGGGATGACGCCGGGAGAGGTGGTGGCGGAGGCGGTAGGGTGACGGAGGGTTGTCAGCCGCGGCCGTCAGGCCGCGGAAATGAACGCCGTCGGCGAGGTCTGGTGCCGGTCGGCATCCCCGCGGCCTGACGGCCGCGGCTGGGTGGTCTGTCCGTCATCGTCCGTACAGCATCCCGTACATCGCCCGATTCACCGTGATGTTCCGGATGTACACCCGGGTCTCGAGGTAGGGGATCCGCTCGACGAAGAGTTCGGCGTCGAAGTCGGCCGCATCGGCGGAGCCGCCGGAGAGCAGCGTGCGGCTCCAGCGCGAGACGCGTCCGCCGCCGGCGTTGTAGGCGGCGAGCACGCGCTCGAGTTCGGGGTAGCGCGAGAGCTCGCCGGCGAGATGACGGGTGCCCATCGCGAGATTCACCTCCGGCTGCCACAGCAGTGCCGGGTCGAAGTCGCTGATCCCCACCGCCCGCGCCAGAGCCGGCCCGTTGGCTGGCATCACCTGCATCAGGCCGCGCGCCCCGGCGCCGGACGTCGCGCGGGGATTGAACGCCGATTCCTGGCGGATCACCGCGGCGGCGAGCCACGGGTCGAGGTTGACCCGCTTCGCCGACGCCTCGAGTGACGCCTGGTACGGCAGCGGGTAGAGCAGTTCCAGCACCGCCGCGTCGCGCGCCGCTCCGTTCTCCAGGGCGCGGAATCCCAGCCGGGTGGCACGGGCCGGATCGCCGGCGGCAAGGAAGGCCGCGCCGGCTCCCACCTGCGCGGCGGCGTTCGTCGCAGCGGCGGTGAACGCATCGCGCTCGAAGTCGGCCTCGGCGCCCAGTCCGAGCGCATCGAGCGCCATGGCGCGGGTGAGCGCCTCGGGGAGGTCGGTCGGCAGGGCGAGGGCACCCGCAGGCCGGCGCCACGGCAGCGTGTCGAGTCGAGCGGCGGCGCGCAGCGCGTAGTAGTTCTCCGGACCGCGGGCGAGCAGCTCGCGGAAGCGCGCCGCCGCCATCTCGCGATGGCCGAGCGCCAGGTAGGTGCGACCGAGCCAGTAGGTGCCGGCATCGGCGTCGAAGCCGGTGAGCTTGCGCTCGCGCAGCGCCGCCTCGAGTTCGCGCTGAGCTGCGGGGTGATCGCCTCGGCCGAATGCGATCAGCGGAGCGATGAGTGCGGCGCGCTGGGCGTACTCGGAGCTCGGGTAGCGCGTGTGCAACCGGTTGAAGAGCGCGCGGGTCGAGTCGGGGCGGCTGTTGTCGAGTGCCAGGTCGCCGAGGAGGTAGAGTGCGGTGCCGGCGGCGAAGGTGTCGGTGGGGAAGCGACCCGGAATCTGTTCCAGCAGCTCGATCGCGGTGCCCACGTTGCCGGCCCGCAGGAAGGCACGCGCCCGATAGTACGCGGCGCGACCGGCGAGCGGCCCCGAGCGGACCGTGGCGAAGGAGCGTGCCGCGGCGTCCCAGCGTCCGAGGGCGGATTCGGCTTCCCCCCACGCCATCATTTCCTCTGGCGTGAGGGTCCCGCTGCGGTTCAGGTTCGTGAACAGCGCGTTCGCCTGCGATGCGCGGCCGAATTCCACGGCTCGACGCGCCACCAGCAGCGATTCGCTGCGCGCCATGGTGACGCTGTATCCCTCGACAATCTCGAGCGCCTGGCGCACCTGCGCGCGCGGCGACGCATTGCGAATCATGTCGAACAGCTCCACCGCCACTCGTGCGCGGCTGGTGGCATTGCCACTGGCTTCCCAGCGCAGCCGCAGTGCGGTGGCCGCGGCGCCGAGGGCGGCGTACTGCCGTGCCGCGTCTTCCCTGCGGCCGAAGCGCGCCAGCGCCATCGCCTCGGTCCAGGCGACCCGGGCACGTGCCGCCGGCCTGGTGACGGTGGCGTAGAGCCGCACGCGGCGCGCCGAGTCGGCGGTGACGCCCGCGGCGCGCAGCGTGAACCAGTCGCTCAGCTCGGGCATCAGCGGCGCGGCGCGAATGTATGCGCTGGCGCTGCTGTCCCACGCGGTCATCCGTTCGTGAACGCGTCCCAGCAGCACCCAGCGCGTGGCCGACTCGGTGTCGGTTCGGGGATACACGGTGCCGGGAATCGCCCGGCGGGCGTGCTCGAGGGCGCGTGCGGTCTGGCCTTGTGCCAGCGCCGACTGCGCCAGCAGCCGCCGGGCGAGGCGATCGAAGCGGGAGTCGAGCCAGTCCTGGCCGTCGAGCAGCCGGTCGACCGTGGCCCATCCTTCCCAACCCGCAGCGGCCTGCGCCGCGGCGATGATCACCTCGGGGGTGCGGGTGCTCGCCGACGCGAGCTTCGGTCGGAGCAGGACCGTGGCGTGCCATGCCTCGCCGTTGCGGAGCGCAGACTCGACCTCGGCGAGGTCGCCGGGCGACTGCGAAGCCAGCCGGGCGACCGGAGCGAGTGTGAGCAGCAGCGTGAGGACGGCATGGCGCATGGCGGAGATCCGGGGGCCGGCGTTCAGGGCGCCTCATCGAGGGCGCGGTGCATGATGAGGGCGTCGACCTCGCCCTGGGTGGGGTGGACGAATGCGCGGGGGATCCGCCCCACAGTCGCGAAGCCGAGCCGCTCCCAGAGCCGGACGGCGGCGGTGTTCGTGGTGATGACCATGTTGAACTGCATTGCGCGGAATCCCAGTCGGCGCGCCTCGACCAGCGAGTGCTCACCCATGAGGCGACCCACGCCGCGGCCCTGCCCGCTCCGGGACACCATGTAGCCGGCGTTGGCCACGTGGGCGCCGCGTCCCGGCTGGTTGGGCTTGAGGTAGTAGGTGCCCACCACCGCGCCATCGTGCTCGGCCACGAAGCACGCGGTGGCCGATTCGAGCCAGAAGTGGAGGGCGCCCTCGCGGGTGGTCTGGTGGTCGAAGGCGAACGCCTCGCCGCCGTCGATCACCTCGCGAAAGATCTCCCAGATCGCGTCGGCGTCGTGCGGGGTGGCCCGCCGGATGATCACGGCGTCATCGAGGCGGGCCGGGTCGGGCATCGTCGCCGGCGAGCTCAGGGCGCCGTGCTGCCGACCTCGCCGGCCTTGGCCGCGACGGTGTCGAGCAGCGAGTGCCAGCTGGCGGCGAACTTCTTCACGCCGTCGTCCTCGAGGAACGCGGTGCGCTCGGCGAGCGGCGGCAATCCGAGCGCGTAGTACTGCTCCAGCATGCGTGCCGCCTCCGCCTCGGTGTCGCGGGTGATCCGGATGATCGGATCGCCGTGATCGGCGTAGGCGCGGAAGGTCTCGGGCGGCAGCGTGTTCACGGTGTCGGGCGCCACGAGCGCCTCGACGTACCAGGTGTCGGGGAGCCGGGGGTCCTTGGTGGAGGTCGACGCCCACAGGGTGCGCTGCGGCTGCGCGCCGCGCGCGGCGAGCGCCCGCCAGCGGTCGCCGGCGAGGATGCGGCGGAACTCGGCGTAGGCCGCGATCGCGTTGGCAATCGCCATCCGGTGCAGCAGCGGTGCCGCCTCGGGGCCGGCGCGCTCGATGGCGGGGTCGGTCTGGCCGTCCACCCGCGACACGAAGAAGCTCGCCACGCTGCAGAGCCGGTCGATCGGCTTCCCCGCGGCGACGCGCTGCTCGAGCCCGGCCATGAACGCCTCGACCACCTCGAGGTAGCGCTCGACGCTGAACAGCAGGGTGACGTTCACGTTGATGCCATCGGCGAGCAACCGCGTGATGGCGGGGAGGCCGGCGCGGGTGCCCGGCACCTTGATCATCACGTTGGGCCGGTCGACGCGCGCCCAGAGGCGCTCGGCCTCGGCGATGGTGGCATCGGTGTCGTGCGCGAGGGTCGGCGCCACCTCGAGGGAGACGGTGCCGTCGCCGTTGGGGTGCGCGTCGTACACCGGGCGGAACACGTCGCACGCCGCGCGCACGTCGTCCACCATCAGCGACTCGACGACCTGCGCCGCATCGGCGCCGTCACCGGCGAGGCGACGGATGTCGTCGTCGTAGTCGCCCGATCCCGCGATCGCCTTCTCGAAGATCGTGGGGTTGGAGGTCATCCCCCGCAGCCCGTCCTCGCGGATCAGGCGCGACAGCTCGCCCGACGCGACGAGGTCGCGGGTGATGAAGTCGTACCACGGACTCTGGCCGAGGTCGCCGAGGCGCACGAGCGGATTGGACATCGTCACTCCAGGTCAGGCCAGCGCGCGGACCGCGTCGATCACGCGCTCCGCAGTGAAACCGAATTCGCGGAACAGCCGCTCGGCCGGGGCGGACGCGCCGAACCGGTCGATTCCGAGGATGGTACCCCGCGACCCGACCCAACGCTCCCAGCCGAACGCGGTCCCGGCCTCGATGGCGACTCGCGCGGTGAGTTTCGCCGGGAGGACCCGCTCGCGCCACTCGGCGTCCTGAGCCGCGAAGAGTTCCCACGATGGCATCGACACCACGCGGGTGGGGATGCCGTCGGTGTCGAGCTGGCGCGCCGCCTCGAGCGCCAGCTGAACCTCCGACCCCGTGGCGATCACCACCGCGCGCGGCTCGGCCGACGGCTCGTGGAGGATGTAGGCGCCGCGCCGCGCCTCGCCGGCGGGGTCGGCGTTGCGCTCCAGCGCCGGCAGCTTCTGCCGGGTGAGAATCAGCGCGGTCGGCCCGGTGTCATTGAGCATCGCCGAGCGCCACGCCTCGACCGTTTCGGCGGCGTCGGCGGGACGGATCATGGTCATACCCGGGATGCTGCGCAGCATCGCGAGGTGCTCGATCGGCTGGTGCGTGGGGCCGTCCTCGCCGAGACCGATCGAGTCGTGCGTGAAGATGATCGTGACTGGCAGCTGCATCAGTGCCGCGAGCCGGACCGATGGCTTGCAGTAGTCGAGGAACGCCAGGAACGTGGCGCCGTAGGGGCGCACGCCGCCGTGGGCCGCCATCCCGTTGCACGCCGCCATCATGCCGTGCTCGCGCACGCCCCAGTGGAATCGCTTGCCGTGGGTCACCGGGCCGAACACGCCGCCGATGCTGATGTCGGTGCCGTTGCTGCCGGTGAGATCGGCCGATCCGCCGGCGAGCGCGGGGATCACCTCGGCCAGTGCCGCAAGTGCCTTCTGCGACGCCTGCCGGGTGGCGAGTGACTGTCCCGCGAGGTCGGGGAGCGCGAGCTGCCATCCTTCGGGGAGTTCGCCGGCCAGCCGACCGCGGAACGCCACGGCGTCGGGGTGTGCGGCCACGCGCGCCTCCCACGCCCCGGTCATCTCGCGGCCCGCCGCCACCACCAGCTCGCCGGCCTGGTACGCCTCCGCCGGGACGTGGAACGGTTCCTCGGACCAGCCGAGGATTTCCTTGGTGCGCGCCACTTCGTCCTTGCCAAGCGGCGCGCCGTGAGCCGCAGCCGTGTCGCGCTTGGTCGGTGCCGGGTCGCCGATCACCGTGCGCAACACGATGAGGGTGGGCTTGTCCTCCTCCATCCCCGCGCGCGAGAGGGCGGCGTCGATGGCCACCAGGTCGTTGCCGTCATCGACGCGCAGCGTCCGCCAGCCGTATGCCTCGAAGCGCTGGGCGATGTCCTCGCTGAAGGCGAGATCGGTGCGGCCGTCGATGGTGATCCGGTTGTCGTCCCAGATCACCGTGAGGCGACCGAGGCCGAGGTGGCCGGCGAGTGACGCGGCCTCGTGCCCGACGCCCTCCATCATGTCGCCATCGGACGCGAGCACCCAGGTCCGGTGGCTGACCACGCTCTCCCCGAACTCGTGGCGCAGCATCCGCTCGGCGATCGCCATGCCCACGGCGTTGCCAAGCCCCTGGCCGAGCGGTCCCGTGGTGGTCTCGACCCCGACGGTGTGGCCGCGTTCGGGGTGGCCGGGGGTCCGCGAGTCCCACTGCCGGAAGTCCTTCAGCTCCTGGAGCGGCAGGTCGTATCCGGTCAGGTGAAGGAGCGAGTAGAGCAGCATCGACGCGTGGCCGCAGGAGAGGACGAACCGGTCGCGGTCGGCCCAGTCCGGGGCATGGGGCGCGTGCTTGAGGTGCCGGGTCCAGAGGACCCAGGCCGCGGGGGCCAGCGCCATCGGCGTGCCCGGATGCCCCGATTCGGCTGCCTGGACGGCGTCCATGGAGAGGACGCGGATGGAGTTGATGGCCGTCCAGGCGGCGGTGGTGTCGAGCGTCGAGGCTGCGGCGATTCCGGTCACGGCAATCCGATGCGGGTCGAGGGTCGGGGAGTCTGGGCCATCGGCCGCCCCAAGATAATCAGCGCCCCCCGCCCGGGTCCCGCCCGGCTCAGGCCACCGGATCGCGCCCGGTGCGGGCGAGCGCCTGGCGGTCGAGCTCGGCGGTGTCGAGCCGGGCGCAGCGGCTGCAGATGCTGTGGGTGATGGTGGCGTCGCTGTGCGAAGTGAGGTAGTCGTCGACGCTCTTCCAGTAGCCCTCGTCGTCGCGGATCCGGCTGCACCAGGCGCAGATCGGCAGCAGGCCCGACAGGGTTCGCACCTGCCCGACCGCGCTCTCGAGCGCGGCATTGCGGGTGATCAGGTCGGCCACCAGCAGCGAGGCGTAGAGCGCGACCACGAAGAACGCGACCTCGAGGTCGCCGATGATGCCGAGGAGGTTGGTGGCATCGGCCTGCTGGCGCACCTCGAAGGTGATGGCGAGCACCGCGCGCACGGCGTGGAATGCGGCATGCAGCAGGAACACCGTCGCCGGCGCGATCACCGATCGCCAGAACGCCGGCGCGGCCTGTCGCAGCGCGACCGCGGACATCAGCGAGAGCCCGCCCCACACCACGCCGTTGATCGCGGTGCGGAGGTGCGAATGCGCCGCGTCCATCGCGACGAAGCCGATCAATGCCGCGACGTGCAGCGCCACGATGCCGGCCACCAGGCCGCGAGCGGGGCCGAGCCCCCCGGTGCGGCGGGCCGCCATGTAGAGCACCGCCTGTCCCACCGTGACCAGGGTGGTGGGGAGGGTTCGCGACACCGATTCGGTCATCTCGGGGCGCAGCACGAACAGCACGTCGGCAATCACCAGCACCCAGGCCGAGACCATCCACGCGCGCACCACGATGTTGTGCTCGCGGCGGACCCAGTAGTGGGTGAGCACCACGGCGAACACTGCGGTGATCAGGATGTTGGAGAGATAAAACGCGCTCTCGTAGTCCATCGGGACGCCCTGGTGGGTGGTGCGGAGTGATCCGGCCGCGATGGACGATAGGGGGGAGGAGGCGGCGCGGCCAAGCCGGGCGACGCCGGCAGATCAGGGCAAGCGGGTCTCGGCAGTGCGGCACGGGTCAAGCTCCCGCCCGAGGATCTCGCCCACCGCGTCCACCGTCTCCTCTGCCATCGCGCGATAGGTGGTGAGCTTGCCGCCGGCGACGGTGAGCACCCGGCCCTCGCGCAGGATCAGGTGCTCGCGGCTGCGTGAGCTGGCGCTCCCCTGCTGCTGCAGCAGCGGCCGCACGCCGGCCCAGCGGTCGACGATGTCGTCCTCTCCGAGGCCGAGGGCGGGGAAGTAGTGCTGCACCGAGCGCAGGAGGTAGCGGACATCCTCGGCGCCGACGGTGAGGCGATCGGGCGGCTCGTCGGTCTCGGTGTCGGTGGTGCCGACGAGGACGCGCTCGTGCTCGGGTTCGGGGACGCAGAACATCACCCGCTTGTCGTCGGGGTGTCGCAGCGCGATGGCATGCCGCAGGGGAAATCGTCCCGCGGCGAACGTGATGTGGATTCCCTTGGTGCCGCCGACGAGGTCCCGCGCCGGCAGCCCGATCTCCTCGCGGACCTCGTCGGTCCAGGGGCCGAGGGCGAGCACCACGGTGGCGGCGTGGATGGTCCGTCCACCGGCGAGCTCGGCGATGGCGCCGTCGTCGCTGACGCGCACGGTTGCCCGGGATTCCTCGAACACCTTCGCGCCGACCTGCCCTGCCGCGACGATGTTGCTCCACACCAGGCCGATGTCGTCGCCGCGCGCATCCTGGTAAAGCGCACCGCCAAGCACGGGGCCGTCCGCGAGCAGCGGCTCGCGCGCCAGGACGCCGCGGCGGGTGAGCGGATGATGCGGGCCCAGCGCATGGCGGCCGGCCAGCAGGCGGTACAGCATCACGCCGACACCGACGCGGAGCCACTGCCACCAGTCGCCGCGCCCGAGCACGAAGAGGAAGGGCGCGGGGCGCACGAGGTGGGGCGCGATGCGCAGGAGGACGGCGCGTTCGTGCAGCGCCTCGCGCACCAGCGCAAAGTCGCCGAGCTCGAGGTAGCGAATGCCGCCGTGGATCAGCCGGCTCGATCGCGAGCTGGTTCCCCAGCCGACCGTGTGGGCCTCGACCAGTGCCACCGACAACCCGCGCTGCGCCGCGTCGCGCGCAACACCGGCGCCGACGATCCCTCCGCCGAGGATGAGCAGGTCCACCGAGTCGCGAGGGGCCACACCGGGAACATAGCCCGAACCGTGATCCACCAATTAGGATCCACGGACCCACCCACATCGAAAAGCTGGACAGGTCGCATGGGAACGAGCACGGCCGTCGACCAGGATCACCGCGCCCAGGGGCGCGCGGCAGGGGACCATCGCCGCACCGACGCGGTGGTCGTCGGCGCCGGCATCGGCGGCCTTGCCACGGCCGTGCGCCTCGCGCTCGCCGGGCACCGCGTCACGGTGGTCGAGCGCCATGACCGTCCCGGCGGGCGCGCGGGCCGCTGGGAATCGGCCGGCTTCACGTTTGACACCGGCCCGTCGCTGTTGCTGATGCTGGAGCAGTGGCGGGAGCTCTTCTCGGCCGCCGGCCGCCGGCTGGAGGACTATCTCGACCTGGTGCAGGTGGACCCCAACTACAAGGTGCACTTCCCCGACGGGTCGGTGCTCGAGATGACGACGCGGCTCAACCGGCTGCTCGAGGAGATGGAACGCCTCGAGCCGGGGTGCGGGCCGAAGGTGCTCGAATACCTGGCCCGCACCAAGCACCTCTACGACTCGGGGCTCGCCTACATCTCGCGCAACTTCGATTCGCCACTCGACATGCTCCGCGGCGGCGACCTCGGCTCGCTGGCGGGGCTCGGGGCGCTGGGCGACCTGCAGAAGCTGGTCGGTCGCTACGTGAAGGACGAGCGGCTGCAGCAGGCGCTGTCGTTCCAGGCGCTCTACCTCGGACTGTCGCCGTACGACGCGCTCGCGATCTACGCGCTGCTGCCGTATGCCGAGCTCGGCGGCGGGATCTTCTACCCGATGGGCGGCATGCACCAGGTGCCGCTGGCGCTCGAGCGGCTGGGGCGGGAGCTCGGCGTGACGTACACGTACGGGACACGCGTCACGCGCGTGGAGCATGACGGGAAACGGGCGACCGGCGTGCTGCTGGAAGACGGCTCGCGCCTCGAGGCCGACCTCGTGGTGGTCAACGCCGACCTGCCGTGGGCGTACCAGCACCTGCTCGACGAGCCATATCCCGGGATCGAGAAGAAACGGTTCAGCTGCTCGGTGGTGCTGATGTACCTGGGGGTCAGCCGCGAATACCCCAACCTCGAGCACCACAACTTCGTGGTCGCCCCGGACATGCGCGAGGCGAGTCGGCTGCTGTTCGACGAGCACCAGATGCCCGACGCGCCGCCGTACTACGTGGTGGCCACCAGCCGCACCGACCCGAGCCAGGCGCCACCGGGGTGCGAGAACCTGTTCGTGCTGGTGCTGGCGCCGAGCCAGCATCCCGACCCGGCGCGGCGGATCGACTGGTCGGTGGAGGGTCCCCGGGTCGAAGCGCGGATGCTCGATCGGCTCGAAGAGTGGCAGCTGCCCGGGTTGCGCGAGCACCTCGTCACCCGGCGACTGGTGACGCCCGACGACTTCGTGCTGAACTTCGGCAACCTGCGCGGCGAGGCGTTCGGGCTGGCCCACAACCTGATGCAGATCGGCGCGTTCCGCCCGCGCAATCGCCACGAGCGCCTGGGCAACCTGTACTTCGTGGGGCAGAGCACCCACCCGGGGTGCGGGCTGCCGATGGCGCTGATCTCCGCGCGCTGCGTCGCGGACCGGATCACGGCGGAGCAGCCGGCGGCATGACGGAGGCCCTCGAGCGGAGCTACGCCCGCGCCGAACAGGTGACGGCCACCTGGGCGCGCTCGTTCCACTTCGCCTCGCGGTTCCTTCCCGTGGCGAAGAAGCGGAGCATCTTCGCGCTGTACGACTACTGCCGTCACGCCGACAACCTGGTCGACCTGCGCGGCGAGCGTCCGGTGGCCGAGGTGCGCGACGAGCTGGCCGCGCTGGACGCGCTGGTCCGTCGGTTGCACGCGGGCGAGCCACCCGCCGACCCGCGCTGGCTCGCGCTCCACGACACGCTGCTGCGCGAGGACGTGCCGCTCGCCCCGCTCACCGAGCTGCTGCTCGAGAACGGCGTCGACATCAACAACGACCCCGAGCCTCCGACCTTCTGGGAGTTCTTCATCGGCTTCCTGCCGTGGCTCTTCCTCATCGGCTTCATGGTCTTCATCGTCATGCAGATGCAGGGCGGCGGCAGCCGGGTGATGCAGTTCGGCAAGGCCAAGGCCAAGCAGGTGACCAAGGACCAGCCGAAGGTCACGTTCTCCGACGTGGCGGGCCTCGAGGAAGCCATCGAAGAGCTCGGGGAGATCAAAGAGTTCCTCCAGTCGCCGCAGAAGTTCCGGGCGATGGGCGCCAAGATCCCCAAGGGCGTCCTTCTTTTCGGCCCACCCGGTACCGGCAAGACACTCCTGGCCCGCGCGGTCGCCGGCGAGGCCGGGGTGCCGTTCTTCTCGATTTCGGGCTCAGACTTCGT
>ERZ869936.1358-NODE-1358-length-17769-cov-5.031275_pt1 | contig 17769 bp, 20 predicted proteins | sample MGYA00520876_ERZ869936 | MGnify/ENA primary metagenome ERZ869936 (study PRJEB32218, sample SAMN09650985) | biofilter metagenome | isolation source: enrty point of leading RO module | place: Saudi Arabia: Thuwal, RO plant located on Red Sea | collected 2016-02-17 ...
CTATCGTCTTGTTCTTAATAATAAAATCTGGAGGCATGCATGACGATCCGTCGAAATTTCCGGTTTGCCGCCGCGCTGGCAACCATGGCCGCCGTGGCCGGCGCCGCGGTTCCCGCCCAGGCTGACGGGGAGCTGTTCCTGTACAACTGGAGCAACTACTACCCGCCCGATCTGATGAAGAAGTTCGAGGATGAGACCGGGATTAAAGTCACCCTCGACAATTTCGCGTCCGAATCGGACATGCTGGCGAAGCTGCAGGCCGGCGGCGGCGGATACGATGTCGTGTTCCCGACGCATCGCCGGGTCAAGATCATGATCGAGCAGGGCCTGGCGGCGAAGCTCGACGCGCCCAGCCTGCCCAATTGGAAGAACGTGGCGGAGCCGTTCCGTTCGACCTCGGTCGATCCCAAGCGCGAATATTCCGCGCCTTACATGTGGGGCACCACCGGCTTCACCTACGATTCCGCGCGTGTGCCCGGCGGCAAGCTGGAGGAAAGCTGGAAGGAATACTTCGAGCCGCGCGACGAGTTGAAGGGCAATATGGCCTCGCTCAACGACATGGCCGATGTTTATAACGCGGCCGCCTACTACCTCGGCATCGACAAGTGCACCGACGACGCGGGCGAGGCGCAGAAGATCCTCGATCTTCTGATGAAGCAGAAGCCGTACCTCAAGACCTACTCCAACGACGGCACCATCGATCGCATGATCGCCGGAGAGGTCATCATGCACATGCAGTGGAACGGCGCCGCGCACCGGGTGCGCAAGGAGAAGCCGACCGCCGTGTTCGTCTACCCCAAGGAAGGCGTGACCTTCTGGAGCGACAACATGGTCATCCCGGCCAATGCGCCCAACATGGAGAACGCCAAAAAGTTCATCAACTGGATGCTGGACCCGAAGAACGCCGCGGCGGCCAGCAACTACACCGGCTACATGAATGCCATCGACGGATCGGGCGAATTCATGGACCCCGGCCTCAATGCCGACCCGGCAGTCAACATGCCGGCCGAGTACGGCAGCCGCCTGAGCGGTTTCAAGGAATGCTCTGAAAAGGCCTATGACCTGCGCGAGAAGGTCTGGACCAAGCTGAAGAGCTAGGCTTTCATATACTGCGGGGCCGGGCGTACCATAGCGGGCGTCCGGCCCTTTTTCGTTCGAGAGGCGTGTTATGACCGAGACATTGAGCGTCGCCCTGTGGGCCACCAACTTGGCGGTGCGGCTGAACGGCATCGGGGCCTGGGCCGCCGGCGTCGAGGAGCGCATGGTCGCGGCCAAGGATGACGGTGCCGATATCCTGGTCATGCCCGAATACGCAGCCGAACAGTGGCTGTCCTTCGCGCCCCAGGGTCTCGCGCCCGATCAGGAAATTCCTTGGCTCGCCGAGCGCGCGCCCGAAGCCTATGAGGCGCTGGCGCCGCTCGCTGCGCGCCACGATATCGCACTTCTGGCCGGCACCATGCCGGTCGCCGCACCCAACCCCAAGCCGGGCCAGCCGCCTTACCTGAATCGGGCTTGGCTGTTCCTGCCCGACAGCCGGGCGATCGCCCAGGACAAGCTGTGCCTGACGCCGGGCGAGCGCGATCCCAAGGCCTGGAACCTGACGACCGGCGACACCATCGAGATCGTCGAGTGGAACGGCCTGCGCCTGGCCTCGCTGATCTGTCTGGACGTCGAGATGCCGGCCTTGTCGAACCTGCTGGCGCCGCACGATATCGACCTCCTGCTGGTGCCCTCGATGACCGAGAAGCTGTCCGGTTATTCGCGCGTCTTTTCCTGCGCCAAGGCACGCGCCGTGGAACTGCAAGCCGCGGTCTGCGCGGTCGGCACCATCGGCGCGACCCAGACCGGCAAGCCGCGCGCCGGCAATACCTCGGGTGCGTCCGCGTTCGTGCCGTGCGAGGAAATCCTGGGCTACACCGGAACCTGGGCCGATATCCCGCCGCGCGACCGCGTTGCCGGGCCGGGACCGGTTCTCTACGCGCGCGACCTGCCGATCGCCAAGATCCGCAAGCTGCGCCAGGGTGCCGCCGAGGTATGGCCCGGTGCCTGGCGCGCCGATCATGTTCGCATCTCCGCCCCGGTCAACGGCCAACCCAGCCGCGCCGCAGCCGGAAGCTGACTGGGGTCGCCCATGAACATCGCCTCCGCACCCGTCTATGTTTTCGAGGCCAGCGACAAGCCTTCGCTGCCGCTGCATCCGGTGCCTTTGATCGAGGCCACCAACGAAAGCCTGCGCGGTTACGGTTGCCTGGTCGCGGACCCAACGGACTTTAAGATCGAGATCGTGCGCTGGCCGGCGCAAGGCTGGCGCCCGGTCGACGAAGGCACCGGCGATGAGGGCGGCGTGGCCGAAGGCGTGTTCCATTGCGCCTGGGACGGCGATGTCCTGATGGGCCGCAACGAGGCGGTCAACGGCGAGTATGTCCTGGGCTGGAGCCGCGATCCGCAGGATGCCGTGCGCGGCAAGGCAAGCGCGCGGCACGACCGTGTCCTGCTGTGGCACATGAATTACCACCCCGATGGCGGGCAGTTATTCTTTCCGCTCGACAAGAAGCCTTACGTGGTGCCCCTGGCCCTGCCCGGCGACGATTTGACGCCCGACAAGGTCGTCGCCTTTTGGTGCGACGGCAGCCGGGGCCTCTATATCCACCCGAATATCTGGCACGAGGGCGTCTTCGCGGCCGAGGCGTCGCACCGCTTCCTGGACCGCCAAGGCAAGGTCCATGCCCGGGTCAGCTGCGATTTCGGGAAGGAGTTCGGCGTCTACCTGTCGGTGCCGCTGACGCGCTGAGCCGTCCCAATCAGGTCCCAATTCAATTAGTTCGTCATCCCGGAAGTTAGGCGAGCCCGGAAATCGAAAGGATTTCCGGCGCGCGAGCCTTGCTATCCGGGATCTTCGGGGAAACCGGGCTTGTGTCTGGCCAAAGATCCCGGATCTGCGCCGCAGCACTGCGTGCCGCGCCGCGTCCGGGATGACGGGCGTGTGCAACTAGGCACTGCAGCCAAATTGAATCCCGACTTCAGGCCGCGCGTTCGGGGCGGGCGGGTTGCGCCGGGACAATGCCCAAGGCCTCGTCCCACCAAGCGATAACCCGTTGATCCAGGCTGCGCGCCGCGGTGACGCCGTGGCGTGCGTGAATATCCTGCAACAGGCGCCGGACCGCGCGCACCGTTAGGGGATCGAGCTTGGCGATACGGAAGAAGCGCGGCCGGTAGCTTCCGGTCAACAGCGCGGCCGCCAGGGCCATGCGGTCGAACCACATACGCAGGACCCAGTGCTTGGCCAGGTCGCGCAACCCGGCGACGCGGCGTTCGGTTTCCGCCAAGGCGCACAGCCTATTGACCACGACGCGGGCCTGCGGCGGCAGATGACGCGGATCTTCCTCCCACCGGAAGGCGGCGATCGCGGCCAGGCAGAAATCGACTGGCGGCTCCTGCAAGGCCGCCACTTCTTCGATCAGGCATCGCTCGACCACCCAGCGCAGCCGCAGATTGCCGAACAAGGGATCGCGGAACAGGCCGCGCAGGGCGACCACGGCATTGCGCTGATCGCCGCGGCGCAGGGGCGCCGTCACCGCGTCGGTGAAATCGGAGACCGCGCAATCGACCTCCTGGGCGCGGGCCGGGCTGGCGCGGCGCGGACGAAAAGCATTGTCCTGAACGGCGAAGCCCCGCAGCCGCCCTGCGCGGCGCGGCGCGATCCGGGTCAGCGGGCCGGTCTCCATGGCATCGCAGAAACGATGCGCCCGCTCATAGGCCTGGCACAAGGCGGCGGCTCGGGCCGGATCGGCTTCCGGCTCGAATGCGGCCAGGCGTTCGCCATAGGCGCGCGCGATGGCCACGCGATCTTGCGTGCGTTTGAGTCCCAGGTCGCGCCAAATGGACATGGCCGTTGTCTCGTGCGGTCGGTCCCCTATGCGGGACCCTGTATCGAAGCAGGACTTGGTTGAGGCTCCGTTAACCACGATTGCCCCGGCACGAATCAGAACGCTCTTGTTCAGAGCGCGCGGCCTCCGATACCGTTGCCCAACAACGGGCAGAGGGACCGCGATGAAGACGATTTATAGTGACGCGCACCGCCTGCAGGACGGCAAGGCGGAGTTGATCGACGGCAAGCTGCAACCCTGCTTCGAGATGCCGCGCCGTGCCGATATCGTGCTCGCCAGGGTCAAGGAGATGAACCTGGGCCCGGTCCTGGAGCCGAAACCCTTCGGGCCTGAACCGCTGGCCCGCGTGCACACGCGGCCATTCCTGCGCTTCCTGGAAACCGCCTGGGATGCCTGGGTGGCAGAGCATGGCGACTACGACGCACTGCCCTTGAGCTGGGCGACGCGCGGGTTCCATCCGCGCGAACCGGAGTCGATCGACGGCAAGCTGTCGTATTTCTCCTTCGATGCCGGCACGCCGCTGACGGCCGGGAGCTGGCGCGCGGCCAGCGCCGCAGCCGACGTCGCGCTGACCGGACAAAACCTGGTCGCGGGCGGCGAACGCGCGGTCTTTGCCCTGTGCCGGCCGCCGGGCCATCACGCCAACGCAGACACCTACGGCGGCTACTGCCTCCTGAACAACGCCGCGATTGCGGCCCAGGCCTTTCGCGACGGCGGCGCCGCGCGGGTCGCGATCCTGGACGTCGACTACCACCACGGCAACGGCACCCAGGCGATCTTCTATGACCGCGCCGATGTTCTGTTCGCCTCCCTGCACGGCCACCCGGCGCAGGAGTATCCCTATTTCGCGGGCTACGAAGACGAGACCGGCGCTGGCGAAGGCGAGGGCTTCAACCTCAACTTTCCGATGCGCTGGGGTACCGATTTCACGCGCTGGAACGAGGCCCTAGAGCAGGCTTGCAAGCGCATCGCCGGGTTCGGCGCCGATGCCCTGGTGATCTCACTCGGCCTCGACACCTTCGAGGAAGATCCGATCTCGCGTTTCAAATTGAAGAGCGACGACTACTTCCGCATCGGCGCGCGCATCGCCGCGCTGAATCTGCCGACCCTGTTCGTCATGGAAGGCGGTTACGCCGTCGATGCCCTGGGCGTCAACACGGTCAACGTGCTGGCGGGGTTCGAGGGCGAAACGTAATCGACGCCAGGCGCGGCAGGATGGCCCGCCGCGCGCCGCGGCAATCCGTCAGGCGGCGTCCTGGGCTTCGCGCAAACGCTCAGCCGGAAAGGCTATCGTAACGGTTGTGCCGACGCCGGGAGCGCTTTGGATGGAAAGCGCCCCGTCATGAAGTTCGACGAGGCTCTTCGAGAGCGGCAAGCCGAGGCCCGAACCTTCATAGTTTCGGTTTAGTCCGCAATCGATTTGGCCGAAACGTTCCAGAGCCACCGGGATCTGTTCGGGAGCCATACCAATTCCGGTGTCCGTCACGGCGATGGCGAGACCCGTTTCGGCATCTTGCGGAACCGATAGACTGATGTGCACCTTGCCACCTTCCGGCATGAACTTGATTGCGTTCGAAATCAGATTCAATAAGACCTGACGCAAGCGTCGGTTATCGGCCCACAATCGCGGCAATTGTTCGGGCAACTCGGTGCAAAGTTCGATGCGCGCATTTTCCGCCTGGAGCCGCATCATATCCGTGACATCGGCGATGACCCGCGCCAAGTCGATTGCTTCCTCGTGCAATTCAAGATGGCCTGCATCCAGCCTGGAAAAATCCAGAATGTCGTTGATCAAGGCCAGCAGATGCTTGGCACTATCCACTATGCTCTTCGAGTATTCGCGGTAGCGCGGGTTTCCCACAGGGCCGAGCATTTCCGCCGCAACCATCTCCGAAAAACCAACGATTGCATTCAACGGCGTCCGCAGCTCATGGCTCATGACCGCGAGAAACCGCGATTTCGCCTGACTCCCCGCCGCTGCCGCATCGAGCGCTATCGCCATCTGTTCGTTTCCGATTTCGAGATCGCGCTTGGCCGCCTCGAGTTCGACCACATAGTGGCGAAGACGGTCGGCCTCTCGAACGCTGCGCTCTGCAAGGTGTTGATCGACGATCGAGCCGATCAGACCCAAGGATACAATCAAGATGGCGATGGCCGTAATCGCGACGGCCATCCATTCCGGCGCAAGCATTTCATCGGGTAGGCCGATGCGCGGATCGGGATCCAGGCTGAGTGCGGCCATGGCGGTGAAATGCAGACCGCAGATGGCCAAGGCGAGTACGCCCGACGCGGCTATTCGCGTGCCAAAGCCTTGGTCGCGCCAGGCAATCCAGATAGCAGCGGCGGTGCCGGAAATTCCAATAGCCAGAGAGGTATGAACGTAGGTCGCATCCCATACTTTTGTGGCGGCGACAATAAGGGCCTGCATGCCGATATAGTGCATGGCGCCGACGCCGGAGCCGATGATTGCACCGCCGATGACAGCAACGGCTGTTGCCCGCTTTCCGCGGTGCGCGACCAAAAGTCCGGCGCCGGACACTGCCACAGAGACCAGGGCGGGAAGCCCGGTCAAGCCGGAATCGAAACCCAGGGGCAAGTTTGGCCGGTAAGCCAGCATGGCAACGAAATGGGTAGCCCAGACTCCGCAGCCCAGCACGACAGCGGCAACACCAAGCCAGGCGGTCGGGACCTTTTGGCTTGGCATGTGGGCCCGCGCGATCAAGCTAAATGCAGTATAGGAGGCAAACAAACAAATCATCCCGGCTAGTACGACCAGCCGGATGTCATGTTGTTCGGTGATACAACCATAGACGCGCAACATGTTTGGAAATTAACTTGGCAGCGTTAACAAAAAGCAACATCCATGAATTTTGCCCGGATAAATTGCAGAAGGACCGAACACGGCGCTTTGAGGCTGCCGACCCTATTCGTCATGTTAGGCGGCTATGCCGTCGAGGCCCTGGGCGTCAACACGGTCAATATCCTGACGGGGTTCGAGGGCGAAACGTAACCGGCCCGCAACATCGTTGTCATGTCGCCGGCGTATCGTTTCGCGAGATCGTTTGGCCACGCAACGCCAATCCGCTGGAGGACACCGATGCCCGATACCGCGCACTTGAAAACGCTCGCCCGCAACGCGCATGAAGCCGAGGATATTCCGTCGAACGAAAGCGCCGCGCCCAAGATCGCCGAGGTGATCGCGGCGCGCTTCAGCCGCCGCAACGCCCTGCGCGGTGGCGCGGCTCTGCTGGCGCTTGGCGCAGCGGCCGCCGCCGGCCTTCCGGCCCGCGAGGTCAAGGCGGGCATGAGCAGAGGCCTGACCTTCACCGAGTTGGAACACGGCTACGACGAAAATTTCCACACCGCGCCCGGTTACGATTCGCAGGTTCTGATCCGCTGGGGCGATCCCGTCGAAGCGGGCGCGCCGGCTTTCAACCCCCGCAATCAAAGCGCGGCGGCGCAAGCCACGCAGTTCGGCTACAACAACGATTATATCGGTTACCTGCCCCTGCCGGCGGGCTCGAGCAATCCCGAACGCGGCCTGTTGTGCATCAATCACGAGTACACCAACGCCGAGTTGATGTTCCCCGGCATCACCGACGACAACAAGATGGAGGCCATGACGCCGGAGCTCGTCGACATCGAACTCGCCGCGCACGGCATGAGCATCGTCGAGGTCGCGCGCGAGGGCGGCGCCTGGCGCGTAGTCGGCGGCAGCCCTTATAACCGGCGCATCACCGCATCGGCCACGCGCATGCGCATCTCCGGCCCGGCCGCGGGGCACACGCGCCTCAAGACCAAGGGCGACCCGAGCGGCGAATTGGTGATCGGCGCGCTGAACAACTGCGCGGGCGGCGTGACGCCCTGGGGCACGGTCTTGACCGCCGAGGAAAACTTCAATGGCTACTTCGGCGGCGATCCGGACAAGACCGACGAGGCGCGCAGCTTCAAGCGCTATGGCGTGACCGCGAAATCCTGGTACCCGTGGTACAAATACGTCGATCGCTTCAACGTCGAGAAAGAACCGCACGAGCCGAACCGTTTCGGCTGGATAGTCGAGATCGATCCCTACGATCCACTGTCCGTGCCGGTGAAGCGCACCGCGCTGGGCCGCTTCAAGCACGAAGGCGCCTCCGTCGCCGTCAACAAGGACGGCCGCGTCGTGCTCTATTCCGGCGACGACGAACGCTTCGATTACGTCTACAAGTTCGTTAGCGACGGCCGCTTCGATCCCAACGACCGCGCCGCCAACCGCGACCTCTTGGACAGCGGCACGCTGTTCGTCGCACGTTTCAACGCCGACGGCACGCTTGACTGGATGCCGCTGGTCTGGGGTGCCGGACCGCTGACGCCGGACAACGGTTTCGCCAGCCAGGCCGATGTCCTGATCGAGGCGCGGCGCGCCGCCGACCTGCTCGGCGCGACCCCCATGGACCGGCCGGAGGATATCGAGGTCAACCCGGTGACCGGCGGCGTGTTCCTGATGCTGACCAACAACACCAAGCGCAAGGCCGACCGGATCGATGCCGTCAATCCGCGCGCCGACAACAAGCACGGCCACATCCTGGAGCTGATCCCGCCGGGCGGACGCGGCGCGGACGCCGACCACGCCGCGCTCAAATTCACTTGGGATATCCCGGTGCTGGCCGGCGACCCGGCCAAGCCGGGGAACGGCGCGAAGTACCACGCCAAGACCAGCGCCAACGGCTGGTTATCCTGTCCCGACAACTGCGCCTTCGATTCCGCCGGCAACCTGTGGATCGCGACCGACGGCGCACCCAAGGCGGGCCTCGCCGATGGCGTCTGGGCCATGCCGGTCGAAGGCGAGGACCGGGCGCGGACCAAGCACTTCCTGCGCACGCCGCGCGGCGCCGAGCTGTGCGGCCCCTGCTTCACGCCCGACGACGGCGCGCTGTTCGTCGCGGTGCAGCACCCGGCGGACGAAAAGGGCTCGAGCTTCGAGAGCCCCTCGACCGGCTGGCCGGACTTCGCCCAAGGCATGCCGGCCCGGCCCTCGGTCGTCGTCGTCACCAAGCAAGGCGGCGGCCCGGTCGGGAGCTAGGGGGCGAAGCCTTAGACAACAAACCTGGATCGCAACCGCTCGTTCCCATACATTTGCATGCCCCCGGTCACTGAGCCGCCGGCGGCGCGCTCGGTGTCTTTGCGTCCTATGCGTCCTCGCAGTCGCCGGCCGAACGCTCCATGTCCACCAGGAGTTTCGCCAGGAGATCCGCTAAGGTCCGGCGTTCCGAAGGTGAAAGCGGCGCCAGCATGGCTGCCTCCAGCGCCATATCCTCGGCATAGGCCTTGTCTATTAGTGCCAGACCCTTCGGTGTGAGCTTGGCAAGCGCGCTGCGCCGGTCGGCCTCCACCTGCTCGCGCTCGATAAGACCGCGCTTCTCCAGCCGATCAAGCCGAGCGGTCAGTCCGCCGGAGGACATCATCAACTCGCGATAAAGTTCGGTCGGCCGCAGCGCGAATGGCGCGCCCGAGCGTCTGAGGCTCGCCAAGACGTCGAATGCGCCCGCGTCGATGCCGTGCCGCGCGAAGATGGCCTCGATGGGCGGGCGCGACAGGATCGTCAGACGCCGGGCGCGCCCAAAAATCTCCATGCCGTCGAGCGGCACATGAGGGGTCTCCGCCCGGCGCTTGGCCACCAATCGGCCGACATGGTCCTTCGAGCGTTGTGGGCTTTTGGGCATGTGTCCAGTCTAGCCAAAATTTATCTTGACGTCGAGACAAACGATAATTATCTTGACATCAAGATAACCTGGAGAGCCTTTATGGACAAAACATCTAGCCCTATCCACACCGCTGACCTTCCCTGGATGCCGCTCGAAGCGGGCGTTTCGGTGCGGCTGCTGCGTCTCGTCGGTGCCGAACGCACGCTACAGCTCAAGGTTGAGCCGGGCGTGACGATCGAGCCTCACGCCCACGGCGGCGAAGTGCACGCCTTCAATCTTTCGGGCAGCCGGCGTCTCGGCAACGGCGCGATCGCAGGGCCGGGCGCCTACGTCTACGAACCGGCGGGCAATGTCGATTCATGGACCTGCGTCGGCGATGAGCCCGTCGTGGTTCAGATCACCATGAGCGGCGCCCTGGCTTATCTGGACGACCGCGGCAAACCGAAGAGTGTCACCGACACGCCGAAGTTGCGTGCCCTTTACCTGGACTGGTGCGCGCGCGAGGGGCACGAACCGGTAGCGCTCGGCGCGTGAGCCGGCCTCTCCCATCACAGTGCGGCAAACGCGCGTCCACCCTGGATCGGTATTTGCTTGCCGCCTACAATCGTATGGTCCGGGCGCGGTAGGGGTTTAAGCCTGCCCGCCAAGACAAGAAACAACCGGGACCGCCAGGCTGGGGGGTGGCATGGTCGCGCGGGTCAACACGGTCGCGTTCCAGGGCGTCGAGGTCGTCGATATCGACGCCCAGGTGCAGATGGCGAGCGGCATGCCCGCCTTCACCGTGGTCGGCCTGCCCGACAAGGCGGTCGGCGAAAGCCGGGAGCGGGTGCGCGCGGCGCTGAACGCGCTCGGCCTGGCGCTGCCGCCCAAGCGCATCACCGTCAACCTGGCACCGGCCGATCTGCTCAAAGAAGGCAGCCATTTCGATTTGCCGATCGCGCTCGGCATCCTGGTCGCCATGGGCGTGCTGCCGGGCGAGGAGGTCGGCGGCTATTGCGCGCTCGGCGAACTGGCGCTCGACGGGCGGATCAGCGGCGTCGCCGGGGTGCTGCCGGCCGCGCTGCACGCGCTGGCCAGCGAGCGCGGCCTGATCTGCCCGGCGGCGCAGGGCGGCGAAGCGGCCTGGGCCAACGGCATCGAGGTGCTGGCGCCCGACTCGCTGCTCGCGCTCATCAATCACTTCAAGGGCAGCCAGGTCCTGACCCCGCCCAAGCCCGCACTCGCCGAAGCCGCGAACGGCGGGCCCGCGGGCCTCGACCTGAAGGACATCAAGGGCCAGGAGACCGCCAAGCGCGCGCTTGAGGTCGCCGCGGCCGGCGGGCACAACCTGCTGATGATCGGCCCGCCCGGCGCCGGCAAGTCCATGCTGGCGCAGCGCCTGCCCGGCATCCTGCCGCCGCTGACGCCGGCCGAGGCGCTCGGTATTATGTAGCATCCGCACCTAAATCCCTCAAGATTTTTCGCCGCGATTCCCTATACTTAGGGGATGGCTGAACAATACGTGATCGCGGGACTAATCCGCAAACGGGCCGAATTGGCTGGCAAGATCGAGCATGCCTATGCCGAGTTGCGCCAGATGGTCGCGGACCTGGAAACGACCGACGCGGCCATTGCGATCTTCGATCCCGATTTCAAAGCCGAGACGATCAGGCCCCGCGCTTTCCGCCCGCCAAGGGATTGGGCGAACCGTGGCGAAATGGCGCGCATGGTCCTGTCCATTCTCAGGCAGGCCGAGGAACCGCTTACGTCACGCGACATTGCCCTGGAAATGCTGGCCAGCCGTGCGCTCGATCCCGAGGATCAGAAGCTTCTCAGGCTTATGGTCAAGCGCGTAGGGGTAGCCTTGCGGCATCAAAGAGACTGCGGGCGAGTCCAGTCGGATCAGGGACCGGGGCAGTACATGATTTGGCGGGTGCCTAAGTGATTCCAGCGGTCCTAGCAGTGCTCAGCCAAGCCGAAGGCCCGCTAAGCCTGCCTGAGATAACCCGCCGCGTCATGGCGGATCAGGGCCTTGATCCCGCCGATACCCGTAAGATGCTAGCCAAGAGCAACAAGGTCGCATCCGCCCTGCGGAACCTGCGCCACCGGGGCACGGTCAGGTCTGAAATGGGGCCGAATGACCGGCTGGTGTGGTTGATCGTAGAATCTTAGGCCGCGAACAGCGCGCGGATACGTTCCTGTATATTGTGTGCGGCTGAAGCCGGGTCAGGGTCTAAGCGGATTGGCCGCCCAACCACAATATAATCAGCCCCCTTCAAAAACGCCTCTTCAACATCGACGGTTCGCTTTTGATCGTCCGTGTTACTGACGGGTCTAATCCCAGGAACAACTATTAAGAAACCCTCCCCAAGTTGGTCGCGTAGCCTATCGGCCTCCATGCCAGACGAAATTACGCCGTCGCAGCCAATTTCCAGGGCTCGTTGAGCACGCGACAAGACAAGGTCCTCGACACTTACTTTAAAGCCGAGGCTCTCAATATCCGCTTCATCCAGGCTGGTTAAAACGGTAACCGCTAGAATTTTGATCCCGTTTTTCTCCTTACAGGCAGCCCGAAGAATTTCGTCGTTGCCATGCACTGTAACAAACTTTGCATTGCGGCCCTTCAACTGGCGGACGGCAGATGCAACTGTTTGCGGGACGTCAAAAAACTTCAGATCAACAAAGGACTGCTTCCCGCGCTCCGTAAGCCAGTCAAGCAACTCGAAATACCCGCCAGCCATAAACAGCTCTAGGCCCAGCTTATAGAAATGGACTTGGTCGCCGAGCACCTCGACTAACTTCTTCGCTTCGTCCATATCTGACGTGTCGAGCGCAAAAATGAGCCGCTCGTGCGGCGGGATTGGCTTTTTTGAAAGCCAATTTCGTCCGTTATTTGCCATAGATAGGTCTACGGAATAAGCGCTTGCCAAAAGTGCCATTGTCCCCCCTCCAGCACGGCCAGACAGGGCATGGCAACAGAAGCCGTTTCTGTACCCAAGCAGACCAGCCCTGTCTAGCGATTTCGGCTGGGAATCATATATCTGATTCGCGGGGAAATTTGGAATCTTATTTCGGTCGCTAGAAGCAATATGATTCTATGTTAGGCGCCTCGCTGCCAGTACCCCTTCCACTCCCGGCTGACCGAGTGCGCCAGGGCCGCATCCGCGACTAGCTGGTACAGGGTGCCGTTCGGCTCCCGGCGATGATCTTCACGCCACGCCATTTCATTGGCGTATTGATGCAGATAGCGGCCCGAAATGTGATGGTGCGTACCGACCTCAGCCCGGCGCAGGCGGGAGAAGAAGCTTTCGGCCTGATTGGTGCAGGCATCTTCGTCCTTGAAGGCAACCGAGTGATTGACCCGGCGGGCCTCAAAGCGGGCGTGCAGGGCATCCCAACAAGACGCTTCGTCGGCATAGACAGTCGAGCCGATCAGGACATTGGCCACGATAGCCGGAAGCGCATCATCTTCGCGCTGGTACACGAAGGGCCGGGTCCGACCGTTGCGCTCGCGCATGACCACAACCGCCTTACGCTTGCCGGTCTGGTTCTCTTTCAGCCGTAGGTCTTTGCGGTCCGCCTTGCGGTTCTCAGGCTTCACGTAACCGCCGAAATAGGCCCCGTCGATCTCGACATGCCCGGCAAGCTTCCGGCCCTGGACCTTGGAGCCCATGGCTTCGCGCAGCTTGTGGGCCAGGACGAAAGCCGTCTTGTACTGGCAATCCAGGTCGCGGCTCAGTTGAAGGGCAGAGACGCCCTTGGCCCCGTTCACGAAGATCGCGATAGCGGCCAGCAAGTCCCGGTGAGCCATCTTGCGGCTGGCAAAGATGGTATCGGTCGTAACCGAGAACTGCGCCCCGCAGTCCCGGCACTTGAAGATCGGGCGGCTCTTGTACTCGTAAGCCTCGCAAGACCCGCAGCGCGGGCAGACCGGCTTGCCGTCATTCGCGGCCCAGCGGATCGCCTTGAAGGTCTCATAGGCTTCCTGGTCGGAAAGCCGCATGACCTTGGCCAGACTGAGGGTCCGGGCCTTGGCGGAAAGTAGGAAGTGCTGAGCCATTTGTCACTATCTCCGATGCGTATGCATCTTATATAGTGACATGCCGTACTGTTTACAAGGGCAAAAGTATCGTATATAGTGGCAATCACACTCTAGGAGATTGCCATGCCGGACCATCCCGAATGGGAAGCCCGCGTCAAAGGGCTGCTGAAAGCGGAGCTAAAACGACGAAACGTGACGTATTCGCAGCTAGTGGAGAAGCTGGCCGCGATAGGAGTTCAGGACTCTGAACCTAACATCAGGAACAAGCTGGCACGCGGGAAGTTTACTGCGGTTTGGATGATCCAGTGTCTTGAGGCGATTGGCTGCCAGTCGATACGAATAGTTGCGGAGTAACTTCTATGCCGAGCATTTCAGCAAATTTAATCGGTGCGTTCTCCATAAATCGATTTTCAACTATGTTTTTGGGGATTGCGCTGTCTACCCCTTTCATACGTAGAGCGAACCTTAACTTGTGAGCCTCCATTTCCAATTCTGCTGCTACGATATACGCAGTTGAAAGCAATCTAAACCCTTCGTCGAAGTATGTAGCCACCATCCCATCTCTAACCTTATCGAGAAGCATCTCCATTCTTTCAAGATTCGGCGGTCGATTACCACCGCTTCGATTCTGGGTTACATATAGCTCCTGTGAAAGTAAGGCCATATTGCTTAATAGCTTGCGGATTTCTTCCGGCACGTCAGACCACTTCACTTTTTCAGGTTCTTTCGCCTTAATCTCCGGCTTTGCACGAATGTGTGTAATCAGCCTATAGGCGCTGCCCCAAAAGCTCGCGATTAGTCCCCCAACAGCAAACGCTAAAAACAGATCGCTAATCAGGAGATCGGCCAACCATGCAATGATATTCATGACAGTGCCCTCGTTTTCCGCAAGGACACTGTCCAGTTTATGTTTCTCAGCCCATTTCTCGATGTTGAGGCCGAAAATTGTTCGCACAGGCAAGAAAATTGCCACAAGCGCAGCAAAGAAAACCTGCCGCGAACTAAAATGCTCGCGAATCCACCGCCAAAAATGCATGGGGCAATCTTACCGCGATCTTGCGCTGTCTGTACTCTATTCATTGCCGAGTCTCCCCGGCACTAGGCGCATCCCGCGAAATCCCGGTTGATCCCGGTAAATCCCGCTTGGTGTGCTTGCTACCTAATGCCGGAGGCGCTCGAGGTCTCCATGATCCATTCGGTCGCCGGTCAGTTGGAGGGCGGGCGCCTGCTGCGCGCGCGGCCGTTCCGTGACCCGCATCATTCGGCCTCGCTGGCCGCGCTCGCCGGCGGCGGCCTGCGCGCCAAACCGGGCGAGATTTCGCTCGCGCACCTCGGCGTTCTGTTCCTGGACGAGTTGCCGGAGTTCCCGCGCCCGACCTTGGAGGCCCTGCGCCAGCCGCTCGAGACCGGACGCATCGCCATCGCGCGCGCCAACATGCATGTGACCTATCCGGCCCGCGTGCAATTGATCGCGGCCATGAACCCCTGCCGCTGCGGCCACCTGGACGACCCCGCGCTGGCCTGCGCGCGGGCGCCCAAGTGCGCGCTCGATTACCAGTCGAAGATTTCCGGGCCGCTGTTCGACCGCATCGATTGCCATGTCGAGGTCGCGGCGGTCAGTCCGGGCGACCTGTCCCTGCCGCCGCCGGCCGAGGGCTCAAGCGAGGTCGCCCTGCGCGTCGCCATCGCGCGCGAACGCCAGGCGGCGCGCTACCGCGACCTGCCGGCCGAGCGCCGCCCGCGCACCAATGCCGAGGCCGACGGCACGCTCCTGGAGGAAATCGCCGCGCCCGACGCCGAAGGCCGCACCCTCATGACCCAGGCCGCCGAGCGCATGAAACTGACCGCCCGCGGCTACCACCGCGTCCTGCGCGTCGCCCGCACCCTCGCGGACCTGGAAGGCGCAAACACCGTGCGCCGCATTCATGTCGCGGAAGCGCTCAGTTATCGAAGAGTGGCGCCGGGGAGGTGAATCACTAGTTTTCTAAGAACTTACGCTCTGGTTTTGCGGCCTCATGAAATTTTGTCAAATGGCCTGAATACAGAGCTCTTAACTTATTTCATCAAATTTCGAAGTTTAGTAGCGAGGTTCTGTACACGCTCTATCGCATCATCATAAGTATTTAGTTTGAACTTGTTCTCCGCCTTCATCGCTCTCCAACGCTGCCGAGCTTCGTTACTGTCAATGTCCGCAGATCGCCCCATCATGATCATGCCTTTTGGCTCATAAATTCTCGTAAGTTTCTGCACATCTCGGACATGATGTACGAGTTCTCGGATATAGTGTTGCCAGTCTCGAACCTGCTGGCACGCATGATTGAACTCTTTGGATGGCTCGGACTTCGACTTCGTGAATATGCGTTTCATCGCAGATTCTATCTCAACTAATTTATAGCTATCGTCTGCCCGCCGAACCACAAAGTCTGAGACGTATTTTCCAAGTTGCACTTTGCTGAGAACTTCTTTGTAGTCAGAGTCTAAGAGAATATGGCTCTCTGCTTTATGCAAAAATTGGTGGATTATTTCTTCGTTGTCACCATCTTCTTCAAGAAGTAACGAAAATTCATTGCAGATTTCTTCCAACTTTCTAGAAGCGATGTCAGGCATGCCGTTCTGAGCAATCTGCGGGGTCAACATTGAGTTCGCAGCCAAAACCGTATGCAGCGCAACAAAATCATAGTGCGCCACTTCCGTCGCACGCTCTGGGTCCAAATTCAGGTGTTCTGGGAGCCACCAAAAATCAGCGTGAGTCCAATAGTAGAGCCGCCTTGGACCAACACCGGGGAACTCAAAAACTGGTGACCAAATCTTGAGTCTATGTGGCAAAACGCGTTCTCGAACTCCGTCGCGCATGTTTATGAGTGGGCTTATTGTCATGCCTTGAAGAGTCGAGATTTTGCCTTCAACTGCTGCACGACGAATGTCGTCGTGAAAGAACGGGCCAGACAACCCAGGAAGAGGTTCTGTGTCTGGTGGGATCGGATTGAAGGCATCCCTGCCTTGACCGAGCATTGGCGGGGCAACTTTCAGCCGATGTAAATGGAGAGACTGACAGATAGAGTTTAGGTCGTACTTAGAATCGTCGTAGACATAAAAACCTTCTTTGTGTTCGCTATCTTTTGGCGGCGGCATGTAAAACGTAACATATCCGTCGCGCGCCTTTGAAATGTGCACCCAGCCAATTCTTTCGCCGTGATGCGAAAATGTTCTTCGGTCATTGTTCTCGAATTCTTTTTCAATGGCCGCAAGATAGCTTTGAGTAAACGCGATGATTGCATCAAAAATGGCATCGCCTGTGGATGGGCGATTGATTGTATTATTCAAGAAAATCACCACTTTTCGTTCAACAAACTTCGAACCAAGTTAAAATTGGTAGTGTTCCCAGTGACAATAGGTGAGCAAAAAATAACCGGGGAATCCACACTTCGTCGACTTACACGCTCACACGATGAAAAACTACCCCTCCCCCGGCACGCCGTAGCCGGGGGCTTTGGTCGGATCGAGGGCGCGGGTGACGTAGTCGGCGATCTGCGGTTCGTAGACGGTCCAGGCGGCGCGAAGCGCGCCGAGGGGGTCGGTCTCGTGCCAATCGATGCGCAGGTCGACGATCGGCCACGACACTTTGTCGACGACCAGCAGACCGGCCGAATGCACCGGCCCGGCCTCGCCGCCCGCCTTGAGGCCCGCCTCCAGCCCTTGCAGCAGGCGTTCGCCCAGATGGCCGCGCGCGGTGGCGAAGGCCTCGGCCATGGCTTGCGGCACGCCGTCCTGCTTGAGCAGGTTGCCGGCCGCCGCGCAGTCCGTCCCTTGCACGGTCGCGTGCCTGCCGAGCGTGCGCGCGCCGGAATAGACCGCCGTGCGCCCCTGGGCATCGATCAGCATGAGCTGCCGGAACGCGATGTGCGGCGCCGAGGAGGTGAGCGCCTTGAGCGTGGCCGGCGCCGACATGCCGCGCGCCATGAGGTCGAGGCCCAGGTGCCCGAGCGCCGGATCGGTCACGTTCTGGCTGGCAACCGCGCCGACACCGGCGCGCGCGTGGGCGCAGCGCGCGGCGACCGCCGGCGAGGACGACGACACCGCCATGCCGAGCATGCCGCTTTGCGCGCAGCGCCCGAGGATCGAGAAGGTCACGGCGCATCCTCCGGTATCACCGCCATCGCGTCGATTTCGACCAGCC
>ERZ869936.1359-NODE-1359-length-17767-cov-11.369919_pt1 | contig 17767 bp, 25 predicted proteins | sample MGYA00520876_ERZ869936 | MGnify/ENA primary metagenome ERZ869936 (study PRJEB32218, sample SAMN09650985) | biofilter metagenome | isolation source: enrty point of leading RO module | place: Saudi Arabia: Thuwal, RO plant located on Red Sea | collected 2016-02-17...
CAGCAGTGCGGTCATGTGGATTACTAGATTTTTATGGACAATGATATTGCGACAATGGAAGATTTGAAGAACACCTTTGGTTTTGATAGGTTTTCCGGGAATAAGCGTGCCAGCGAGTTACTGCTTGATGGGATTAAGTTCTGGATGTATCAGAAAATTAATGGCATTGACGTTGATTACAGGCATTGGGGTATTGATTCGTTCAGGGAAGATTTCAAAAAGGCATCTTCTAACGGGGACCTGGAATTTGACCCGAATGACTATTCTGATAAAATTAATTCACGGGCGTTGGGGTTATATAATTCTTTAGTCAGAGGTTAGTGTAATCGAAAAATTGCTTATGTGGAAACTTCCGAAAGATGACAACTTTTTTTATGCCATGATGGTCCTAGCAGTTGTTTTGTCGGTATTTATTTGGTCGATAACGATATGGCGAATGTGACAAAGGTTGTCATAAAAAAATAACGCAGAGGTGGGGACGCTCCACGTATCGTGTCCGTCACGTACGTTAGAGGCGGGCGTTGGGGCAAGGCGAGGGGCGGCTGATTGCCTTAAAAAATTATATGAACGCAGAAAAATACAAAGTGAAACAAGACAAAATGCATCCAGAACTGACAGGACAAATTGAGGAAATAGCTACTTGGTTTTCACATGCGTTTGAAGGTGTTAATGACTTTGATGAGTGTGCAGACGAGATTAAAAATGCGACTTTTGAACTGGCGGATCAATATTTCCCCAAAGGTGAAGTTAAGGAACGAGGTCGAGCGTTGGTGCTGGTGTCAGAGATACTCAAGATGTTCGGGATCGTGAAAATTGATGGCAAGTAAATACAGGAATAAAAAGACGTTTGTTGATGGTGTTGAGTTTGACAGCAAGAGAGAAGCGTTGAGGTATGGTGATCTCAAGTTACTGGAAAAGGCAAAAAAGATTAGTGGATTGATATTGCAACCATCTTTTCTTTTGATAGAGGGCTTCACAGACTGTCAGGGAGTGCGTCATAGGCCCGTGCGGTATATCGCAGATTTCATGTATCAAGATTGTGAGGATTTCGGTCTGTGGACAGTTGAAGATGTGAAGGGTGTTCGCACTCCAGTGTATAAGCTTAAATTGAAAATGTTTCGACACAAGTATCCAAAATATAAATTCTTTGAGGTATGAAGTCATTTAAGGATAATGGAGGGTATTGTGGAGAGAACGTTATTGTGAACAATGAAAAATGAAAAACTCATTGTTGGTGGAATGTTTTTTTACATCATAGCAATTGCTTTGATTGTGTGGGGATTAGCCTTTCCACCCAAAAAAGTTCAAGCATGGGGTAGTCAGTGCTCCCATGGCTATGAATATCAAAAAGTTGGCTGTGAAAAGCCTGTTTGCAGGGAATATATTAATACTGGCCCATCGAGTCGGGACATGCGGTGCATTGACGTAACGAATCGCTGTGTTCCCGTGTTCGGTTGCGTCTTGGTAGAAAACAATGACAGTCACAACGAAGAACAAGGCATGGAGGGCGAAGGGGGTAATGGGGGTGATGTGGGCGGTATGGATGATAATCCCGTTGATTCTGATGGTTCCGATACTTCTGGTGATGGGGATGGTGAAAACGGTGGTAGTGAAAATAACGAAGAAGATCAGGGACCTGTTCAAGATCAAGAAGAAGACGGAGGAAGCAGCGGAGGAGTTGAGGAAGAAGTTAACGAAAATGGAGGACAGCCACAGCCAGTCAGTTCAGGTGGTGGGGGATCAATTAATCCATCTAACGGATCAGGTATCGGAGTCATTCTCATTCCAGACGAATGTTACTGCACCAAAAATTTTGGAGTTCGAACAACAGAAAGCGGAAGAGTTGTTACGTTCGGATGCAACCACTGGAGCGACAAGGCGGGAATAGCTATTGGGTACCAGACAAGTAATTATTATTCTGTATGGATGGATTATGAGTATCATTATGAAGCTGATAACGATGGTACGTATTTCACGGTTCACTTACCAGACAACTTGCCTGGTGGTGAATGGTATGGCCGGGTACATTCACACAAAGCCCAGTCTCCAGAGTGTCGGTGGGATATTCCTGGTCCCGTAAATGTTCCACGTGAAACAAACGATCCAGTCGGTGGTGTTCCAGATGATGAACCAGAAATGACGGTTATTCAAAGCCCCGCCACACCAGATGATCCAGTTGTTGTGTCAAGTCCACAATTCCTGGTACCTCCAGAGATAGAGTGTGCTGGCTTGGGTTGGTATGTGGATCATCCAGATAAACTTGAGTGTTACAATGAGGATGATATAAACCGTTGTCGCGGCAGGATTTATATGAAGAATCATGCTGAGTCTCGGTGTTGTTAATATGATTGAGAAATTAATTTTGGTAGGTATGGTTTTGATCGTTTCTGTTGTCGTTGCTTACGGCGTATTGATGGCTTATACAAATAGCAAATGTTTGGAGTATTCATACAAGGAGGCGCGTGTTAGTTATGATTTTTCATTGTATTGTATTAGAGAGGAGAATGAGTACGAGATCGTTAAGCCACTGCGGGAGATTGGAAGTGAATACGAACAAAAAAATTAAATTTCTTATATGATTGAGACACTATCGATTATTATGGCCATTATTATTTTTGTAATGGTGGCCATATTGATTCACAATCTGGAGGTTTGTAGATCATATAAAAGAAGGATTCTTTATGGTTCCCCCAGGAAGGACGTATCAGACATTCAGGAAAAAATTGATGATATGTACAAGAATTTGTTAAAAAAACCGAGCAAAGATGAAATGGAGCAAATGATACGTAATTTGATTGATGAGATTAATTCAACGGACCTGTAGCTTAGTGGTTTAAAGCATTTGATTGTCAATCAAAAGATCGCGGGTTTGAATCTCGCCAGGTTCGCCAATTTTAGGGATCGTCTAACTGGTAGGACAGGTGGTTTTGATCCATCAAATCTAGGTTCGAACCCTAGTCCCTGAGCCAAATATTATGAACAGAAAAAGCAAAGAAAAATTTAAAAATGCTCTTGGTGGTTTTGCAAAATCTAGGTTTGGATTGTGCAGGAATGATATTTGTGTTAATCGTAGGAGACATGGCAGTGCTTATTGTCGCGAATGTTCACAGAGACATGCCGCGGTAGATCCTAAAAACGCGACTCTCTCCCGCGACATAATGCGGGCATAGCATAACTAGGATAATGCAGATCCCTTCTAAGGATCAGTTGATGGTTCGATTCCATCTGCCCGTCCCATATTATGTTGATAACTCCTATTGACTTTTTTTGTGGTTACGCTATACTAAAATCAATATGAAAAAAAAGAAAATAAAGGATATGCAGTTTTCATTTGTTCTTGACCATGATCTGTATAATCAGCTTGTAAAGATATCTGAGCGTCTTGATTGTAGCATTGCTTCTGTGGTTAGGAGTATACTTAAAAAGAACATTAGCGATAGATAAAATTTAATACGGGAAGTGGGGTACGGGTTACTTCGCATTGACATTGCGAATCCTAAAATAACCTTTTAGTTTTCAACACCTGTACCAGTATTCTCCTATATTTATATGGCAAAGTTTAGATCAGCGCGATCTGATTATTCTAGGACAGAGAATTTTGCGGGAGGTGAGGCATTTAAAAAAAGTCCAGAGCTGGAATTGGTTTCTTTACTTCTTACTTCTTTTGTAAAAGATAAATTTTATGAAAATGAGGGCGATCAACTTGATAGATTGTCAGAGTTGGTAAAAAGTTTTAAGGACAAGCGATTCCCAGCAAAGGCGGGTATTTATGCTCGAAACGAATTTGGCATGAGGAGTATTACCCACGCGCTTGCTGGAGAAATTGTTAACCAGGTTAAGGGTGAAGATTGGACTAAGAGGTTTGTTTCTAAGGTTGTACGTAGACCAGATGACATATTAGAGATTTTTGGTTATTACCTGGGTAAGTTTGGCAAGCCAATTCCAAATTCATTGAAGAAAGGTTCTGCTTCGGCAATTAAGAAATTTGACGCGTATCAACTTGCAAAGTACAGAGGCACAAGATCGAATGTAAAGATGGTGGATATTTTCAGACTCGTTCACGTAAAACCAGATAAAGATCAAGCAAATCTTTTCAAGGATTTAGTTGAAGGCAATCTGAAGTCTACGAATACATGGGAGGCAAAGTTGAGCAAGGCTGGACAGGAAGCAAAAAGTTATGAAGAAAAAAGGAAGTTGAAAGAGAAAGCATGGGCAGATTTGATCCTTGAGGGTAAGATTGGTTATTTCGCATTGCTTCGTAATCTTAGAAACATTCACGAGCAGTCGGATAAGGTGATTGACAAAGCTCTTGAGATGCTTACAGACAGGAAGCGAATAAAAAAGTCTCTTGTACTACCATTCCGGTTTGTTACTGCTTATTATGAGATTTCTAAGGTGTCAGGTTCACAAAAGATTTTAGATGCGATAGATGAAGCCCTTGAGATCTCTCTTGATAATGTTCCTAAGTTCGATGGCGACACGCTCGTTGTATTAGATGGCAGTGGGTCGATGATGGGCTTTGGTGAAGATGGTAAATCACCAATAGAGGTAGGTGGAATGTTTGCGTCAGTGTTGATTAAAAGCAATAAGGCGGATTTTATTACCTTTTCGGACAATGCTCAGTATATGAATATGTCGAGTCGTGGGAGTGTTATGCAGATGACGAAGACTCTTGTTGACAGTGCTCGAGCAGGCGGTACTAATTTTCATGCAATATTCAATACTGCAAACAGAAAATACGATCGCATTATAATTCTTTCTGATATGCAGGGATGGATTGGTTATAATACACCTTCAGAAATGTTTAATTCGTATAAGCGTAGAATGAACGCCAATCCACATGTCTACTCGTTTGATTTACAAGGATATGGCACGTTACAGTTTCCAGAGCATCAGGTTTATGCAATTGCGGGATTTTCTGATAAGGTATTTGATATTATGAAGGTTCTCGAAAAGAACAAGCGAGCATTGATTAAGGAAATTGACAAGGTGATACTGTAAAGGCCTGGACCATGAACGCAGAAAATGGTCAAGGTTGCGGGCAGTGAGTATTGGGTTACTTCGTAGCTCAATTGGTTAGAGCACCAAACACATAATTTGGATGTTGTGGGTTCGATTCCCACCGATTCCCGAAAGGGAATTTCTACCCAATACGTTTTTCTCCCCATTATGATTTTTTGAAAACATTGTGATATGATGTTTTGGGCAGTGTTGTGCTGAGCTACTTCGACTATAGTCTAATGGTTAGGACTTTGGTTTCTGGAACCAACAATGTGGGTTCAAGTCCCACTATTCGATTCTTTTTCTCAGTGCGTTTTCCTCCCAATTTTGACAACATTTATTTTTTTTGATAAGATATGGAAAATAGTGTTTTATGTTTTCCATAGATATACAAAACAACAATGCATACGTGTTAGCGCTAGGAAGGGGCGCTAGTTGCTTTAATTGCTTTGTTGGCGTAAAAACCTTTCAAGTTGAACTCAATATCCCTGGAGCTTTTTAAGCTTCGGGGATATTATTTTCCTTGCCTTTCAGTCGTAAGACTGATACAATTACATAAAAGGATTTTGTTTCTCCACAATTCTCCCTTGACTTATGTTGAGGGGTAAGGAAAATAAATTATTGTTTAGCCTCTCTTTTGAGAGAGCGGTATACCCTGTAGGGATCGTTAGTTTTTCCGGCATCCCCCACATTTTTTGAATGTGGGGCTAAGCAATAACTATATGCCAAGAGGAAAAGGTACATACAGAAAAATAGGTAGACCTTCTAAGAAGCGCAAACGAGCTGCGCGACGTCGTTAGTATGCTTCTCAATTGGTTTTGGTCGATTGAGGTCTCTTCACCCTTCCTCAACTGAGTAAACTCAGTTGAGAAGTATGCTAATGAAGTATAAAAGATTGAGGTTATGTCGACCTTTTTCAATTGAATAAAGTCATGGGTAGACCCTCTAAATACAAACAAAGGTTTTGCACGGACCTCATTGAATTTTACGATCAAGAGCCATATGAGGATATGGAACTTCCTCATTACAACAGTGACGGTACGATAAAGTGGAAAGATTATAAAAGAGTTCCAAAAAAATTGCCTACAGTTAGAGAGTTTTCTAAAAGTATTGGCGTTGGCGTGTCTACGATTTATGATTGGCTTGATAAAAATCATGCTAGTTATAAACCTGAGTTTTCGGAAGCATATACACACGCAAAAGATTTGCAGAAATGGTTTTTAATTCAAAATGGTTTGCAAGGGTTATACAATCCAGCATTTGCTAAGTTTACCGCTATAAATATCACTGATATGATAGATCACAAAAAACTTGGGCTTGATGATGCCACGGTTGGTTCTTTGTTGAAGATTCAAAAAAGCATTAAAGAGCTTGCAGAGTCAGGAGGCGATGAATGAAGATTTTTTATATCCAAAGTTTGATTTTGAGGTTGATGGTGATGGAAGGTTAGTGTGGGGCATAACGTCGTCTGAGATGCGTGATATTATACATAAGGAGATTGAAGACATACAAGATGATCCGGTTTGGAATCTTGCGCGTGAGCTTTTTTCCAGGGAAGACAAGCATGAATATTTTGAACTATCACCTGCACAGCTTGAATTGTTTAAAATTGTTTTTTATAGAAAGCATCTTTTTAGTCAGACAATTTGTTCTACTCAGTATGGGAAAACTTTAACTGTCTCGCGGGCTGTCTTGTGTCGTCTTAGCAGCATTGCGGATGATTATTTGCTTGTTGTCCCTGATACAAAGCGTGGTAATATTTTTATGGATTATATTATCGAGGATGCTTCAGAGAATGAATATTTTAAAAAAAAGTTGGTAGGAATTGATTTGGACGAAAAAAATGAGATGAAGAGGATGTTAGAACACAAGAGTAAGCTTAAATTAACTTTTCAGATTATTGAAAATAAAAAGAAAGTGCGTTATAGTTCTATTGAAATTATTTCTTGTGAGGCTCGAAGGAAAAAGGACGTTTTAAATACCATTATGGGATTTGGTGGTAAGAATGTAATTACGGATGAAAGTTCATTGATTGATGATGAAATTGAGGCAGGTATTTTCCGTATGATTTCAGGCAGGGGAGAAGATGTGTTTTATTTAAAGATCGGTAATCCGTTTTATAGAAATCATTTTTTTAAGAGTTGGCTTGATAAAGACTATAAAAAAGTGTATATTAATGATGACATAGGTATTGCAGATGGACGTTATAGTAAGATTATTTTGGACAAAGCACTTGAAAAACCCAAGTACAATGTATTGTTTGGTTCAAGGTTTCCTCGGGAGCTAGACCAGGACGAACAAGGTTGGACTGTATTGCTTACGGAAAACCAGATACGAAATGCTTTAATACCAGAATCATCGCATATAGGAAACTTTAATAAGCTTGGTTGCGATGTCGCAGGGGATGGGTCGAATGAGTCTGTTATTGTCAGAAGGTCACCATTAGTAGCTAGTGTGGAATACAAAAGTACTGATGGTGATACAGCTGCTTTTGCTTTAAAGATTTTAGAAAAAAAGAATTTAATTGTTGTAGACACCAATAGAGAGGTTGAGATAGCAATTGATAGCATAGGTGTTGGTAATGGTACCTATAATATCTGTAAGTCTCAGACTAAGAATGTTATTGCAGTCGTTGCGGGATCTTCTGTAGATGAGAAAATTCATAAACTGAAGTCAGAGGAAGGAAAGGGTAAGAAAAAACAAGTTGAGATAGGATATTTTAACATGCGTGCATTGATGTATTGGAGATTGAGAACATGGATTTTGTCTGGCGGGAAATTAGTTGGGGATTGGAATACTTGGCAAAGTTTACGGTTGATAAAATATCGTATTTCGTCTGGTAAAAAAATACAGATTATTCCCAAAGAAGAAATATCGCAAGATATTGAAAGTGGCTCTCCAGATATACCCGACTCCTTAGCTCACACTTTTTGGACCCTTGACAAAGAAACTCCCATTATTCCTTCTGATCCTATAAATATGTTGCTTATTAATGATAAAAACAAATCGTTTCGTAAGGATAAGAAAGTTGGACAAATATAATTATGCCAGATCAATCAACAACATTTGATAAAGCGCGTAAATTCCTCAAATACCACCAAGAGGCTGTTTTGGATCAGAATCCTACTTATGCAAAAACGATACCATCAATGTATGAGTTGATTGAACTTTATTGTAACTCTAAGTTTAGAGATGGCGATGGATCTGATCAGGGTAAAAAAATGGCATATTTTTATAATATTGTAATATTGCCATTGTTTGTTGCCAAAAAGCTTATTGATCTTGATACGAAGGATATACGTCTAATTGCTACGGGTAATCAGCATTATTTGCCTCTTTATTTCATGGAGAAGGAGCTTGATTTATGGTTTAAAGATAACTTCTTTGGTCGTTTGTTGAACAAATTTGCTTTTCAATATCCTAAGTATGGACGTTTGCGTGTGAAAATGGTGAATGATGAAATACACCTGGTAAAAAATAAAAATTGGATTACTGATCCTTGTGTTGAAGAATATTTAAATAGTGATGGACTTATCCACAGACATCAATTTACTGCTTCAAAACTAAAAAGAGTTGGTGAAAAACATGGTTGGGATATGAAGCAGATAGATTCTGCTATTGAGCAGAACCTTTTTAATAACATCACGAATGGAGAAAGTTTTATTAATGTCTATGAGTTTTATGATTTTTCAAAAGATAAAGACAATGTTCATATTTTGACTGGTCTTGATACTAATTTTGATAAAGGGAAAAAAGACCGATTGACAACGCATGAGCTAAGCACGATGACCATATCTCATGCAGACATGAAGAATACTTACAAAGAATCTCCCCAGTGGGAGGAGGTTGAAGGTCGTTCAGAGGGTCGAGGGTGGGTTGAGCGCTTGTTTGAAAACCAGATTGCTAAAAATGACGTTAGTAACAAATTTCACACTGCACTTGAACACACAAGCAAGCAGATTTATCGCAGTGATGATGATGAGGTGGCAGATAACTTGCAAAGAGATGTTGATGATGGTGATGTTATTAAAACAAGTGATCTTGAAGCATTGCCTAACAATGAGAGAAATTTACATGCATATCAATATGGTGATCAGAAATGGGATATGAACAGTGATAGAAACACGTTTTCTCAAGATTCCGTACGCGGAGAACAGGCTCCATCGGGTACTCCTCTTGGTTCTGTTCTTATTCAAACTCAGCAAGCTACTGGTTTTTATGATGAAAAACGAGAAGATCTTGGCATGTTCGTAAAAGAAATCATTGAGGACTGGGTTGTTCCTAGTTTTAAACGGAATAATAGCCATAAGCACACGTACAATTTGATGCAAAACGAAGAGGATTTTGATAGATATCTTGATTTAGTTGTTCGTGACAGTGCAAATAGATTTGCATTTACACAAACAATGATCAGGAATGGCCGCGTTCCTACGCAAAATGAAATTGAAGCTTACAAAGAAATAGAGAAAATTCGCGTTCGAAACAGAAAACGCATTCCTTTTGAAATACCCAAGGGTTATTACAATGATTTAAAATATAAAATGGATGTTGTTGTTACGTCAGAAAATGTTGACGTGCAAACAGAGTTGACGACATTGCAAAATCTTCTTACAATACGTTTAAGCAATCCAAATGCGATGAGAGATCCGGTTGTTAAGAGGATAATTAACAAAATGACGAATTTGGTTGGCGGTATAAATTCAGTCGATCTTGAGGACAATAGAATGGATGTGGATATGTTGGGGATAAGTCAGCCTCAGCAAGGTAGCAGTCCTGTAAAGCTTGAGAATCCTATTAATTCGCGCGAACAAAAGATTGGGCAAGTAGCCAAGCAGGGGTCAGCGCAAGTGTTGTAATATGTTTGCTAAACAGCAAAAAGAGTGGATCAGGGCCAATGAGAAGATGTTACAGTCAGTTCTTCAGGAATTTGTAGATGATTGTATAGACGCAATTACAGACGAAGAGGTTGCTACGGACACAGAGGATTTAATTTCATTACAGTCTGTTAAGAGGATTAAAATATTTAAGAAGAAAATAGCTTCAGTTGCGAGGGACGAACCACAGTCACAAGATCCTGGTGCACGAATATAGAATAATTTGATTTCCGCTGTCGATCCACGCATAGAGTCTGCGTATCTATGCACCGATCGACGGCGTTAATCAGATTATTATGGTCGTTTCTCGGCGACTTAAATAAACGAGCAATTAATTGTCGTTACTCAGCGACTTAAACAAATGAGTTGACAATATGGAAGAACCAAAGAATACTCCAGCACAAGACCAGAAAGGTAGTGATACTGGAGACACAAACCCTGGAGAGGGTTCTCAGGAGCCCAAGAGCGTAGAGGAATCTATCGCGGATCTTAAAAAGCAAAACGAAGATCTATTCGCTCGGACCAAACAGGCAGAAGAAGAGAATAAGAAATATCGTGATCAAATGAATAAATTCGAAAGCATGTTTGGACCACAAGAACAGAAAACAGAGGAGAAAAAGGAGTTTGACCCCAAGTGGCAAGAGAAAGTAGACTTTCTTATGGAAAATAAGGAATTTTCAAAAGAGGAGCTAACTTATGTTGACACAATAGCCAAGGGTGCAGGTATTAGCTTGGGAGAGGCTGCGCAGCGTGATGATGTTAAAGAGTATATATCATTTCAACGCGAGCGAAAGCGAAGCCAAGAAAAAATACCAGCCCCAGAAAGCAGATCGGTTACATATAAGGGCAAGTCTTTGAAAGAAATGTCTAATACCAAAGAAGGACGAAAAGAATTGAAAGATAACTGGGGTGATGTGGTTTCAGGGTTTAAAAATCGCAGCAAATCTAAAATTTAATAGACTTTTAGACGCAGTAAAGGTCATTTTATTATGGCTCTTACTACAGACCCATTTGATAGTACTGAGCTGGCCGCGTTTATTTCTGAAACGTGGCCAGGCCCTACGCTTGACGAATATTTCGCCAATGCCGTAGCAGCAAATCATTTCATGGATTTGTCTGAATTTGCAGATGCGGGGTCAGATATTTTCCATGTTCCTGACATCTACACCAATACCTTTAGTGTTCAGTCACAAGGTACTCAAGGTGCAGAAGTCACCACGGATGCGCCAGCGACCGCTGATATAACGATTAACGTGAATACTCACAAGTACATTGCAACGTTGCTTGGTGACAAGGATCGTGTTCAAATCAGCCGCAGTTATAACATTAATGAGAGATACGCCCACAAGGCTGGTGGAACTCTCATGGAAGACTTTGAAGATGCACTTTTTGCTCTTTGGTCTGGCCTTACTACCAACACTGTTGGTGATACGGCAACTGTTATTACCGACGCTGAAATCCGACAAGGTATTGAAAAACTCGCTACTCTCGATTTTCCACTTCGTGAATGTGCGTTTTTCTTCCATACCTTTACTTACTGGGTGCAGATTCTAGCTATTCAGAAGTACTACGATGCTTCTCAAGCTGGATGGACGAAGACCGCACCAGTTATGAATGGTAATTTTGAGGGCGCAGATCAGTCGCGTAGTCTCCACGGAAGTTTATATGGCATTCCACTATACACTTCCAGTCGTGTTGTTTCCGGTCTACAAACACATCGTAACCTTTTAGCTCATCCAGAAGCATTTGGATTTGCTCACCAAACGCCTAATCAGCAACGTGTGAGATTCCAGGCTGCATATTGGCTTGCTAATATCGGTACGCTCGCTGTTTGGGACACCATTTATGGTGTATCAGAAACACGAGATAACGCAGCTGTTCTCCTTAATGCAAACAGTTCAGCAATCGGTGCTTAGTACCTGATTATCATGGCGTCAATACTTTGACGCCATGCCACCAGGCACTATAAATCGACACAAAATTATGCAAGAACAATCAAGGCAAAGGAAGGTTTATTGGTTTAAGAGACTGAATGGTCATATATTCCCTGTAGATGATCCTAAACAAGCATGGAAGCAATACAAGATTGTGGTCAAGTATCCTAACCATTTCAAATATCTTGGGTGGTCTGATGGTTCTGAGTACTACAAAACTATCTACGAAAAGGTACGCTTGCCTGGTAAAATTTTGAGAGAGAAGGATTTGGCAGATGTTACGCTGACGACAGACAAAGATGTAGAAAGGCGTAGAGCAATAAGAGAAGCTTTGACTATAGAGGCTAAAAAAGCAATGGACAACCCAGATAAGAGGCCTCCTAAGGATTACGACAAGCTTGATATCAATGGCAATTTGCCTAATAGTAAACTTGCAGCAGCTCTTGGACAACATTTGGGGCAAGGTATTAGCGGGGAAGATTCTGAAGTAGTACAATCTCTACTTGGCCAGGTTCAGCAGTTGCAGCAGCAAGTTCAAAAATTACAACATGGACAATCAGACGAAGGAACAATTATATAGGATCGGAGCCGCGATCCCTAAGGGATTGATGAAATCTGCCGTTAAAACTGAAAAGGTGGGTAAAGAAGCACAGGAAGCAGTAGAGAAATATATGAGAAGCAAGCATTGTACGGTTGAGCAAGGAAAGAAACTTGAAAAATTAGCCGAGCATGGTGCATTTAATCAGACTCGAACGGTGGTTGATCCTAAGAAGTCTAAGCAGATTGAAGCACTTGTTGAAAATAAAGTTAAAGATGCTATGCGCAAAGGCGACCTGCCACCGATTAAGCGGGACGGTTTTACGGATATGATAGATCGAAATCATGAGCGGTACAGCAAAAAAGGTAGACGATCGTTTACTGGGATTAATTAAAAAGAAGGAAGAAAGGTTGTTTGAGCTCGAGCAAGAAGAACGATTTATGCAAAGAAAGAGGCTAAAAAATCCTACGGCGATCAACCCATTATTAGGAAGACTTCAAACGCAGATCAAATTCATTGAAGATTTTATCGGTTTTTTGAAGAAAGAAGCTTTATGAAAATTGTAGGAATGGCTGTTTGTGGACAAGGTGAAGCAGACAGATATCTTGAGGGAACGTTAAAAGAACTTAATAGGCTATGTGACCAGGTTGTTGTCGCTTGTAACAATGTTTCACAAAAAGAGATTCGGATGATAGAGGAGTACGGATTTGATTGGTATGACGAGCCACGGGAATGGGGAAAGCTTCAGTCAGAGATAAAAACAGATTTGTTTAAAAGATTGGATGCCTATAACCCTGATTGGGTTGTTGCTTTAGACTGTGATGAAGTGTTTGATGAAAGTTTTACACGAGAAGAAGCTGAAAAACTTGCCAGTAAAGATGAAATATCGTATAAGTTCTTTTTTGTCCAGTTGTGGGACAATGAGAACACAATGATGTCAAGGTTGAATTTTTGGAATGTGAGGTTTTATAAATACATGCCAGAGCTTGGTACACAATTTTTGAAAAAAAATGTTCATTGTGGGCTAGCGCCTCCTGTAATGTATCACTACGCATGGCACGCACCCATATTTGTTAAGCATTATGGGTTAATGGATTCAGGGGATCGTGAACGAAAACTTGAGAGATATCAACAGTACGACCCCATTACAAACAGCAATACTGGAATGTGGCGCGAGTATTATGATGTGTTGAAAAGTCATCATCGGCCTAGTCCAGCGATAGTAAATGATAATAAACCTGTTCCTTTTGATATTGAGGCGACGAGACGCAGACTAATGAATGCGCCTGAATGTCAAGATAGGAACAAAAAAATTATGCCAAAATTAACCGATGACGTTAAAAAATTTGTTGAAGTTAAACGAGTAAAAGATGGTAAAAGTCTTACGATCACTCACGAGGAATGGGCGCGTATTCAATCTGGAGAAGGTGGTCGTACAGATCAATTTGAACTTGTTAAGGAAATAGACAAAATAGGGAAAAAGGAAAAAGAAGCAAAAAAAAGTGAAGAACCTGAAAAAAAGCCTGCTAAAAAAGAGGTAGAAAAAGCTCCTGTCAATCGGGGTAGGAAAAAATAAATATGTTTGGTGTTCAAAAAGAAAAGTTTTATGTGGTAAAAAGGAAAAAAGACGGGAGAATACTTGATTTACGTGAAAGTGAGTGGCATAGAATTAAAAGCGGTGAGGGAAACCGAGCAAAGAATTTTGAGTTATTAGATACTGTGGACTTTAGCAATTATAAAGTTGTAAAAGAGCCTCCATACAAGGAGCGTGCACAGCGCAGATTGCACAATGAAAAAACCAAGAACAGAAATAATACTGGTTAAATACAACAATTTTGCTTATGAGTATGAGACGGTTATGAGCGTATTAGAATGTACTGAAGAACCATACAACCTTACGATATACGATAATTATGAAAATGATGAAAATTTATCTACTATATGGAACCGACTTATTGGGCGCAGCGATGCAGAGTACATATGCTTGCTAAACACGGATGTGAATGTTCAAAAGGGTTGGTTGTCTAAATTACTTGCTGTATTCGACAGAGAGGCTCATACAGGTGCAGTTGGTCCTGTTACTAACAGTTGTGGTGTAAAGCTTCACCTGGTGGATCCTACGGCTGATTACAAGGTGTTTGATGTGACAGATCTGTCAGCTTTCTGTATTGTATTTCCACGTCATCTATGGCTTGGTGTTGGTGGCTTTAACGAGGAGTACCATTTGTATGGTGAGGATAGTGAATTTGTTGCGCGAATAATAGACGCAGGGTATAAATTGAAGATACGATCAGATGTGTTTATTTATCATTATGGTGGTAAGAGTATGGAGGTCGCAAAGGAACGAGGGAAAGACATAGATAAAATAAGGCAAAAAAGCAAGTCAACATACAAAAAGTTTTATGAAAGTCGCAATAATAATTAGACCAGAACACCGTTTTATGCCAATGCAGGATGCATTGTGTGAAGTTGCGCGCCAGAAAGGGTATGATGTGTTTGGATATAAGGATCCATCGCTTGTTGGGAAGCTTGTAGATTATGATTATGTCATTTACCACCCGAACACCCCACCAAAGGACATAAAATGTAAGGGAAAAGTGGGATGGTGGATGTGTGATTTGAGACATCCTAATGATCTGCAGCCAGGAAATCCAGATGTTATTTTCCTTTGTAATACACACTATATTGGCGCGTATCAGGAGAAATTTGAGTGTCCTGTATATTATATGCCCCAATGCGGCTTAGATGTTCGTGGCAGAGATTCGGGAAGAAGGTTTGACACAGATTTTGTTTTCATAGGAGACATTATGTTTCATAAATATCATGCCAACAGGATACCGATTATTTCTGGCTTGAAAAAAGAAGGTGTTGATGTTACAATGATTACAGGAGAGCGTTTCACTGAAGATCAAGTGAGCATATATAGACACGCACCGTTTTGTTTGTCAATAAGTCCTCATTATGGTGGGTATACAAGTAATCGCTTGTATAATATCCTTGCTTCCGGCGGATTCTGTTTTTCTCTGTATTTTCCTGGCATTGATCGACTGTTTGAGAACAACAAGCACTTGGTATGGTTTAAGACAGTGGGAGAACTTTGTGGGTTGATGGATTATTATTATGAAAATCCCGAAGAGTATTGTATGATCAAAGAAGCTGGGTGGCGTTTATTTGAAGAGAAGCATACGGCAAGCGCGCGCGTTAAAAATATGTTGGATATTATGAAAGGACGGTTAAACAATTTTCAAGGTTATCTAGCATAGATTTTAAACATTATTTAAAATGATAAATTAAAAATGTTTATTTTAAGGGGTATTTTAGCAATATTTTTTAAGATGATATATTAGATTTTTGCGAACGCAGCGCAGATACATTTAACATATGGCTGCGCCAATACATAAAAAACTTTCAGCAACCACGTCGGAGCAGACCCATGCTTTTGGTAATGGTATTAGGTCGATTCATGTTAGAAATGATGGTGCTGGGAACGTCCAACTTGCATTTGATAGAGACATTGATGCTGATTCTTATTTGCTTGATTCTGGGGAATCTATTTCCATTGAAACACCAGTAATTACGCTACATTATAAGGGCGATGCGACCGCTACCCTTTATGTTATAGCTCTTAGGCAATAATATGTTTAGAATACATCATGAAGCTGCTGGAGAAGGTGGAGGCGGTGGAGGAGAGACTAATACTGCTTCCAACGAGGGTGTAGCTGGGGTGGGCTTGTTTAAGCAAAAGTCAGGTGTGAACCTTCAATTCAAAAATATCAATGCTGGAAGCTCAAAGATTACAATTACGGATGATACAGGAAATGACGAAGTGGACATTGATGTGGTTGAAGCAAATGTTGATCATGATAGCTTGTCGGGTTTTGTTACCAATGAGCACATTGACCACTCTTTGGTTACCCTAACGGCTGGCGGGGGGTTGTCTGGTGGTGGGACAATTGCCGCAAACAGAACTTTTGATGTTGATGCAAGTGACTTAACAACAGAAAACACCATTGATACTGCAAATGATACGGTTATATTTTATGATGCTTCTGCTGGAGCAACGAGAAAGACAGCGATTACTAATATTCAGGGGGGTGGTGGAGGAGGGGCAGATACTGATTTGTCTAATTTGGCATCGGTCGCTATCAATACTTCTTTAATATCAGATACAACCTTAACAGATGATATTGGTAGTTCTTCTATTTTTTGGAACAATGCATATGTAGCAAAAACGTATTTGGGTGAAACAGGTACAACGAGCGGTACTGCCAAGAGTAACGCAAATTTAGTTATAGAAATGGCAGATACCAATTCTTTTGGAATTAGTATGTTAGGTAGTACAAATAAGAAAGCAGGTCTTTATTTTAGTGATAATGCTGATGATGATTTAGGGAAAATTGAATATAGTTGGAACTCTGGTCAATTTGATATAAATGTTCAAGGACTCTCAGTTTTGACTATAACAAGTGCTGCTTTTTTACCTTCTTCAGATTCTTCTAAAGATTTAGGAAGTAGTTCCAAATTTTGGGATGAAACTTTTACAGATGAGTTAGTTTTACATAATGATGGAGCAGCTTCAGCTGCATCGGACACTATACGATTAAGTGCAACAGATTTATCTGCAGGAAACACAATGCTTTCAGTGAATACGGAAGGAACTTCATCACTTGGAACAGGAACACCTACGCAAGATAGAACAATAGCAATTGATTATAACGGAACTACTTACTACATTTTAGCAAGTACTTCTTCATCATAATATGACACAAATAGAAAAACATAAAATTGAAATTTTTGATCTTTTGACAGAGTCGCAAACACTAAAGGTCCGTTTGCAGGAAATTCAAAAAGAGATACAGATTATAGAGGGAAAAATGGGTGCCATACAAGGCGAAAATAACAAGATTGACAAAACAGAAAAATAATTTGTTTTGTTAAAACATGTTTTATGAAAAAAGTTTTAGTTTCTTTGTTAGTTTTTTCTTTTTTGCTTATTCCTGTATATTTTTTGCAGGCATACGCATTTTCTGCGTCTAATGTAAATTTAGGTCAGATTGAAACTGGTGTAGAATATGGGATAACCAAAGGGAAAAATACCATGCGCATGTTCGTTTACAACAACGAATCAGACGAAATTTGTATGTATCCGAACGTTTCGTATCATCACATGCAACCAGAGCATGAAATACCCGCTTCTTGGTTTGATTTTGATTCAGACCTGGTATGTCTCCAACCGGGAGAGTGGTTTAGTAATTATTACAGAATGACAGCACCAGTTGGTTCAGAGGTCGGTGATTATTTTGCTTATGTTGAAATGTGTAAGCAGACTACAGGGAATATTGGGACCTGTTCGGCTATAAAATTCAGGTTTGAGATTTAATTTATGAAAGGGGAGATATACCTCCCCTTTCTTTAAAAAA
>ERZ869936.1360-NODE-1360-length-17760-cov-4.526687_pt1 | contig 17760 bp, 23 predicted proteins | sample MGYA00520876_ERZ869936 | MGnify/ENA primary metagenome ERZ869936 (study PRJEB32218, sample SAMN09650985) | biofilter metagenome | isolation source: enrty point of leading RO module | place: Saudi Arabia: Thuwal, RO plant located on Red Sea | collected 2016-02-17 ...
TCCGCGCGCTGCGTGTCGATGTGTTGGAGCACTTCGGGATACGGGGGCTTTTCGGTGCCCTTCAACTCAGCGACCTCGCACTGGGTGTCGTGGAGCCCCCGGAGCAGTGCCTCGATCTGCTGGTCGCGCTGCATGAGCGCGAGATAGGTCTCCATGATCACCAAGGCGGAGTCGGGGCTGATGGAGAGCTGGGGTACGTTTTGAATGATGGGCTGCCCCTCCGGGCTGACGCCCACCGGGGTAGGAACGGGTTTCATGCAGTACCGCTGGGCGAAGAGGATGGGGTCGGTGGTGTCGAAGGTGACGCCCACGGAGAAGATGGCCATCTGGACGCGGATCTCCTCTTGCGGGGGCGGCTGCGCGGCTTCTCCTTGGCCGATGGGCTGACCGTGGGCATTGACGAGGCCGGAGCCTTGACCTTGAGGGGCTTGTGGGTTGGACGGTTGATTCATGGTTCGTTCTTTCTGGTGTGGGGCTCGAAGATACGGGCGAAAATGTCGGGTCTCAGGGAGTGGAGGACGCGGAGGGTCCGTCCGAATCGGCGGCAGTCGGCAATGCCGATCTTGGTCCGGGTGAGAACGCGAAGAGCCTCTCGCTGGCACCACCGCATGAGAAGCGAGAGGTCCGAGCGGTAGAGCCGGACCGCCCTCCGCACCTCGGGGTCGCTACTCGGGGGGATCAGAGTCCTCTTCTTCTTCTTCTTCCTCTTCCTCCTCCTCCTCCTCCTCGTCTCCTCCGGTGTCGTCGTCGTCGTCTTCTTCTTCTTCGTCGTCGCCATCCGAAGGCTCCTCCTCCTCGTGATCGCCGTCGTCCTCGTCGTGGTCCTCGTCGTCGTCATCGTCGTCGACGGGCTCGAGGAACCCTTGGGCCTCCAGGATTGCCAGGGTCGTCCGACAGAAGCGCGCGAGCTCGACGGCGTTCCAGTGTTGGCTGAGTCGCTGGCAGTTGCCGTTCTCGTGGATGCTGATGGCTTCCATCTGAAGAAGCGGGTCGTCGTCGGGCTCGATCTCGCCGGGGTCGTAGTCGGGCACGAACAGGAGAAGGTGCTCTTCGTTGTTCTCGGCGTCAGCGTCGGGGTCGTCGTCGACGAAGTGCATGGAGGTATGCCATTCCTTGTCGACGATCAGATCGGCGAGCTCGCGACGGAGACGGAAGGCGGGGCTGTTGGGTGAGGCTTTCTTTCGGCTCATGGGTCCTTTGGCTTGGGCATCATGGGGTTGTGGGTGAGGTTGTCGAGGGCTCGGTGTTGGCCGGAGGGTTGGACGGGGTGCGGCCGTGGAGATACTCCCACGCGCGAACGACCACGTCCCCGTGGCAGGGGAGCGGTGCGCAGGAGCACACGAGGTGGTGGTCCTCGGTGATGGCGTCGAGGGCGGCGATGACCTGGGGGTCGCACGCCTTGATCTTCTCCCACAGCCACCTCCGGTATTGGTCCAGGGCTCCCGTTCGGCCGTGGCTTTTCAGCGTGAAGGGGTTCCCGAGCGGCGTACCTCGGCCGATGTAGACCCAGGGCTTCGGGAACTCAGCGCGAGACTTGTAGTGGTGCCGGTTGATGACGGTGGGCATCGCTACCTCCCCATCCCCTGATGCACCGTGGCCTTGAGCACCTGGTCGTTGACGTGCGGGGGCAAAGGCCAAAGGCCCCGGCTACCCACTACGCCCGTGATGGGCGGGTCGAGGGTACAGACGTCCTCGAAAAGCCAGTTCCAGGACTCGGGGTCGGCCCAGGGGTCGCCGTAGCCCCGGTAGGAGCCCACGAGCATGGCGGTGGCGACGACGGCGGAGCAGGCCAGGAGCTTAGGCGCGGCCTTGGCCCCCTCCTTCTCGTTCCATCGGTCGACCAGGATCTCAATGGATCCGTCGGCGAAGGCGCGGTCGGTGGGCTTCAGATCCCAGCCCATACCGAAGGCCGTTTCGGTGATCGCCTCGAGCCCCTCGGCCGTGGCGACCTTTGCCTTCCTTCCTCCGATGTGGGCGCCCGCATGGATGGCGATGCGCTGCTTGCAATAGTCGGACGGCGCCTTCCAGCTGCGGTTTTCGACGCGCTTGTCGAGGTGCGCGATGCAAAACGCCCACTCGGGCCACAGGGTGATTGCGTACATGGTTCCTCCGTTCCTGGCGGATCATCGGCCCTCGGGGCCGTCTCGGTCTGCGAGCATCCCTCGCACGTCGACGGGCTCGGCGAGCGCGTCGACGAAGGCAATCGTTTCTTTCGAGTAGTGCGTCGCCCGGCCGGCGTAGACCCAGGCGATCTTGGGGACGACGATGCGCCCCGCCACAAAGGAGAGCCCCGCAGGCGTGGGCTTGTAGAGCCCCGTGCGCGTGGGGTGGCGCTTGACGAGATCCCAGTGGACGAGATAGCTGCCGTCGGTCGATGCTTTGGGGCCGTGGGGCCAAAAGTCCCGGAGCGCCACGTACCGCTTTTGACGCTCGGGCATGGCTTCCCAGGCCTCGACCAGCTTGCCCAAAAATCGCGCCATCTCTCGATGCAAGCGACGCGGGTAGCGACGAGCCATGCGCTGGCAGCAATCGCAAAAGGCGCCCTGGTCGAGCTGCTCCCACAGTTCCGCGTGGGCCTGGGCCAAGGTTCGCTCGCCCACGTCGACGGTGGGGGGCGCCTCGACGGGCCACTGGAAGCTGAGCTGGCGAGGCTCGGGCTTCCACGCCTCGAGGCCCGGCTGCTCGGCCTCGTCGGCCTGGGCGAGCGCGCGGGCGAGCTCGCCGTCGTAGAGCTGGCCGTCGTGGCCGATCTGGGTGTCGGCGTACCACCAGCGGCCTTCCTCGTCGCGGCGCAGCAGACCGCAGGTCACGGCGCCCTGGGTCGCCACCTACCCGCGGTCTCCCATCCAGCGCAGGACGTCCAAGGTCGCCACGTCGCGCACGAAGCTCGTCGTGGTGCGCGCGGGGAGCCTGCGTAGATCCAAGGTGATGTGCTCGGCCTGGTGGTCCTCGGTCTTGGGACGCCGCGTGCCGGTGTACTCCATCCACAAAACCGTGGGGCGATCTTCGGGCGCCAGGGGGCCGGTGTGCTCGAGCAGGAAGCGCACGTGGGAGGGGGGCACCCCGAGCGACTGACAGGCGCGCCGCACGATGGCGATCAGCGCGGACTTGCCCGAACTCGAGGGCCCCACGACCCAGATCGTGGTGCGGCGCTCATGGTCGCGGTCGAAGGTGCACCGCAGCGCCTTGCGCAGGGTGTTCCGTTGGCGAGCGGTGGGGAAGCGCTCGGCCACGAAGCGGTGCCATAGGGAGTCCTCACCGTGGCCGTCGGGTGCGGCAGCGGTCGCGAGCTTGGGCATGGTTGCGGAGCCTAGCGGGGGGTCTTGTGGACATGCAACAGACGCCGGATTGTGTTGCATGGGCCCCTTTGGAGGGGTGGCGCGCCCCTTCGGCCTGCAGGGGCCCGAAGTGGTGTATAGGGCCGTGGAGGGGGCACTAGCCGCCGGATCCCGCCTCTTGGTCGCGGGGGTTGAAATCTCGGGTTCGTGCACTTATCTTAGGATACTCCAAAGTATGGCAAGAGAAAAGGACCTCGAGCGGCGCGTCGCTCAAATCGAGCGGAACCAGGATCTGATCCTCCGCGAGCTCGGGCAGTTCCGGAACGAGCTGCGGGCCCTCGGCCTCGACGTGCCCGACCTCGATCCGGCGCGCGACCGACCCAAGCTGTCACCGCAGGCTCGGCTTGCGTTGTTACGTCGCGCCGCAGCGACGGCGCGCGCATCCAAGGAGGTCGGCGAAGGCAAGGGGGCCCTGAACTCCCCGGAGACGGCCGCTCGCCTTCGCGAGGAGGCACAGGCCCTGCTGCGTGAGGCCGATGAGCAGGAGGCCACGTGAGCCTCTTCCCCGAAGCCCTTGGCAGGGACGAACGGGAGATCGCACTCCTCTTCACGGCCGAGCTGCCCAAGAAAGTGCTGGTGCATAACGCCTACACGACGGGCTGGGAGCACGGCGCCTCGGACTACCGCCCCGGGACGCGCTTCTACGACACCATGCGGGAGCTCGAGGTCCTCCATACCTACGAGCAGGGCAAGAAGGCCGGCAGACGAGCACGTCGTCGAGCGTGGCGAGCGGCCAAGCGCCTTGAGGAGACGGAGGCGCATTGGGCGGATCGATGAAGATGGCGCGCACCAAGGGGAGCCCCGGGGAGAAGCCGCTCACGAAGGCCCAGATCCTGATGCTTGCGCATCTCGCCTACTGCGAGGAGGTCGCGGCCCGTCTTCCTCCGCCCTGGGCCCGTCCAGACTACTGGGCCATCGACCATGTCGGGGGCCTTCGCGTGGCCAAGGCGCTTCTGCGTCGCCGCCTGATCGAGCTCAAGGCGCGCGACGTGGGCGGACCGCTGCACCAGCCCCTGCGGGCGCGCCTCACCGAGGCCGGCCGCGAGGCGATCACCCCGATCCTGAAGCAAGCCAAAGGCGGGAGGCGGTCCCCGTGAGCATGCGCGACCGGATCCTCACGAAGCTCGACTGGGCTTCCCCGACGGTGGACTTCCGCGCCCTCGACGACACGCGTCTGTGTGCGATCCACGACTGGGTCGAGACGCAGCTCGGCGAGCGAGGCCACTGCCACGTGCCCGTGTCAGGGCGTGTCGACAAAGAGCGGCGTCTCGGCCGCACGAACAAGCCCTGCTGGCGCTACGTGGCCTACGTCGTCGGCGCCCAGGGCGAGACGCACGAAGTGGCGGTGTGCAGCACTCGCTGCGATGCCTACGATGCCCTTCGGCGCAACCGCGCCATCTACTGGTACGAACACGTCCGCCAAGCCCAAGAAGCCCAAGCCCAAGCTGAAAAAGGAGACCCGCCATGTCCACCAAGAACCCAACCAGCAACCTAGAGGTCGATGTCTTTCGGCTCGACGCGGCCCACCCCTCTGACTGGGCCGGCCTCAACGGCGGCATGCGAGTCACCCTCGCGCCCGGCGACACGCAGCGCATCCGCTTCGAGTGCGGCCGCCCCTTCGTCCTCACGGAACTCCGAATCATCCGCGCGGACGGGAAGCCCTTGCAGCGGCGGGATGGCGACGGGGCCTTCCTCCACGTCCCGAGCTATCCGCGCGTTCCGCTGGTGGACCTGAGCGATGCCCCAGCCCCAATGCGGAGCCTCCGCAACAGCCTCGAGGGCGGGAGGCATGAGGCCACACTCGAGATCCAGCGGCCCGACGATGCCGACGGATCCCTCGAGCTTTCGGTCCAACTCGTCGCGCACCCCTGGAACTGGTGCGGTCTCCCCCAGGGGTCCATCCGCCCAGCAGGCCAGGTCCCGAAAGGGGGACAAAGCGAGAGTGGAGATCAAGTCCCCGAGCGCGGTGAGTACCCGACCAGCACGCTCATGCGAGAGGCTCGGGAGGCCAAGGCGCGTGCCCGCGGAGAGGTCATCCGAAGCTACGTGACCTGGCACCCCGAAAGCGGCCTGATGTTTCTTCCTTTGGAGGGCGAGGTCCCGTCCCTCGGTGTCGTCGTCGAGGTCCCGGGCCTCGGGCGCGCCAGGGTGGGCAGCTACCACCACTTGGACGAGTGGGTGATGCTGATCCCTCCCGAGGCGGCAAGCTGGGACGACGTCCCCGAGACGCCCTCGGCGGAGAGTCTTCGAAAGGCTGGCTGGGTGGACGCCTCGGATCAGGTCCAGGGTCAGGTCCCGGATCGACGGCAAGGCGAGAGTGCGAAGTCCGAGGGGGGAGGGGCGCAACGCGCCAACGCGGCATCCTGGGCACTCTTCCTGGAGACGCTGCCGCCGCAGCGCCCAGGAACCCGCCACCAGTTCCTGGCCACCACTGTCGCGCCCCTCGGGAGCTACCTTGGCCTCGACGTGGATCAATGGCTTCCCGTGGTCCAGAAGTGGAACGCGGACCGCAACCATCCTCCGCTCCCCGAAGCGGAAGTCCGCAAGCTCGTCGAGGAAGCCTACGCGAACAGCCCCGTGGCGAGAGCCCCGGATGAAAACCCGGATCCGGTCGCCGGGTACCGCGAGATCCAAGAAGCCGTGGACTACCTCGAAGCATGTCAGGCCCGCTACTGGCGGGAGATGACGCCCGAACAGCAAGAAGAGGTAGACCCCTCCGTCGTCGCCGACAGTCTCTTCGCTCGGCTCGCCGGTTTGATGGAGGACGGGGACGAGCCCGGGGAGGAGGCCACCGTCCTCCGCATGGCCATGGAGGGGCTCGGCACCAACCTGCGCATGCGCAACCTGCTGTCCATGGTAGGTCGCGCCTTGCTCCTCGAGCCGCCGACGGAGTGGGAGGAAGGCTACAAGGAAAAGTGGGACGCGTTTTTGGTCGGCCTTCGCAGGCGGCTCCGCGAGACACCTTTGTCTATGGGCCCAGCCCCCCAGGACCCCCCGAAAGAAGTCGGGGTCCAGTACGTGATCAACACCCCGCACTTCGGCTACAGCTACTACCGGAAGGAGCCGCGGCCGCCCCAGGTCGACGCGTCGGTCCACGACCTCCCCTCGGTGGGCTCGGTCCGGATCACCCGGGTGCAGAAGCTGGACCCCGTGGCTGAAGGCGACGCGCCTTCTTTTCAGGCGCACATCAAGCTCACCTCGGGCCTCGGCGAGCCCATGACCGAGGCGACTCTAGACCGGGACCCCCCCGCGGGATGGGATCCCCGGGGGAGGTACGATGATCCCTTCGACTTCGTCGTGCAGGGAGGGACGGTGGCGATCTACAACCGGGAGATGGACGTCGACGGCGACGCGAGCCACGGCTACCTCGGCCACGTCGACATCGAGGCGCTCCGACGGTTCGTTCGCAGCCTCGACCGCCCCACGCAGGCTCACGCTGGCCCCAGCGACATCGTGGCGCACTGTCAGCATCTACGCGACACCCTAGAGATCCCCGCGCTGCGTTCCCTCGTCTACGAGCTGTGTTTGACCGCGTACGGCTTAGTGCCGGACGGCCGTGTCCCGAAAGGCGCGCTCGACGGCAAGCTCCTGCACCCGGCCGACGTCCTGGCCAAGCGCGTCCAGCGAGGCGTCATGATCCTCGAAGGGGGCGAGTCGGCGCTTCGGCGCCTCGCGGGTCTCAACGGCCTGGACCACCTGCTCGTGCCCGAAACCTCCACCTCGGTCGAGGCCGAGCCGTCCGCGGTCCCGGATCGCGGACAAACCGTGAATGAGGACCCCGAGGAGAACGTCGGGGAGAAGGTCGGAGAGGAGGCTCGGGGGCGGGAGGTCCTTTCGATGGGGCACTGGGACGGCGGCATCCCGATGGAAACGATCACCCAGTGGCGCGGCGAGCCCACGGGCCTGTTCGCCCGCGGGATGCACGAGGCATGCACCTTCTTGCTGGAGGCGATGCGATTCAACGCCGACCCCAACTCCGGCTTCCCGCTGGGCGAGACGCTCCCCGACGTCGCTGCGATCACGGCCGAGGACGTGCGCTACGCGTGGGTGAAGATCCCGGCCGAGGAAGAAGGACGCTTCGGGCCCGCCGCCCCGGGCGACGGGACCCTCATCACCTACGTGACCCGGACCGGCCTACGGATGCCCGGCGAGCACGTGGGCTACGAGCCCCCTGCGTGAAACCCCCCGCGTGCGCGCCACCCGTGAGGGGCGCCTCCTTTGCCCAGTATTGGGTGAGCCTCAAGGGCCGCCCCCCCTTGCCCGAGGAAACCGCAGAAGCGGCCGCGGCCCAGCAGGGCTTCGAGCTCGGCATGCGGATGCGGGAGATCGCCGTCGAGAAACGCGCCTTTCTCGAGGCCCTGTGCGCCGGGCTCGGGGGCACCGGGTGCGAGACCGAAGCGACCCCCTCGCGCCGGCAGCTACTCGACCTGCTGCGGGACTACATGGCCGTCGACGGGGCGATCAACACCTACTCGGCCAGCGCCCTGCACCTCGTGCGAAGCCGGGTGCGCCACGTCCTGGGCCCTCGCTTCCCCGACGGCGAGGCCGCCTCCGCCCGGGCCCGGGCGCTCGCCCTGGCCGAGCCCGAGGGGCCGGCCCATCGCCTGCCCGGCCTGTGCGCGTGCGGCCAGTGGCTTCCCTGCCCGGCGCACGCAGACTCCCCCGTCCCCAAAGAGAGCCTCCCATGAGCAACCGACCCGAGCTCCTCGAGACCGACCAGGACAACCTGGGCAACCCTGCACGCATCGCCGAATGCCAGCACAAAGGCCACCGCCCTTTGGTGGTCAACGGCGCGATCATGCGCATGCCTCTGATCCACCCCGCGGCCCAGCGGCCCTTTGGGTGGATCTGCTGCTGCCGGCGCTGCGGTTTGATGTACTGGGAGATCCTCGACGAGTTCAAAAACGGCTTCCTCGCCACCCACCAGCAGTTCCCCCCGGCGCAGGGGGCTCCCGTCCAAGGGGCCCCGGCGGGCTTCGCCGGTGCCCCCGGTCCCGCCGCCTACGGCCAAGCCCCCTACCCGCAGCCTCCGGCCGGGGGCTATGGCCCGGCGCCCGGGGCGTCGGCCCCCTACCCTCCCCACTACGCGCCCCCCCAAGGGCACCCCGCCCAGCCCCAGCCTCCGCCGGCCGGGACCGTCACCCAGATCGACCCCAACGCAGAGGGGAGTGGCTCGTGAGCCCGTGGCTGCGCGGCCGTAGGCGCCCCTCTCCGCGCTTCCGCCTCCTGTGGTGGTGGCGCCCTCGCTACTGGCGTCTGGGCCTCCTATGGCCCCGAGGGCGCGGCCATCGGTGGCGTTTCGCCCTGGGCCCTCTGGAAATTCGGCGGCTCCTCCGTCGACCCGCGCTCGCGCCGCGCACCCGACCCGTGCTGCGCTTGCTCGACGCCCCCGCAAAGACGCCCCCGCCCGCTCCCGCGTCTTCGGCGGCCGTGTCTCGGGTGGTGCACGGGCCCTGGGGGGACGGGCGATGAAGGTCGAGGCCCTGGCGAACCTCGAAGGCGATGCGGGCGCCGTCCTGAGCGAGGACGGCCGCTACCGCTACCTGCTGTGGCGCACCCTCCCGCCCTCTCTCCTGCAGCGCGTGTCCCGGACACTTCTGGTCGTCATGCTCAACCCGAGCACGGCCGACGCAGAAACGAACGACCGGACGATCCTCCGTGTGCTCGGCTACGCGGAACGCGAGGGCTTTCGGGTCGTGCTCGTGGTCAACCTCTACGCGCTACGCGACACCGACCCGCAGGCGCTGCTGAGCGCCCAAGACCCCGTGGGACCCGCGTGCGACAAGTGGATCGCCGCCGCGGCCACGGGGGCCGACGCGATCTTGGTGGCCTGGGGCGGCGGACCGAAGGGCCCCTTTGATCTCCGCCCGCGCGTCGACGCCGTCCGCGAGATCCTGCGCCAAGAGGGATTCGAGAAGGCCCACTGCTTTGGGCTCACGAAGGACGGGCAGCCCCTGCACCCCCTTTACCTCTCCAAGACGCTGCCCTTTCAGGACTACCCCCTGCAGGACACGGCCCATGGCTGACGGCTCGAAGATCGACTGGACCGACGCCTCCTGGAACTTCGCCCGCGGGTGCACCCGCGTCTCCCCGGGATGTGAGCATTGCTACGCCGAGGCCATGGCCCACCGCTTCCCGTGGGGGAAGGGGCTCACCGTCCTCCGCCAGGCACGCCCCGGCTGGTCGGGCGAGGTCCAGCTCGTGCCCCACAAGCTCACCGAGCCGCTGCGTTGGCGCAAGCCTCGGCGGATCTTCCCGTGCTCCGGCTCGGACCTCTTCCACCCCAAGATCCCCTTCGAGTACATCGCCGCCGCCTACGCGGTCATGGTCACCGCGCGGCAACACACCTACCAGGTCCTCACGAAGCGGCCCGAGCGGATGCTCGAGTTCTATCAATGGGTGGACGCACAGGCCACCCAGCACGGCGACCACCTCGACACCCTCGAGGACGCCCGCTATGCCTTCCTTCGGTCCTGCTTCGTCGAGAAGTCCGACCCCGAGGTCGAGCTGCGCACGCACGAGCCTCCCTCGTGGGACCACATCTGGGCGGGCACCTCCGCCGAGGACCAAAAGCGCCTCGACGAGCGCATGGTCTTCCTGCGCCAGATCCCCGCGAAGGTCCGGTGGCTGAGCGTCGAACCGATGCTGGGCCCCGTCGACCTCACCGAGTACATCCACCCGTCCCATATGACGCGCTGCCTCGTCCACCACAACCGCACCGAGCATCCCTGCGGCAGCGGCCCGGACCCCCTCAGCGCCGACTGTGACGTGTGCGGGATCGAGTGGCATGATGACCGCCCCGACGTCCAGTGGATCGTCGTCGGAGGCGAGTCGGGCCGCGGGGCCCGCCCCTGCGCCTACGAGTGGATCGAGCGCGTGGCCCAGCAGTGCTGCGAGGCCAAGGTGCCCGTCTTCGTCAAGCAACTCGGCGCCCTCATCGTCTCGGAGCATCGCGCGGCCGAGACCGTCGAAGAGGCCAATGCGTGTCGCAAGGCGGCCGGCCACAGCCTCCGCGACGACCGCTGGCTTTGGTTTGCGGGACTTCGGGACGCGAAGGGAAGCGACCCGAGCGAGTGGCCCGACGACCGGCTCAAGATCCGCCTGTACCCCGGCGACCGGGTCCCCCCCTGGCCGCGTTCCTCCCCGGCGGAGGACGGGATCCCGTTTTAGCGGTTGGGCTTGCGCGGGTGGATCGGCTGCGTTTCCTGGAAGCTGTCCACGTTGAGCGCCCGGAGCGTGCGCGCCACTTTCTCGAGGCGGATCGCAATGCGTAAGAACGCTCCCACCTCGCGTCCACTCCCCGCTGCCGCGAGCGTCCGGACTTGGCTCACCACCTGGCGCACAGCCCGAAAGCCATCGTGGGTCACGGCGCCCACCTGGTCATAGCTGAGGGTGTCGGGCTCGGCGGCTGCCTCTTGCGACAGACGCTCGAGGCTCTGGGCCACGTGCCCAAGTGTCTGTGCCGGTGCCTCGATCCCCTCCTCGACCAGACCGCGCGCCGCCTCTTCGAGGGCTCGACAACTGCTATTGCATTGGGCTGCGACCCGGACGGAAAAGCCGTTCATCGGGGCCTAGTGTAGCCTACGTTTCTCGGGGGCTTCGTCAGGACCGGACGGCCGTGGCGCGACGCTGGCCCTCGACATAGCGCCGAGAGGCGACGTCCCAATCAACGAGTTGGCGCAACCACACTTGACAAAAGCGCGGACGGTCGTCTGGATAGTCGAGGTAGTACGCGTGCTCCGACACGTGGGGGGTCATCACCGCGGGGTGACGCGGCAGACTTCCACCATGGGTGGTCTCGATGCGAAGGGTGGGTCCGTCCCCCAAGGGCGCGAGCACGACGTGCACCCAGCCTGACCCGAAGACCGATTGCGCCGCGTTGCACAGCGCCTCGGGAAAATCGGCGAAGTCGAGAAGGGCCCGGCCGAGCGCAGGGCTTGGGCTCCCTCGGCGAAGGGGAGGGGCCATTCCTTCGAAGAAACGCTCGTGCGCCCATGCCTGGGCCGCCTGGTGGCGAAGGCCCACGTCTCCGATCTCGAGGGCGTGGAAGTACGCTTCCGACGGCGTGGTGAAGCGGCCCTGTGTGCGCTCGTTGGTGCGCTGGACGTAGCGCAGGTAGTGGCCGTCGTGGTGGAAGCGAAGCGTGGCCTCGCTCATCCACGGTTCGAGCGAGTCGTAGGGGTAGGGGAGCGGCGCGGGTTGGATCAACGATGCCCCGGCGGCGGCCCGAGCTCGACGCGGCCCATGCACCGCCCGTCCGCCGTCAACGCACGCGCCTCGAAGCCCTCGCCGGCGACGCCGCCGAGCTCGACGCGGCCGCCTTTGGGCACCTTGAGAAAGCGGTCGGAGGAGAAGCGGACCACCGTGCCGAGGTCCGTCCGCTCGGTTTCGACGGGATGCAGTGCGTCCATGGCCGAGTCGCTACGGTCGAAATCCGGCCGAGCGCGCCTGGGAGACGAAGCTCTGCCAATCGTCTTCGCCGACGTTGTCGAGCAGGACCTTGAGGCCGTTGAGGGTGCACGGGCCGACAAAGCCGTCGACGTCGAGACCCCCCATGTTGCTCAGAAAGCCGCCCCATCGCGACACGGCGTTGTACTCGCGCTGAAAGCGGGAGACCTCGGCGTTGGGAACGTCGTCGCCCCCGCCCAGGGCGGCATCGGGCCCCGGGTCGTTCATGGTGTCGCGACCGGCGGGCGTCTGGTAGCCGAAGTCCTCGAAGACGTCGAAGATCCGCTGGCGCGCGACGGCGCGACCTCCTGCGTCCCAGAACGACTCGTCGTAGCGAGCCTGGCCGCCGAACTCCACCGGGAAGCAGGACCGCCCGAAGGGAGGCGGGTCCCCGGGGGGACGCTTCGGCCGAGGAGGCTGGGCCGGGGGCGTCGGCCCGGGCGCGGGGCCCGGGGGCTTCGCCGAGGCGGTTCCAGGCCACAACAAGAAGGCGGCGGTGCCGACCCCGAGAACGGTCGCCACGCCGATGGCGATCTTGGCTCCCCGGCTCAGGGGCTTGTGCTGGGGGTAGCCGTAGCCGTAGCCGTAGGCCGGTGCATGGGGGGCGCGTGGGTTGGCTGCCGCGTACATGGTCCGGATCTCCTATTGCACCCAGGGCATGTCCCGGATCATGTTTCGCATCCGGAACCAGGAGTCGATGTAGGGCTGCCAGCCCGTGCCGCGGCTTGCCTCGCCGGGGATCTGCCGGGCGTCGGGGTAGAGCTTCTTGTAGGCCTGGTCGGTGAGCCAGTCGGCCACCGGCCGGTTCCCGGGAATGCCCAGGGCGGAGCGCGCTGCCGCGATGTCCTGCGCGGTGGGATTGGGTCCTCCGTTGCCGTGGGCCTGCATGGCCTCGCCCACCGCCGCGAGCCACTGGGCGTGCTCGGCCGCGCCCATGCTCGCCTCCAGAGCCCGTGCGTTGGCCTCGGGCATGGGGAAGGGAGGGGCGTTGACCTTGGCGCCTCCCGTGGCCGCACCGCCACCACCGCCCCCACCCCCCGTTCCCGGAGGAGGCAGGACCGGCGCGGCGCTTGCCTGGCGCGGCCAAAGCATGAACGTGGCGACGCCCAACGCCGCAGCGACGCCGACGCCGATGGCGATCTTGGCCCCGCGACTGAGAGGGTTGTGGTTGTAGACGTGGGGGTTGTAGCGCAGCGGCGCGCCATGCCCGGCGTGGGCCAAGTGCTGGTTGTGCATCAGAAGAGGATCCCTTCCCCGCCATGGTACCCAAAACGAGCCTCCGGGGACAACTTCTGGGCTCAGGAGGCCGCCAGACAGCGCTCGGTGACGCGGCCTGGGGGGTGGAGCACGACGCGATCCCACATCTGGGTCGCGGGAACCCACACCATGGCCTCCCCCCGCTGGAGATCCGGGAGCGCTCTCAACCGGCGCAGCGGACCCATGGGCCCCATCCGACCAAACGGGGGCACCCCTGCGAGCAGGTAGCCGCCCTTCCTACGGTAGAACTCCAGGGCCTCGATCATCTCGTCGTCGTCGGCCAGGTCGAGCTCGTTGGCGAGGCCGGCCTTCAAGAAGAGCTCGAGCTGAAGGGGCCCGAGATCCTCGTCGTAGAGCTTGGACTCGTCGGCGCCGGAGCCCGCGGGGTGGAACTTGAGCAGGTCGTGGTCCACGGACTCCCGGATTTGGTTGCCGCGCGACTCGACGATCCAGTCGTCCTCGTCGTCGTCGTCCTCGCCCTCGGCCTCGTCCTTCTCGTACCGCTCCTCCACGCCCCAGTCCTCGTAGACCCGCTCGAAGTGATCCCACAGCCGGGCCCGCTCTTCCTCGAGCGCATGCGCGACGTCCTCTGTGTTGTAGGCCTGGCCGGAAAACACGTCGACGGTCTTTAGAACCTTTCCGTCGCTGCCGCGCTGCTCGAAGCGACCCTCCCAGTCCTCCATGCTGCGGATCTCGCTGGGGGCCGAGACCGACCTCCATGCATGGGGGATCATCGGCCCGCAGGCCAGGCGGAACTCGAGCATCCGTGAAGTGCTGACGACGTCGGGAAAGGCGTTGGCAAACGCCCGAAACCCCGACTCGGGCACGAGGTTTTGCTCACTGGCGAACTCCATGGTGAGGCGAGGGCGCCCCTCGGGGTCACGCAGCGAAAACAGCTGGATCGAGCCTCCCTGCGCGACCAGATCGGCCTCTTCGTACTCGTCGACGCAGTGGCGCATGACCTGGCCCTCGCAATACAGCTCGCGTTGGGAGCGAAGGTCGACGACCGTCCACCCGTCCGGCCACTCGTACACGACGGTACTCTTGGGCATCGGGGTGCAGCCGGCTCGAAGCTCGGCCTCCCGCCGCCTGCCCCATTCGCGGGCCTCCCACATGGCGTCGTCAATCGAGTAGCCCCCGAGATCGACCCCTTCGGCCTGGGCCCAGTCCGTGATGATGCGAAAGAACGTGGCAAGGCGGGCAGCTCCGTCCTGCGCCTCGTGCCAGATCTCCCGCCACTCGTCGGTCGGCAGCGCCTGCATCGTGGCGAGCCGTACCTGGTCGAGACGCTTGAGCTTCCGAAGAGACGCAACCGCATCCGCGGTTTCGGGTCCCATCTCGGCGCGGCTGTAGCGACGCTCGTACTGACGCCCCAGGTCCTTCCATCGGCGCACTGCGGCCTTTTCCTGGGCTTTCAACGCAGCGGCAGCCCAAGGCAGGTAGCGGTCGTACCGCGTGTCCTCCCCGAGCTGCGCTTGCTCGGTCGCGGCCGCCACGGAAGCGAGGGCGATCTCCTTCGTGCTGCGGTCGTCGTTTACGAACTTCGTCCCCTCGAACTGCATGTGACGCAACTGGTCTGCGCGACGCTTGAGATCATGAAGGCCCATCGCCTCGGCCCATGCGCCGATCACCCTAAGCAGCACCCAGTTCGACGAGTTCTTGGCGACCCACTCCAGCCGCTTACGGGTCGGATTGCGCGCTCGACGAGGCATGGTTCACGCGCTGCGGTGGATCCGGTAGCTCGGTCGCCAGAGCTCCCAGAACGTTCCCGTCGCCGGGGTGGGCGAGGGGTTCATCGCGGGCAGCACCACGGTGTCGGACATGGTATCAATGAAGGCGTCGAGCTTCGCGGTCCCAAGGGTCATTCTCAGGTTGCCGAAGACCGAAAGCGCGAAGAGCTTGCTCTTGGCCATCTGGTCCTCCACCGCGGCTTTGAGCGTGCGGAGGGCCGCCCGTGTGGCTGCGTCATCGCCTTGCGCAGAAGCCTCCGCGATGGGGTCCCAGAGGTCTGCGCCGATGATCTCCCTCACTTCGCGACGCTGCTCGGTGCTCAGGGAGCGCAGCCAATCGGCCATGCGCTCGGCCGTCTCGTCACCATCCGAGTCGGGCCCGGTCGCCGGGGGGATCTGTGCGCCCTGGACCATGACCACGATCCGGTTCCAGGCCTCGAGGTCTGCGCCCTCGGGGGGAAAGGACGCCGAAGGATGGGCGAGCTCGTAGGCACGCGCCGCGAGGTCGACGGTGAACGCCTTGCGTCCAAGCTCCGAGATCGCCTGCCGAACCGCCGCGTCCTCGTCCAAGCCCTCGGGCTCGGCCGCTCGGGCGGGGCGCGCCATCAAAATGATCGTGCCCACGGCCGCGCCCGCTAGAACGCCCAGGCCGATGCCCACCGCGGCTTGCTGCCAGGGCTTCCAGGGGTTGGCCTGGTATGCGGGGCCCCACATGGAATGAAGGTAACACGAGGGGGGTGCCATGACGTGCACCCCCCTCGCGCGTCCCACTCTGAAGGAGGGCCCTGCTGGCCAGCAGGACCAAGTCCACTGTACCCGTCTCCCGGACGCAAGGTGCGCGTGGTCAAGAGCCCAAAACGCTGATCTCGGCCCGCAGGGCTTCGCATTCGCAGCGGCAGCTGGCGATCATCTCCTCGAGAAGGGGATCACTTCCGGGGTTACGCCGCGCAGCTTCCGCATAGCGAGCAACGCCGGCCTCCAGCGCAGCGAGGCGCTCCTCGAGCGCAGCCACTGGATTCGCGGCGCGAATATTGGCGGCCTTGTTACGCTTACGGAGGTCCTCCTCGAACACCTCTCGGAACACCTCCTCGGCGTACGAAACAGGCTCGCTCAAGATCGCATCGTAGGCGCCGTTGGGATCGTTGGACCACAGCAGGCGCAGGTAGTCCACGCGGTTGGGGACCTGCTTTTCAAACCAGTCCAGGTAGGCCGTGAGGTCCTCTCGGGCAAAGTCGGGAAGCCGCGAAACGCGAGCGCTTCGTATGTCGCGCTCGACAAATTCGGCCCGGTACAGCGCGTCCATGCGCCTTCGGAAGAACTGGAGATCCTCGGTGCTTCCCTTTTCGATGATCTCGTACCAGCGCCCGATCCCCGGGTCGTAGACCGCGGCCACCCAGTGAAAGTTCTCGTCGGCGAGCCCCCCTTGAATCTGGGCTTCGGTCAGCGGAGGGAAGCCCTCGTGAAGCACCAGCACGGTCTGCACCCCCGACCCGGTTCCGGGGACGTACACCTCGTAGTAGTTCCCGTGGGTAGGGTAGGACACCGGAGGGGTGGGGGAAGCGAGAACCCAGGGGCGCGGAATCGGGCTGCCCACCGCCGGAGGGTTAGGGACTGCGTGACTCGGGGTCTGTCGGGGGCGGGACTGCAACCATCCCGCCTCAGCCTGCTTGATCTGCCGCAGGAAAGGCTCTCCCACCAGTTCGGTCCTGCGCTTCCGCGGCAGTACCATTTGGATTCCGGTGGGACCGAACATCCACACCTCGTGGCTCCCCTTGGTGCGCAGCTTCTGCCAGCCGCGCTTCTTCATTCCCTTCACGAGCTTGTTGTATTGGACCTTGCTGCTCACATCGCCTCCAGGTCCAAGACGAGGACGGCTACCTCTCGGCGCTAGCGGTTCGCGCTCTGAGCCCCGATCCAGGCCCCGGCTGCGCCACTCACCAAGCCGGGTGCACCGATGGCCGGGTTGAGGGCGACGTTCAGGCTACGGATCCCCCCTGTGCCGATGGCAGCCCCGATGGCGGCCCGTTGCTTTTGATGAGGTGAGGCGCCGATATAGGCGCCGGTCGCAGCCCCGGCCGTGGCGAAGGCCGCGGACATGGCATGGGCGATCCGGCGCCACCGGGCGAGCTCGTCGAGAAGAGCCTGGCTCTCCTGCGTGATCACATTCTCGGCCTCTTGCTCGGTCGCGTTTTCGATGACCAAGTCGACCGAGGACTCCGGCTTGCGCAGGAACGCAAGACTGAGGATCGCACCGACTCCGCCTCCAACGATCACGCCGAGACCGGCCCCCACGGCCGCGGCGCCTTCTGGGTTTTGGATCCGCGCCATCGGATTGAACGGACGACGAACCGGGTACGGCGGAGCGGCGGCGGGCGGAAGAGGGTGGTGCATGTGCCCGAGCATACCCTCCCGGGCGCCTGGGGGTCTACTCGGGCGCCGGAGCCCCCCCGGGGGGCCCCGCCTGAGGTATCGTAGAGACGCCATGGTGGCGGGAAATCCAAAACTGACGCGCTGGCAGGACGAACGGGGCTGGGAGACCGACCTTCACGAGCAGTTTCTCGGGGATCCGGACCTGGCGCACTACGCCTACATGCAGTTCGGCCAGAACCCTGACGTTCATCAGCTTGCCCTCGAGGCGGAGCTGTGGGGCCGCCGTCTGGGGCTGCCTCCTCGGGCCGTCCTTGGGGCCCTGGCCCAGTATGCCCAGGGGGCGGAGAGCCTCCCCCCGCGCCCTCCGGTGAAGCTCCACCCCGCCTACCTCGAACCCGGCATGGTGCTCGAGACCCCTGCGTTCGTTCGCATGGACCCAGAACTTCAGGGGTTCACGATCCCGAAGAAGCTCCGCGTGGACTACTGGAATTGGCATGAAGGCGAGAGCTACCTCGTCGACGCCGAGCACGGCGAGACTTCCTTCGCCGTGGACTACAACACGGCCGACTTCCCAGAGATCATCTTGGTCGCTCTCGACCCCGCCACCCAGCCGGGGC
>ERZ869936.1361-NODE-1361-length-17756-cov-7.156658_pt1 | contig 17756 bp, 15 predicted proteins | sample MGYA00520876_ERZ869936 | MGnify/ENA primary metagenome ERZ869936 (study PRJEB32218, sample SAMN09650985) | biofilter metagenome | isolation source: enrty point of leading RO module | place: Saudi Arabia: Thuwal, RO plant located on Red Sea | collected 2016-02-17 ...
GGGAACGCCGGTCGAGCGGACCAGCACCGAAAGCGCGCGGGCGTTCGCCCACGGCGCGCTCACCGATGCGCTCGCGCGGGCGGCGGCGCGTTTCGGTCGCGAAGGCTCGCTGCTGCGGGCCGACGGCGACGACTGGCCTGCGTCACTGGTCGACTGGGCGCGGCGCGAAGCGCCGGATGCCGTCGTCACCGCGTTCGCACCGGTCGGACCGGTCGCCCGTGCGCTGGACGCGGCGCGCGAGGCACTGGGAGCGGCCGGCATACCGCTCATCGAGCTGCGCCGCGAATACGACACGCAGGCCTGGCCGCACGCCCTGAAAGGCTATTTCAAGCTCAAGAGCCGGATCCCGCGCCTGCTGGAGCAGCTCGGGCACGCCGACGGTCCGGCCGCGCAAGTCGAACCGGCGGCGTAGGCCCGGACCGGGCGATACGAAAAGTTACAGCGCGGCAGTAGCCTGCGCGATCGAAACCCGGCAGCATTCGTCGCTGGCCTTGCGCGCTCGCGCGCGCACCACGAACGGAGCTGAACATGAAATCATTGCTTGCCGGAATTGCCCTGTCGATCGCGCTCGCCGTACCGGCGCTCGCGAGCACGCTCCTGGACTACGAGTTCCGCCGGCTGGCTGCCGACGAGACCGTGAAGCTCGCCGACGAATTCCGCGGCAAGGTCGTGCTCGTCGTCAACACGGCGTCGAAGTGCGGCAACACGCCGCAGTACGAAGGGCTCGAGCAGCTGTACCAGGAATACGGCGAGCGCGGGCTCGTGGTCGCCGGCTTCCCGTCGAACGACTTCATGGGCCAGGAGCCGGGCACCGAGGAAGAAATCCAGGAGTTCTGCCGGCTCACCTACAAGGTCCGCTTCCCGATGTTCGAGAAGACCACCGTGCGCGAGAGCAACGCGCACCCGTTCTTCAGGCAGCTGGCGCAAGCGACCGGCACCTACCCGACCTGGAACTTCCACAAGTACCTGATCGGGCGCGACGGCGAGGTGATCGCCGAATTCAGCCCGCGGACCAAGCCCTACGACGAGCGCGTCGTCGCCGCGATCGAGGCTGCGCTCGGCAGCTGAGCGTTATTCGGCGTGCTGCCCGCGGCGCGTCGGCGCGGCGGGCAGCGTCAGCCCCGTTCCAGGCGGCGCAGCAGGCTCGACGTGTCCCAGCGCCGCCCGCCCATGGCCTCGACCTCGGCGTAGTAGCCGTCCACGAGGCGGGTCATGTCCAGCGTCGCGCCGTTCTGCTCGCCCTCGGCGAGCGCGATGGCGAGGTCCTTGCGCATCCACTCGACGGCGAAGCCGAACTCGAACTCGTCGTTCGTCATCGTCTGCCAGCGGTTCTCCATCTGCCAGGACTGCGCCGCGCCCTTCGAGATCGCGCCGATGACCTTCGGGACATCGAGCCCGGCCCGCTTCGCGAAATGCAGGCCTTCCGCGAGGCCCTGCACGACGCCGGCGATGCAGATCTGGTTCACAGCCTTCGCCAGCTGGCCGTGGCCGGTCGGCCCGATCAGCGTGATCGCCTTCGCATAGCATTCCATGACCGGCCGCGCCCGCTCGAACACGTCGTCGTCACCGCCGACCATGATCGTGAGCTGGCCGTTCTCGGCGCCGGCCTGGCCGCCTGACAGCGGCGCGTCGAGAAACCCGACCTCTTTGTCGCCCGCGGCCGCGGCAACGGCACGCGCAACCTCGGCCGATGCCGTCGTGTGGTCGACGATTACGGCGCCCGCGGCGCAGCCCGCGAGCGCGCCGTCCGGCCCGAGCAGCACGGCGCGCACGTCGTCGTCGTTGCCGACGCAGGCGAATACGAAGCCGGCACCGGCCGCCGCAGCGCGCGGTGTGTCCGCGCTCTGGCCGCCGAACTCGGCGACCCATTTCCCGGCTTTCGTCGCCGTGCGGTTGAAGACCGTGACGTCATGGCCGGCCTTCGCGAGATAACCGGCCATGGGATAGCCCATGACGCCGAGACCGATGAATGCGACCTTCATGCCCTGCTCCGCCCGTTTCGGAAACTGCCGAGCCTACGGTCCGGCGGCCGGGTCTGCAATGCCGCGACCGGCGGCACGCGCCAGGCTCGGCGGAGTCGCCGGGGCAATGGTTCAGCCAGCAGCGCGAGATGGTAGAAAAGCGGCCGGGCCTGTTTTCGCGAGAGTGCGGTGGTGGGCGGAGGCGCGGCCCGGGGAGGGTTTTTCAGGGACGCTGTGAATACGTCCCTGTACGCTCCGGGCTCGGCATCCATGCCTCGCACGGCCCTGAAAAACCCTCCCCGGGCCACACCTCCGCTGCAGGCACCGGGGTGGCGAAAACAGGCCCGGTCGCTTTTCGTGCCGACATCGACCGTGGACCCGTCCGCTTCGCTTATGCGGCGCGCTCGCTCTTGGCGCCGTCGCGGGCCTTCTTGCGCGGATCGAGGCCGATCGAGCGCGCAATGATCTCGCGCATGATCTCCGAGGAGCCGGCGTAGATGCGCGAGATGCGCGCGTCGAGGTACATGCGGCAGATCGGGTATTCCATCATGTAGCCCGCGCCGCCGTGCAGCTGCACGCACTCGTCGGCCACGCGGCCCTCGAGTTCGCTGGTGTAGAGCTTCGCCTTCGCGGCGTCGTCGGCGGAGAGCTTGCCGTCATTGTGCTCCATGACGCACTGGTCGACGTAAGCCTGGGCAACGTCGATCCCGGTGCGCATGTCGGCAAGCTTGAAGCGCGAGTTCTGGAAGTCGGCGATGCGCTGGCCAAAGGCCTTGCGTTCCTGCACGTAGTCCATCGTCACGTTGAACATCGCTTCCGCGTTTGCGACGTAGCCGGCCGCACCGAGCAGGCGCTCCTCGGCCAGGAAGTGCATCAGGTGGTAGAAGCCGCGGTTCCATTCGCCGAGCAGGTTTTCCTTCGGGACCTTGACGTTGTTAAAAAACAGCTCGGCCGTATCCTGGCTCTTGAGGCCCATCTTCTCGAGGTTGCGGCCGCGCTCGAAACCTTCCATGCCGCGCTCGACAACGAACAGGCTGAGGCCGTGGCGCTTTTCCTGGTCCGTGCGCGCGACGACGACGACCAGGTCCGCATTGATGCCGTTGGAAATGTAGGTTTTCGAGCCGTTCAGCAGGTAGTGATCGCCCTTGTCCTCGGCACGCGTGCGCAAGCCGGCGACGTCGGAGCCGGCGCCAGGCTCGGTGATCGCGACCGCGAGGATGTTCTCGCCCGAGATGCACTTCGGCAGCCAGCGCTGCTTCTGCTCTTCCGTGCCGAGCTCGCCGAGGTAGGGGCCGACCAGCCGGCTGTGCAGCGTCATGAAGAAGCCGACGTCGCCGTGGTGTGCGTTCTCCTCGATCAGGATCTGCTCGTAGCGGAAGTCCGGCACGCCCGCGCCGCCGTATTTCTCGTCGGCCCACATCAGCAGGAGCCCCTGCTCGCCGGCCTTCTCGAAGGCCTCGCGGTCCACGATGCCCTGCTTGCGCCAGCGCTCGGCGTGCGGGCCGATTTCGTTTTTCATGAAGCTTCGCACCGAGTCGCGGAACATCTCGTGCTCGTCGTCGAAGATTCTGCGTTTCATCGTCATGGTCTGGTTCCTTCGGCCGGTCTCTTACCGGCCCGTGAATTTCGGTTTGCGTTTTTCGAAGAAGGCCGCGACGCCTTCCTTGCAGTCCTCGCTCTCGCGGCAGGCGCGCTGCAGCGGTGCCTCGACGTCGAACGTGGACGCCCAGTCGTGCCCGGCCGCGTGGCGCATGGCCCGCTTGGTCGCCGCGAGCGCGAGCGGCGCGCGCTCCGCGAGCTGCTTCGCCCAGGCGATCGCCTCGTCGCGGAGCTTGTCCGGCGGCGCAGTGCGGTTGGCGAGACCGAGCTCGACGCAGCGTTCGGCGTAGATGCGCTCGGCCTCGACGGCGAGCTGGAACGCGACGCGATAGCCCAGCTGCCGCACCAGGAACCAGTTTTGGCCGCCGTCCGGCACCAGCGAGATCGTCGAGAACGGCGACAGCAGGAAGGCGTTGTCGGCCATGATCAGCAGGTCGCAGGCCAGCGCGTAGGACATGCCGATGCCGGCCGCGGAGCCGCCGACCGCGGCGATGACCGGCTGGCGCATCGTCGCGATGGTCTCGAAAATGGGCCGGTATTCTTCCTGCAGGATGCGGTCGACCGGCTTGTCCGTGTCGATGCCGTCCTTGAGATCCGCGCCGGCCGAGAAGCTGCGCCCTTCGCCGGTCAGGACGACGGCGCGCACGGACTCGTCGCCGGCCGCGCGTTCGAAGGCCGCGTGCAGGTCACGCCGTAGCTGCGTGTTGAACGAGTTCATCGCGTCCGGCCGCCAGATCGTGATGACGGCGACCGCGTCGTGCTGCTCGTAGCGGACTGTTGCCCATTCGCTCATGTCGAGTGGTCCTCAGGCGGCGTTGCGTTGCGCGGCCGACGCGCCGTCGTAAAACGTCCGGCCTTCCGCGGCCATCCTGCGCAGGCTGTCGGGAATCGCGAAGCGCTCGCCGTAGGTTTGTGCCAACCGGTCCGCCTCCTTCGCAAAGGCCTCGAGACCGACGGTCTCGATGAAGGACAGCGTGCCGCCGGTCCAGGCCGGGAAGCCCCAGCCGAAGATCGAGCCGATGTCGGCGTCCGCGGGGTGCGTGACGACATTCTCGTCGAGGCATCGCAGCGTTTCAATCGCCTGCGCGTACAGCAGCCGGGTACGGACCTCGGCAGGGGCAGGCTGTTCCGCCGCCGGCGGGTAGTGCTCCGCGAGCCCTGGCCAGAGCCGCTTCCTGCCGTCCTGCGGGTAGTCGTAGAAGCCCTTGCCGTAGCGCTTGCCCTTGCGGTCCAGCCCGGTCACGAACTTCTCGATCACCTCGTCGGCCGGGCCTGCCACGTAGGCGTCGCCGAGATCCTTCTTCGTCTGCTGCCCGACGTGGTATGACAGCTCCAGCGAGACCTCGTCGGTGACCGCGAGCGGCCCGACCGGCATCCCGGCGTGTTTCGCGACATTTTCGATCAGCGCCGGGTTCACGCCCTCGGCCAGCATGCGGATGCCCTCGCGCGTGTAGACGCTGAACACGCGGCTCGTGTAGAAGCCGCGGCTGTCGTTGACGACGATCGGCGTCTTGCGGATTTGCCGGATGTAGTCGAGCGCCTGGGCGATCGCCGTGTCGTTCGTCTGTTCGCCGACGATTACCTCGACCAGCGGCATCTTGTCGACCGGCGAGAAGAAGTGGATGCCGATGAATTGCTCCGGGCGTACCGACGCTTCGGCGAGGCCGGTGATCGGCAGCGTGGACGTGTTCGACGCGAATATAGCGTTTTCGCCGATAACGGCCTCGGCGCGCTTCGTCACGTCGGCCTTGATGCCGCGGTCCTCGAACACGGCCTCGATGACCAGCTCGCAGCCCGCGAGCGCGGCGAAATCCGTTCCGGTGTGGATGCGCGCGAGCAGGGCCTCGGCGGTCGCGTCGTCGAGCTTGCCGCGACCCTTGAGCTTGTCGGCCAGCTGGCGCGAGTAGTCCTTGCCTTTCTCCGCCTTCTCGGCCGTCGTGTCGAGCAGCACCACCTCCATGCCGGCACGCGCCGACACCCAGGCGATGCCGGCGCCCATCATGCCGGCGCCGAGCACGCCGAGCCTCGTCACCTTGCGCTCGGCCGGCTCCTGCGGCCGCCGCGCGAGCTTGTCAGCAGCGCCCTTGTTGACGAACAGCGTCCGGATCATGTTGCGCGAGACCGGGCTCAGCAGCATCTTCACGAAGTACTTCGTCTCGACCTCGAGCGCCTGGTCGATCGGCAACACGGTGCCCTCGTACACGGCCGACAGGATTGCCTGCGGCGCCGGGTAGTTGTGGTTCGTCAGCTTCTGCGTCAGGGCGCTGCCGACGACGAAGGTCTCGACGGCTTTCGGGTGCATTAGCCCTGCGCCGCCCGGTACCTTGAAGCCCTTGCGATCCCAGTGCGCGTCCGTCACGTCGGTCTCGAGCACCCAGGCTTTCGCCGCCTCGACCTCGTCGCCCGGCGCGACGACCTGGTCGACGAAACCGGCCTGCAACGCGTCGCGCGGCGACAGGTGCGTGCCCTGCGTGATCAGGCGCAGGGCCGGCTCGATGCCGATCAGGCGCGGCAGGCGCTGGGTGCCGCCGCCGCCCGGCAGCAGGCCCACCTGCACTTCCGGCAGGCCGAGCTTCGTCTTCGGGCCGTCGGCCGCGACCCGGTAGTGGCAGGCCAGGCAGACCTCGAGCCCGCCGCCGAGCGCCGTGCCGTTGATCGCGGCGGCGACCGGCTTGCCGCAGGTCTCGAGCGCGCGCAGTGCCTGCTGCAGGCCGCGGCACCACTCGTAGAGCTCGGCGGCACTGCGCTTGCCGAAGTCCTCGACGATGCCTATCAGGTCCGCGCCCGCCATGAAGGCATCCTTGCCGGAGGTCACTACGGCGCCCCTGATTTTTTCGTCCTCGGCGACGCGCTTCGCCGCGGCGGCGACGTCGGCCAGGAACTCGGGCGTCATCACGTTCATCGAGCGTCCCGGCACGTCGATGGTGAGCAGCGCGATGCCGTCGGCATCGACGTCGATGGTGATCGTTGTCATGTCGCTCATGTCGGAATCCTCAAACGCGTTCGATGATCGTCGCGGTGCCCATGCCGCCGCCGACGCAGAGATTGACCAGCGCCGTCGACAGGTCGCGCCGTTCCAGCTCGTCGAGCACTGTGCCGAGAATCATCGCCCCGGTCGCGCCCAGCGGATGGCCCATGGCGATCGCGCCGCCGTTGACGTTGATCTTCTCGTGCGCGATGTCGAGCTTCTGCATGAAGCGCAACACGACGGAGGCAAAGGCCTCGTTCAGCTCGAACAGGTCGATGTCGCTGACCGCCATGCCGCAGCGCTTCAGCACCTTCTCGGCCGACGGCGCGGGGCCGGTCAGCATGATTGTCGGGTCGGTGCCGATCGACGAAAAACCGCGGATGCGGGCGCGCGGCTTGAGGCCGAGGTCCTTGCCGGCCTGCTCGCTGCCGATCAGCACCGCGGCCGCGCCGTCGACGATGCCGGACGAGTTGCCGCCCGTGTGCACGTGCTCGATCGCCTCGACTTCCGGGTACTTCTGCAGGGCGACGGCGTCGAAACCGGCCTGCTCGCCCGGAATCGTGAACGCGGGCTTCAGGCCGGCCAGGTCTTCCATCGTCGTACCGGGCCGCGGGTGCTCGTCGCGCTCGAGCACGGTGAGACCGATGTGATCGCGGATCGGCACGACGGAGTTGTCGAAGAAGCCCTGCTCCCAGGCGTGCGCGGCGCGCTTCTGGCTCTCGACCGCGTAGGCGTCGACGGTCTCGCGTGTGAAACCGTACTTGGTCGCGATCAGGTCGGCGCCGATGCCCTGCGGCACGAAGTAGGTCTTGAATGCCACGGCCGGGTCTGCGTGCATCGCGCCGGAGTCGGAGCCCATCGGCACGCGCGACATGCACTCGATGCCGCCACCGATCGTGAGGTCCGACTGCCCGGCCATGATCTGTGCGGCTGCCGTATTGACGGCCTCGAGGCCCGAGGCGCAGAAGCGGTTCAGCTGCTTGCCGGGCACGTTCTCGGCGTAGTCGGCATTCAGCACGGCGGTGCGCGCGATGCAGGCGCCCTGCTCACCGACCGGCGAGACGACGCCGAGCACGACGTCGTCGAGCAGCGCGGTGTCGAGTTCGCTGCGGTCGCGCAGCGCCGCGAGAACCTGCGTCATGAGTTCGATCGGCGTGACCGGGTGCAGCGACCCGTTGGCCTTGCCGCGGCCGCGCGGGCTGCGGACGTGATCGTAGATGTAGGCATCGGCCATGCGTAGCGTTCCTCTCGTTGAGTAAGTCAGGCGCCGGCCGCGAGCGAGCGGCGCAGGTGGTTCTTCATGCTGTCGCTCGCCTGCGCGAAGTCGACGGTTTCCGGGCTGATGACCCAGAGATAGGTCATGCCCGAGATGTAGGCGATGTACTGCGCAGCAACGCTGTCGGCGTCGACGTCGCCGCGGATACTGCCGTCGTCGATGCCCGCGCGCACCCACTCGGCGACGTCGCGCTGCTGGCGCAGGTGGATGCTGCGCGAGGTCTCGCGGTACTCCGAGGTCGGGCTCGCCGCACCGCAGTACAGGAGGTGCAGGACCTGCGCCTCGCGCGGGGATTCCTGCATGAAGCGGAAGAACGCGTCGAGCGCCGCCGTCATCGCCTCGATCCCGGTCGCCTGCCCGACGCCGGCCTCGAGGTAGGTCAGCCAGCGTCGGCCGATCGACTTGCAGACCGCGTCGAACAGGCCGGCCTTCGAGCCGTAGCGATAGGTCGCGAGCCCGCGGCTGTAGCCGGCGCGCTCGCCGATCGCGGCCAGCGTGGTCTTCTCGGTGCCCCGCTCGAGGATCAGCTCGATCGCGGCATCCAGCATCGCGCGATCGGACTGCGCCGTACGCTCGGCCTGGGTGCGCGGGCCATCGGAACCGGCACGGGGAAGTGAGCTCATCGAGTACCCGAAGCGAGGAAAAACAGGGACTTGGCGGCCAACGCGAGTGACGATAGTTACTTGCTATTGACAAGCAAGTGAGTGTACGCGGACCGCGGCGGTGCCGCAAGCCCGGCAGCGCCCTGCCCGCGGCCCGCAGCCTTGCGCCTCGCGCCTTTGCACCCGCGAGGGCGCTCGGGCAGGATCGGCCCGGGCCTGCCACAACAACAAGAGGACAACGCATGGCATCGAACACCGAACTCGTGAAATCCCTGTACGCCGCCTTCGCGAAGGGCGACGTCCCGGCCGTGCTCGGCGCCATGGCGCCCGACGTCCGCTGGACCGAGGCCGCGGGCGGCCCCTACGGCGGCGTGTCGATCGGGCCGAAAGCGGTGCTGGAGAACGTGTTCGCACGGCTGGGCGCGGAGTGGGACAACTTCACTGCCGTGCCGCGCGAGTTCATCGCCGACGGCGACACGGTCGTGTCACTGGGCGACTACAGCGGCACCTACAAGGAAACCGGCAAGAGTTTCAGCGCGCCGTTCGCGCACGTCTGGAAGTTCAAGGACGCCCTGGTCGTGTCGTTCGAGCAGTTCACGGACACCGCGGTCCACCTGGAGCCGATGCAGGGCTGACGGCCGCCGCCCGGTGCGTGTCAGTCCTGCGTGCCCGGCGCGAAGCGTGCAACGAACGCGTGCGACTGGCGCTTGATCAGCCAGTTCGCCGCGTCCGCCATGACGAAGGTGCCGATGCCGACCAGCGCGAACGGCGACAGCCCGCCGGGCAGGCCGTCGAGGCGCGGGCCCAGCTGCGTCGCGAGCTGGCTCAGGAACGCGGCCAGCAGGCCGAAGTAGGACCAGCTCATGAAGTAGTAGTGCGCGACGAGCAGCTCGCGGCGGCCCGTGCGCCGCGCGCGCACCGCGGTGACGACCCCGGGACCGACCGTGGCCAGGCTCAGTACCGCGAAAAAATGGAACAGGTTGGGCCCGCCGGTCAGCTCGTACATCGTCAGCGCGGACAGGTTGACCAGCGCCATGACGCTGACGTAGACCCAGCCGAGCACGCGGTGCAGGCGGTCGCCCTTGCGCCGCAGGAACGACACCGGCCCGACGACCAGCGCGACGAGCGCGCCGGCGAAATGTGCGAGCCCGACCGGGGTCTCGCTCCACCACAGCGGATTCAGGAACTCGGGCATGCGCTTCGCTCCGTGTTTGCGGACCTCGACTTCCCGCGTTTCAGGACCCGGGGCCCGCAGCGGCGATCAGCTCGCCGTCGACGCCCCATTCCCCAAGCAGCGCTGCCGGATCGGCGGCGGGCCCGGGCGCTGCTGGCGTGTCGGGCGGGCTGCGCGAGAAGCGCGGCGCCGGCGCCGGCTGCGCGATGCCGTCGATATCGATGAACGTGCCGCGAGCCGCCAGGTGCGGATCGGCGCGCGCCTCGGCGAGCCGCAGCACCGGCGCAAGGCAGGCATCCGTGTCGCGGAATCGCGCCCACCAGTCGTCGCGATCGCGCGTGCGCAGGACCTGCCCGATGCGCTCCGCCAGCGCCGGCCAGCGCTCCCGGTCGAACTGGTCTGCCGCCGTGAAATCGTCGATGCCGAGCCCGTCCAGCAGCGCCGCGAAAAACGGCGGCTCCAGCGCGCAGACGACAACCGCCTTGTCGTCTTTCGTCGCGTAGCAGCGATAGAACGGCGCCCCGCCGTTCAGCAGGTCGAGCCCGCGCTGGTCCGACCAGAGGCCGGCCGCCTGCATGCCGTGCAGCAGGGTCGTGAGCGAGGCGACGCCGTCGACCATCGCGGCGTCGACGACCTGGCCCTCGCCCGTGCGCCCCGCATGCAGCAGGGCCGCGAGCATGCCGGCTACGAGGTACAGCGCGCCGCCGCCGAAATCGCCGAGCAGGTTGGCCGGCAACACCGGCAGGCCGCCCGGCGCGCCGATGCCGTGCAGGGCGCCGGCGAGTGCCACGTAGTTGCCGTCGTGGCCCGCCTGCCCGGCCTGCGGCCCGAACTGTCCCCAGCCGGTCATGCGACCGTAAACGAGCTTCGGGTTGCGCGCGAGGCAGGCTTCCGGTGCGAGACCCAGGCGTTCCATGACGCCCGGCCGGAATCCCTCGAACAGCGCGTCGGCGTTCTCACATAGCGCCAGCACGAGATCGCGACCGGCATCGCTCTTCAGGTCGATCGCCACGCTCGGCCGTCCACGGTTCATCAGGTTGTAGCGGCGAGGGATCAGGCTCGTCGCGTCGCCGCCGCGGCGCTCGATGCGGATGAGGTCCGCGCCCATGTCGGCGAGCAGCATGCCGGCGAACTGCGTCGGGCCGATGCCGGCGATCTCGACGAGACGGAATCCGGCGAGCGGCCCCACCGGACTCAGCCAGCGTTCAGAGCGAACTGCACAGGTGACCGCCGTCGACCGTGATGTTGCTGCCGGTCATGTAGCTGCCGGCGTCCGAGGCGAGCAGCAGCAACGCGCCCGACAGTTCCTCGTACTTGCCGGCCCGGCGCATCGGCACCTGCCGGATGTTTTTCTGCCCGGCCTCGGTCTCGAGGAAGCCCTGGTTGATCTCGGTCGAGAAATAGCCCGGCGCGATCGAGTTGACCCGGATGCCGTAGCGGCAGTTCTCGAGTGCGAGCGCCTGCGTGAATTTCACGACCGCGCTCTTCGCGGCAATGTACGGCGACAGCGCCTTCGCGACCCGGTAGCCGAGCACCGAGGCGATGTTGACGATGCTGCCGCCCTTGCCGCGCTCGATCATCCGGCGCGTCGCGGCCTTCGCAACCAGGAACACGCCCTTCAGGTTCGTGTCGATCACGGCGTCCCAGTCGGCCTCGGACAGCTCGGCGGCGAAGCCGCCGCGGGCGATGCCGGCGTTGTTGACGACGATGTCGAGACCGGTACCGAGCTCGTCGATCTCCGCGAAAGCCCGGTCCACCGAGGCCGAGTCGGCGACGTCGAGATCGACGCAGTGCGCCGTGCCGCCCGCGTCAGCGATCTCCTGCGCGAGCGCCTCGAGCCGCTCGCGCCGGCGCGCGGCGAGGATCACGGTCGCCCCTGCGGCCGCCAGTACCTGCGCGAAATGTCGCCCCAGGCCGCTGCTCGCGCCGGTGACGAGCGCCGTCCGGCCGTCGAGCCGGAAGCTGTCGAGGGCCATGCTAGCTCGCCCCGCGCGCGCGGGCGCGCGGCTTGTAGGTGCCGGTCGCGGTCGCGCAGAGTATGTTTTTTTCGGGATCGAACAGCCTGGCCTGCGCGAAGAACATCGACGCCGTGCGCCGGATCAGCTCGCCCTCGGCGACGACCTTGTTGCCCTGGTGCGGCGCCATGAAGGTCGCGTTCAGGTTGACGGTCACCGAGACCATCTCGCCGGAGGTGCCGAAACTGCCGGACACGGCGCCGGCGATGTCGAGCAGCGAGGAAATCACGCCGCCGTGCAGGAAGCCGACCGTGTTGCGGTGCTCGGAACGCACCGGCATCTCGAGGCGGGCGAAGCCGTCTTTCCAGCTCGTGAGCTTGAAGCCCAGGAATTCGAGGTAGGTGCCCTTGTACAGCGTGGGGTTGTCGATGAAGCTCTTCGGTCGCTCGTCACTCATCCTGCAATGGCTCCGGTACGTTTCAGTATCGCGAGGAAAATATCCGGTTCAGGCCGGACCCGGTAGTTGTCGGTCTGGTCAGAATACAGGATTGTACCGTTCGCGTTCGTGACGATGACGGTCGGCATGACGGTGTCGCGGGGATAGCCGCGCGCAAAGCCGGCCGGCACGCCTTGGCCGACGGCGATGTCGAGTTCGGCGGCGGCCGCGCTGCCGGGATCGACCAGGAAGCGGAACGGCACGTCGTGGCGCGCCGCGAGTTCGCGGCTGCGCTCCGGGTCCTGCGGGCTGACCAGCACGACGTCCACGCCCAGCCCGGCAAACTCCTCGTGCCGCGCCGCGAGCTCCGCGACCTGCCCCATGCACAGCGCGCACCAGTTGCCGCGGTAGAACAGCAGGACCGTGGGTCGGCCCACGAACTCCCCGCTGTCGACGCTGGCGCCGTCCAGGTCCGTCAGCCTGAATTCCGGCAGCTTGTTGCCGACCTCGAGCCGGATGCTCGAGAAACGCCCGAAGCGCGCGTACCAGTACACGTACAGCAGCAGCAGCCCGAACGCGACGCAGGCTACGGCGAACGGCGGCCAGCCGGCCGTCCGTTCCATCAGCCACTCCCAGGCGGCGAGCAGCGTACCGGCGGCGGAGACGCCGAGGCCGAGCGGCGCGCTCTCGCTCACGCGCGCGGCGCCCCCCCATTGCAGGCGGGCCAGGATCACGGGCAGCGGCAGGGCCGCGAACGCGACGCCCCACCAGGCGAGCCTGTCGTTCCCGCCCGCGAGCGCGAGTCCCACGCCCGCGAGGCACAGCAGCACCGACACGCCGAGTGCCGGCAGGATGAAATACGACTTCGCTCTCGCGCTCTTCACGACGACGGCCTGCCTCCCGGCGCGCTTACATGTTGCGGCGATACTCGCCGCCGACTTCGTACAGCGCGCCCGATACCTGTCCCAGGGAGTTTGACTTGACCGTCTGCATGAGTTCCTCGAAGACGTTGCCGCGGGCGCGCGCCACCTTGCGCAGCGAGGCCAGCGCGTCCGCGCTGTCGTCGGCGTGCAGTTCGTGGAACGCGCGCAGGTTGCGGATCTGGTCGTCCTTCTCGCCGTCCGTCGAGCGGATCAGCTCCTGCTCGTGGACCTCGTCCTCCTGGCCCTGCTTCGGCAGGAAGGTGTTGACGCCGATGATCGGCAGGCTGCCGTCGTGCTTCTTCGCCTCGTAGTACAGCGATTCGTCCTGGATCTTGCCGCGCTGGTACATCGTGTCCATCGCGCCGAGCACGCCGCCGCGCTCCGAGATGCGCTCGAATTCCTGGTACACGGCTTCCTCGACCAGGTCGGTCAGCTCGTCGATGATGAACGAGCCCTGCCAAGGGTTCTCGCAGAAATTGAGACCCAGCTCGCGCGAGATGATCAGCTGGATCGCCACGGCGCGGCGCACCGACTGTTCCGTCGGCGTCGTGATCGCCTCGTCGAAGGCATTCGTGTGCAGGCTGTTGCAATTGTCGAACAGCGCGTACAGCGCCTGCAGCGTCGTGCGGATGTCGTTGAAGCTGATCTCCTGCGCGTGCAGCGAGCGCCCCGAGGTCTGCACGTGGTACTTCAGCATCTGCGAGCGCCTCCCGGCGCCGTAGCGCTCACGCATCGCCCGCGCCCAGATGCGCCGCGCGACCCGGCCGATCACCGTGTATTCGGGATCCATGCCGTTCGAGAAGAAGAACGACAGGTTCGGCGCGAATTCATCGATATCCATGCCGCGCGCGAGGTAGTACTCGACGATCGTGAAGCCGTTCGACAGCGTGAAGGCGAGCTGGCTGATCGGGTTCGCGCCGGCCTCGGCGATGTGGTAGCCGCTTATCGACACCGAGTAATAGTTGCGGACCTTGTGATCGATGAAATACTGCTGGACGTCACCCATCATCTTCATCGCGAACTCGGTCGAGAAGATGCAGGTGTTCTGCGCCTGGTCCTCCTTCAGGATGTCCGCCTGCACGGTCCCGCGGACCTGCTTCAGAGTCGCGGCCTTGATCTTCGCGTAGGTCTCCCGGTCGACCAGCTTGTCGCCGCTGATGCCCAGCAGGCCGAGGCCCAGCCCGTCGTTGCCCTCCGGGAGCTCGCCGTTGTAGACCGGCCGCGGCCGGTTCTCGAAATACGCGTCGATCTTCTTCTGCGCGGCCTCCCATTCGCCGCTTTCACGCAGGTGCTTCTCGACCTGCTGGTCGATCGCCGTGTTCATGAAGAACGCGAGAATCATCGGCGCCGGGCCATTGATCGTCATCGACACCGACGTCGTCGGCGCGCACAGGTCGAAGCCCGAGTACAGCTTCTTCATGTCGTCGACGGTCGCGATCGACACGCCGGAGTTGCCGACCTTGCCGTAGATGTCCGGGCGCTCGTGCGGGTCCTCGCCGTACAGCGTCACCGAGTCGAACGCGGTCGACAGCCGCGCGGCGGGCTGGCCCTGCGACAGGTAGTGGAAACGACGGTTCGTGCGCTCCGGCGTGCCCTCGCCGGCGAACATGCGGGTCGGGTCCTCGGTGCTCCGCCGGTAAGGGTAGACGCCGCCGGTGTAGGGATAGGCGCCGGGCAGGTTCTCCTTCATCAGGAATTTCAGGAGCTCGCCCCAGTCACGGTACTTCGGTGGGGCGATTTTCGGGATTTTCTGGTGGCTCAGCGACTCGCGGTAGTTGTTGCCGCGGATTTCCCTGCCGCGCACCTCGTAGGCGTACTCCTCGGCACGCACGGCCTCGAAGCGCTCGGGCCACTCGCGCAGCAGCGCGAGCGCGTCGGAACTCAGCGTTTTCAGCGTTTCCTGGTAGCGCTGGCGCAGCGTCAGCAGCGAGCGGTCGCCGCCGTCGGTCAGTTGCTGCTTGTCGTAAGGCGCGAATTGCTTCGGCAGCGCGTCGTCGTCGAGCGCTTTCAGCGCCTCGTACAGGTGCTGCAAGTCGCTCGCCGCGCGCGCCTGCGCCTCGACCGACTCGTTGACCTTGCGGCCCTGCTCGGCTATCTCGGCCAGGTAGCGGATGCGGCTGCCCGGGATGACCGCCATCGCGCGCGGCTCCTTCTGCGTCACGTCGAGGTCCGGCGTCCAGCCCTCGTCACCGAGCTTGAGCTTCTCGCGCAGGCGCCGGCACAGCTCGACGAACATCCAGCTGATGCCCGGGTCGCTGAACTGGCTCGCGATCGTCGGGTAGACCGGGATCTCGTCGTCCCTGGTATCGAAGGCTACGTGGTTACGCTTCCACTGCTTGCGGATGTCGCGCAGCGCGTCCTCGGCGCCGCGCTTGTCGTACTTGTTGAGCACGATAAGGTCGGCGAAATCCAGCATGTCGATCTTCTCGAGCTGGCTCGCCGCGCCGTAGTCGCTGGTCATGACATAGACCGAGTAGTCGACGAGGTCGACGATCTCCGAATCGGACTGGCCGATGCCGGCGGTCTCGACGATCACGAGATCGTAACCGAGCGACTTCAGGAAGAGGACCTGGTCGGCCAGCATCTCGCTCGTCGCGAGGTGCTGGCGGCGCGTGGCGATCGAGCGCATGTAGACGCGCTCCGAGCGCAGCGAGTTCATCCGGATGCGGTCGCCGAGCAGCGCGCCGCCGGTGCGCCGGCGGGTCGGGTCGACCGCGAGCACGGCGATGCGCATGTCCGGGAACGAGCTTAGGAAACGGTTCAGGATCTCGTCCGTCACGCTCGACTTGCCGGCGCCGCCCGTGCCGGTGATGCCGACCACCGGTACCTTGCCCGCCTTGACCTGCCAGGCCTTGCGCAAGCCGTCGAGCTTCGCCTCGTCGAAGGCGTTTTCCTCGATCGCTGACATCATCTCGGCCACGTCGCTGAAGCTGTCGGCCGCGATCTCGGCGGGCGGCGACGTTTCGCGGCGTGCCTCGCGCGTGCGCCGTACCAGGTCCTCGATCATGTCGTCGAGGCCCATGGTCATGCCGTCGTGCGGGTGGTAGATCCGCTCGACGCCGTAGTCCATCAGCTCACGGATCTCTTCGGGCGTGATCGTGCCGCCACCGCCGCCGAACACCTTGATGTGCGGGGCGCCCAGCTCGCGCAGGCGGTCGACCATGTAGCGGAAGAACTCCATGTGGCCGCCCTGGTAGGAGCTGACCGCGATGCCGTCGGCGTCCTCCTGAATCGCCGCGCGCACGATGTCGTCGACGCTGCGGTTATGCCCGAGGTGGATCACCTCGGCGCCCTTCGCCTGGATCAGGCGGCGCATGATGTTGATCGCGGCGTCGTGGCCGTCGAACAGCGAGGCCGCGGTGACGAACCTGAGCGGCGGCTCGGCGTGCTTCCTGCCGGTGCCGGGCAGATCGGTGGCAGCGGTGCTCATGGGGGCCTATCCTCCGGAATTCGGTGCCAGTGCCCCGTTTTATGGGTTGTTTTTCAGGCAGTTCTGGCGTTGCAGAAATTTTAATGGCGATTAAAATAATGCACGCGGCGGGCGAAAACAAGGGCCCGCGGACCGCACAGTCTACAGGACCCGCATGGCACAGACGGCAGACGAGACCCGCTTCGCGGCGCAGCGCGACCGGATCCTGAAGAGCGCCGCGCGCTGCTTCAACGAGAAGGGCTACAGCGGCACCTCGCTGAAGGACGTCGCGCAGCTGCTGGGGCTGACCGACGCCGCCCTCTACTACTACGTGCGCAACAAGGAAGAGCTGGTCTACCAGTGCTACCTGCGGGCCGCGGAGCTCGGCCGCGAGGCGCTCGAGCGCGCGGTCGACGAGGGCGGCAGCGGCCTCGAGCAGGCCCGCCTGTACGTCCGCTACCACGTCGAGATCATCGTGGGCCCGCGCGGGCCGGTCGCGATCATGAGCGAGATCCCGTCGCTGAAGGCCGAGCATCGCAACGACGTCCTCGAGCGCTCGCGCCGGCACGGCCGCGCGTTCGAACAGATCCTGGCCCGCGGCATCGAGGACGGCAGCATCGCGCCCTGCGACGTGCGCATGACCGGCAACGCCGTGATGGGCGCGATCAACTGGATCCCGAAGTGGTTCCACGGCAGCAGCGCCGTGGCCTCCGAGATCGTCGCCGAGTTTCCCGGCATCCTGACCCGCGGGCTGGCCGCCCGCGCGGACTGAAACGCGTCTCAGTCGCTCGCCGGGTCGCTGAACTTCGGCACGCGGCGCTCGACGTTGGCCGCGACCGCCTCGCGCTGGTTGGCGCCGCCGAGCACGCCGAGTTGCAGCTTGACCTCGCTTCGCAGCGCATCCGCTTCCGGCTCGTCGAAGGCGGTGTTCAGCAGCGTCTTCGCCGCGCGCACCGCGTCCGGCGAGGCGCCGGCGATCTGCGCCGCCAGCTCCCGCGCCGCGGCAAGCGGTTCCTCGGCAATCGCGGTCACGAGTCCGAGTTCGCGCGCTTCGTCCGCCGCGACGATGCGGCCGGTGTAGGTCAGCTCGCGCAGCCGGTCGTGGCGCACGACGTGGCGCATCGTCGCCGTCAGGCCCATGTCGGGGATGATGCCCCAGCGGATTTCCATGATCGAGCAGCGGACGCGCGGCGAGGCAATGCGCAGGTCCGCGCCCATGGCGATCTGCAGGCCCGCGCCGTAGACGACGCCGTCGAGCGCCGCGATGACCGGCACGGGCAGGTCGCGCCACGCGATCGCGGCGTTCTGGAACAGGTTCGCCACCCGCCCCGGCAACGGCTGCATGCGGCGCGCGAGCGCGTCGGGGTGCTCGAGCAGCACCACGGGAGGCTGGCTGGCGGGGCCGGAAAACTCGGGCGCCCGGCGCCGGCGCGCCCGGCGTACCGCCGCGGGA
>ERZ869936.1362-NODE-1362-length-17754-cov-6.759930_pt1 | contig 17754 bp, 18 predicted proteins | sample MGYA00520876_ERZ869936 | MGnify/ENA primary metagenome ERZ869936 (study PRJEB32218, sample SAMN09650985) | biofilter metagenome | isolation source: enrty point of leading RO module | place: Saudi Arabia: Thuwal, RO plant located on Red Sea | collected 2016-02-17 ...
AGAAGCGCTTGTCCTCGCCGGCGCGCAGCGCGCCGATGAAGTTCTCCGGCACCCGTTCGATGCCGATCACGCTCCGGTTCTGCACGAAGAACCGGCCGATCTCGCCGCCGTCGCGGCCGAGAATCACGCTCGGCACCTCGAGGTTGTTGATTTTCTCCAGGTCGTAGGTCGCCGCCCGCTCGCGGTGATCCCGCGTGTAGCGCTCGGCGGCGACGTAGCCGACGCCGCCGGCGACGAGCCCCAGAATCAGCAGGGTGCCCCAGAAGCGTTTCCGCTTGTAGAAGCGGCGCTTCCTCCGCTTGTTGCGGCTGGATTGCTCGGAACGAGGCATGATGGAAAACGAAGCCGGAAGCAGCCCTCCCGGTCCCCGAGGGGCATATCGGGATCGCCCCTCCGAGGCAATAGCGGGCTTGCGCGGGCGGCTTGCGCGGGAAATCCGCGAAAACGGGCCGATCGGCTTCGCCCGGTTCATGGCGGCCGCGCTCTACGACCCGCAAGGCGGCTACTACGCCAGCCGCACCGGGCAGGTCGGACGCGAGGGGGATTTCTTCACCAGCGTCAGCGCCGGGCCGCTATTCGGGCACCTCCTGGCCCGTCATCTCGCGGCCTTCTGGGAACACCGCGGGCGTCCCGGACGATGGCGGATCCTGGAGGTCGGAGCCCACGACGGGCGGCTCGCGGAAGACATCCTCGAAGGCCTGGCGGACCTCGATGCCGCCGCGGCGGACGCCGCCGAATACGCCATCGTCGAGCCGCTCGACACCCTTGCCGCCGCGCAGCGCCAACGGCTCGGCGAGCGGGTCGTGGTGGTCGATGATCCGGCGAAGCTCGACCCCCTGCCCGGCATCCTGATCGGCAACGAGGTGCTCGACGCCCTGCCCTGTCATCTCGTCGAGTCGACCGGCGAGGGCTGGGTGGAACTCGGCGTCGATGGAGATTTCACGCTCACCCCGATCGGACCCGCCGACCGGATCGCGCGGTCTTTGCCCAAGCGCCCCGCCGGCTACCGCACCGAGGTCCGGAGCAAGCTCGAGGATTTCATCCGCGGATTCCTTTCGGCCCTTTCGCCGGCGCGCATGCTGTGGATCGACTACGGCTACGAGCGCGACGAATACTACGCCGAGGGCCGGCGGGAAGGTACGCTGCGGACCTTTTCCAGGCACCGCGCCGGCGACGACCCGCTCGACTCACCGGGCACCCGCGACATCAGCGCCCACGTCGATTTCACCGCCCTGCACGAGGCGGTCGAGGCCTGCGGCGGGAAAGTCGTGCGCTTCGAGAACCAGGGACGCTTCCTCACCGAAATCGCCAGGCCGTGGCTGCTCTCGCTGGAAGGCCGCACCGATGCCGCCAAGGCGCTGCGAAACTTCCAGACCCTCACCCACCCCGGCCAGCTCGGCAGCCGCTTCCATGTCGTCGAGGCGGAATGGAGTGGCGCTTTGCAAGCGCCATGAAAGGGCGGGGCGGCCTCCCGGCCGCGGAGCAAGGCATGACCTCCATGAGGCTTCGACCGCAAAACCTGGTGGCGCTTTCATGCCCAAAGGTCGCGGCCGGGAGACCGCCATGCCCCGTCATGGCGCTCCGGAGAGCGCCACTCCGAACGCCTCGCGAAGCGGCGCGACCTGCCGCATCACGCCCCGCTCCTCGAGGGCGTTGGCATAGTGCTCGCTGGTCCCGCCCGGCAGCAGCGGATCCCGGGCATACCACCAGCCCTCCGCCAGGCGCAGCACGCCCACCGCCAGCAGCAGGCTCGCCAATCCGGCGAGCGACCACGGGATCATCGTCCGTGCGACGAGATTCGGGCGCAGCGCGCCCTCTCGCGGCGTGCAGACATTCATGATCCCGACCCACAACAGCCACAGCAGCCCCAGCGATCCCATCGCGGCGCAGCCCATCATGTAGTAGCCCTTGTCCTCATCGCTGGCCAACGGCAGGTGGCGGACCAATCCGGCGCCCGGCAGCGCGGCGGCGACCAGCCACGCCACCACCCGGCCGAGCCAAGGCGCCGGGCCGGCCATGCCCAGGAAGGCACCGATTTTCGACCAGCGCCACTGGACGGCCTGGGTGAGCATCACCAGTCCCAGCGACATCCCGATGGCGATCTGCAAGACCCAGCCCAGCGCGTCCCATTCGTCCTCGAACACCTTGTCGCTCAAGCCCACCGGTGTCAGGCGCGTGACCGCCCACCAGTAGAGCCACGGCACCACGAGGCCCGACACCCCGATGTAAAGATGATCGCGGAGCCCGAAAAGCGGCACCAGCCCCCTGGCCGTCCCCTTCACCGCCTCGTTCCGGCGGCAGGCCTCGAATCCCCACATCAGCACGAAGACCAGCGCGATCAGCACCAGCGGCCAGGCCAGCATCCGGTGAAACATCGCCATGTCGGCCTTGCGACCGGGCCGCATCTCCCCGGGCGTGACCGGCACGTCGGACCATCGACCCGACTGGAGCCGCATCCCGGCCTCGGCATCGGCTCCGGAGTAAGGGGCCGGGGAATGGAGGCTCAGTTTTCCGGCAATCCCCTTCGCCTCTTCCTCCTCCTCGCTCAGCCCCAGGGAGGCGAAGACTTTCCTGAACAACTGCGCGTCCTCCGCGGCGGTCTGGGTGAAGGTCATCACCGCCCACGCGTCCGGATGCTCCGGCGCGACGATGAGGCGCTGAAGTTTCTTCCAGTCGTCGAACAAGCCCTGAAGCGCCTCGCCCTGCCCACGCTTTTCGAGATCGGAAATCCGCATTCTGAGCGAATCATCGCTCCCGCCGGGACCGCGGCCGAAATACATCATCATCCGATCGGGTGTTGCCCGCGGCATGCCCACCAGTTCCGACCGGATCATGCCTTCCAGCACCGTGTGATCCTCGCCGAAGGCTTCCTCCTGTCGCTTCGCCAGCAGCCCTCCGTACGAGTGGAAACGGTCAAGCGCCGCCGCTTCGGCATGCCGTTCCCAGGCACGTTCCACCGCCGATGGATCGGCCGTGCCGGAACTTCCGAAAAAATAGCCGCCGAACGGTTCGGTGCCTGATGCCTTGTGGAACTCCCACCACATTTCCATCATCGGCCACAGCGCGTTGTCCGAATCCAGCCTTTCGACCAGGCTTCGCTCCTGCGGCGTCATGAACCTGGCCTCCTTGATCGAGCGCCGTGCCAAGGCCTCCTGCAGGATGGCGAGGTCCTCGGGATGATCGCGGCGGAGGTTGGCGATCTCGCCCTGTCGGCCGCTGAAAGGCAGGTCCGGCGCGCGCCGGTCGAGCCAGCGGTAGAAGAACGCGTCCCAGCGCCCGGACGGAGCGAAGGAGTCGGTGCGCGTCCGCCAACTGAGATTGGTGGAGTAGATCGCACGACAAAGCATCGCGCCGTCGCGCCAGACGCCCAAGACGAACAACCCCAGCCGCACCACCAGCGTGCCGAGCACGAGTCCGCGGCGCAGCTTCGCGGGGACCGGCTTCGCCGCCTCCAGCCGCCCGGTCGGCCCGGCGACGTCGATCATTTCCAGCGGCACCCCGCGGTGGCTCAGGCGGCCCATCAACTCGCCGCGGGCCTCCTCGCGGAGTTCCGGCCGGTCCTCGAGCGGACGGGTCGCGAGGTGGATGAATTTTTCGAGTTCGGGGGTCATGATCCAGGCGGATCGGTCGGACGGCTCGGCGGCTTGTTGATCGGCGGCGGCAGCGGCCCGGGCGGATCACCGTGCGCCTGCTGGTCGAGGATCGCCTTGGCGATCGCCGAGGCGAGCCGGTCGCGGTAGCCGGGATCGGCGCAGCGGCGCGCCTCGGCCGGGTGGCTCAGGTAGCCGCACTCGACGAGCACGCAGGGCACGTCCGGATTGCGGGTCAGGCGCAGGCGCCGGCGGACCTTGCCGCGGTTCGGGCCGTCGAAGGGCGACGCCTTGTCCAGCTCGCGCTGGAGCCGGCTCGCGAGGCCGTGGCTGTCGACGCGCCACCAGTAGTTCTCGGGGCCGTTCCAGCCGCTTGGGCCCGCATTGTAGTGGACGCTCACAAGGACGGTGCCGCCGCGTCCGCTGGCGCGGCGCACGCGTTCGTCGAGATCGACGAATTCGTCGCCGGAACGCATCAGGCGGACATTCACGCGCCCGGCAAGCTTGCGCTGCACGCGCTTCACGGTGTCGAGGGCGAGATCCTTTTCGCGGACCCCGACCGAGCTCGACACCGCGCCCGGATCGTGCCCGCCGTGGCCGGCGTCGAGGATCACGGTGGTGAAGCCCCTGGGTCCCGGCCGGTGTCCCCAGTAGTCCGGCTTCCAGCTCACGGCGCCGGGCCCTCCGCCGGTGCCGCACGAGGCAAGAATCAGGACGGGAAACGCGGCAAGCAGGAGACGGCGCATGGGCGGAGGATGAAAAGCGCCGCGCGGACTGGCGAGTACGGAGTGGCTGGAAAGACGTCGCCCTTCCCATGCCCGGCCGGTTCGATATGCTCCCGCGAAAGCACATGCTCCTCCTCATCACCGCCTGCGTCGCCGCGCTGCTGCTGAACCTGCTGCTCCAGCTCGCCGCCATCGCCGTCGGCGTCCGCACCGCCTTCGGGGCGGAACGCCAGCCCGCCGCCAGCCTTTCCGGACAAGTCGCCCGGCTCGGCATCCTGGTGACCTTCCTGTTCTTCGGCCACCTCCTGCAGATTGCGGTCTGGGCCGTGCTTTTCCGCATCGTCGGAGCCTTCGGAGACTTCTCCACGTCCTTCTATCACTCGACGGTCAACTACTCGACCCTGGGCTACGGCGACATCGTCATGGCCGAGCCGTGGCGCCTCGCCGGCGCGCTCGAGGCCAGCGTCGGGGTGATGATGTTCGGCGTCTCGACCGCCACCCTCTTCGCCGCGGTCTCGCGGATGTTCGCCACCCGCTTTTCAAGGGGAGAGAACCAATGAACGATCCTTCCCATTTCATGGAGCGCGCGATCGGGCTGGCCCGCTATGGCATGCTCGGCGGCGACGGCGGTCCCTTCGGCGCGCTGGTGGTGCGCGACGGAAACGTCCTCGGCGAGGGCTGGAACCGGGTGCTCGCCGACAACGATCCGACGGCCCACGGCGAGATCACCGCCATCCGCGACGCCTGCCGCCGCCTCGGCTCTCCGAATCTCGAGGGCTGCGAGATCTTCACCACCGGCGAACCGTGCCCGATGTGCCTCGGGGCGATCCGCTGGGCGCGGATCGACCGGATCTACTATGGTTTTCGTATCGAGGATGCGGAGCGCGGCGGCTTCGACGATCTTTCCTTCTACGAAAGCTTCGGGCGTCCGGCCGCGGACTCGCCGGTCCCGGCGACCCAGCTCCTCGGCGAGGAGGCCGCGGTGCTGATCGACGAATTCCTGGCCCTTCCGAACCGGGCCCGGTATTGACCCGCGGCGGGCGTCCCGCCACGCTCGGCGCATGGCAGACGCACGGGTGGGAATCATCATGGGCAGCACCTCCGACTGGCCGACCATGGAGCACGCGGCCCGCACGCTGGAGGATCTCGGCGTGGCGTGGGAGGCCGAGGTCGTGAGCGCGCACCGCACGCCGGACAAGCTCTACGCCTACGCCGAGAGCGCGCGCGGGCGCGGGCTGAAATGCCTGATCGCCGGTGCCGGCGGCGCGGCCCACCTGCCGGGCATGACCGCCGCCATCAGCGACCTGCCGGTTCTCGGCGTGCCGGTGGAATCGAAAGCACTCAAGGGCATCGACTCGCTGCTGTCGATCGTCCAGATGCCCGGCGGCATCCCGACCGCCACCTTCGCCATCGGCAAGGCCGGGGCGATCAACGCCGCGCTCTTCGCCACGGCGATGCTCGCCGGCGAGGACCCCGCCCTGCTTGATCGCCTCCAGGCCTTCCGCAGAAAGCAGAACGAGACCGTGAAGGCCGCCGAGCTGCCTCCCTTGTCATGACGCCCAGCCCTTCTCGCGGCCTTTCAGGCCGCCTCTCTCCTCGCGGACCCCGCACCCTCGGCCGCCGCCCCCCGGCTATGTCCGCATGCCCCTACCACCCATTCCTCCCGACTCCCGACTCCCGACTCCCGACTCCCGACTCCCGATTCCCAATCTCCCAATCTCCCAATCTCCCAATCTCCAGCGAAGCTTCATGATCCTTCCCGGCGCCACCCTCGGCATCATCGGCGGCGGCCAGCTCGGCCGGATGTTCTGCATGGCCGCCCGGCGGATGGGCTACCGGACCGTCGTCTGGACCGGCGGGCTCGAGGCGCCGGCCACGGCGGTGGCCGACGAGGCGGTCGATGCCGCCTTCGATTCGCCGGACGCGCTCACCGAGTTCACGGCGAAGGCGGCGATCGCAACGGTCGAGTTCGAGAACATCCCGCGTGAAACGCTCGAAGCGGTGGCCGCGGAAATCCCGCTTCACCCCTCGCCCGACGCCCTCGCGATCTGCCAGAACCGCGAACGCGAGAAGCGGTTCCTCCAGACCAACGGCATCCCCTGCGCCGACTTCGAGGTCGTCTCCGACGCCGACGAGCTGGCCGCCGCGATCCGGAAGATCGGCACGCCTTCGGTGCTCAAGACCGCCGCATTCGGCTACGATGGCAAGGGCCAGCGCAAGCTGGAGGGCGGCGAGGATCCCGCGGAGGTGTGGCGCGAATTCGACGGCACCCGCGCGGTGCTCGAGGCCTTCGTGCCCTTTGAGAAAGAGATCTCGGTGATGATCGCGCGCGATGCGGACGGTGTCTGCCATGCCTACGACCCGGCGGAGAACCGGCACCGGCACCACATTCTCGACGTGTCGATCGTGCCGGCGCGAGTGGCCGACGACACCGCCAACGAGGCGGTGCAGCTCGCCCGGCGGGTGGCCGAGGCGCTCGACTACCGGGGCATCATGGGGGTCGAGTTCTTCGTCCTGCCCGACGGGTCGCTGCGGGTGAACGAGATGGCCCCGCGACCGCACAACAGCGGTCACCACACCCTCGACGCCTGCGCGACCTCGCAGTTCGAACAGCAACTGCGCGCGGTCTGCGGCCTGCCGCTCGGCTCGACCCGGCTGCTCACGCCGGTCGTGATGCTCAACCTGCTCGGCGACATGTGGACCGATGAGACCACCGCGCCGGACTGGACGCCGCTCTTCGACGACGGAGCGGCCTACCTGCACCTCTACGGCAAGCAACGTGCCGTCGGCCGCCGCAAGATGGGCCACGCCAACCTGATCGGCGACGACCCGGAAGACTGCCTGCTGCGGGCGGAGAAGTTGAAGGCGGCGTGGCTGGGGAACGCCGGAGTGGCTCCTTTCGAGGAGCCATGAGCCGGGCGGGAGGCGTCCGCGCCTCCCGGTCAAGCCGCTGCCGGGCGACCTGGAGGTCGCTGACCCTTCCACATGGCTCCTGCAAGGAGCCACTCCCTGTCAGAAGGGGATGTCGTCGCCTTCCTCCTCGTAGTCACCCTCATCGGCGGCCGAGCCACCCTGGGGCTTCGAGTCGTCCGAGTGGCCGGACGAGGATCCTCCCTGCCGTCCGCCCCCGGAACCACCGGAGCCGCCCCGGCCGTCGGGCAGGAACTGCACGTTCTCGCCCACGACCTTCAGCTTGCTGCGCTTCTGGCCGCTCTGCTTGTCCTCCCAGGTATCAAGCTGCAGGCGTCCCTCGATGAAGACGCCGCGGCCCTTGGAAAGGAACTTCTGCGAGTTCTCGGCGGTGTTTCCCCAGACGGTGACATCGACGAAGGTCGTCTCGTCGCTCCAGTTGCCGTTGCCGTCGGAGACGCGGCGGTTCACGGCGAGGCCGAGGTCGGCGACCGCCGTCCCTTTGGGCGTGTAGCGAAGTTCGGGATCGCGGGTCAGGTTCCCGATCAGCATCACTTTGTTCAGATTGGCCATGGCAGCGGATAGTTTGGCGATCCCGGCTTGCGGAGGTCAAGCCCTAAAAACTGTTCTCACGAACAGTTACCGGGCCTGGTAGTGCTGGAGGTGGACCGAGTCGTTGAGGTTCAGCCGCGACTGGATCTTTTCGATGACCTCCGGCTCGGCGGAGAAGTGGTAGTTCACGTAGTGCCCGCCGTCCATCTTCTTGGACGGATAGGCGAACTGGCGGCGGCCGATCTGCCGGACCTCCTCGAGCTTGGCTCCCTCGGCTTCGAGTTCCTTGCCGATGGCGCTCACGAGGTCGTCGATGGAGCCGTCAATCCCCTTCGTGTTGAGGACGATCAGGCCTTCGTAATTCCTGCTCATGGTCTTGGTTGTCAGTGGCTGGGATGCGTGAATTGTAGCGGTTCGCGGCGGCCGCGAATCCTTGGGAGAGCGCAAGCTGCACGGCCGCCACGGCGCTTGCAAGTGTGTTTTCGAGCGCCTCCCGCTCGTCCTCGCGGAAGGTGCCCAGCACGTGGCCGGTCATGTCTCCGGGACCCGCCGCGCCGATGCCGATCTTGAGCCTCGGAAAGGCGTCGGTGCCGAGATGCTCGATCAGCGACTTGATCCCGTTGTGCCCCCCGTCGCTGCCCTTTTCGCGGAAGCGGAGGCGTCCCAGAGGCAACGCCAGATCGTCGTAAACCACGAGGATCCGGTCGGCGCCCCATTTGTGGAACGCGGCGATCTGCCGGACGCTGCGACCGCTCAGGTTCATGAAGGTCTGCGGCTTCACCAGCAGGATGCCGTCCGGGCCCTTCGCCACGTGGGCCTGCCATCTCGGCTTCGATTCGAACGGCACGCCTCCGGCCAGGCGGTGAAGCACCATGAAGCCGACATTGTGGCGGGTCCGCTCATACTGCCGCCCGGGATTTCCGAGGCCGACGATCAGGCTGAATTCAGGCACGGGGCGAGCGTCCGGCTCGAAGTGCCAAGTGCCAAGTGCCAAGTGTCGATGATCGGTGGCCATCCGCCAGGGCGGCCGAGTCGTGGCGGATTTTGGCCAACTCAGGAATCCGTGCGGGGACGAATCCGGGCCATCAGGGAACGAGTTCCGTCACGAGCGGCTCGACGCGCTCATGGCGCACGATCTTCGATGCATACAGCAGGCAGGCCCGGATATCTTCGGGCTCCAGCCAATCATAGCCTGCGAGAATCGTCGCGGGCTCATCGCCTGCCGCGAGCATGTCGAGGACGTGCTCCACCGCGAGGCGACGACCACGAACAACCGGCTTGCCGGCGAACAAGCGTGGGTCGCTGGTGATCCTCTTGAGCAACTCCTCCTCATGCATGACGTAAGTCTGCCATGGAATCCACCCCATGCCAAGTCGACCCGGACACGAAAAACCCCGGGCCGCGCGGAGCGGACCGGGGTTGAGAATCGCAGGAAAAAGATCAGGCCTCGGCGGGCTCCTCCTCGGAGGGAGCTTCGGCCTCGGCGGCTTCCGCGGGCGCGGCTCCGGCGGAGACTTCGGCGCCTTCCAGTTCCTCTTCGCTGATCGCCGCGGCCGGACGGCCGATGTGGGCGATCACGACCTCGTCGTCGTAGTTGGGCTTCACCCCCTCAGGAAACCCGACATCGCCGATGTGGAGCGAGTCCCCGTCGTCGAGCTTCGAAACATCGAACTCCAGGAACTCCGGGAGGTTCGTGACCGTGCAGGTGATGTCGAGGGTGTGAAGGCCCTGCTCGAGAATGCCGCCCGCCTTCACCCCGACCGGCGTGCCGAGCAGGTGGACGGGCACCGAAGCGTGAATCTCGGTCTTTTCATCGACCGCGCGGAAGTCGGCATGCAGCGCCTCGCCGGTCAGCGGATCATACTGGATGTCCTGAAGAAACGCCAGGTCGGAGGCTCCGCCTCCGATCTCGAGATTGACGATGATGTTCTCCGACTCGCTCTCGCCGAGCAGTTCGCGGAAGGTCTTGGCATCGACCTTGAGGTTCTTGTTCTCGGCTCCCTTGCCGTAGATCACCGAGGGCAGCCAGCCTTCGCGGCGCATCTGCTTGAGGACGCCGGAACCGGTGCGGGCGCGGAGTTCGGCTTTGAGAGTGTGCTTCTTGGCCATGGCGGAAATGAATGGTGAGTGCCTCCGTCCCTGACGGCGGGGCGCGGGTCATAGCCACGCCCGGGGAAATTGTCAAAAAATTGTTGCCGGGGAGATGCCTCGAATGCGCTGACCCTCAAACGTCGAACAGCGAGGTGACCGACTGGCCGCCGGCGATGCGGCGGATCGCCTCGGCGAGCAGGCCTGCGATGCCGCAGACGTGGACCTTTTCGCCGCCGGCCTGCGGGACGGAGTCGGTCGTGATCACCTCCTCGATCGCCGAGTCGCGGATCCGCTCGCGCCCGAGTTTTCCGAGCACGGCGTGGGAAACCCCGGCGAACACCCGACGCGCGCCGTGCCTGGCGAGGATCTCCGCCGCGGCGCAAAGGGTGCCGGCGGTCTCGGTCATGTCATCGACGAGCATCACGTCCCGGTCCTTGACGTCGCCGATCACGTTCATCGCCTCGACCTTGGTCGCACTGACCCGGTGCTTGGCGACGATGGCGAGGTCCGAACCGATCGCATCGGCGTAGGCGCGGGCCATCTTCACCCCGCCGACGTCGGGGGAGACCACCGTCAACCCGGACGGATCGCCGACCTTGTCGCGGATGTAGCCGATCAGCGCGGGCTTCGCGTAAAGGTGGTCGACCGGAATGTCGAAGAAGCCCTGGATCTGCGGCGCGTGGAGGTCCATGGTCAGAACCCGGTCGACCCCGGCGGAGGTGAGCAGGTTGGCGACCAGCTTGGCGGTGATGGGCACGCGCGGTTGGTCCTTCCGATCCTGCCGGGCGTAGCCGAAGAAAGGGATGACCGCCGTGATCCGCTCCGCCGAGGCGCGCCGGGCGGCGTCCACCATGATCAGCAGTTCCATCACGTTGTGATTGGTCGGCGGACAGGTGGGCTGGACGATGAAGACGTCCTCGCCGCGGATGTTCTCGTTGATCTTGACGAAGGTCTCGCCGTCCGGGAAGGCGTTCACGTGGACGTCGGCGAGATCGATGTCGAGTTCGGCGACGATGCGCTCGGACAGGTCGCGGTGGGCGGTTCCACTGATGATTCTCATGGGCTTGATCGACGGCAGGCCGATTGTTGACAGTCGGGATCGGCTCGGCAACCCTTCAAGCGCTCGTAGATGGAATCTCCGCGGAAATCGGGTGCCTCACCCAGCCCAACCCTTGTCGGCGCGATCGCGGTGGCCCTCGTCGTCGTGATCTTCTATTTCTTCGAGAAGGGTTTCGGACCACGGCAGCTCTTCAGTCCGCTGGCCTGGCTGGAATCCGCGTGGAATCCATCGACCGACTTCGAGCACGGTTACCTGGTTCCGCTGATCAGCATCGGCCTGATCGTCTGGAAATGGCCGCGCCTGAAGGAGGCCGCGAGCCGACCCGGCGGCAGGTCGGTCTGGCTCGGGTTGCTGGTCGCGGTCATTGGCGCCGGTTTCTTCGTCATGGCCCATCGCACCGGACAGGCCCGGCTGGCGGTCGGCGGGTTGCCGATGATCCTGTGGGGGTGTTCCTGGTACCTGTGGGGGTGGTCCATCGCGAAGCTCACGGCTTTTCCCTGCTTCGTGTTCTGGCTGGCCATTCCCGTGCCCTACTTCCAACAGGCCACCACCCACCTGCAGATCCTGTCGACGAAGCTGGCCCAGATCGGGTGCGGGTGGTTCGGCGTCGAAACCGAGGTCCGCGGCACGCAGATCTTTTCGATCACCGACAAGTGGGAGCCTCTCGAGATCAACGAAGGCTGCGGCGGCATCCGCTCGCTGATGGCGCTGATCCTGATCTCCACCGTCTGGGCCTACGTCGCCCGGATGAGTCTCTGGAAGAAGGCGCTGCTCTGCGTCTCCGCGATCCCGCTCGCGATCATCGGCAACATGCTGCGGCTCACCTCGATCTTCGTGATCGCCGAGTACGGCGATCCGGTCTTCGCCCGCGACACCTGGCACGACTGGTCCGGGCTGATCATCTTCTACCCGATCTCGCTGCTGCTGCTGCTCGCGCTCCACTCCTTCCTCGAGGGCGGTCTCAAGCGGTTCCGGCGACCGCGCATGACCCGGCACAAGATCGAACAACCCGCCGCCTGATCCGATGTTCCGCGCCTTGCTGCCCGCCGCCATGCTCGCCGTCGTGATGTCGGCGATCTACATCCTGCCGCCCTTCCAGCAGGTCGAGAGCGCGATGGACATGGACATCGACTCCTTCATCGGCGCATGGGAAACCAAGACCTATCCGCCCTCCGAACTGGAGCTGGCCATTCTCGCCGGAGACACCCTGTTTTCCAAGGCGCGGTGCTTCAGCCGGCGGCTGGAGGAAACGTCCATCATCGACGGCACGCCGGTCGACGTGATCGACCTGTCCATCGTCCTTTCCGGCCATGACCTGGCGAACTCGATCCACCGGCCCGAGCGCTGCATGCCGGCGCAGGGCCATCGCTCGATCCGGAGTTCCCAGTCGGAAATCGAGCTGCCGTCGGGCCGCGCGGTTCCCGTCACCCGCCTCCTTTCCCGGCAGGAGTTCGGCTACGGACCGCCGGAGGACCGGAAATTCGCCAGCCGCGAGTGCCTCACCTACTACTTCTTCGTGGGTCACGACAGCGTCACCCGCAGCCACACCATCCGCACCCTGATCGACATCAAGGACCGGGTCGCCAGGGGCGAAGCCCAGCGGTGGGCATACGTCAGCGCCACCGTGCCCTTCGTCAGCGGCGAGCGGGAATACGGAGCCCCGCTGCTCGGCTTCGAGGCGGCGGACCAAAAAATCCGCCGGTTCCTCGCGGAACTGGCGGAGTCGAACATCGATTGGCAACAGGTCACTCGCTGAGGCCGCCTTTCGGCGCCTGAGGCTCGACCCTGGCGGCCTCGAGAAAGGCGATTGCCTCGTCCACCCGCTTCCGGAGTTCGTCCCGGTCAGGCATCTTCCGGCCTTGGTTCTCAGCCTCGACGAGAAGTTCGCGGACCCTCAGGAAATGCCATAGCGCCTCTGCGGACCGCCGCTCTTCGGTCCAGCGGTGATGCCAGAGTTCGTAGCGGTGCTTGGCATAGAAATATCGCGCGTTGAACGCGCTTTCCAGTCCGCCCTGCAAAGTGATCGCACGTTCGTATGACTTCTCGGCTTCCTCGATGCGTCCAAGTTCCGAGAGCGTGTTGGCGAGATTGAGCGCGATGCCTGGATGGTGGGGATGCAGCGGTTCCGCCTGCTGATACAGTCTCGCCGCACGGTGGTTCCACCGATCCCGGTCGTCGGGATCGTCGAGGGCCGCCAACCGCGCATGATTCGCCGCTTCCTCAAAGAAGCGGTGTCCCGGCCAAAATCGCGCGGCATCTTCCAGGCGCGTGATCGCCCGGCCTGGGTCGCTGCGGACCAGCGATGACTCGGCGTAAAGGACCGGCCAGGCGCGCTCCAGGCTCCGCGTCGCCTGGCCTCCGAGCCACAGCAGGCTGGCGGCCAGCGGGAGGCCCGGCACGAAAGCAGTGGAGCGCCCCAACTCCCGCCGTCCCGGCTTCGCCACGGGTAACCACGCCGCCATGCCGAACAGCAGGCCGAGAAGCATGGTCGAGGGAAGTAAATGGAAGACGAAACTGAAGTTCGCCTGCACCAACACCGCCCCTCCCGCCCCCAGAATTCCGGCCGCGACCGAGTCCATGTGGCGATCGTCATCTCGCGGGCCACCCAGGAAAAGCCGGGAAAGCGCAAACCAGCCCACAAAGCCGATCGGCAGGATGATCAAGATCGCCCCGACCGCGCCATAGTCAGTGACCGTCTGCAACAACTCGTTGTGGACGAAGCGTTCGTTCACCGCACGTCTTCCCATGTCTTCGACCTCCCAGTGCCGGTTGCGCTCCCACGAAAAGGCCCGGCTGCCGCCACCAGCAAGCGGATGATCCCCCGCCACCCGCAGGGAGAGGTCGATCCATTCCAATCGCGCGGAGTTGTCAGCCAATTGGTTGAGGTCTCCACCACCGCGCCGCTCCAATACCCCTGACATCAACTTCCATCCGCCGAAGCCGGCACCCACCAACAACAAGGGGAAGGCCACCAGAAACACCTTCGACCACCATGCACCGCCACGCCACGCAAGCACCGCGCCACATCCAACCAGCACAACAATCCCGACCCCCATCGCAAGCGTACCTCCCCGCGAGCCGGACACCACGACCATGGCAGCCGACCAGAAGGCGATGCTGATAAACAGGAACCTCAACGCGAAATGGTCCCTCGAAAAGAACCCCCTAGCCGCCAGCAGGAGGCCCGCACCGAGCGTGTAGTTGGCGAAGTAGTTGTAGTGCCCGAAAAAACCCGTGGCCGCGTTCGATGGCCGGTGGTGGTACGGCCACATGAACTCGGGCGTCTGGCTCTGCACCACCGCGATCCCGAGGTTGATCGCGGACACCACCGCAAGCCCTGAGAACAGGACCGACACCGGGCGCTCCTCTCCACGAAGGCCGGAAACCACCCACGCCGTCGCCAGCACCACCAGCACCAGCATCGCATCGGCACGGGCGAAATCCATCACGTCCGAAGTGAGGCCCCGGTAAAGGATCCACCCGGCGGCAGGAAGCATCGCCAAGCCCACCGCTCGCCCACCTGCTTCCCTTCTCGACCCGATGCCGGCGACCACCGCCAATCCGAGAGCCAGGAAAGCCGGTCCCCAGCTCCACTCCGCCGTCTGGGCACCGAAGACCAACGCCAGCAGGAAGGAGGCGGCGAGGAAGATCGGGGAGATGAATTTCACCAGTTGGCGGGGTCGGGGTCGAAGAATCCAGAACGCATACGGAGTGGCGCTTTACAAGCGCCATGAGCCGGGGAGGTGACCTCCGGTCGCCCGGAACGGGCCGGGATCGATCCACATTGGCCCGCCCGATAAGCGGCTGGAAAGCCGCAGGCCCGGCTCATCCACCTCCGCCTTGCTACGGCGTGACAGGTGGCTCCTCGAAAGGAGCCACTCCTCACTTCGCCCCCCAGCCGAAGATCACCGCGGGCACGGTCCTGAACAACAGCTTGATGTCGAGCCACAGCGACCAGTTGTCGATGTAGTGCAGGTCCATCTCGACCCACTTTTCAAAGCTGGTGATCCTGTTCCGCCCCGCACACTGCCACTCGCAGGTGATCCCGGGCTTCACGCTCAGGCGACGGCGGTGCTCGGAACGTTGGAAGGCTTCGACCTCATAGAGAGGCAGGGGACGCGGGCCCACCAGACTCATGTCGCCCATCAGCACATTGAGCAATTGCGGCAGCTCGTCGATGCTGAGCCGACGCAGGATCGCGCCGAACCTGAAGACACGAGGATCGTTCTCGAGCTTGAACACCGGCCCCTCCATCTGGTTGCCGTGCTCTTCCTTGATCTTCTCCAGCAGTTGATCGGCATCCGGCACCATCGTCCGGAACTTCCACATGCGGAAGGGCTTCCCGTATTTGCCGGCCCGCTTCTGGAAGTAGAAGGCGGGACCCGGACTCGCCAGTTTGATGCCGACCCACGCGAAGACCCAGAGCGGAAGCGTGAGCACGATGATGAGGAAGGAGACCGTGCGGTCGAACACCGCCTTCACCGCAAGCTCCCACGAGAGTTCCGGCGTCGATCGCAACACCAGCATCGGCTTGTCGCCCAGCACGTCGAAGGTCGGACGGGCCACCTGGGTGCGCATGAAGGATGCCGCGACCCAAGCCTCGACCCCCTGCAGCTCGCACGCCTCGACGCATTCCGCAACCTTGTCGAAGGCGGTGCCGCCGGCGGCGATGATCACCCGCTCGACCGACTTTTCCTTGATCACATCGTAGAGATCGCTGACGTCGTTCTCCCCGAGATCGAAGCGCCCGACGATGTTGAAGTCGTCCATGACCTCCGGATCCAACTCGTCGAGAAACCCATCGCGCTCCTCCCTGGAAGCGGCGATCAGGACGCGTTCCTTGAGATGCTCCTTCACCCCCCTTTGGCGCAGGTGGGACGTCACCAGCCGGTCGCGGGCGAGGATCAGCAGGAACACGAAGGCCGCGCCGAGGCCCAACACGAGCCGGCTGCCGTCAGGCAGCTTGGCGAAAATCACCAGCAAACCCAGCATCAGAGCCATGACCAGCAACGCGCGGATCAACTGGGAAACCGAACTGCCAAGGGTCTTGGTCCGTTGACGCCGGTAGAAGCGGAAGAATTCCAGAATCAGCGGAGTGAAGGGAACCGCGACATAAAGGATCCATGCCATCGCCAACAGCCCACCCTCCCCGGCCTCCGGTTCGCCGAGCCAGTGTCTCACCGGCCCTCTGGCAAGGTCGGCAAGATAAAACCCAAGCCAGACCAATCCGGCATCCACCAGTTGGAGGAACTGGATCGAAAAGGCTTCTCGTCTTCCTACCGGCATGCGTGAAGCGGGGGTCTCCGCGGGACGGGCTTATGCAAGCTGGCGCCGACGGAAGCAATCCCGGAATCGCGTGGGCCACGGTCCGGATTTTGATCGGCAACGCGAGCGGGGCCTGATTGCTTCAACCGGTGCTCCGGATCCTTCTCCACATTCTCGCGGCCGCCGGCCTGGTCGCGGCCACGGTGACCGCATGGAACCACGGACACGAAATCGCGGAGCCCGGGCGCACGGTCGTGCTCCGCGAGGCCGGTCCCTGGCTGGAGGCAGGCCCGGCGGCGTGGCGGCTCGACCTCGGCGAATTCGGGGAGGCCGACGGCCTGCACCTGCGCTTCACGATCGAAGCCGAAGGCGTCGAACGCGGCCCCGAGCCGTGGCAGGACGGGCGGCTTCACCTGGAGTGGATCCGGGATGGCGAGCGCCTTGACCGCATCTATCTCTTTTCGATCCGGGGCACGCGCTCCGCCAGCGAAACCTCGGCCATCCACCGCGGAGTGCCCCCGGGGGCGACCGCCGAACTTCACCTCGAGAACCTCGGGGAGTCGGGCAGGCTGCGGCTGGTCCGCTTCGAAGCTTTTCCGACCCGTGCTTCGCCTTCCGGCCGCCTCGGCCTGACGCTTGCCGGAATTGGCTGGCTCGTCTGGCTCGCGTCCGTTGCCGGACCGCCAAAGCGTCTCCGATCATGGCTGGCCGGCCTCACCTGGCTGGTCGCCGCCTGGTTCCTGGTCATTCCGGGACCCTGGCCGAAACAGTCACCGTTGATCGGATCGTTTGCGTTGGATGACCCGGCGAAACCCTCCAGCGTGCTCGAGCCCGCCGACTTCACTGTCGCAACGAGTCAGCCGGGCGCCGTGGAATCACCGAACCTGCTGCTCCGCTGGAAGATCAAGCTGCGGCCGCTTCGGCCCCTGCTCCACGGCGTGCTGTTTTTCGTGCCGACGCTTGGGCTGCTGGCCTTCGCCTCATCGGAACGCCGCGCCATCGGCCTCGCGGCACTGCTGGCCGCTTCCGTCGAAGCCGCCCAGTGGGCCTTCGGCTACGGATTCGCCATGGAAGATGTGGCGGACCTTGCGACGGACGCAGGCGGCATTGCCCTGGCATGGCTGGCTTTCCGCTCCTGGTGTCGCTACAGCCCGATCGCCGCGAGCAAGCGCGCGGTCGCACCGGCATCTTGATGCTCGTGGGACAGGCCGCGCAGCTTCCGCCTCCGCCCGGCATGCGGGTCACGGCCGCCGATCTCCTCGGTAAGGGCGGCGATCAACTCCGCCTGGCAGCGGACCACCGCGCCCGCGAAATAGTCTTCGATCGGTTCGACGGTGAACCCGCGCGAGGATCGATACTCATCAATGTCCGGAAAGGCATGGATCACGGGCCGGTCGAGCAGCAGGTAGTCGATCACGGCACTGGAGATGTCGGTGATCAGGATGTCACTGGCGCCAAGCAGCTCGTAGAGGGAGACCGCGTGATCGCGCAGCCAAACGTCGTCGATGATCTTCAGGAAGGGCCGTGGCTGCGGCTTCGCGAAAGCCCAACACCGGCGAGG
>ERZ869936.1363-NODE-1363-length-17746-cov-5.562885_pt1 | contig 17746 bp, 16 predicted proteins | sample MGYA00520876_ERZ869936 | MGnify/ENA primary metagenome ERZ869936 (study PRJEB32218, sample SAMN09650985) | biofilter metagenome | isolation source: enrty point of leading RO module | place: Saudi Arabia: Thuwal, RO plant located on Red Sea | collected 2016-02-17 ...
GGCATTGTCGCCGGACAGCCGCTCGATTTCCGCTTCCAGGGCCTGCACCGCCCGCTCCAGCGGGCGGCGCAGGCTCGCCTGGCGCGCACGCTCATCGGCCTCCACCCGCCGCTGCGCCCGCCGCGAGCCGCCGCCCGCGGCCGGCGCCGATGCCTCGCCGCCCGCAGCAAGATGCCGGGTGTAATCGTCCAGATCGCCATCGAACGGCCTCACCCGCTGCGCTTCCACCAGGTACAGCTCGTCGCAGGCCGCGCGCAGCAGGCTGCGGTCGTGCGAGACCAGCACCATGGCGCCCTCGAACGTCTGCAGCGCCCGCGTAAGCGCCAGCCGCATTTCCAGGTCGAGGTGGTTGGTCGGCTCGTCGAGCAGCAGCAGATTGGGGCGCTGCCAGGCAATCAGCGAAAGCGCCAGGCGCGATTTCTCGCCACCGGAGAACCGCCCGACCGGTGCCAGCGCATCGTCGCCTCGAAAATCGAATCCGCCGAGAAAATCGCGCAGGTCCTGCTCGCGCGCGAACGGGTCGATGCGCACCAGGTGCGCCAGCGCGCTGTCCTCGGGGCGCAGCTGGTCGAGCTGGCGCTGCGCGAAGTAGCCGACCGCGAGGCCCTTGCCCTCGGTGCGGCGCCCGCTGCCCGGCCCAAGCTCGCCCGCTAGCAACTTGACGAGCGTCGACTTGCCGGCGCCGTTGCGGCCGAGCAGGCCGATGCGCGAGCCGGCGCGCAGGCTGATGTTCACGTCGTGCAGCACGCGGTGTCCATCATAGCCGGCCTCGGCGTTCTCCAGCACCAGCGCGGGATCGGGGTGCGCGGGGGCCTCCCGGAACGCGAAGTCGAACGGCGAATCGACATGCGCCGGCGCGATCTCGTCGAGCCGGGCCAGCGCCTTGAGGCGGCTTTGCGCCTGCCTTGCCTTGGTGGCCTTGGCCCGAAAGCGCTCGACGAAAGCGCGCATGTGCGCGATCTCGCGCTGCTGCCGCTCGTAGGCGGCCTGCTGCTGCGCCAGCCACTCGGCACGCTGCCGCTCGAACGCCGAGTAATTGCCGCTGAACACACGCAGCCCCCCGGCTTCGAGATGGCAGATGGAGTCCACCACGGCGTCCAGGAAATCCCGGTCGTGGGAGATCAGCAGCAGGGTGCCGGGATAGCTCTTGAGCCATTGCTCGAGCCAGACGATCGCATCGAGGTCGAGATGGTTGGTCGGCTCGTCGAGCAACAGCAGGTCGGAGCGGCACATCAGCGCCCGGGCCAGGTTGAGCCGCACCCGCCAGCCGCCGGAGAAAGCATCCAGCGGTTGCGCCAGGTCGCGCTCCGCGAAACCAAGGCCGTTCAGCAGCCGGGCGGCCCTGGCCCGGGCGCTGTAACCATCCACCCGCGCCAGCGCATCGTGGGCCTCGGCGATGCGCGTGCCGTTGCCCGCCTGCTCCGCCGCCGCCAGCGCCTGCTCGATCTGGCGCAGCTCGGCGTCGCCGTCGAGCACGAATTCGATCGCGGGGCGCGCCCCGCTGGGCAGTTCCTGCGCCACCTCGGCAACCGTCAACCCGTTCTGCATCTCGAGTTCGCCCCGGTCGCTGTGCAGCCGGCCGCACAGCAGCGCAAACAGGCTGGATTTGCCGACGCCGTTGGCACCGGTCACGCCGACTCTCTGCCCGCGGAAGAAACTCGCGGTGGCATGCTCGAGCAGGAGCTTCCCGCCGCGCCTCAGGGAGACGTCACGCAGGAAGATCATCGAGAGCGGTGCGGGGTGACGGGAAGTTGGGGTGGCTGATGGGACTCGAACCCACGACAACCGTAATCACAAGCCGGGACTCTACCAACTGAGCTACAGCCACCACCGAGAAGACGGCCGAATGTGTACTTTTGGCGTGCCCGACAGGGATCGAACCTGTAACCCCCAGCTTAGAAGGCTGTTGCTCTATCCGGTTGAGCTACGGGCACGAGTCCGACCGGGCATTGCGATCTGGTCGGGGTGGAGAGATTCGAACTCCCGACATCCTGCTCCCAAAGCAGGCACGCTACCAGGCTGCGTTACACCCCGGAGGCGCGGACTATACCCTCGGGCCCGGCGCGGGTCAACGAAGCCCCTGCGGCCGGGCATGCGCGGAAATGTAAATTGCGTACCCCGGGGTTTTCTGCTAAATAAGGCGCCTTTTTTGAAAGCGGGAAGACCAAAATGGCTTCAGAGTTCCGCACGCAGTTCAAGCCCTACACCCCGAAGAAGGGCGAGGCCTACATGAACCCCAAACAGCTGGACCACTTCAGGAAGATCCTGACCCAGCTGAAAGAAGAACTGAGCCAGGACATCGACCGCACCGTGCACACGATGCAGGACGAGGCGACGGTGTTCGCCGACCCCAACGACCGCGCCAGCCAGGAATCGGACATGGCGCTGGAACTGCGCAACCGCGATCGCGAGCGCAAGCTGATCAAGAAGATCGAGGAAACCATCGCCAAGATCGATGCCGGCGAGTACGGCTACTGCGAAAGCTGCGGTGTGGAGATCGGCCTCAAGCGCCTGGAGGCCCGCCCCACCGCGACGCTGTGCATCGACTGCAAGACGCTTGACGAAATGCGGGAGCGGCAGATCGCCAAGTAACCAAGCGGGCCCGGCGGGCAGCGAACGGACGCTGCGCTTCGCCGTCGCCCCGTCAACTGAAAAAAAAGCTGCCTCAGGGCAGCTTTTTTTGTTCGCCCGCTTCCACGCGCGAGCCCTGAGGGCGCGCACCCGAGCGCTGCCGCGATGCCGATCACGCCGTCATGGCGGATGCAGGAACTTTGTATTCCCGCGCCATGACAAAGCGGTCATACAGGCAATAAATGCCTGCCGAACCCGGCAACCCGACAAAATGGGGAAGTAACGATGAAACCTTTTGAGAACATTAGCAATCCGCGCCAGATCAGGCACCGACTGGGTCTGAACCAGCAGGAATTCTGGGGCAAGATCGGCGTAACCCAGAGCGGCGGTTCGCGCTATGAGAGCGGACGCAGAATGCCGAAGCCGGTGCGTGAATTGCTCCGCGTGGTGCACGTCGACCAGATCGATCTGCGCAAGATCAATCGCAACGACATCGCAGTGCTCTCTTACCTGAAGTCGAGCGAACCCACGCTGTATCGCCGCCTGAAGCAGTCCGCCGCCAGCACGCCGGCGCATCGCGGCCGCAGGCGCCGGCGCTAGTTCAGGGCGTGACCTTGACCGGCAGGCCGAGCGCACGAATGCGCTCGGCGAATGCCTCCAGCCAGGCGGCCGGAAGGGGCGCAAGCCGCGAAGCCTCGGGCTGGAAGGACTGCCTGGCGAGGCCGTACAGCAGCACTCCCTTCAGCGCGACACCCTCGTCCAGCCGCGCGCGCAGAAAGTCCAGGTAGGCCTGCAGTTCCGGCTCGGCGGGCGGCTTTGCGTCGACCATGAACAGGCAGGTTTGGATCCACGTTGGGCAGGCGGCCGCCGACAGCGTCACGTTCCATCTCGCCCGTGCGATACCGGTCCGGGTGCTGTTGATGCGTTGAATGCCTGCATCGGTGGCGCGATCGAGCTTGAACCAGACTTCGCCGTTGATTCGGCTCAGGCGTTCGATGGCGGCGATGACCGGCGGCCGGTGAACAAGGCTGCCGTTGGTGATCAGCACCGTCTTCACTTGCAGGGGCACCTCCTGGCTGGCGCGAACCCGGGCAATCAGGTCGACCACGGCGCCGAACTCGCGCGCGCTGGTCGGCTCGCCGTTTCCCGACAGGGCGATGTCGTTCAACCGGCGTGCCCCCTCCGGCACCCGCGTCGCCATGAACGCGCCGCGCAGCACATCCGCAAGAAATGCCTCAAGTTCCCTGCGCAGCAGGTCGAGATCGACCGGCGGCGGCCCCCCTCTTGTGAGCTGGGGCACCTGGCAGTAAATGCAGCGCCAGTTGCAGGCGTTGTTGACGTTCAGGTTGATGCCGACCGACACGCCGCCCGCGCGACGCGACACCACCGGGTAGACGTAAGTCATTCCGGCGCTGTCGCGGTCATGCTCGCGAACATTGAGAACCTGGGTTTTTGCGGCCATCGACGGTATCGGGCGGCGCGGGCGTGTCGCTCGCTATGAAGGCATCACGATGTTATACACTCCCGGCTTTTTCGGGACCCACGCGCAATGCGCATCACGCGGCGACTCGAATTCGATGCCGGGCATCGGATTCCAAACCACGACAGTCAGTGCCGCCACCTTCACGGACACCGGTACGCGATCGAGATTACGCTTCGCGGCGACATTATCGACACCGAGGGCGCGCCCGATCAAGGCATGGTCATGGATTTTGCCCAGATCAAGGCCATTGCCCGGCGCGAGCTGGTGGACGCCTGGGATCACGCTTTTCTGGTTTACGACGGCGACCGCCGCCTGGTCGATTTCCTCGGCACGATTCCAGGACACAAGACCATTATCCTGGACCGGGTGCCCACCGCCGAGAACCTCGCCCTCGAGGCCTTTCGCATCCTCGATCGGCATTACCGGGCGCACTACGCCGGCCATCTGACCCTGGAGCGGATACGGCTTTTCGAAACGCCGAATTGCTGGGCGGATGCCGAGCGGGCGGCGGGCGGGTGACGGTTTTTCCTGCCCTGGGCGAGGCGTCTGGTTGCTGGCGGAGGGGACGTTCTGGCGGAAGGGGTGGGATTCGAACCCACGAGAGACTTGCGCCTCTGCCGGTTTTCAAGACCGGTGCATTCAACCGCTCTGCCACCCTTCCACGCTGTTCTGCCGGTTTTAGCTCCGGCATAACCTGCTGCGCAGGTTAGCCTTCACTGGACGAAGCTGGCGCGTCGTCCAAGACCGGTGCATTGGCTCCGACTCACCGTGCGGTGAGCCTGCGCCGCAACAAGGCCGCTCGCGCGGCCGTGTTGTCAACCGCTCTGCCACCCTTCCTGCACGGGCCTGACTCGCGCCCAATGGCGGTGCGCCTGGCCTCGGAATTTCACAGGCTGAACGCGCTGGCGATTTTACCGCCGCGCACGCATCGCAGCCAGTTAAATGATTGAAACTTTGAGTGTCCTCGGATAGTCTTATGCGTTGATCGCAATCACTGCGAGACATGGGAGACCATACAGCTATGCAACCGGAAATCGTTCGTACGCACTCTACCGCGCTCGGTCTGGAGCAGCAGAAAGTGCTGCGCAACACCTATCTTCTGCTGGCCCTGACGATGGTGCCGACCGTCATCGGCGCGTTCATCGGCATGGCGACCGGCGGCATCGTGATGCAGAGCCCGATCCTGACCACCGTGATCATGCTCGGGGTGGTGATCGGACTTCAGTTTGCCATTGCGAAGTACCGTAACAGCGGCGTCGGCGTCCTGCTGCTGCTGGGCATGACGTTTATTCTCGGCTGGTGGCTGGGTCCGCTGCTGAATGTCGCCCTGTCGCTGAGAAACGGGCCGCAGCTGATTGGCATGGCGGCGGCGGGCACCGGCGGCATCCTGCTCGCCATGAGCATGGTGGCGACCACGACCAAGCGGGACTTCAGCTTCATGGGCAAGTTTCTGTTCGTCGGCATGATCGTGCTGCTGCTGGCGATGCTGGCGAACATGTTCTTCCAGATGCCCGCGCTCGCCCTGACGATCTCGGCGCTGGTGATCGTGGTGTTCTCGCTGTTCCTGCTGCACGATGTCAGCCGCATCGTCAACGGCGGCGAGACCAACTACATCATGGCAGCGACCGGCGTATACCTCAGCCTCTTCAACATTTTCGCCAACCTGCTGCATCTGCTGATGGCCTTCGCCGGCGAGCGCGAATAGCGCCAGCCCGGCAAATCGGCTGTCAAGAAGGGCGCCCGACGGGCGCCCTTTTTCATTTCTCGAACAGCGCCACCGACTCCACATGCGAAGTGTGGGGAAACATGTTCACCACGCCTGCCGCCGACAGGCGATACCCGTTCACCTGCACCATCACGGCCGCATCCCGCGCCAGCGTGCCGGGATTGCACGACACATAGACGACGCGGCGCGGGCCGTCGGCACCAATCGCCTTGACGAGCTCGATGGCGCCATCGCGCGGCGGATCGATCAGTAAACGGTCGAAGCGCCCCAGCCCGGACCAGCGCGTGGCGTCCATCTCGAACAGATTGGCCGAGTGGAACTCGCAATGACCGTCCAGACCGTTGTGGCGCGCATTGTCCATCGCACGCTCGACCAGCGCCGCATTGCCCTCGACGCCAATCACCCGGACGCCGCGCCGCGCGATTGCCAGCGAGAAATTCCCGAGCCCACAGAACAGATCGCCGATGCGCTCGCCCGGCTGCGGGTCGAGCAGCGCAAGCGCCCTGCGCACGAGCACACGGTTGATGTAGGGATTGACCTGGGTGAAGTCGGTGGGCCTGAAAGGAAACTCCAGGTCGAAATCGGGCAGACGGTAGTGGAGGAATTCCGCGCCTGACGGGTGAAATGCCAGCACGCTGTCCGGGCCTTTCGGCTGGAGATAGATGCGCAGGCGGTGGGCGTCGCCGAAATCGCGCAGCTTCTGCTCGTCCTCGCCGGTGAGCGGCAGCAGGATGCGGAAGGTGAGCGAATCGGCATCGTCGCCGATCGCCAGTTCGATCTGCGGGATTCGCTCGCGGATGCTCAGGCTGTCGACCAGCCGGCGCAGCGGCAGCAGCAGCGCCGAAATCCTCGTCGGCACGACCTCGCAGGAGGGCATGTCGGCAACGAAGCTGTGACGTCGCTCACGAAACCCGACCAGCGTTCCGCCGCGCTTCGCCACATAACGCGAGGAAAACCGGGCGCGGTAGCGGTAGCCCCAGGCCGGTCCGTGGATCGGCGGCAGAATGGCTTCCGCCCGCACCCGGCCAATATGGGCCAGGCTGTCTTCCAGCACCCGCTGCTTGACCGCCACCTGGGTGGCGACGTCGACATGCTGCATGCTGCAGCCGCCGCACACCCCGAAACTCGCACAGCGGGGGTCGACCCGCGAGGGCGAAGGTTTCACGATCCGCCGCGCCAGCGCAAGCTCGTAGCTGGCCTTGCGCTTGTAGGGTTGAATGTCGACCAGTTCGCCCGGCAGAGCGCCGTCGACGAACACCACCTTGCCGTCGACATGGCTCACCCCGCGGCCTTCGTGGTCCAGCGATTCGATGCGGGTGCGGATCACAGCCTGACGTTCGCTAGTCGGCGCTCCACGCGGCGAGGAACTCGCGCCAGTGCGCCTCGTCCGAGCGCGACAGTGTTGCGCGCACCAGGTCGCATTCCGCGCGGTAGCGCGCCGGATCCAGCACGCCGCGCATCAGCTGAAAACGCAGATAGACGAGATAGGTGTTGGCGACGTCGGTCTCACAGTAATCGCGAATCGCCTTGAGCTGCCCGGCCCGATACGCATCCCACACCTTGCCGCCGGCCATGCCCAGCTTGCCGGGATAACCGAGGAGCTGGGCAATCTCGTCGAGCGGTGCGCTGGCGCGTCCCTGGTACAGGGCCAGCAGATCCATCAGGTCGAGGTGGCGCGCGTGATACCGGCTGATGTAGTTGTTCCACTTGAAGTCGCGGTCATCCTCGCCCATGTCCCAGTAGCGGGCGGCACGCACGCCCCCGACGAGGCCGCGGTAATGCAGCACCGGCAGATCGAACCCGTCGCCGTTCCATGAGACCAGCTGCGGCGTGTATTTCTCGATCCCGTCAAAGAACCGCTGGACCAGCTCGCGCTCGGGGTCGGCCGCTTCGCCCAGCGACCACACGCGGAAGCTGTCGCGATCGCGCAGCGCGCAGGCGATCGCCACGACACGATGCAGATGCAGCGGCAGAAAGTCGCTGCCGGTCTTCTCCCTGCGCGCGGCAAACGCCGCTTCGGCAACGTCGGCATCGGTCGTTCCCGGCGCGAACTCTCCCAGCCTGCGCAGGCCTTCGATGTCGGGCACGGTCTCGATGTCGAAGACGAGCACCGGTGTCATCGGTGTTGCCCCTGGCTCATTGGGCGGGGAAGACCCCGGTCGACAGGTAGCGATCGCCCCGGTCGCAGACGATGGTTACGATGGTGGCGCCTTCGACCTCGCGGCAGACCTGCAGCGCAGCCCACAGCGCCCCGCCGGACGATACCCCGGCAAAGATGCCCTCCTCGCGCGCCAGCCTGCGGGTCATCTCCTCGGCATCGGCCTGACTCACTTCGATGATTCGGTCGACCCGCGAGCGGTCGAAGATCGTCGGCAGGTACTCCTCGGGCCACTTGCGGATGCCGGGAATCTGCGACCCCGGCGACGGCTGGCAGCCGATGATGGAAACGGACGGGTTTTGCTCCTTGAAGAAGCGCGAGCAGCCCATGATGGTGCCGGTGGTGCCCATGCTGCTGACAAAATGGGTGACTCTGCCTTCAGTGTCGCGCCAGATCTCGGGCGCAGTACCCTCATAGTGCGCGAGCGGATTATCCGGATTGGCGAACTGGTCGAGGATGACGCCTTCGCCGTTACGCTCCATCTCGAGCGCCGCGTCGTGCGCCTGCTCCATACCGCCCGCCTGTGGCGTCAGCACGAAGCGCGCGCCGAACGCGGCCATCGTCTGCCGGCGCTCCACCGACAGATGCTCCGGCATCACCAGCACCATGCGATAGCCGCGCATCGCGGCCACCATCGCCAGCGCGATGCCGGTGTTTCCCGAGGTCGGTTCGATCAGCGTATCGCCCGGCCTGATGCGCCCACGTGCCTCCGCCCGCCGGATCATCGACAGGGCCGGACGGTCCTTGACCGAGCCCGCCGGGTTGTTGCCTTCGAGCTTCGCCAGCACCACGTTGGAGGTCGCGCCTGGAATGCGCTTCAGGCGTACGAGTGGCGTATTGCCGACGAAATCTTCCAGCGTCCGATCGTAGCCGAATACTGCCCTGTCCATGCTTCTCGCCTGCCTCAGGCCTGGCTTCGAATCAGCCATTCGACGTAGCGCTGCACCCCCTGCTCTACCGTCAGGAACGCCAGGTCGCAGCCCGCTTCACGAAGCCTGGCAAGATCTGCCTGTGTGTAACTCTGGTACTTGTCCCGCAGACCCTGCGGAAACGGCACATATTGAATCACCCGCTGCGCCTTAAGCTCGTCCAGCGACAGGGGGGCTTTGCCGTCGGCCGCACGCGCGGCGTTGACGGTGGCCACCGCGACATCATTGAACGTCTGCGACGCGCCGGTACCGCAGTTGAAGATGCCGGATTTGTCCTGGTGTTCCAGGAACCAGAGATTCACTCGCGCAACGTCTTCGACCGACACGAAATCCCTGCGCTGTTCCCCGGCGGCGTATCCGCCGCTGCCTTCGAACAGGCTCACCTGCCCGCTGCTGCGATACTGGTGGAACAGATGATAGGCGACCGAGGCCATTCGTTCCTTGTGCGCTTCGCGCGGCCCGTAGACGTTGAAGTAGCGCAGTCCGACGACCTGCGCACTGTTGTCCTCCCAGCGCTGACGCACGACCTGGTCGAACAGAAATTTGGAATAGCCGTAAACGTTCAGCGGGCGCTCGAACTCGCGCTCTTCGCGGAACGTGGCCGAGGCACCGTACACCGCGGCGGACGAGGCGTAGATCAGCGGCACCGCTTCCTGCTGGCAGTAGCTCAGCATGTCCACCGAAAAGCGGAAATTGTTGTCCATTACATAGCGCCCGTCGGTCGCCATGGTGTCGGAACACGCGCCCTGGTGAAGAATTGCGGCGATGTCGCCATCGAAGGATCCCGCACTGAGGGCGGCGCGGAACTCGTCCTTGTGAAAGTAATCGGCGATCTCGCAGTCGACCAGGTTGCGGAACTTGTCGGCCTTCGCCAGGTTGTCGACCGCAATGATGTTGGAGATGCCCGTTTCATTGAGCGATTTGACGATATTCGCCCCGATGAAACCGGCGGCTCCGGTTACCACGATGTACATGTTCAGACCTCGCACACGAACGAATCAGGACGCCGCGCACGGCAACATGTGCCGCGCGGCATCCGTAGAGCCCGCAAAGATGACACGGATTGCGGTCTCAGCCAAACAGCTCTTCCGGATGAACCACCGCGGTACCCAGCTTGCCGACGACGATCCCCGCGGCCTTGTTGGCCCAGCGCACCGCTTCCTCCATTGGCTGGCCCGCAGCGATCATCACCGCCAGAATGGCGATAACCGTGTCGCCCGCGCCGCTGACATCGTAGACTTCCCGGGCTACGGTCGGCACGTGCACCCGCCCGCTTTCCCGGTACAGCGTCATGCCCTCCTCGCTGCGCGTCAGCAGCAGGGCATCCAACCCGAGCGACGTGCGCAGCTTCTGCGCGCGCGCCGTCAGGTCGTCCTCGTCGCGGGCACGTCCGGCGACCTCCCGGAACTCGGCTCTGTTCGGCGTGAGCAGGGTCGCGCCGCGGTAGCGCGAATAATCGTCGCCTTTCGGGTCCACCAGCACCGGCTTGCCCTGCGCGCGCGCCAGACCGATCATGCGCTCGATGTGCTTGAGCCCCCCCTTGCCGTAGTCCGACAGCAGCACCGCGTCACACTCTGCAAGTTTCGCCTCGAAGTCGGCCAGCTTGGCGGCAAGCACCTCGTGACCGGGCTCGGTTTCGAAATCGATGCGCAGCAACTGCTGCTGGCGCCCGATCACGCGCAGCTTGATGGTGGTCGACAGCCCTGGATCGCGGTGCAGCTGCGCCTGAATCCCGTCGGCGCTGAGCAGCTGCTGCAGCGCGCCGGCCGCCTCGTCCTGACCGACGACTGAGAGCAGCAGCGGTTTCGCGCCGATTGCAGCGATGTTGCGGGCCACGTTGGCCGCACCGCCCGGCCGCTCTTCGCGCCGGTCGATCTTGACCACCGGCACCGGCGCCTCCGGCGAGATGCGGCTGACCTCGCCAAACCAGTAACGGTCGAGCATGACGTCGCCGACGATCAGCACCCTGGCGTTCCTGATGTTTTCCAATTCTGCGCGCTCCGCCGTTGCCCGCCCGACCGGGTCAGGTCCGTCCAATCGACAGGTATTCGATGCCATGATCCCGCATGACGGCGGGATCGTACAGGTTGCGCCCGTCGATGATCACCGGCTGTTTCAGCCGCGCCTTGATTGCCTCGAAATCCGGGCTCTTGAATTCTTTCCACTCGGTGACGATGATCAGCGACTCGGCGCCGTCGAGCGCGTCGAGCGGCGAATCCGCGAACGTCAGGGCGCGGTCTTTCTGGAACAGGCGCCTGGCCTCGGTCATCGCCGCCGGGTCATAGGCAGCCACGCGCGCGCCCCGCGAGAGAAGTCCGTTGATGACCACGCGGCTGGGCGCCTCGCGCATGTCGTCGGTATTGGGCTTGAACGACAGGCCCCAGACCGCGAAGCGCTTGCCGTCCAGATGCTCGCCGAAACGCAGCCTGACCTTGTCCAGGATCCGCTGCTTCTGCGTACGGTTCACCTTTTCGACCGCATCCACGATGGAGAGCTGCATGCCGTAGTCGCCGGCGGTGTGCTGCAGCGCCTGGATGTCCTTCGGAAAGCAGCTGCCGCCGTAGCCGCAGCCGGCGTACAGAAAGTGATACCCGATGCGCGGATCCGAGCCGATGCCCACGCGTACATTCTCGATGTTGGCGCCGAGCTTTTCGGCCAGGTTGGCCAGCTCGTTCATGAAGGAGATGCGCGTGGCCAGCATGGCGTTGGCCGCGTACTTGGTAAGTTCGGCCGAGCGGGTGTCCATCACCATCAAGCGGTCATGGTTGCGGTTGATCGGCGCGTACAGCTGGCGCATCTGTCGGATTGCCCGCTCGTCCGACGCCCCGATGACGATCCGGTCCGGCCGCATGAAATCGTTCACCGCTGCGCCTTCCTTGAGGAACTCGGGGTTGGAAACCACGCTGAAAGGCACGGCGACCCCGCGGGCGGCGAGCTCTTCGTCGATGACGGCGTGCACCCGCTCTGCCGTGCCCACCGGGACGGTGGACTTGTCGACGACGATGCGGTAATCCGTCATGTGCCGCCCGATGTTGCGCGCCGCCGACATGACGTAACGCAGGTCTGCCGATCCGTTTTCGTCCGGCGGCGTGCCTACCGCGATGAACTGAAGCGCACCGTGCGCGACCGATGCCTCGACATCGGTGGTGAACCTGAGCCGGCCTGCTGCCGCATTGCGCCTGACCAGTCCTTCCAGGCCCGGCTCGTAGATCGGTATGCCGCCACCGTTTAGCAGGTCCACCTTGGCCTGGTCCACATCCAGGCACAGGACATCATTGCCGAGGTCGGCAAAACAGGTCCCTGAGACAAGCCCGACATAGCCGGTGCCGATGACGGTGATTTTCACCCAGTGTTCTCCGTCTGCGCGATTTCGGAATTGATCCTGGCCAGCATCGCCGCCGGATCGGCCGCGCGGGTGACCGGACGCCCGACGACCAGATAGCTTGCTCCCGCCTCGATGGCGCGGGCGGGGGTCATGATGCGCTTCTGGTCGTCGTCCGCGCTCTCGGGCAGCCGGATACCCGGCGTGACCCTCAGGAAGCCGTCTCCCTGCTGCCGGCGGATGGCAGCCGCCTCGTGGGCCGAGCACACCACGCCGTCGAGCCGGCATTCCGCGGCAAGCGCCGAGAGCCTGCCGACGGCCTGCGCCGGCGTCTCGCTCAGCCCGACCTCGCGCATCTGTGTCGCGTCCATGCTCGTCAGAATGGTGACAGCAATCAGTCTGGGGGCGGGCGCGCCGTCACCCAGCGCCTCGCGGGCCGCCTGCATCATCTCGCGCCCGCCCAGCGCGTGTACGTTGAGCATCCAGACGCCCAGGCGTGCCGCCGAACGGCAGGCCTGGGCCACGGTATTGGGAATGTCATGAAACTTGAGGTCTAGAAAGACGCCAAATCCGCGTGCGACCAGCGCCGCAACCAGCGCGGGCCCGGCACCGACGAACAGCTCCTTGCCGACCTTCAGTCGGCATGCCTGCGGGGACAGTCGCTCCGCAAGCGCCATCGCCGATTGCGCGTCCGCGAAATCGAGCGCCACGATGACCCGTGACTCCATTAGCCGGCGAGCTCCCGCTCCTCCGAGCGCCGCGGCGGATAGGTCTCCCAGCCGCTACACGCGGGACAATGCCAGTAGAACTGTCGCGCCTTGAAGCCGCAGACGTCGCAACGATACAGCGCCAGGCTTCTGGTGTGCTGGTGAACCAGGTTCTTGATCATCTGCAGATCGTTGCGCCGCTCGGGCGAAGCGTCGAGCAGCTGCGCCTCCAGCAGCTTGTCGAGGCCCAGCAGCGTGGGATTCTTCGCAAGCTCGCCGCGCACTAGGCGGTAGGCGGCGTCGCCCCCGCGGTGCTGCAATTCGCCCTGGAACGCCACGGTGAGCAGGTCGATCGAAGGGTAGCGCGCAAGATAGCCGTGCAGCAGGGCCAGCCCGTCGTCGGGCCGCCCGAGGCTGTTGTAGGCAGCAAACAGCTTGTCGGCCACCAGCGAGAGATACTCGGGGTTTTGCTGCTCGACCCGCTTCCAGCAGTCGATCGCCTGTTCGGTCTGCCCCTGCGACAGGGCGATGTCACCAAGCAGGATGTTGGCCCTTGCGCAGCGCCGGTTGACGTTCAGCGCATCGTCCAGATAGGCGCGGGCGGCGTCCCACCGGGAATGCGTGGCCTCGGCAGCCGCCAGCTCGCAGTAGTAATTCGCAATCGCCCTGGCGCTGGATTCGCCGGTAACGGCATCCATGCGGTGCGATGTGGCAATTGCCTTGTTCCAGTCCTTCTCCTGCTCATATATTTCGAGCAGGAACTGCAGGCCCTGCTGCTGGTAGGCCGTGCCATCCAGGCGCGCAAACAGCTCCTCGGCGCGGTCCAAAAGACCGGCCTTGAGGTAGTCCTGGGCCAGTTCGTACAGTGCCTGCGCGCGCTGCTCGCCCCGGAGGTCCGGTCGGTCGAGCAGGTTCTGGTGCATTCGAATGGCGCGCTCGACCTCGCCCCTGCGCCGGAACAGGCTGCCCAGTGCGAAATGCAGCTCGACGGTCTGGGGATCGACCTTGACCACCTCGATGAAGGCTTCGATCGCCTTGTCCGGCTGCTCGTTGAGGAGGAAGTTGAGTCCCTTGAAATACGACATCGGCAGCGCGCGGGATTCGGACAACAGCTGCTTGATATCGATTCGCGCGGCAAGCCAGCCCAGCGCGAAAAACAGCGGGAAGCCGAGCAGCCACCATAGTTCGAACTCCATCGGCCCGGCGCCTCAGTCTTCCCGAGCCGCCGCGGGGAGCGATCGCAGTTGCTTGCGCAGCGCCAGGATCTCGCGTCGCTGCCGGAAGACGTGGCCGAGCGCCGCCGCGATCCCGCCCAGCGCGCCCAGCACGAAAACGATCAACAGCACGAAGACCAGCGGCGCCTGCCACTCGCCTCCCAGGTAGAAGCGGACCAGCACGGGCTCGGTGTTCTTCAGCGCGAAGCCCAGCAGCACGAGAAAAACAAGGATCCGAAACGCCCAGCTGATGTATCTCATGGCCGAGAATGTTACCCGCAAATAGGCCGCCAAAAAAACAAAGCGGCAATCGTCTCGCGACGCTGCCGCTTTCCCGAACCCGACCGCGCGAAGCTGGTCACTGCTTCTTCAGATCGACGCGCTCGCGCAGTTCCTTGCCTGCCTTGAAATGCGGCACGTACTTGGCGGGCACGTGCACCTTCTCCCCCGACTTCGGATTACGGCCCACGCGTGGAGGCCGGTAGTTCAGACCGAAACTGCCAAACCCGCGTATCTCGATGCGGTGACCCTGCGCCAGGCTTTTCGCCATGGCGTCCAGAATCATCTTCACGGCCAGCTCGGCATCGCTCGCGACGAGCTGCGGAAAATGAGCCGCAAGCCTGGCGATCAGCTCGGACTTGGTCATCATGGGTCCCGTTTCTTATTTGTCAGTGTTCTTGTTGTCGAGTTTCGCCTTCAGCAGCGCACCGAGGTTGGTGGTTCCGGCGCTGCCGGCGTCCGCGCCGTGCTTCTGCAGCGCTTCGGCTTCTTCGGCGGCGTCTTTCGCCTTGATCGACAGGTTAATGTTGCGGTTCTTGCGATCGATATTGATGATCATGGCGACGATACGGTCGCCTTCCTTCACATGGGAGCGGATGTCCTCGACACGATCCCGCGCGATTTCCGAGGCACGCAGATATCCCTCGACTTCGCCGTCGAGCGAAATGGTTGCCCCCTTGGCATCGACCGCCTTCACAACGCCCTCGATCACCGATCCCTTGTCGTGGGTGGACACGTAGTTGGAGAAGGGGTCGCCCTCGAGCTGCTTGATGCCCAGCGAAATGCGTTCGCGCTCGACGTCGATCGACAGGACCATGGCCTCGACCTCGTCGCCCTTCTTGTATTTGCGCACGGCTTCTTCGCCCGGCATGCTCCACGAAAGATCGGACAGGTGGACCAGCCCGTCGATGCCGCCCGACAGACCGATGAAGATGCCGAAATCGGTGATCGATTTGATCTGGCCGCGAACCTTGTCGCCCTTCTTGAAGTTCTGCGCGAACTCGTCCCAGGGATTCGGTTTGCACTGTTTCATGCCAAGGCTGATGCGGCGGCGGTCTTCGTCGATCTCCAGAATCATGACTTCGACTTCGTCGCCGACCTGGACGACCTTCGCGGGATGGACGTTCTTGTTGGTCCAGTCCATTTCCGATACGTGCACCAGGCCCTCGATGCCGGACTCGATCTCGACGAACGCGCCGTAGTCGGTCAGGTTGGACACCTTGCCGAACAGCCGCGTGCCGGTCGGATAGCGGCGCGACAGCCCGACCCAGGGGTCTTCGCCGAGCTGCTTAAGCCCGAGCGAGACGCGATTCTTTTCCTGGTCGAACTTGAGGACCTTGGCGGTGACCTCGTCCCCGACGTTCACCACCTCGGTGGGATGCTTGACGCGTCGCCACGCCAGGTCGGTGATGTGCAGCAGGCCATCGATGCCGCCGAGATCGACGAACGCGCCGTAGTCGGTGATGTTCTTGACAATGCCCTTGACGACCGCGCCCTCGTGCAGCGTTTCCAGCAGCTTCTGCCGCTCCTCGCCCTGGGTGGCTTCCAGCACCGCGCGACGGGACACCACGACGTTGTTACGCTTGCGGTCGAGCTTGATGACCTTGAATTCGAGTTGCTTGCCCTCGTACGGATTGGTGTCCTTGACGGGGCGGATATCGACCAGCGAGCCCGGCAGAAATGCGCGGATGCCATTGATCATGACCGTCAGCCCGCCTTTGACCTTACCGTTGACCAGCCCCTGCACCAGCCGGCCTTCTTCCATCGCCTTTTCGAGCTCCTGCCAGGCGGCGAGCCGCTTTGCCTTCTCGCGCGACAGTCGCGTTTCCCCATAGCCGTCCTCGAGCGCCTCGATCGCGACGCTGACGTATTCTCCGGGCTCGACTTCAAGTTCGCCGCGGTCGTTCTTGAACTCGTCGATCGAGATGTAGCTTTCGGACTTGAGTCCGGCATTCACCACCACGAAGTTCTGATCGATGCGCACGATCTCCGCGGTGATGACTTCCCCCGCACGCATTTCCTGGCGCGAAAGGCTTTCCTCGAACAGTGCCGCGAAGCTTTCGTTGCCGGGAGCGCTGGAGGAATGGGTCGCTGTCTTCATAGCGTTAGGTTCGATTCACTGAATAGGCCGGTCAATGTTCCGACCGGGTTGATTCATCATTCCATCCCGCACTCGAAGGAAAGAAGAGCCGCTGCGGATTTCGCCGCTGGAACTCTTTCTTTTTTCAATTCAATGGGATGGGCCTCAGGGCTGCGCGCCCCGGTACCACTCGAGAACCTGATCGACAGCGTCGTCGATGCTGAGCCCGGTGGTATCGAGGACCAACGCCTCCTTGCTCTTTTGCAGGGGTGCCACGCCGCGGTTCGTGTCGCGCGCGTCGCGATCCTTCAAGTCCTGCAAAAGGGCCGACAGGTTAGCATCGAAACCTTTTTCTATCAACTGTTTATATCGACGCTCCGCGCGCGTGCCGGCATCTGCGGTCAAATACACCTTCAGCACGGCATCCGGGAACACCACGGTTCCCATGTCTCGGCCATCCGCAACCAGGCCAGGCGGTCTGCGAAACGCCCGTTGCCGCATCATAAGGCCTTGACGCACTGATGGAATTTCAGCCACGCGGCTGGCAGCAGCAGAAACCTCTTCGGAGCGGATGGCAGCGGTTACGCGCTCGCCCGCCAGCAGCACCTCGCCGTGCGAAAACTCGACCGGCAGCGCTTCGGCGACCGCCCCGAGGCGGGCGGCATCCCCCAGCGGCAGCGATTCTTTCAGCGCCGCCAGCGCGACGACCCGATACAGTGCCCCGCTGTCGAGATAGTGGAAGCCAAGTCGCGCAGCGACCCGCTGCGCCACCGTGCCCTTGCCGGAGCCGGATGGCCCGTCGATCGCGATCACCGGTGAAACGGTGATTTCGGCCAGGCGGTCAAAGTAATCGGGAAAAGTCTTCGCAACGCAGTCGGGATCATTGATCCGCGCCCTGAGCCCGCCAAGCGTGCACAGCGACAGGCACATTGCCATTCGATGATCGTCGTAGGTATCGAACGTCGCCACGGGACGGAGACGGCCACCGGAGGGCGGCTCGACGCCGAGCCAGTCGTCGCCCTCCTCCACCTTTGCACCGGTCTTGCGCAGTTCGGTGGCCATCGCGGCGATTCGGTCGGTCTCCTTCACGCGCCAGCTGCCGATGTTGCGCAGCCGGCAACGGCCATCGCAGAACAGGGCCACCACCGCCAGCGTCATTGCGGCGTCGGGGATGTGATTGCAGTCAAGGTCGAAGGCGCGCAGTCGCCCATTCTCGGGGGCGCTGGCCTCGATCCAGTTGTCGCCCATGCGAACCTGCGCACCGATCGAGGCCAGCG
>ERZ869936.1364-NODE-1364-length-17742-cov-18.382202_pt1 | contig 17742 bp, 13 predicted proteins | sample MGYA00520876_ERZ869936 | MGnify/ENA primary metagenome ERZ869936 (study PRJEB32218, sample SAMN09650985) | biofilter metagenome | isolation source: enrty point of leading RO module | place: Saudi Arabia: Thuwal, RO plant located on Red Sea | collected 2016-02-17...
GCGTGCGCCAACCACCTCTGCGATCAGCGGGACGCACGCAAGGCTGCGTGCGCTACGTGGTTGGGTTGCGGGCGTCGCCCGCGCCGGGACGCTGCGTGAAAACAATAGGTGCGCGGCGAGTGTTCAATTTCACTCGTCTGCTCGGTCGACCCGCCCTCAGCCCCGATTCGGCGACTCATCGCGGGCGTCGCTCGCGGCGGCGTCCACCACCCGCCGCCGGAATTCGTCGCAGTCCTCCGGGGGATTCGTGCAGGACGAGCAGACCGGATTTCCAGCCGCGTCGGTCATCTCCGCCAGCCCGCCGCAGGAACCGCGCAACTGCCGATTGGCAACAATTCCGCCGATTCCCAGACCGATCACCGCCACGCCGATCAGCGCCGCTGCCAATGCGAACGTGATCCACGACGGCGGACCCTCAGCCGTCACTCCCCCGATGGGCTCCGGCTCACCGAAACGCTCCGAGAAATCCAATGTCGCCTGCTGCGAAATCCCATCCCTCTCGTGCAGCAGCATCCACGCGGCGATTTTCCGCTCTTCCGCCCAACGCAGGCCTTCCTCCGGCCCCAGCACCATCAGCGTCGTCGCCCAAGCATCGGCTGTGGCGCAGTCGTCGGCGACGATCGTGACCGATGCCAGCGAATGCGTGACCGGTCTTCCGGTGCGGGGATCAATCGTATGCGAGTAGCGTGTCCCGTCCGATTCAAAGTAGTTGCGGTAATCCCCCGAAGTCGCCAGCGACGCGTCACTCAGAGGCAGCATCCAGCCCGCCCGCCGCGCGTCGATCGCGGGCGCTTCGACGCCGATCCGCCAGGCGTCGCCGTCAGGCCGGCTGCCGGACACCCGCATCTCCCCGCCGATTTCCACCATGAAATCTGCGACACCGGCCCCGCTCAGGTATTCCGCGACACGGTCGACGGCGAATCCTTTGGCGATCGCACTGAGATCAAGTTCCACGCCGGGAACAGTCTTGCGGAGCGAAGGCGGATCGGTCCGGGCCGTAACCTTTTCATAGCCGACGATTTCCAACGCAGCGTCAATCTCCGCATCTCCGGGAACCTGATTCGTCCGTGGTCCGGGACCGAAGTTCCACAACCGCACCAGCGGACCGACGGTCGGATCGAACGCACCGCCGGAGTCTTCCGCAACCGCGAGAGCGCGGGCCACCACGACCGCCGTGTCGGCGGAAACGGGAAACCATTCGAGCGACGCCCGCCGATTGAAACGCGACAGTTCCGAGTCTGCGCGGTAGGTCGACATCTGGTCGTTGATCTCGTCCAGCAACCGGTCGATGTCCGCCTGCAAATCGGATGGCGTGCGACCTTGTGGAAGCTGGCGCAGCTTGACGCTGTAGCTGGTCCCCATCGTCTGGCCGGAAATCTCCGGCGGCGCATCAACGGCCCGCGCGGGCGACGCCGCGACGAACACGAAAAAACAGAAGGTTCCAATGGAGCCGACTCGCTCCGCGAGTCGGATGTCCATGACGAGGCACTTGCTGCACGCGGAAATTGCGAACCACGCGAGAATTCTCACCGTGAGTCGTACAAGAGCCGGTGGACGCATGTCGTGTTCCGATGATTCGTAAGTCACGCAACCCCAATCATCGGACCGAACCCGGATGAAATCAACCGGGGTTTCGTGAGTTCTCTCCCGGCTATAGCGCTTTGCAAATCAGGGTTGTGGATCTGTCTCGCGGATTGTCGTCTTCGACAGTCCGAACACCGCTCGACGCGGACACACGGTCGAGCAGTTTGCTCTACGGAAGCGGACCAGGGTCGCCAAGATTGACGCAAAGGATCGACGAGGCGCTGCGCACATAGAGCCGCGTCCCCGCCAGCGCCGGATGCGCATGCACCTCAGAGTCGTCGGCAATCACCGGCATTCGCCCCACGACGTTGTAGTCCGCCGAAGTCGAGTCGACGAGGATCAATTCTCCGCTCGTCGTCGTCACCAGCACCCGGCCCGGTGCGGCGATCAGGCTGGCATAGTCCCGAAACACACGATCCCGGCTGCGCCACAGCGGTTCCAGGTCGTTTTCCGCCGACAGGCAGTGCAGATCATTCCACACGCCGAACACGCGACCATCGATCACGACGGCGGTGCTGGAATCGGCCGCCAGCCGTTCGTAACGGGCTTTCGGTTGCGGGACGATCGTCCCGTCGTCGTTGAAGCCGTACAACCTCGTCCCATTGTTCTCGGTGGTGACGAGCAATTGCTTTTCGACAACGACCGGCGTGGGAACATTGAAGTCGCCGGGGATCGCCGGCTTGAGTTCCCACAGGCGGCGGCCCGTTTCGACGTCCCAGCCTCCCAGAGAAACCTTGTCGTATCCGACGAGCTGCCGCCGGCCGCCGAGGTCCGCTTCGATGAACGACGCATACGCCGCAGTCCGGCCGGGCGTCGTCCACCGCGTCTCGCCCGTGGCAGGGTCCAGAGCAGCGAGAAACGCCTGCGGACCGCCCGGATTGACGATCAGGTTTCCTCCGGCGATCAACGGCGACCCGCACAGACCCCAGATCGGCAGTTCCGCATCAAAGTCGGCCAGCAGGTCTCGCTGCCAGACAATTTCGCCGCTCGCCAGTTCCACGCAGAGCAGATGGCCGAACGCTCCCTGCAGGTACACGAAGTCCCCGTGGATCAGCGGAGTCGCGCGGGGGGAATTCCCGTAGTCGAGTTGGCCTTCGGCCCGGTAGGTCACCGTCCACAACTCGAGGCCGAGCGCCGCGTCAAGACACCGCCAGACGTCGTGCGTGTCCAGGAAATCGCGATCAGCGACGATCACAAGCTCCAAAGTCGCCGCGACGCCCGCCAGGCCGTCGCCGGTCAGCGGGAGCGTCCACTCAATCTTCGGCTGGTCAGGGAAAGCGGCGGGCAGCCACGGGACAAGTCCGTCTCGCTCCGGCCCGCGCCAACCCGTCCAGACGAATTCGTCGCGTTTCGGCCGAATCGCCTCATCAGCGACCGCCGAGGTCAGTTCTTTTTTTTTGCGACGTCCGGCTCGTCATCAGCGCGATCGACGGGAACGAACCCGACCTTGCTTTCCAGGGCAATCAGCATCTGGATGTCGTACTGCACTTCGTTCAGGCCGGCCATCACCTTTTCGCGTTCACTCGCGGAGAGGTCTTCGTTGACGAACGCCGTGATAAACGGCACCTTGTCCGACTCACCGACGACGCGCAGGTCGCCTTTCTTCACCGTGCCGCATCCCTCCAGCAGAGGCTTCGCGTAGCTGGAGATCACCGCCGCGGACCGCACCTCCGGACCGAGTTCCAGAATCTTCACCGCAGCGTCGCTGCAAGCCGGGCAGGTCTCAACGTCCTCGGGCAACTCGACGCCGCTTTCCCGCAACAGTTTCATCGGCGCGGCCGACTTCTCGTCGCAATCGGCCGGACCGAAGAAAATACGATAGCCTGCGAGATCAGCGGCCGTTTGAGCGGGATCATCCGCCAGGACGACAATCAGTCCGGTCTGCGTCGTTTTTCCGTCCGGTCCCGTTAAATGCGCGACGGGGGTGAGGCTCAGATCATTCTTTTTCGCGTCCGAGGCGACCACCGAGTGCTTTCCAATCACCAGGTCCGCGCGGCCGGCCGACTTCTCCTCCAGCGCCGTCCCGATTGCGTTGACGAAGACAACGTTGACGGGCCGCCCGATGAACGGCGCCAGGTACTCGCCCAGTTTCTCGTACTTGCGCTGTGCGTAGCCCTCGACGCAGTCGCACGCCAGCGGCGCCGCCAGCGGATCCATCACGATGAGCTGAAACGCATCGGTCGGCGAGTCTTCCGCCTGCGCGGTCAGTCCCAAGCCGGACACTGCCGCGCACACTACCACGACCGCCAGGAAAACTCGCTGCGACTTGTTCATACGCATTCCGAATGTCATGAGCTTCTCTCCCGAAGAACCGGCCGGCGCGCCTCAACGCTAATCGCCGGTTGTTTTCAGCGGGAACCCTTCGCCGATCGCTGCCTCAACACCGTCGGACGCTGCTTCACCTTCAACTTCGCGGGACGGCGAATCTCCGGTTTGGCCGGGGCGGGAGTCGACGCGGAAGTTTCCGTTGTTGCGGCGGGTTTCTCATCCGTCGGATTGACGGTCGTCGCCGGTTTCTCTCCGTCGCCTGCGGGGGTTGCCGCGTCGGAACGCGGTTCCAGAATGCAGATCCTGGTCCGCGGCACGTCGAGCATGAAGACTTTCGATGAGTCCGGCGTCGCCGCCACGGCCACGTGCTTGCAGCCTCCCTGGAGTTCGGCGTGTCCGAGCAGTCCGATGAATTCGCCCTCCGGCGTATACCGCTTGATCGCTCCACAGCCGGACTCCGCCGTCAGCACCTCTCCGTTCGCGCCAAAGCGGAGATTCATCGGATTGCAACAGCCCTCGAAGCCCTCCTTGCCGGTGCGGTCGCTTTTGCCCCACTGGCCGATCAGTTCTCCCTCCCGGCTGAAACGGCACACGCGATGCCGGGAGTTCTCCGCCACATACAGGTCTCCGTCCTGACATTGAATGTCCATCTGACCGCAACAGCCGCGGAGACCTTCGACGACTTTCACCGGATCGCCGAAGTCATGGTCCATCCGCCACACGTCATACCCGTAGCCGTTCACCGCACTGACGGCCACGAACACATCCTGTTCGCTGACCGCCATCCCCGGCACCTTGAGCTTGTAGGTCATGTAATAGCCGATATCGATCTCCGCCGATTGCGACTCGACCAACTCGGCGTTCGACTCCAGCAGATCGAGCTGCCGTTGTGCGTTCCGCAGCCTCAGCTTGTCGATGGCCGTCCGCTCGTTCTCCGGCTTCTCGTTCAGTTTGGCGACGATCTCCTCGGCACGCTCGATCTGCTGCGTGAACACTTCCGCTCGCTGTTTGGCCTGTTCGACCAGTTGCTGCCGCACCTGTTCCTTGAATTCTTCAAGATTGCCGATCTGCGGCGTGGAGCCCTGTTTGACCACGTTCCCTTCCGCATCGAGCCTGGCGATCTGACCGGCTCCGGCGATGTACACCGACAGATCCGGCGCGACGTTCATCGCCTGCGGAGCAAACGGCACGTTCCAGGTGTCGACCAGCTCGCCCTCCTGCGAAAAGATGCGGATCTCGTTGCCGGTCTCGACCGTCTCCACGGTCCGCTCTCCGCTGACCACCTGCACCGACTGCTGCCGCCCTCCGACGGCGACCAGCAACCGGCCTTCGGAAACCATACAGAACGTATTGACCACGCAACCGCCGTCGGTCCCGCCGAGATCGATCGTGCCGACCTGAACGTGAGTCGCGTCCTGCGAAACGTCCCGGGCGCCCTGTTTGGAATACCGCTCGGCTTCCGCCGCGGCGTCCGCCTCGTCGGCTTTCAACTTTTCGAGCAACGACGGCTCAGCGGCTCGCAATGTGAGAGTCGACGCGGCAAAGATCCCGGCGGCGATCAGACAGGCGGCGACAGTGTGGGGGCGAGCCATGAGAACTCTCCTGGTCAAAGAAGTGCGCAGGCGGGCCTCCGGTCGCTCCGCCGGTTTCTGTGTCACTGAGTATCACTGACAGACGTAGAAACCGTCAACGGCTGAGAGACTCTCCGGGCGCACGTTCGGCAATCTGATCACCGCTCAACGCGGACGCACGGTCGAGCGAATTGCTCTCGCCGGCTACATGTCGAGGCGGCGGCCGAGGGGGTCGATCAGCCAGAGCCAGTCGTCGAAGAGGAATTCGAGACGACCCGCGAGGAGAGCGATCCGACCCATGACGGTATACCCGAAGCTCGCTCCGAACGTGATCATCAACACCCAGATGCCGAGCCTCGCCGCCCAACCCACGGGACCGGTGTGCTCGACCGAGAAGAAGAAATAGGTGAGACAGACCAGCACGCTGCCGACGATGGTCATGTTCTTCAGCGACGCCCAGAACTGAAACGAACCGTCCGCTCCGGTGACAACCAACGGCATGATCGTGTTGCTGATCTGCTGCGTGAAGTCGGCTTCGAGGTAGCCCATCATGCGGAAGCCCGCCGTGGCGCCGATGAAGAACGCCAGCGGCCAGCGCGAAATCCAGCCTCCGCTCGGCATCAGCCGCCACAACAGCATGATCGCCATCACGAGCGGGACGAGATACCAGAGATTAGGTTCTTCGACTTTCAGTCCCGGAATCAACGTCTCCCGCATCAGGTCGGGCAGCAGATTGCCACAGAGGTTCTGCACCAGTTCAGACCAGAAGGCGACCACCATGGCATATGCGGCCGATGAGCCGACGAAGATCGCCTCCGTCACCTTGTAGAGCGGGTTGTCGCCCCACAGAAACGAGAAAATGCCGAGCGTACAGGCAGCCGCGACCCAGAGGCCGAAGGTGTGCACGTAGCTCAGCCGGACGCCGGGCTCGCTCCGCGCGTTCGGAGGAACCTGTTCGACGCGCTGGAGTGTTACGACCTGTGCTTCCTCTTCTGCTTCATCCTCAATCTCGACCTCGATCTCGACGTCCTGGACATACACCGTGCCGGCCCCGGTCAGCACGGCGCGGCCGATGAGGAACGCGCCTCCCACGACCATTAACAGCGTCCAGCCCAGGGTCTGCGGCTTCATGTCACATCCCCCCGCGATCGGCCGACGAAGTAGATCGTGTTACCGACGATGATCAGCACGATCAGCGTGACGTGCGCCACGAGTTGCGGACCCATGCGGCGCAAAGCTTCCTGGGCGGTGGGATCGTCCTTGAGCTGGGGATACTCTTCGATCAGCGTGTACTCGTACTCGGCCGCGGCCTTGATCGCTCCCAGAATGCCGGCTAACTGCTCGGGATAGTAGGGGTACAGATACGGGGCCGAGACTCCGGTGCAGCCGGCGACGGTTTCGATGTTGTAGGGAGTTGAGGCGTACAACACCCACTCTTTGGTGCCGGGGTAACCGGCGCTGACATTCACGATGAGGTCCATCTGCTGAATGTTGCGGATGTCGCGTGTCATGGGAATTTCGCTCAGACTGGTCCCGTTGACGTCGACGGCAACCGACTTCCGCAGGTCGGTCACGATCACCTTGATCGGCCCTTCCTGTCCCGAGCGGTATCCCAGGTTGACGTAGTCCTCCCCGTATTCGTAATCGGGGAAATTCCGCTCGATCAGTCGAATGTTCTGCTGGATCAGCGGCCCTCCCTGCGGCCAGAGCGTGAAGAAGTACAGCTTGTGCCCCTTGAGCGCGCAGTGACGGGTAAACGCCAACGCCATCGGGTGCAGTTCTCCCTGGCTGGCCGGGTCGTAGTCGTAGGCCATGAAAATGCGGGAGCCGTCGGGTAGATCCTCGATGGCGTGAAACACGTCCCGGACCATGGGAGAGGGGTCTTCGGGAAACCGCCAGCCGGCGAGGATCGGGACGGTGGCCACGATCCCCATCAACAGGAAGATCCAGCGCCGGTCAAGATCTCTGAGAAACGTATACATCCGCACTTATGGCGATTTGCAAATCAGTGTTGGCGATCTTTCTCGCGGATTCTCGTTCTCGACAGTCCAAATACCGCTCGACGCGGACACATGGTAGAGCAATTTGCTCTAATCGTCCGTGGAACCGAGATAGGAGCGATCGACGCCCAGCAGGACTTTGAGGCTGGTCGAGGCGACTCCCAGGGCGATCCCGATGGTGATGGCCCGCATGCCGGCCAGGTTGAACGTGTTCATGATCGTGCCGGTCACGTTGTCGAGCCGCAGCGCATCCGCCTCGAGCCCGATTGATTCCTCGGGAATCCAATCGGTAAGCCAGACCCCCGCGTAGGTTCGGCCGAGCAGGACGATGAACGCGGTGGTCAGCAGGGCAATCGCTTCCACATTCTTGGCGCGGAAGGCGCGGAATGCGGCGGACGCGATGTAGAACGCCAACATTGCGAACATCGTCGCCGAAAGCGGCAGGAACAGGTAATCGTAGACCCAGCGAAACGCCGAGCCTGCCTGGTCATACGGCCCGGCCCAGGCGTTGGTCGGATACTTCTCCGAGGGCGTCACGCCGATCTTCAGCATCCCCACGATCAGAGTGAAGAAGAACGCCGCGAGCGTGATTGCCGAGTATCCCCAGCCGGCCTGCTGGTCGGAGATCTTCTTGAGATGCATCTTGACCAGGTTCCCCGCGCCCAGAACAAAAGCGATGGCGGCCAGGATGTTGAACCAGGTCATCGCATCCTCCCCCCACGATTCGGTGTAGGGGATGAAGTACGAGACGATCAGCACGAAGCCGACTGTCCCGGCGATGATCAGTGGCACGGTGCGTTTCACGGCAGAAACCCTTTGTCTCCCAGCACGTGGTCCTTGATGAATGTCAGCGCGGTTTCCGCCGAGTCGGAATCGGTGAGTCCGGCAATGGTTGCGGCAGAGCAGCCGACGAGGAGCAAAAAGGCCACCAGCAGCTTGCCGACGTCCTGTCCCCGCAGGCTGCCGAGCTGAGACGCCTCACCCGACAGGTAGGCCGACGCTGCAAAGAACTCTTCGCCGATCAGCGTGTAGTCGCAGGCGGCGACAAAGAACGGCAACTGGGCCGGCATCGCGGTTCCGGCAACCTGAATCGCGCCGATCGAATTCCCGGTCTCCGCCAGCAGCAGGCTCTCTGCGTAGAAAACGCCCATGTAGAAGCAGGCGGCCGGTCTCTCGCGCACCATCGCGCCCATCGCGCCCGCGACGTATCCGAATTGCTCGTCCGAGATGTAGTAGATGTCGTCCTCGTTGTAGGCGTCGGGGCGACCGGCGGCGTAGTAGGACGCTTCGACCGTCTCGCGAGCCGCCGTCATCACCAGCGATCGCGCGGTGGGGACTTCGAGACGCGCGCCGAACTCGGCCGTCAGTTGCGAGACGCGGCTGAGGACGTTGATCCCCGCCACGGTCTGAATGTCGTTGATGTCCATGATGCCCGGGACGAACAGGCAGTCCCGGCCCATCTCGGTCGCCCGGCCGACCGCCTCGTCGACCGCCTCCAGTCCGGGAATCTTCCGGATGTAGAGTTCGCGGCCGGATCGCGCGATCACAATAAAGGCCACCACCGTGGAGCAAATGCAGAACACGATGACTGCGAACCACGCGCGGTCCCGCCGGAAGTACTCCATGCGGGGAACAACGGTCGCGGCGGCAGCGGCCGGAGCCGATTCCGCCTCGTCCGGACCGACGGCGACGACCTGGTAGAGATACTCGGTGTCACGGACCGCATTGGAGTCCGCGAGAGTGCTGGCCCCGGGCGGCTGGTCGCCCACCTTGACGAACTCCTCTTCACCCACGGCACGCCGGTACACGTCGTAGCGGGTGACAAGCCGCGGAGAGACGTCTGCCCGATCGTCGGGAGACAGCGACCACGAAACGTCAACTGTATTGCCCACGTCGTTCGGCTGATCGACGGCAATGACGTCCGAGGGAGGCCGCGGCGCATCCTGACTGTGGGCCATTGCGTTCCACCCGAGAATCAGCGCCAAGATCAGCGCAGCGTGATGGAAACGCACGTTATCCTCCGATGATTTCCACGTTGGCCCGCGGCACGAGCAGCGTCTGTCCCGACGCAGACTTTACTTCCAGAACCCGCGCTTTGGAACCGGACTCCAGCACCTGCGGCTCGGACGGCAGCGCAGCGACTTCTCCCAGCACGCCGAAGTGCGGGTCGCGGATGATTCGCACCGGCGTCCCGATTTCGAGGGCCGCCGCCACGTGCTTCGATGCCGCTGCGGCCTCTTCGTCCGCGGCGGCGAGTGGAATCACGATCTCCGGTCGCATCACGCCCGCGCGAATCTGCGTTGCGCCGTTGCAGGCGGCGGCAGCGCCCTCGTGGGCCGCGAGCAACTGGAACGTCCGCTCCGCCATCGCGATCTCGCCGAACCCTTCGGTGACGATCAGCGTGAGGCCGATCTTCTCCGTGCCGGTGATGGCGACGCCCAGATCGTAGCCGAGCGCCTGCTTCAGGTCGGCGTCGTCGATGCCGCCGGAGATGATCGCATTGACTCCGGCGTCGATCGCTCGCTTCACGGTTTCGCCCGTCACCCGCGCTCCGCCGATGACGATCGCGCCGCGCATGTCGTCGCGAATCAGTTCGGGCGAAAACTCTTCCGTGTGCTCGGCGCACGCCATCCGGATCGGGCCGTAAGCCTCGCCGCCGATGCCGAAGATGCCCTGCACGAAGGTGGTCTCGGCTTCAATCACGCAGCCTTCCGAAGGGAGAACTTCGACAACTTCGCCGGTGAGGTACGCCCGGACTTCCACGGGGATCGGCGCACCCCGGACGATCATCTGGCCGGTGACGCCGGAGACCGTTTCGATCCGCCCGGCGACCTTGGCGGCGTACTCCGATTTGAAGAAACCGAAGATCCCCTTGGTGATCGCGATGACTTCGCCGACCTCGATTCGGTCCCCCTCTTGCTTGAGCAGAGAGGTCGGGACGTCGGCCGGCGGAACCGAAAGCACGTTGGCCAGGTTGACGGGGAAAATATCCCCCGGCAATTCGGCTCGCGCCACGATCTCCTCTGCCTGGACTTTCTGACCCGCTTCGACCAGCACGTCGCCTTCAATCGGCAGCACCCGCCGCGCGCGGTACCGCGTGCGCTGTGCGACCTGCAGTCCGGGCGTGTAAGCGTGGGCCATTTGCAGCAGGCAGGAAGTCGTTGGTCGTGGCGTGGAGTGAGAATTGTAGTGAATGTGAGCCGCTGAGCACGCCTGGACCGAAATGATGCGGCCCGAAAAAGAAAACGACGCCGACCGGACGATCGGCGTCGTTTCAGTTTTTCAGCGAATTGCGAGCGGGCGATCCTCAGTTGGAGGCGACCGACCGAGCGGGGCCGGTCTTAACCGGTGCGTCGCCGCGGGTGCGACGGGACTTGCGCCAACCGGCGGTGCGAACAACGCCGGGCCTGGCGGGTTGGGACGAATCCGCCACGCGGGCGGCTTCGTTGTCGGTCTCGCGGCGGGTGTCGTAGTAGCCGGGATCCCGGGGAGTCTTCGATTTCGGCCGCTCGTAGGAATTGAAATTCCAGTTGGCGTCGTCCGAGCCCGAATCGGTCTCGTCGTCCGAGCCATCCGCCGTGCGTTGCGGAACGGGCTGTTCGGCGGTGGCGGCGGGCGTGGGGCGGGCGGCGGTGGCCGTTCCACCGGTCGGGTCGACGAGGGCATAGCGGGTCGTCGTGCCGACGGCCACGGTCTGCATTTCGGTGTAAGGCTCGTAGGCCGTGACTTCCTGATCGACGTATTCCGTCTTCTGGACCGCCACCCGCTGCGTGGTCTGGTAGGGAACGGTCTTGGCGACGTTATAGGTCACCTGCCGCGTCGTCGGCACAGCCACCGTCCGCGTGGTGGGAACGTTATAGGCCACGACGTTCGGCACGAACTCCCGGCGGGGCGTGTAGTTCGGCGTCATCGCCATCCGCAGGGAGTAACCCATGCGATTCATCGCGCCCATGAAGGTCGGGCTCGGGTCGTACTGACAGGGAGACATCTTGGGATTGGGCTGCCAGGCGGTCCGCCAGTAACTGCGGTTCTGCGTCACCTGACGGCATTCCGTGACGGTCTGGTAGGACACGCCGGGGACTTCCGCGGTGCGCTGTTCGTACTCGGTGCGGTAGGCGGTGACCGGGCGATCTTCGTAAACCGTGCGCACGACCGGCTTCTTGACCGTGCGTTGCACAGTGCGGTACTTCGTGACCGGCACTTCCTTGTAGACCGTCTCCTGCACCGGTTGCAGGCAGGGGCAGGGGTTGGCCATGACGGTCACGGGGGGCGGGGCGTAGGCCACCGGCTGGCCGCAGGGGCCGCAGGGATCGTACCACTGGGCCGACGCAACCGCGTTCAGCGTCAGCAGGGCTCCGGCGACAGACAGCGCGCGAAGGGCGCGGGACGAAAGCACGAACATGGATTCGTTCCTACCGTTACGGGAATGGGAGGGGGAGAGAGCCGAGTGGCCCGAACGGGCCGGACGAACGGACGGGAGAGGGTCGATGTTCCGTCCGCGTTGTGGGTGGCGGTTTCTACCGGAGTTGAAATTTTGGGTCAAGACCGGGGGCTGTTTTTGCCGATACTTTGTATTTTTTGCAGCAGAGGCGTTCTGATCGCCTCGCCGGCCGCCCGTTCCGGCGATTCTCGCCGATCAGTTTCCGAAGTCGTGAGACTTCGGAGGAACCGAGACTGCAGCCGAAATCGCGCGAATTCGGACGATTGGGCGTGAAGCAATCAGAAGTCTCACGGCGTCTGCGACATGCAGTGGGCAGCCTTCGCACGTTCCACAGCCTCTGCCAGCGGGTCGAAAGTCTCATGGCGTCCGCTGCGGGAGGCCTCCCTACTGCGGCGGGAGGTCGGGAGGAATCCGGGCGGCCATCGTTTTCGATGCACGAACGCCCTGTACAATTCAGACATGCCCACTCTGTCCACCAACGCTTCGAGCATCTCCACACCCGGCGGCTTGCCGGAGATCCCCGGCGGATGGACGCGGCAGACGATCGATCTGGGCTGGAGAACGATCGAACTCGTCCAGCCGGCGACGCCCGACTGCTTTCTGGACGAACCGAGTGTGCTCGAAGCGAATCGCCGCGACGATTACATGCCGTACTGGACCTATCTCTGGCCGGCCAGTGTTCCAATGGCCCGCGTTCTGAAAACGGCGAATTGGGCGCCCGGAACCGAGGTGCTGGAACTTGGTTCAGGAATCGGACTGGTCGGCCTGGCCGCCAAGGCGCGTGGCTGGCAGGTGACCTTCAGTGACTATGACGAGACGTCGCTGGCGCTCTGCCGGGTCAACGCCGAGAGAAACTCGCTGGGAGCTGTCGAGACGCTGCGGCTCGACTGGCGTCGCCCGGCTGAGCGGCAGTTCCCCGTCATCCTGGGCTGCGAAGTGATCTACGAGGCCCGCAGTCACGAGCCGCTGCTGACGCTGCTGCAGGCGATGCTCGCGCCGGGCGGCGTGTGCTGGATTGGGGACCCCGGCCGCTCGCAGGCGCCACGTTTCTACAAACTTGCGCTGGACCACGGTTTCCAGATCACCACTCGTGACGAAACCGGAAACCAGTGTGCATTTCCTTCCGGAACCAAGCTTCAGATTCTCGAACTCCGCCGCGAGCCGTAACCGGCCGCGCCAATTCTGACTTCGAGAGCGCCGGTTCCGCGCGCGCTTGCAGATGGAGTTCGGTCAGTCCACACTGATGTCGGGGTGGAGGAGACGGTTTCATTTCAGGAAGCCGGGTTTCGTGAGCGTTTTGAGAACCAGCGGAAGTTGATCCTATGACACTTACGATCCAGCCGGCTCGACTCATCTTGTGGTGTGCGGCGTCTCTGTGCTCGCTGTACGGGTCGACGTTGCCGGCGGACGATACGCAACTGACACTGAGCCCCGGCGAGACCGAGTCGACGTTTGACTTCGCGACCGACGACATGGAGGGCACGATCCGGCTTGATGGAAATTATCACGGCGTCTCCCGGCTGGTGGACAAGCGAACGGGGAGGCAGGTGATCGACAGCCGGTACTCCGCGCTGAATCTCTTCAAGCTGATGTCGGTCAACCTGGTGATGGGACAGCCGCGGATTATGGAGCGGTCGATCGCGAGCGAGGACAACTGGGCGGAAGTCACCTGGCCGGAGACGGATTCGCATCTGGGAGAGTTGACGGCCCGGTATGAAGTGTCGGGGCAGAATTCGGTCGATGTCATCGTGCGACTGCGGTCGAACGGCAACTACGCCGCTTACGAGTTGTTCATGTCGAACTATTTTGACGGAACGCTGCGGCCGCACGTCTACCTCAAGCCGCGGATTGGCGATGAGCCGCAACTGGTGTTGCCGACGGTGAACGACGTCTTCCGCGATACGGTGCTCGTGTTTCCCCGCGACCCGCTGGCGGCCCGGCATTGTGTGGACGGACGATGGGAACGATCGGAGGGAGGCGTGCCGTTCGTCCAGATGTGCCCGGTCAGACGGTACGGGTATTGCCTGGCGTTTCTCACAGATCCCGAAGAGCAGTCGGCCGTGGTGCTGATGGCGCGGCCGGAAGACTGCTACGCGATCAGCACGCGATATCACGGCGACACCGAAGAAGACCGGCTGACTGACTACAGTGCGTTTGACCTCTCACTCTTCGGCGATGATGTGCGGCCGGGCGACCAGCGGTCCATACGCGTGCGATTGGCGCTGACGCCGCTGGATGACGAAATGTCTCAGCCGCTTGAGATGTATCGCGCGTTCGTGAACGAAATGCGAGAGGATGAGTAGATCATGGATCAACACAAGACTCGACGGGACTCCTCAGTAACCGGCGCATCGCGCCGGGACTTCCTCCAGTCCTCGACGACCGCCGCCGTCGGCACGGCGCTCGGATCAACGATCACAGCGCCGGCCGTGCTTTCTGCCGTGCCGAGTACGCAAACGCTCCGCGTGGGACTGCTCGGCTGCGGCGGGCGCGGGGCCGGCGCGGCGCTCAATGCGCTGGCGGCCGATGAGGATGTGGCGTTGACCGCCATGGCCGATCTGTTCGAGAACAACCTCCAGGCCAGCCTGACTCAACTGCAGACCCACGCGGGTGAGAAGGTCCGGGTCGATCCCGAGCGGTGCTATCTCGGTTTCGACGCCTACCAGCGGCTGCTGGAAAGCGACGTGGACGTTGTGATTCTGGCGACGCCGCCCGCTTTTCGCGCACAGCAGTATGCGGCCGCGGTCGACGCCGGCAAGCACTGCTTTGTCGAGATCACGGCTGCGATCGACGCGCCCGGCGTGCGAACGGCGCTGGCGGCGTCTGACAAGGCGGAAGAGCAGGGGTTGTCGGTCGTTTCCGGGTTCTGCTGGCGGTATCACCCGGGGCTCAGGGCGTTCAAGGAACAGCTCTCCGGCGGTGCGATCGGCGACATTCGGGCCGTGTATGCGACTTACTATCGCAACAGCCTGGGACACAAGTATTACGGCGAGCGGACGCCCGAGATGAGCGACCTCGAATGGCAGATTCGGGACTGGTATCCGTACCTGTGGCTGTCGGGCGATCTGACGATCCTCCTGTCCGGCGGCCACAGCCTCGACAAGATGGCGTGGTGGCTGGACGACGAGATGCCCGAATCGGCCGTGGCGGTCGGCAGCCAGCAGTTCCCCTCGGACGGCAACACCTACGACAACGTCTTCGTCGTGTACGAGTACGCCGGCGGCGTGCGCGGGTTCCTCGGCAGCCGCTCACAGGACGGCTGCTACCTCGAAAACGCGGATCTCGTGATCGGTTCAACAGGTGTCGGCCGGTTTGACGGCCGCGTGCCGGTCATCGAAGGGGCCGCCGAGTGGCGCGCCAAACGCGACGGCAGGAGCATGTACCAGGTCGAGCACGATGAGCTGTTCGCTTCGATCCGCAGCGGGCGTCCGATCAACGACGGCCATCGTATGGCGCATACGACCTTGATGGGGGTCATGGGCCGCATGGCGGCCTACACCGGCAAGCAGGTCACCTGGGAGCAGGCGCTCAACTCCGAGCAGCAGTTGGTCCCCGAATCGCTGGACTGGAATACGACTGTGGAACAACTCCCGCTGGCGAAGCCGGGACTGACCGAGTTGACGTAGGGCTTTGTCAATTGAGAATCTTCGGGTTGAGCGGTTCGCTCGGAAGCACGAATCCCGCAGGGTTTCGTGCGGTTTTGCGGTTCAGCCAACCCGAAAATAAGGCCCTGACAGGGCAGTAGCAGGGGTTGACGGAAATTCATGTTGCCCGGCGGTCAACGGCGTCAGTTTTCAGGAGTCAGCGAGATCGCCACCGGGTCGTTCAACCACCCGAACCGGCTGCTCATCCCGGTGCGGTCGAGCGTCAGTTGCGACCCGTCCTCCGTCTCGACGACATAGACGAATTCGTCCTTGTCGTCGGTCCGCGCGTTGTTCAGCCGGAAGTGTCCGTCGGCACTGATCGCGACGAGCGGACCGCCGCGCCATGTCAGGAACGTGCCCCAGCGCTCGCCGGTCTCGGTCGAGTGCAACTGCACAGTTCCGTGCGGCGTCCCGATGGCCAGAACGTTGCCGTCGGGCGACCACTCCGGTGTCCCGCATCCTCCGGGGAAGACCGGAAAACTGATCGCAAATTCGCGCGATCCTACCTCCCACAGCCGGCACTTGCCGGACTCCGTGACAATCGCAAGTTGAGTACCATCGGGCGAGATGCTGAAGGAGACAAACGGATCATCGCCGCCCTGAAGCGCAAACTCCTGCTTCCCGCTCGCTGCGTTCCAGAACCGGATCATCCGGTCCCGTCCGGTCGTGGCGAGCATCTCGTCGCCGGGAATCCATCGGACAGACGTGACCGGCTCCTGAAAACCCTCGATCGCACAACGCAATTCACCGGTGCTCACGTCCCAGACATGCACGGCCGCGTCCCAGACACGTGCCGTGTCCCGTCCGGTCGTCGCCAGCAGGTCTCCATCGTTCGACAGCCGGGCCAGATGCACCGACTGGTTGCCGGACGGTTCCTCCGGATAGACCGGCAGTTCAAATTCATTGATCGTTTCATCCGTCTCGATTTCGACGATCCGCACGCGATTCAGCACGGTCAGTGCGTGTCGCTCGCCGTCAGCCGAACACGACCTCCAGCGCATATCGGTTTGAACGTACGCGCGCTCTTGACCCGTGCCGCCGTCGATGACTCGAACGCCGGGAGTCGGCCCGCCGCTCGACGACGTGACCAGATACGCAGTGTCTCCCGTCGGCGACCACACGAATCCGGATACCTGATTCCAATTCCACGTCTCCCGAACAAAGCCGCTTTCCCGGTCAACCAACAGGAAACCTGGATTACCAAACACCAGTGATCCGTCGTCCGGTTTCCACGGCCGAACGCGCAGCCTGGCACCGTGTACTCCATGGTATGTGACAATCCCGTAATTCATTTCACGGGAACGCTGTTCCGCACCGTTCAGACTCAAGACATGCGTCCTGCCCTCGTTGTGCATGGGGGGAGTCCACAATACCAGCTCTTCACTGTCCGACGTCCAACGCAACCGAACACTAAACCCGTCACCGTGCCGGAATGCACCCGTCTCGTAAACCTGCTCAACGGTCCCGTCTGCAACATTCCAGATCCGGCACTCGCTCTCGTTCGAGTTGTCCCGGCCGGTGAATGTCGCGTAGCGAGAGGAATCGGGCGACCAGGCCCCCGCTCGTACGTTCTCGGTATGACCTTCCAGTTCGACGGCAACCTCTCCCGTGCTCATGTCGAGAATCTGAACCGTGGCGCCCTGGATCACCGCGACCTGTGTGAAATCGGGTGAAACTTCCGACGATGCAATCTCGACCGGCAGTTCGGTCCGTCCCACGAGTTCTCCACTCACGCCGTCGCGCTCTTCGTACGTCATCGAGTTATTCCGCCGCAGGCTGAGAACCCGCTGACCCGGCTTCCAGCGAAAGCGGTCGTAGCCGTCAAGCTCTTGAACCCGCTTGCCAGCACCCACATCCCAGACGTGGACCGAGTATCGGGGCTCATTCGGCGCCTCGGCGTCAGGATTGAAGGCAATCAGCGCCAGCAAATCTCCCTCATCCGACCAGCTCAGACTGTACGGCCGCGTCTCGGCCTCCAGTGTGCCCGTGACCGAACCCGACTCGACGTCCCACAACACGATCGTCCCGTCCAATGACGCCGAAGCCAGCACGTCACCCTTCGATGACCACGCCACACTCTGCACCTCGTCTGTATGACGCAGCAGGATCTTCTCCAGCTCCAGCGACTCCATCGACCACAGCCTCACCGACCCGTCCACCCCGCACGTCGCCAGCAGCCTGTCGTCCGGACTGACGGCCAGATCCTTCACCGCCCCGCGATGCCGCGCTGTTTC
>ERZ869936.1365-NODE-1365-length-17738-cov-3.922072_pt1 | contig 17738 bp, 16 predicted proteins | sample MGYA00520876_ERZ869936 | MGnify/ENA primary metagenome ERZ869936 (study PRJEB32218, sample SAMN09650985) | biofilter metagenome | isolation source: enrty point of leading RO module | place: Saudi Arabia: Thuwal, RO plant located on Red Sea | collected 2016-02-17 ...
CTCTGTTAATATTTTTTCTCAATTCATCCAGCATTGCAGTGTCTTTTAGTACTCCAAATGTCTCTGCGAAAAGTGTCATCACATCTACATCTTTAGGATATTCAAAACCATTGTATTCAAAATTAAGTACCTGCTTATTCTCAGATATCCAGTCTTCACGTTTCATCATTTCTTCCGATTGTAAACCCTGTAGAGAGTAAAAAACGATATCGGGCTTCCTCGAATCCGCAAACTCGATAAATGACAACCTTGCTAAATTAAGGCTTTCTTCGGATTCCATTTTGGGAAGAAGAGATATCAATGTTTCAATATATGCACGGTAAATATTCCCGAGAAATGGAGAAGGTATCATTTCCCCGGTAGTATTAGGATTCTGCTCATTGTATCTCATAACAAGAGAGCCTATACTGTCCCTTAATTCACCGACTACATCACCATTTTCAAAATACTGGAAGCCTTTAATTATTGCTTCATCCATCACGATTGACGGTGAATGATAAAACTCATCAAACAAAAGTTTTTTAGCCTCATCTTTCATTATCCTTGCATACGCATTGAGCGCTGCGGCTCGTACATTGTAGGAATACCAGCCTCCTGATTCTATAATCATCATGAGGAATGAAGTACCCGGTATTTTCACCGGTTTGTTTCCTTGTGAAGTCATATCCGTTTGGGAGAATAATTTTCCGGTAGCATCAGCAGCAGCAATCTTCACATAGTCGGTTTGATCTGTTACTGTTCCCCCGAAGGCCCCTTCAATTATCTGCTCATACTGCTTAACAGAATCCAGTGTGAAATTACCTAAAGTATTTAAAATATTAACTTTCACCCGCCAGTCGGTTTCTGTTTTAAGCATATCTACGAGCAGGGGAACATCACGGGGTTCTTTTATAGCATTTAAAGCATAAACAGCATAAGACCTTGTTTCGGGATCAGTTGATTTAAGATTATTTAATATTACTTTCCGTTCAGCATTTAATAGTTCACTATCTCTGATGCGCCATAAAGCATAGGCGATACTTTTCCCTACTTCACCAGCTTCACCATAAGCATACAGCGCATTTAAAATGTTAATCGAGTTTTGATTTTTTATATTTCGAAGCGCAAATCTTGCTACAGCCATTGCTAATGCAGACTGTACAATTTCATCATTTAGCTTTATCTTTGGGAGTTTATCAAGGTCAGCTTCACTTCCGGTCTTCCCAATAGCTTCAATAATTTCTGCAAGTACATAGGAATCGTTCTCATTATCCATCGCATCAAACAGGTTTGGAGGTGTCGCTTGCGTACCAATCTGGCCCAGTGCAAAAGCAGCCCATTTTCTGACAGAAGGTGACTTATGGTTTTTAAGTTGTGTGGAAATTGCGTCGATAGTACTTGAGTCAGATATATTTGAAAGGGCATATAAAGCAGAAATCACAATAGTATCTTCACTGCTTTTTAAAAACCCCGGCAATTGATTATCAGGTCCCAGACTCCTTTCGTTCTGAAGTTTAAGTATAGTCTTTAGATCCTCTTCAGTACTTTGCGCAAGTGTATTCGCAAAAAGGAAAAAGCTTAACAGAAAAACATTGATTAATAACCTCATATCTAAATATTATTATAAAAGAGTCATTTCGTATTTCCCCGAAGATGGATTAAAATATACTATTGCATGAACTCCTAGTGACAGATATTTAATTTCCAATTCGTTACCAAGGTCATATGTCATTGCTCCAGTTGATTTAGACTCACCTGTTGTAGATTCATTTGGAAATCTATAGAATAATCCATCGTTCCTCTTGAACCATTGATTTTCCGGGTGCTCAAATTCAGTTTGATCAATTCCCTCGAATTGAAAATCTGTTCCTTCAGGAAGCGTTATTTTAATGTACGCGGTATCCGAAATTCTACTGACCGAAATATCAAATCCAGTGACACTTCTTTTAGTTACATCATTAAATGAGAGAGAATTGATCTTGGTAATTTTTTTCCTCACACCAGAAAACTCTCTCAAAGATTCAAATCCAAATCCTGAAGTAACGTCATTTACAAGTAGTATATCACCCGAAACATTTCCGTTTTCCTTTAAGAGCTTCATCAATTCACGTGAATGCTTGTAGTTTATTTTACGGAGTTCAATAGTGTCACCTCCCAGAATATTAATGTAACCGGCAAAACCATAAAAGAAAATTATTCCTATAAACAGGTAAGAACTATACTTTGTGATCAATCCGATTGATGAAATGGACAGGCATAATACGAGAGGAATAGCGAGCAGATAAAAAGTCTCTCCAAACCGTGTTTCAAGCCCCAGGACAATAACCATAATATAATATATAAATAGCCAGGTTAAAATAACCAAAAACCATGTACTCATATCCCTGTACAACTTTTTACGGAAAAACTTAACTGCATATATTGCTATAAGACTATTTAAAAATAAATTTATACAAGACGATAGCAAATAAAACAAATTTATCTGTTCAAAATTCAAAGAAATAAGGCTTTTGAAATTCACTATAACATCGACTTTATCGGGAATACCCAACGGCCAGCTTAATATGCTTTGAATCAAAGTTATTCCAAAAAATTTCGGATTGGTAAGATGATTCGTGTAGGAAGCGCCCTGGAATTCATAGCCAAATGATAACCGGATTGCGACCCAGAGCAGATACGGAAGAAGCAGGTATGAGTATGCAAGAATCTTATTTACTTCGTTTCTTTCATTCTTTTGAATTATAAAGTATGTCAAAAATAGCGCAATGGGTAGGAACATCATCGTTTCTTTTAAGAACATACCCAGAGACGCTATTACTAGAGCTGGAATATATTCCCGCTTGAACATCAGTATCAGTACAATACCGGCTGTTACAGCGGCAAATAGATCGTATGCAAATGAGGGGAAGAAATAAAACTTACCGAGTAAACCGGGGTTAAACAAAAATAATATAGCCGCAACAATGGAAAAATTTTCGCTGAGCTCAAGCATCCGCCGGGCAATATAGTACACCAAAGCGAATGCAATTCCATTCAACAAATATGAAAAAAGAAGATAGAATCCGTAATTATCAGTAAATATCAAAGAGTTAAAATAATAAACTACATTAACGACAGGCCTGAATATGTTCTGGTAATATGGAGTCCATTCCGGATAAACAGTAAAATACTTCGCAAAGCCAATTGTAAACCACTCAGCCGGATCAAGATGACCGGAAACAGTCGTGGAATGGACGAGCAGTGCAAACTCATCATCAGTAGGATAATAATATAATAGAATATCCCGAAAGAGAAATATTTGTATGAAAAAAACAAGAAGTGTAAAAAGAATAAGTTTTGATATTGTACCGGCTTCTTTTTTCAATTATTATGGCTTCCCTAAAAGTTTGAACATGTTCTTTTTATATGCTTCAACACCGGGCTGATCGAACGGATTTACACCCAGCAGATATGCACTTACCGCGCAAGCACGCTCAAAGAAAAAAATTAGCTGACCGATATAGTATGGAGAAAGTTCCGGTATGTTTATTACCAGATTTGGTACGCCCCCATCCAGATGAGCCATCATTGTACCTTTTATCGCCTTTGCGTTAACATCACTTAGCCTTTTCCCAGCTATGTAATTCAAACCATCGAGGTCATTTGGATCTTCCGGAATTGTAACAATTCCTTTTTCGGATTGGACATTTAACACAGTCTCAAAAATATTTCTTACACCATCCTGCACCATCTGTCCCATTGAGTGGAGGTCGGTTGTATAAATAACACCTGCCGGAAAAATTCCTTTCCCGTTCTTACCCTCGCTCTCACCATAAAGCTGTTTCCACCATTCTATAAGATATTGCAGCTTAGGTGTATATGCTGCCATGATCTCTATCGCTTTTCCCTTCTCGTACAGGAGATTACGAATTACAGCGTATAAATTAGAAATATTCTTTTCTATTTCCTGATCGTCATTAAGCAACGTCTCCATATCAGCAGCCCCATTAATGAGTTCTTCGATGTCTATTCCTGTACAGGCAATCGGCAATAATCCCACGGGAGTTAGTACTGAAAATCTACCCCCGACATCATCAGGTATTACAAACGTTGTATATCCTTCTTCATCAGATAGTTTCTTAAGCGCGCCTTTCTCCTTGTCAGTGATAGAATAGATTCTGCTCTTAGCTTCTTCTTTACCGTATTTTTTCTCAATATGATTTCTTAATAATCTGAAAGCAATCGCAGGTTCAGTCGTGGTACCATATTTTGATATAACAATAATTGAGTAACTCATCTTATCGAGAACACCCAGCAATTCGGAAAAGTAATCTTCAGAAATATTATTGCCAGCATATAAAACAGCAGGATTTCCATTAACTGAGGGTAATGAAGAAGTTAAAGCTTCGATAACAGCCCTTGCGCCAAGATATGAACCCCCAATACCAACAACAACAATCGTATCGGAATTCGCACGAATTTTTAATGCGGTTTCTTTGATATCCCGGATGGAATACTCCGGAATCGAGGAAGGTAGGTTAAGCCAGCCGAGGAATTCGGCACCCCGCCCGGTTCTTTTAATCATTGAATTATGTATGTCACTCACCTTTTCTGTGAAAGAGTTAATTTCATCTTCTGTAAGAAGACTCCTTACGCCTTCAATATTTAAACTAATATTCTGCATTATAAACGAAGCCCGAACCCGAACGATATTTCGTTATCGTGATTCCCTTTTCTCCTTTCATTTTCTATTTTAGCATTTACAGAAGACCTCTCCTTTGCATCCAGGTAAAGTGAAACTATCGTTCCATACTTATAATAAGACTTCAGGTCATCCTCAAACTGGTAATCATATTCACCATAAGCTGTGATTTCAAAATAATAACGTTTTAAAGACAGACTGCCACGCGCGATATTATAAAAGGAACGTACATTACCTGAACTGTTATCTTCAAGGTCATACTCATATCCGAAACCAACTATGGGGTTAAACCCAAAAACCCAATGATTATCTTTCCCGTTATATTTAAACTTGTAATTTGTAACGTTTCGTATAGGGATAAAAAAATCACTGTAACTCGGATTGAAAACTATAATACTTTTTATAATTCTTTCTTTAGTAAAGAAGTCTTCACCATAAGTAAATGAGGGCTCCAGTAATCCCTTTCCCTGATTGTTATTGTAAACATAGATTTGACCAAACAATGACAACTCGACAAGCTCCCGTCGTTTCTTGCCTCCACTAGTGTACAAAAACTGGACTGCGGGAAATATCCCAAAGTTTTTGAAGTCCAGAGCTTTATACATAACAGCAGCATCAATTGAATAAATAGCAGGTTCGTCCTCAAGTTTCTTATAAGTAAACAATGCCGGTTTTGTAGTCTCCGACTTAGAATCAAATGATTTTCTTATTTCGATAATCTTCGCAACCTTGTCAATTATAGAAAGAGTAGTATCTTCCTGAGCCGTTACAAAATTTGAAACCAACAAAAACAGTATCACACTAAATAGTGCAGTTTTCATTTGTATATTAGTTTAATTTCAGATGCCAGCTCAGCAGCTCTCTTCCTCATTTCGTCAATATCCGAATTCAAATCTCCATAGACCAGCACAACTCCCATCCTGCGGTATTCTCTAGTGGAAGGCTTTCCGAAGATCTTAATATCTACATTTTTTTCAGCTGCCACTTACCGAGACCCTCATAATCAGGCGGGTTTGAACTTTCCCTGTCAGCAAGTATTACGGCACTCACGCCTCTTCGTTCCCTCGTTATTTCAGGTATTGGTAATCCAAGAACTGCCCTCAAATGAAGTTCGAATTCATTGAAATTTTGTGTTCCCGCTAGCGTAACCATCCCCGTATCATGAGGACGGGGCGACAGTTCAGAGAAATACACTCCGTCATCCCCAAGGAAGAACTCAACTCCCCAGATACCTGCTCCGGTAAGAGATGAAGTTACCTTTTCCGCCATTTCCTGTGCTTCTTTCAACTGTTCTACAGGAATCTCGGCAGGCTGCCAGCTTTCCTGGTAATCACCCCTCTCCTGTCTGTGACCTATGGGAAAACAAAATAATGCCGGTCCGTTTTTCTGGGTAACAGTAAGTAACGTAATTTCCTTATCAAATTTTATAAATTCCTCTACTATAACTTCATTCATATCACCTCTTCCCTTTGACGAGGCTGATTCCCATGCTTTTTCAATATCCTGCTCCGCCTTGATAGTTGACTGTCCTTTGCCGGACGAAGACATCAATGGCTTAACCACGCATGGAATTCCAATTTCCGAAACCGCATCCTCTAATTGATCCAGAGATGTAGCATATTTATATTTAGCAGTTTTGAGTCCCAGATCTTTAGCAGCAAGGTCCCGAATGGCTTTTCTGTTCATGGTAAAATTAGCCGCACGGGCTGACGGTACTACCTGTATTCCCTGCTTTTCGTAATCATAAAATCTTTCGGTACGGATGGCTTCTATCTCCGGGACTATAATGTCCGGTTTATGTTTTTCGACAATTCTATCGAGTTCACTGCCATCCAGCATATTAATGACTTCCCTTTCATCGGCAACCTGCTGTGCAGGAGCATAGTTGTAAGAGTCCACGGCAATCACATACTGTCCTAATCTCTTTGCAGCAATCACAAACTCTTTCCCCAGTTCCCCTGAGCCGAGAAGCATTATCTTTTTGATCATTATTACTTGGTGATTTTTTTACCGTGAATATTGACAGTGATATCTTCACCGGAATCATCAGAACCGTTCTTCGCAAGCCTCTTCATTTCCCTGATTGGTTCCATATCCGTAAAGACCCGCCATTGAGATATTTTCCCGTTTTCGGTCATAACCCTCCATGCAGACAATACTTCCCACTTTTTGCATTTAACAGCCTCATCATCTACCCAAAACGTACCTGAAATTTCACCAAAAATCACAACTTCGCCTTCTTCGACTAAAATTTCTTTAGCTTCAATCTTATAATCAGGAAATAAAGAAAATAAACTTCTCCAGGCATCTCTTAGATTTTCAATACTTGTAATATTCACCCCCATTGAATCATAAAACGAATGGCTCTTTGTTACATTTTTACAAATCCCATCGATATCATGTGCATTTATCAGATCAATAAACATACTTATAATACTGAGTGTTTCTAACGTTTTCTCGACACTTTTCTTCTCTTTTACAGCAAGTTGCTCATTACCCAAATAAACACCGTTTACTTTCTTTTCGAATATCTTTTTTCCTGATTTTTCCACGTGATATGCATTCATTCCCACTCGAGAGGTTACAACACGGATTAGCTCACCATCGACGAAATGAAGTGCAGCACCATCATCTACACCGTAACCACTTTTAATAATACCATCAAGTATAAGTTTGTGGAATGTTTTTCTAAGATTTGTACCTTCATCATCAAAGTGCGGGCAAAAGCTTCCTTTTAACAAACCGAGGCAAGGCAAACGTTTCAAATGATCATCTTTGTCATGATAGATTCCATCTTCAAACCAGCAAATAGCACCAGCGCTCATCCCGGTCATTATTACACCGTTTTCATAAGCCTTCTTTAAAATTTTATCGGCACCATGCTTTTTCCATGTATCGATTATTTTCTTTGTGCTTCCGCCTCCAACGTGAATAATGTCCATCCCTAAAAGAAAATCTTCCAGGTCATCAGGAGGATTCTTGAATTCAAGATGAAACGGTTCACAATTTTGTTTTCGGTAGAAGTTATAGAAATTCTCTCTGTACTCGATGCCGTCATCGCTGGCGGTTCCCAGGAAACATATACGCGGCTTCTTCTCAAGAGACATATTAAGGATGTATTTATCAAGAATACCATTCTCAGGCTCCATAGAAAAAGCACCACCGCCCAGCGCAAGTATCTGTTTTGGTTTCTTTTGTTTAAATAGCATTACTTGGTATAGATATAAATAGATAAGATAATGAAGCGAAATGTGTTTTTCAGTGGAAAATGGGTTATATTTTCCTCCCTGCTATATCAACCACTACAGGGGAAAAGAAAACCGTATCCGGGTTTTTTCTGTGTGCTTCCCAGTCATTCTTATATGCTTTTGCATCTTCTTCTGTAATAATGCCCTTTTTGGCAAGTATTGGAATGTGAATGGTAAAAAATCTATGAGCCCATTCAAGTATATCACTGTCAGGACCGCCGGCCATGATAGTAGGCTTAAAATCCGTTACTTCAAGGCCGCATTTTCTGTAAATAGCGGGAAGCTTTGAAGCAACATATGGATCACCGCCGCCATATTTGTAATATCCTTTCATTATTTCCGGAATCCTATCCCAGGCACCGCCTTTTGGGAAAAGTCCCAGCCCATCATAGTTATAATCCTCGATTGCAAGGATACCACCGGGTTTTAAAGATTTTACTAGAGTCGATACAAACTTCTCCGGGTCAGGGACAAATGAGATCACCCATCTTGAGAATATAAGATCATAGTAATTTTCCGGCAGAGTAACTTCTTCAACCAGTCCTTGAATATACTTTATGTTGTCCCAGTTTTTCTTGTCGGCATATTTCCTGAAAGAATTAGTGTAAAAGTCGGAAGGTTCGAGTAGTGTGACTTCACCTGAGTCACCAACTATATTTCGGAAATCCATAGAAACAAACCCCGGTCCCGCACCTGCATCGAGACACTTCCATCCGGGTTGAACACCAATCCTTTTAATGAATGAGTCAGTCATTGGTCGCCAAACTTCATGCTGGAATTTAAGCCTTTGAAGCTCAGGTTCGTTAGTCCCGAAAAGATATTCTTTTTCTTCCATAAAAAAATCTTTGACGGTTTAAATGGTAATCAGCCAACCGCCAAAGATTTGTATTTAAAACTTAACTTAAAATGGAATTTACGAACCCAGCGCCATTATTTGTTCTTGCAGTAATTTAAGATCGCTGTCAATAACATTATAATCCCAATCAATAAACCTGATCACACCTTCTTTGTCTATGAGAAACAAAGTCCTGTTATTGTATCCGCTCATAAAGTCAAAGCTGTTATATTTCGCAGAGATGTTTGCTCCAAGGTCGCTGATGAGTTTAACATTTTTAAAGCTCATATCCTCGAACCATTTAGTAAGCATATCCATACTTTCGTTGCTTACCATTAATACCTCGAGATCTTTTGTGTACTCCTCAGGCATTTTATGTTCATTGTTGTCGCCCGCTACCATGTAATCAAATGTCGACAGTTCCATTCCGCATGAGAAACTGAACGGAGCCGGATAGAAACCGAGAAGAATATTCTTTTTACCGATGAAATCAGATAGTTGGGCAGAACTTGATTGGGGATTACCCGCAGTATAGTCTTTGATTGTTACAAAATCAAAATTGAAATCTCTTGCTTTGTCACCTTCGTAAATAGGTCCGAAGTTCTCTTCAGCGTATGTTTCTTCGATACCAAGCATGTTATTTAGCTTGCTCATTAATATCTGGAGATTTTCTCCCTGTCCTCTGTAGTATTCATCCACATATACAACTTCTTTCTTCTCGTCTATTATCATTACAGTCGAGCTTGCATCATCACCTTTGATGTCTATCCCAAATGCGCTGGATATCTGCCTCTGTGAATTATCGACAAAGACCGTATATAACTGGTTTTTTATCTGGAAATCCTGTATAGTTGAAATGTTATCGTTTGTAACCAGAATTACGTTAATGTATTTGCCTGAATTATAATATTGCTCAACATCAAACCCCAATGCCTGGTTAATATATGCCTGGAAAGCTGACGTCATAACATTAGCGTACTCGTTAGTATTTTGTATAGTCGGCATAAACGCAATAACCGTAATACCATCCATAACATAACCGTGAAGAGTATAATCTGAGTAAGTCTCATATTGTGAGACTATTGTGATTGGTACGTCAGGGATCATATCGCCTTCCCTGACAGAGGCATTAGAATTGGTAAATGTCATCATTCCGAACATTACCAATAACAATACTAAAGCTGTAAATCTTTTATCTATATTTCCCATAATGATTTAGATTAGTTTCTTATTCTACTTTTGTAGACACTATTATGTTCCCGTTTTTGCCTCATCTTTTACAGAAATTATACTAATATTCTACCTAAATTTTAATATTTAGAATATTAATATAATGTTTTAAATTGTAAATAAGCAGTAATTCTAATCTTTAAAAAACCACAATGATCGACGCTTTTAGTGTTACAATTATCATAATTTGTGTTTTCCTGGTTGTTTTGCTATTACAGATGAAAGTTCTAAACAAAGTAGCTTCACAGCAGTACAACATAGAAGAGCAAATGCAGGCAAAGGAAAGTGATAATCCATCGGATATTCAGCACAATGACAATCCGTCTCACGCTTAAAAATCATGGCGTATGATATTTCCAATTGGTGACGACAATTCAGACCGTACTACAACTCCATTTGTAAATTATATATTAATTGGAATTAATATATTTGTTTTCGTTTTCCTACAGGGCCTTGGAAGCAATCTTGAATTCACATACTCATTCTCAACTGTTCCGGAAGAAATCATAACCGGGAAGGATCTTGTAACCGAAAGTGAAACGGTTGAAGACCCTGTCACAGGTGAGAGATATGTAATGCCCGGTCTCGAGGAAACACCGTTTATGGTTTACATCACTCTGCTTACATCGATGTTCATGCACGGCAGTATAATGCATATCTTTGGAAATATGTTATACCTTTGGATATTTGGTGATAACCTTGAACATGCTCTTGGTCATTTCAGGTACCTTATATTTTATCTCGTTTGCGGAGTGTTGGCTTCCCTGGCTCACGTTGCTGCATCTGTTATGCTGGATGCTAATTTACTAATTCCTTCACTTGGCGCATCAGGTGCGATTTCAGGTGTACTCGGGGGTTATATGCTTCTATTCCCAAAAAGAAAAGTAAGAGCAATCCTTGTGCGAAGCATTGTTCAAATTCCGGCTTTTGCTGCCCTGGGAATCTGGATCGGTTTTCAGCTCCTCAGCGGATTTTTATCGGCCGGTCAGGAAGGCGGAGGTGTAGCTTATGGAGCTCACATCGGGGGATTTTTCGCAGGGCTAATACTTGTAAAATTCTTTACAATAGGAAAAAAGAATGTAACTCCAATTTAATTAAAATCCAGATGTTCATAAAAAAGGCAGGTCATCAACCTGTCTTTCTATTCATAGGGCAATTAATATAAAGGGAAAAAATTACTTTGTTTTTAGAATTGGCTCACTCCACTCCCCCTGTCCATCGCTAAATACTGCAGCTACTCTAAAATAATAATCTTTATTCGAATCCAGACCCTCAATCTTATAACAGGGGTCACTTACAATATCAATTTGCTGCCATTTCTTTCCATTATTAGTAGATAACTGCAAAACATAATTTCTGGCTCCTTCAACAGCATCCCACTGTAGATTAATTTCTCCCGGGAGGCTACCCCTCGTGGCAAATACAGGATTTGGAAATTCATGCCTTATTTCTCCCCTTGAATGATTATTGTTTTCTTGATTATTCATTATCTGTCAGATATATACTCAATTTAATCAGCTTATCTTATTTTTTGAATAAAAGCTTATCTTAGAATGTTAATATACTCAATCAATCTATTCTTTCCTTTTTGTCGATTTTTTTAAGTATTTTTACATTATTAGGGAAAAATTAGAGGAATTGTTTCCATTTATTGTTAATGGAAACTTTTTTTCAAATGTTGTAAGGGGTTTTTTATCAAACTTATAGGAACCATTACTTTACTATGGAGAAAAGCAATCTTATTAAAATCCTTAAATCATTTAATCCTAAAGAGTTCAAAGAATTTGGTGAGTATGTGTATTCCCCCTTTTTCAATAAGAATGAAAGCGTTAAAAAACTTTACGATTATTTAAAAAAGCATTACCCTGACTTTGAATCTGTCAAAATCGAGAAAGAAGTAGTTCATAATAAAATATTTCCAGGTGTCGATTATAATGATGATTTTATGCGAATGCTGATTTTTAATATGACTAAACTAGCAGAAGGTTACCTTGCGTATTTGAGAATGATTAACTCTGAATGGGAAATGAAAAGAATGCTAGTATATGAACTTAACGAAAGACATCTTGATAAGCCAATGGAAAAAATGATGAAGAAGACTCTTTTAGAATTGGAAAAGACAAAAAGAAAAACCAGTGATTGGTATTTAACTAAATACTATTTCCAGACAGAAAATATCAGCTATCTCAGGAGAAAGTATCTAAATAGCTTTGAAAAATTTTTAAAGGAAGCACCTCTAGAGGATCTTCACGAGGAATTTACAGCTTACTATTTAATGACTGTTCTACGAATGCATAATTTTCTCCTCAATGTTAAAAAAATATATAAATTCGAAAAAGAAGCAGTATCATTTGAAAAGGCAATTGAAACACTGGATAAAAAATTTCTTAATAAAACTCCGCTTATTGAGATATACTATAATCTAAATATGATGCTTTTTTATAATGATGTAAAATATTTTTATGCAGCTAAAAAGAAAGTTTTTGACTGTGAAGACCTTATTAATCCCGGGGATATGCTTGATATTTTGATCAATCTACAAAATTACTGCACCAGGAGGATCCGAAGAGGAGACATTAAATTTGCCAAAGAAGTCTTTACATTATATAAACTTGAAATTGAACGTGAACTTTATAGCCATTATGGTTATTTGCATGATATACTTTATAAGAACACCGTTGAACTTGGTATACAGATTGGGGAATCAGAGTGGGTTAAAAAATTTAGCGAACAATACAAGAAATTTCTCCACCCTGAAGTAAGGGAAGATGTTTATTCCTATGGGAAGGCCTTTATAGAATTCAATGAAGGCAACTATGAGAAAGCTCTTGAATACCTTTCAATGATAAAACTATATGATATCAATATTAAACTGGAGGTTAAAGAACTGTCAGCAAAGATTTACTTTGAATTAAAAATGGAGGATATGCTGTATTCACTAACAGATACTTTCCGTCATTTAATTGCAAACAGTAAAGTATTGACTCCTAATAGAAAAACCTCAAATTCAAACTTTATTAAATATATAAAACGACTTTATAAAATAAATCTTCACCCGAATGCCGGAGATCTAGCTGAAGTAAAGCACATGATTAAAAAAGAGGAGTTGTTGGAAAACAGGTTGTGGCTAAACTCAAAGATTGAAGAACTGGAAAAGAAAATTAAGAAATAATCATTATCTGTCTTTTGAATTTTTCCTCATAATTTATCCGTTGACTATTTCTCCTCCATTTGGATGCAATATCTGACCTGTCATATATAAGGAATCCTTCGTTGCAAGGAAAAGGTACGAAGGAGCAATTTCTTCAGGTTGCCCTGGCCTTTTCATAGGATTATCTTCACCAAATTCATCAACTTTTTCTTCATCAAATGATGAGGGAATCAAAGGTGTCCAAATAGGTCCGGGTGCAACTCCGTTAACTCTAATCCCTCTGTCGATAAGATTTCCCGCTAATGATCTTGTAAAACTTACAATGGCCCCTTTTGTAGAAGAATAATCAACAAGATGGGGACTTCCTCTATAAGCTGTGACAGATGTAGTATTTATAATAGAACTGCCTTTAGTTAAATAATTTAGTGCCGCTTTGGCAAAATAAAAATATGAGAAAATATTTACTCTAAAAGTCTTTTCAAATTGATCGTCTGAAATATCTTCAAATCTTTATTGTGGAAATTGGACTGCGGCATTGTTTACTAATATATCTAATTATCCCATTTCGCTAGCTGTTTTCTTTACTGCTTCTATACAAATTTCATATTTTGAGATATCACCAGCTAATGTAATACATTTTCTTCCTTCATCAATTACTTTTTGTTTTGTTACTTCGGCATCTTCATGTTCGTCTAAATAAACAATTGCAATGTCTGCACCTTCCTTTGCAAATAACACAGCAACTGCCCGCCCTATGCCGCTATCACCGCCTGTTATTAAAGCAACTTTATTCTCAAGTTTTCCTGAAGGTTTATATCCTTCATTTTCGTATTCCGGTTTAGGATTCATTAACTCCTCACTGCCGGGTTGTTTTTCCTGATGCTGAGGGGGAATTTGGTTATCCATTATTATTACAATTTTATTTAACCATGATTTCAACTCCTATACCAAAACCCAATTACAACATTTTCATTACATTAACTTAATTGAGGAAATTAAAGTGTTACATAAATGAGACAAGGTGAGTCAATTGTGATAGATACTTAATTGAGAAAAAATAAATAATACAATAAAATCTAAAATCCATTATGTCTTACTTTCTATATCTTTATCTATATTGTTCACTTTATAATGTTTCTGCATTCTCTTTAAAAGCTTTATTTGGTCTTCTTCAACAATAATCAGTTCTCTGTCCTCCTTCTTTATAAACCCTAACTTCACAGCTTTGTTCAGAAATTTAATAAGCTCGTTAAAATATCCGTCAATATTCAATACACCTATGGGCTTCATGTGAAGCCTTAATTGCTCCCATGTCCAAACCTCAAAAAACTCCTCTAATGTACCCAATCCACCCGGCATAACTATAAAACCATCTGATAATTCAGACATCTTAGCCTTACGCTCATGCATGGATTTTACAATTATTAGTTTCGATATTTTTAGAGTAGCATGCTCTCTGCGCATTAAAAATTCCGGCATTATACCTGTAACATTGCCTCCTTTTTTCATAACCGTCTCTGCCAGCGCTCCCATAAGCCCTATATTTCCTCCACCGTATATTAATTCTATATTTTCTTTGACAAGTAATCGTGCTACTTTTTTTGCGGTTAATAAAAAAACTTTGTCTATGCCTTTGTTTGAACCGCAGAATACACAAATCGATTTCATTAATTTCCTTCCATAAAATTCTTAAAGTTTATTATACTGTTTGGTTCACCAAAAAGATATAAAACGTCTTCTTCTTTAAATTCTGTATCCGGGGGCGGATTGTTTATTAACTCTCTCTCTCTTTTTATAGCAAGGAGAGTTATATTGAACCTTTTTCTCAGATCTGTTTCTTTAATTGTTCTTCCTGTTAATTTACATTGAGGAGGAACTTTCAGATTTGATAGGTTAACCTCTGAAAAACTGTTTTCAATAGTATCCATAAATTCAGGTCTTGGTGATATAGACCTAAGCATCTCGTACCCATCGGCTCTTATTACGTTTATCAACTTCTCAACTTCGTTTTCCGGTATCATGTAAATTGTCAGAACCCTGGCAAACATCTCGATCGATGTCTCGAACTCTTCCGTAATAACTGAATTTGCTCCTAATTTTCTTAACTCTTCGATTTCTTTTACATACCTGGTTCTAACTACGATCTGAACATTTGGAGTCATGCTTCTAATATTAGCAACAACCCTTCTTGTAGCAACCGGATCAGATATTGCAACAACTACAACTTTCGCGGTTTTTACACATACAGTATCGAGAACCTCGGGATTTACAGCATCACCAAAGTATATTTCTTCTCCGTTCTCCTTTTCCTTTTTAATAGTATCTGCGTTGATATCTAGTATCACATAAGGAATTAATGCATACCTTGCTGCTTTTACAACATTCTTCCCATTAAGACCATAGCCAATAACAACTAAATGATTTTTGTATGATTTCTTATCTTTTGCCCCGACACTTTTAAATCTATCTGAGGAAATAAATTTATGTAAAAAATCCGGCAAGGGTGCTTTAATTAATACATCTGTTATATTCTGTCCGAATTTAAATATAAAAGGAGTTACTCCCATTGTAGCTATCGAAACAGATAAGAAATATTGATATGTATCACCATTAATTATACCTTCAGAAACCCCTATTCTTGACAAAATAAAAGCAAACTCCCCAACCTGGCATAATGATAAAGCTGTTAAAAGAATAGTCCTTTGTGCAAGACCAAGAGATAGAGTTGCAATGCTCGTAAGGAAAGTCTTCAATATAATAACACCAACCATAAACAATAATACCATCCAGATATTATCAATGAGAAAGTCTATGTCAAGAAGCATACCAATAGACACAAAGAAGAAACTTTCAAATACAACACGAAAAGGGACAATATTGCTTATCGCCTGATGGCTGTATTCAGATTCGGAGATTATAACGCCGGCTATAAAAGCTCCAAGTGCCAAAGTAATTGGATTAACAATAATAAGCCAAGCAGCAACAAAACATAGTACAAGTACGCTTAAAAGGAACAACTCTCTACTCCTTGGCTTAGCTATCTGGTAAAGGATATAAGGCATTATAAACCTTGCGAGAAGGAAGACTGCTACGATTATGACTATTACTTTTACCGCTAAAATAACAAGCTCAGTTCCAATATTTGTATTATCGCCTGCAAGCATTGGAGTAAAAAGCATCATTGGTACAACGATCAAATCCTGGAATATCAGTATACCGAGCGCTGTTCTTCCGTGAGGGGTTGTGATCTGGCCATACTCCTGTAGCAATTTTAAAACGATCGCGGTACTGCTTAATGATATAAGAAATCCGATGAATATTGCTTCACCGGTACCGACTCTAAAATATTGCACTATTCCATAAACTGCTAAGATAGTTAATCCAACCTGTAGACCGCCGCCAAGGAAAACAGCTTTACGGATGTCCATCATTTCTGAAAGTGAGAATTCGAGTCCGATTGTAAATAACAACAACACAACACCTATCTCAGCGAGAACTTCGACTTCACCAGTATTAACGAGTTTAAGAACCTGAGGACCAGCGATAACACCCACTACCAAAAATCCAAGTATTGTTGGCAGTTTTAACTTATTAAATGCAAACATCACCACTATCGATAACCCGATGATAATAACAATGTCGGTTAATAGAGGAGGTATATGCATAAAAGATTAGTTGTTTTAGATTGAAGCTTTATTAGGTCAGCTTAATATAACGGCTATTAAAATTTCAATAAATGTTAATCGCACTTCCGAAAGTAGTGCTTAAATTCATCATCACTCTCCCAGCCGTGCTTTTCATACAATTTCTGTGCATTAAAATTATCATTTGCTGTCTCTAACATAATGTGTCTTGCTCCTGAACTTTTTCCGAACTCAACCGCCCTGTCCAGTAAGGCTGTTGCGACTCCTCGCCTCCTGTAAATATTATCTACATAAAGATCATTCAAAAGCCATACTCTCCTCATAGAAACAGACGAAAATAATGGGTATAATTGCATAAAACCCATCCCTGAACCGTCTTCGTCTAAAGCCAAAAAAATCATTGAATCATTGTTTTCCATTCGCTGCTTAAGAAAACTTCTCTCCTTTTCCGGTTCGCGTTCGTGCTCGTAAAATAACCTGTAACAACCATATAGTTCGACTAGCTTATCAAGATGTTCGGGATGTGCTTCTACAATTTTAATTTGTTTTTCCATTTTAGCCTATGTTATCTACAAAAATAACAAAAATTTAGAAATTTTATTGGGATTACTGAACGCATTCTATCAATTCTGTGTTAGTTTTATACAAAAGCAGTCAGTTATATTAGTAAATGTATTATTATTAAGGAAGATTTTCCGTATTTTTGACTTTCTTATCAATTTAAATACGACTATTTTAGTCTTATATAAATTAATGTAAAGTATTCGTTTAATAATATTATGAGTGAACAAGATCAAATACTGGAAAGCGTTACCAAAGGTGATTACAAGTACGGTTTCGTTTCAGATATAGAGCAGGAACTGGCAACAAAAGGGTTGAGTGAAGATACAGTCAGATTTATCTCTGCTAAAAAGAATGAACCTGAGTTTATGCTTGAGTGGAGGTTAAAGGCATATCATCACTGGCTTAG
>ERZ869936.1366-NODE-1366-length-17731-cov-11.948631_pt1 | contig 17731 bp, 25 predicted proteins | sample MGYA00520876_ERZ869936 | MGnify/ENA primary metagenome ERZ869936 (study PRJEB32218, sample SAMN09650985) | biofilter metagenome | isolation source: enrty point of leading RO module | place: Saudi Arabia: Thuwal, RO plant located on Red Sea | collected 2016-02-17...
ATGACATAACGCCATCCATAGCTTTACCACCTTTTCTAAACATAGGTCTTTTTAAAATTCTACTCATTTAACCTCTAAATGCTTCTGTACCTTGACCTACAAGTTTATAGATTCCAGCTAATGTTGAAGCTGTTCCTAATGCTGTTGATAATGGACTAGGTGAAGGCGTAATTGTTTGTTGTGTTTGTTGAGGGTAACCAGAAATTAATCCCATAACACCAGAACCTAAAGCTTGTGTAGCTTGATACGGTTGATAAGCTTGTTGATAAGCAAGTTGTCTTTGTGCTTCTAATTCTGCTTGTTGTCTAGCTTGTTGTTGTGAGCCTAACGCTGTTAAACCTGCAATCTGTGTTCCAACAGCTGCCGGAGCTGCTTGAGCTAAATTCATTTGTTGAGAAAATTGTTGTGCTGCTAATTTTTGTGCTTGACCAAAACCTTGTTGTAATAGTTGTGCTTGTAATGCAGCTCTGTTCCTGTCACTCGCCGCTTGATACTCGGCTCTTTGTACACCTTCTCTACCACCACCAAATGCACCAGCTCTTATAGCTTGATCTGCGATAGATTTAATTCCTTTTCCTGCTTGAATATCAAACTCTTGTAAAGTTGTATCAATCACATCTTGTTGATATGGAGACATGTATTGTTGGTAAGCTGTAGGTCCAGTTGCAGCTTCAGCTGCAGTTAAATATGGTTGAAATGATCCAAGACCACTAGCTAAACTTTCTGCTTGTGTTGTTAATGCTCCAGGGCCTGCAACAAATTGAGGACCATATAATTGAGATACATCTATTTCTTTAAGACCACCTACTGTTTTTGTAAGTTCATCTGCATATGTTTTACCTAATGCTTCAATAAATTGTGCGGGTAATTGACGTACTTCTTGTACTTCAGCCATTATACTGTTCCTCCATTTTCTAAAGTCTTCATTGTGTTATATAGCTTTTGTGCACCCTTTTCAACATCTCCGTTACCAGCTCCTCTTACAGCATCTGCTGTAAATACAAATTCATTTTTTGATAACATTGCAGGCACATCATCTGCTTTTTCCTTAATACCTACAGGCACAAAACCACCTTCTTCTCTGTAATCTCTCTCCATGACACCAGCTTTATTGACTCTCATATCACCCATTGGAATGTTCATAAGACCACCTTCAGCTGCTTCTACAACATTACCTGTTTTTCTACGTTGATATTGTTTAAACATTTCAAGCAATCTCTTTTTAGTTTGTTCTTTTTCAGACTCTTGCATATCACGCATAAATTGTTCAAATTCTTTGTATGTTCCACCACCTTCAAAACCTATTCTACCACCTTCAGCTACATACTCTCTAGTTTGAGATTCAGCAAATGCTCTAGCTTCTTCATCAGTAGCTCTTTTATTTAAATTTTTAAAATATTGTATAAGGTAATTTTTAACTCCTTCTGGATCTCTAGAAAAAGCAGTTTTAGCTTCTTCTTCACCACCAAATAAACCAGCTAATACAGATGCTCCACCTATTCCTAACGTAGCTTTTCCTACGTTTCCCATAGTTGCTAGTTTATCTGCAGTTCCAGTAAACCCAGCTACGTTTGCAATATTAGGTAATATATTTCCAAAACCAAAACCTGTTCCAGCGGCATCACCATATTTCATTGCGGGTAAAAATTTACTAAGTCCAGGTATTTGACCACCACCAAGATAATAACCACCAGCAGCAAGTAATGCTAATTTACCAATATCAGAAGATGCAAAATCACCTATTGCGCTAGCAGCTTTTTTAATTGGTTTTGTAACAGACTTAACAAGACTACCTAAACCATATTGGCCTCTTGGTACCATCATTTGATTCATAGGTAGTTGAGTGATTCCACCACCTAAATATAATTGTCTCGGCATTTGTCCTCTTGAAATAGTCATAGTTTTAATTAATTAATTATTTAGGCAGGCGTATAATCCTGGATATTCTAATTTACTTTGTTTTTCCAAATAAATCAAGACTTGGCATGACTACTGTCACGTCTCTTCTGATGTCTTCAGGGGCTATATTCTTAGCTTTCCACTCTGCATCATTTTTATACTCTTCACCAGTCTGTTTATTTGTTATTTTTTCTATTATTTTCTTTGGTTTTATTACTTGCATATTATGTCCTATCAAATTCTAATATTGATGCCGTGCCTTCTATATCATTTGCACTATCAGCTTGTACTCTTAACACATCATTTTCTTCTAATATAATCGCACCATCTGACATTGACTTTGAGTCACTTGCTGCAATTGTATGTTTTGCAAATGTAAATTGCTTGGTTTGAGAGTTATCATAAATGTGTGCATGCACTACAACATTTCCTGATCCTATATTTGCCATATGTATATTTTGTACAATAGCTCTTGATTCAGCAGGTACAGTATAAATGTCTGTAGCAGCTGTAGTTGTTAAATCAAAGTTTGCATTTTTATATCTATTAGCCATTATTGTCCATCTCCACCTGTTGTAAACCAGTTAAGTCTTTGTTGTTCTTCTCTTAAATCTTGTTGAAACGTAGTATTTAATTTATCAATCAATCCGTCCAAGTCTCTTATCAATGCATCTGCATCTTGTTGTTTGTATTCTTTACCTGGTCTTGTAAATACTAAAGTTATCTTTGCCATTATCTTCTTCCGTCTGGTTGTGTATCTAATCTAAATGTACCAATCTTCCAAGTTTGTGAAACACCTGTGTTTTCAACTTTTAAAGATATAGCTCTAGCTCTTGCACGTGTATCTACTTTACTTGTTGATGATGTAATTGTAAATGGTCCAAGAGGTGAACTTGCTTGTGCATCATTAGAATAGTTTCTTAAATTTAATGTAACTTGTGTATTGCCAGTTTGAGATAAAAAGTCAGGAACAAATCTTCTAATTTTCATTATGTATTCACCATCACCTCTAAGTGTTGCAACACCTCCTGCTTCACTTCTTCCTTGCTGTGTAATATCAAAATCACCAGATTGTATGTTAGCAGCAATAGCTGTAGTTGCTCCACCTTTTATTTGATCATTTCCTGTTTCATGTTCAAAATATGTTGTACAACCATCTGTATTACCAACCACATCATACGAATCATTACTACCTGCATCAAATTCTGTAGCATGAGGTAAACCAAACACAGAAGAATCTTGCCACGTGCCTCTAGATAAAGTGCCTGTAGTCCAAATAGGTCTTTGCGGTGATGAATCAAGATAATTATATGTTACACATCTATTAATAACTGTTGAACTTCCAGAACAATAGAACCAAGTAATCTCACCAAACAAGTTATTTAATCCAACGTTAATTAATTGTGATGCTGTAGTATTTAAATCATTGTAAACAAAATCTTCTACTAAACAAACCATAGTTTCTAAATTACCAGAATATTTAAAAAAGCCATTTTCTGAAAACCAATAAGCTGCACCATCAACTTCTAAGGCTGCATTTTGTCCAATCAATCCACAGTTAGTTCCAACTTGTGCAAAACCAAAAGTAAATGGAGCACCAACAAAACGCATTGTAAATAAAGATGTATCAGTCCAAACATAAATTGCATCTCTACCTCTAACAGCTCCTACAATTCTAGATCCATCAGCTAGTCTTTGTGTACCAGCAGTATTAACTGCAGTAGGTGCATAGGTATTAATATCTTCTTGGTTTGAGAATCTAATAAACATTTGATCTTGTGTAGTCTTGTCACCAATTGTTGTTTCAGTTCCAAAGAATACTAAGTGTCTATCAGGTGTAGATACTAACATATCTCTTGATGCAGTTGGAGCGCCAGATATAATTGTTGCTCTTGTAGATGTTGCAGTTGTCGAATCAGCGTCCCATTCAAATACTTCTCCGTTATGAATTAATGCAATTACTGTTGTACCAAAAGCATCAATACTCCACATACCTGGATCAATAACAAAATCTCCTGATGCAGCATCACCCCATGCAATCCAACTAGAACTATTTGTAACTGTAGCACCATTACTGTGTGATGCAGCTGTTGTGCCTCTTGCTCCTCGCGTCACGCCTGTTAGTGTGTTGCCTGAGATTCCAGTATAGGCAATATCTTCATTATCGATTCTTACGTGGTTTGTACCTGAACTCGGGAAGCTAGTAGCATCGGTTAAAACAATTGTAGTTGTTGTATCATTAATTGCACCGTTAAGAGTTGTTGTAACAGACGCTGCTTCTTCACCACCATAAGAAGCCAGACCCCAACCATAACCTGCTAATTGTTCTGCAGGACCAACTGGATAATAATGTTGAACTTGAATACCTCCAGATGTAGTTGCACCTGATCCAGTTTCAGCAGATGGCATTGTGATAGTTAAAGTTGTTGCAGATGGTACGGATGTAACCATAAATTTTTTATCATCAAAATCTGCTGCAGTATAGTCTGATCCTGTAATTGCTGTGAAGTTATCTAAATGAATAATATCTTTTGCATTTATATTATGAGAAGTGCTAAAAGTTATAGTTACTTCTGTGCTTCCGTTAGTTGTTGAAAAAGCGTTAGTTAATGTATTAGTGGATTTGATTGGATGTATGTCATAAAAAACACCTCCTGAATATGCGTATAAAATTCTGTTTGTACCAATAATTGCATATTTAATTCCATCTTTATTTACTAAATGAAATAAAGCTCTAGCTGCACCTGTGATTTTATTATTACCTAGCTGCTTCCAGCCACCTATCTTTTCAGGTGTGCCATATCTGAATCTTACATTATCACCATCAACCCATTGGCCTTCGGCTGTGGTTTCTGTAATTTGTTTATTAAATCCAGGTTGAAATCCTATCTTTTGTAATGCCATAAGTGCCTCATTCTATCTTACAATCTTGCTTTATACAATGTAAATTGGTATATAGCAAATGTAGAAATTATGAAGATATCAATTATAGGTAAAGGAAATGCAGGATGTGTCTCTGCTTTACATTTTAATTATTGGGGTAAATTTTTAAATAAGCCTATAGAAGTAGAAACTATTCATGACAGTAAAATATCTCCTGTGCCAGTTGGACAGGCTACAACCCTGCCTTTGCCTAGATTACTTTGGCAAGCTCTAGGAGCTGATGTAGCATCTAAATTTTCATACACACAGAAAACAGGTATTATGTATGAGAACTGGGGTAACAAAAATAAACTCATCTACCATCATTTTCCATTTGGCTCATATTCTATACATTTTAATCCATCACAATTTCAAAGATTTGTACTAGATAATCTAAAGGTAAACTTTATAGAAAAAGATGAGAATGTTGTAAGCTATGATGAAATTGATGCAGATTATATAATTGACTGTAGAGGAACTCCAAAATCATTCAAAGGTTATGATAAATTAATTAATCCATTAAACCATGTTTTATTAGGATCTCTACCTGTAAAATCAAATGATGTATCTTGGACCAGAACCATAGCCACAAAAGATGGTTGGTGTTTTTATATTCCTTTACAAGAACGAGTATCTCTGGGTTATAATTTTAATGATAAAGTTACTAGTATTAAAAAAGCAGAAAACAATTTTAAAGAACTTTTTGGTATTGATACAATTAATGCACACTTTCCTTTCAAACAATACATGGCTAAGAATCCAGTTATAGATAAGCGAGTTATATTAAATGGAAATAGATTCTTCTTTTTAGAACCTTTAGAAGCAACAGCTGTAAATACATATCAAGTTTGGTGTCAATATATTTGGGATGCTATTATAGATAAAACATATACTTTAGAACAATCAACTAAAAGAATAAAAGACTATATACGTAAAATTCAAAACTTTATTCTATGGCATTACGAAACAGGATCAATCTATAAAACACCATTTTGGAAATATGCTACAAAACTTGCAAAAGATAATAGGGGTAAAGACTTAAATTCTATTTTAAAAAGTTTAAAAGATGAAGACCAATCTTATTTAAGAAGTATAACTAATAATGATATTGAATATGCTCAATGGGAAACATGGAACATAAATTTATGGAAAGAAGGAGTAACTAAAAAGAATGATATATCCAAGTATAATTATAGATAATTTTTTTAATGATCCTGATGAGATTAGGGACATAGGTCTTTCTTTAGAAAAAACAGAAAACAAAAATGCTTATCCTGGAAAAAGAACAAAACCGTTGCACTTAGTACATAAAGAATTTTTTAATTGGAGCACAAATAAAATTGCATCTACAGTTTTTAATAATCAACCAGAAGATTTTAATCTAACTTTTGATGCTTATCAAACGTTTCAGTTTATAAAACCTAATCCTAAAGAAGGACATGGTTGGATACACAATGATAATAGTTTTGAGTTTACTGCAATAGTGTATTTATCTAAACATAAAAACTGTGGCACTTCTCTATTTAAAAGAAAAGAAGGATGTTTTCCTGTTCAAAAAAATTCTTTTGTAGATAATAATATTATCAAAAAAGAATATTACGGATCTAATAAAAAGTATGATCAAAGGTATTTTAATGCCAGAGACGAACAAAACCAAGGTTATGAAAGAACAGTAAAGGTTGAGTCTATATATAATCGTTTATTCTTATTTGATAGTTTTCAATTTCATGGTGTTGAAAATTTTTATGACCCTAAATTGAAGGAAGATAGAATGACCTTAATTACTTTCTTTAGTAATATAAATGGTGCCCCACGTTTACCCATACCCAATACTAAAAGATATTTATAATGAAAAACTTTATTCAAGATGATAATTTTTTAAATAAAAAAGAAATTGATTTTGTTAATAAAACAATTTTAGATCATAGTTTTCCTTGGTATTATAATGAAGAATCTAACAAGGGAGATAATTATTGGTTTTATTCTCATTGTGTTATTCAAAGAATAGAATTAGGCGGTGGAAACACGTCTCACATATCTAATTTCTGTATATCTCTATTAAATAAATTTTGTAAAAAACATAAAATTAAATATGAAAAGATATTAAGATGTTGTTTAAATACTAATTTTCCTCAAGAAAATAAATCCTTTATGCACACAGACCATGATTCTGATTACAATCATTTATTAGTTTATCTGACAGATAATAAAGAAGGACAAACTATTTTATATAAAGATGATAAAAAAACAGTATATAAAAAAATAAAACCTAAACAATTTAGAGCTGTTAGTTTTCCTAAATGTTGGCACATTGGAACATCTCCTAAAAAGAATAGAAGAGTTGTTTTAGTTTATACTTTTAAATAGACTCACCAGTTAAGTCCCAAGAAATAATTTTCCTTTTCTTTTTTAAATGGTTACTAGGACAGAAGTGTACGATAAAACTTGGAAAGAAAACCATGTCTCCTTCTTTTGTTTCCAGACCTCTAAGTTTGGTTGCTCCAGTTTTTAAATCATGCCAAGGTTGCATGAATATAGTAGAAGGTTGTTCTTGTGTATATTCATAATATAAAATACCAGACCAACCCATTGTGCCGTGGTGATGTGGTGTTTGATAATCATGTTGATCATAAACAACTGTCCAAATATCTTTAATATTTAATTTTCTATAATTAAATTCATTACCAAATTTTTGAAACTCCTCTTTAAAAATATTTGTAAATTCATTTACGTAATCTTCACGACCTTCAAAATCAATATTTCTGGTTGTTGAAAATATATTGTGTTCTTGTCTAGATAACTTTTGATTCTTTGTTAGTTTGTCTAGTTTCTTTTTCTTTTGTTTCCAATTAGAGCAACTTAATTTTAGACAAGGTATTTCAAATAGATTCATTACGCCTCAGATACATCAAAGTTAATAGCCATACTTATACGAGTTACATTTGAGTTAAAAGGATTAACAGTGTGAAGTAAGGTAGAAGGAAAAATAAACAGATCTCCTGTTTTAGGTACATGTAAATAATTCTGAATGTAACCTTTAACAGCGGTATGAAATTGAAATGTAATATTTCCAGGTTTACATCCATTTGTTTCTAAATCATTTTCTTCTTTTTTAATTTGTTCTGGAACATCTAAATAAAACACAGAGGCAAAATTACATTGTTGATGTATATGTGGAGGGTTATATTCATGTGCTTTCATAAAATTAGTCCATCCTTTTTTAAGCTCAACTGATGATACTGGTCTATTATACCAATGCTCATAACACTTAACAAAGTCATCTAGATTGTCTTTTAAAATTTTTTTAACAGGATCTAAATTTTTAATTTGATACTCTTCTTTTATATAACCCGATAGCTCTTTATTAAATTTAATTTTTTTATTTTTATTACAAATCTTGAGTAGCGCTAAACGATCACTTTCTTTTAAAGATGACTTAAACAGTAAAGGACCACTATATAAAATACTATAGTCCATTAATTACCTGATGATAAATCTATTAATAGTTTATGTTTTTTTGATTTAGGATTTTTATGATAATGAAGATTAAAGTAGATATTCTTACCTTGACTTGTCATATCTAAATTCTCTTCACCTATTAATATTTGATTTTTTTTATTTTTAAACTTTAAGTTTTTATATTCACCATTAAATTTAAATGGCAACGTACATGTAGTATAGCCAGTGCTGTCTAAACTAATTACCCCTTTTAAATAAGACCATTCATGAATATTAGATTTTGTTGGCCCTTTTGTTATTTCATAATAAACAGTTTCAGGCACAATTTTAACTGCTGTACAATATTGTGTGTAAGCTTGTCTTAATTCAAATTCAAAGTTTTCATCAAACTTATTTCCTTTAATTTTAACTTTTTTAGTTCCTATAAAGAACCTAAAGAAAAAAGAAAAAGGAGACGTAAATAATTTTGGTTGTAATAATTTTACTTTCATTTTCTTCTATATTCTGCCGGTAAACCTGGCATAGGTCTACCATCATATATATTATGTTTATTACCTTTAGTCAACTTGTTATAGTGTAAGAAAACTTGTGTACAATTATTTCCTTTTAAAGCATTTCTCCAATGCTCTAATTCACAGCCATGGTAGAATAACATATCACCTGGTTTTAAATCTACTTTGATTGTTTTTTTATCTTTAAGATATATAGGCCATGAAGACCCACCTAGATTTAAAGTTACAGATAACTCGCAACTAAACCTATCTTTATGTCTTTTTAAAACATCTCCTTTTTTATATATTCGTGCATACGAGTAGGACGGTTGTATTTTTATCTTTATCTTTTTTTCTATTTCTCTTTGACATTTTAATAATAAAGTTTCCATTACTAAATCAGCATAATGAGAATAAGTGTTTGGTACTTGTTGATCCTCATAAGTTCCAAACAAAGAAGTGTCATTTGGAAAAGGACGATTTAAAAATAATCTATCTACTACTTGTTTTTTCAAGTTAAAATAATTGAAACAAAATTCAGCTAAATCTTTTGTAATTACTTTTTTAATTATTTTATATTTCATTAACGCCATGGAAGACCTAAAGCCCAAATAACTAAAGAGTATCTAACTCCTTTTGTAACAGCAGATACCTTATGATTTAAATGCGATGGAAATACAACAATTGAACCTTTATGTTTTAAAGCAGGTACTTTAAACACTCTTTTTTCATTGGGTGTGCTTAAATCAATTTGAAAATCACCACCTTTATATTCCTTAGCATCATTAAGAGCTATTGTTGCAGAGAGTTTTCTAATCTTTCCTTTATAGTTAGGATGTGCATTGTTTGGATATGGATCCCAATTACTATCTGCATGCCAGTCATAGTGTTGACCTTTTCTATAAACAGTAAACTGAGTTGGTTCATAGAAATCAAAATTAAAATTCCAACCTGCGTTTTTATTTGCAACTGTAAAAAACTTATCTATTTCTTTGTATATTTCTTTTTTATCTATAAAAGAAGTATTTGAATCTCTAGTCTTTTTTAGATCTTTTAACCGCTTAGTAGTAATTTTTTTATTTATATATTTATTAATTACTCCTAAACTAGGATTATTTTTAATACCTAATTTTATTATTTTATCACAAAATTTTTCTGATAAAGCTTTTTCAAAAAACCAAAAATTATTTCTTAGTTGCATTCTATCTTTCTTATATAGACGTTAAATTATTTTTACAAGCTGTCCCATTGATTTGTGCTTGTGTTCCATCTCCAATTTGTATTATCTGAAGTTTTTAAACCATCCCAAGTTTCTAAATCTTCATTCCATCTAGTTTCATAACCTGCAGTATTTGGATTTGCAACTGGAGGTTGCCAATCATGATTAGAATCTAAAGTCCAAGATGTAAAAGGTTTTGGTTGTATAAAAACATTATTTGTTGCATCCCATGTCGATCCAACTCCTGGATATTGTTTTCTAGTTCCATCTTTAAAAGCTTGTACAAATTTGTCTGCTGACTTACCTGTAAAAGTAGCTAAATAAGATTTACCATTTGCCTCAGATGCAGGGTCTCCTAAAATACTATCTTCCCAATTAGTTATGTTAACTACCTCATTCGAATCATTTATTTCACAAAAATAAACCATAATTAATCTGCCGCGTACCTATATCTAACAATAACAACTCCATCTTGCCCAGCATTATTTCCGCCACCTGCTCCACCTTTTCCTGCAAAACAAGCAGTTTCAGAACCACCAGGTGAGCCTTTTCCGCCACCAGAATAATTTTCAGCTGATCCATTTATTGAAGAAGGTAATGCTGCTCCACCAGCTTTTGGTGAGCCACCACCTGAACCATTTTTACCGCCGCCACCGCCAGCGTATGACCAACCAGATCCTCCTGGTCCGCCAGAATTTCCAAAGCCAGCTTGACCAGATCCGCCTCCAGATCCTTGGCCCATTCCGCCGCCTCCTCCAGATCCGCCCGGACTACCAGTTTGGTTTTGTCCACCGCCTCTACCGCCACCATTACCAGTTTGACCATAAAAAGATGATGCACCACCATTACTTCCAGCGCCTCCACCTGATCCTACTGATATTGGATAAGTTTGTTGAGCAACGGGTTGACTAGATTCAGTTTTACAACCACCAGCACCACCACCTGCATGTAAAGGAGCTGTACCAGGAGTTCCTGATCCACCACCACCTGCAGATAATAGATATTCAATTACATCATTTGCTGGGTCTGTTGCTAATTGTGTAACTTCAAATGTTCCACCTGTAGTAAAAGTATGAATTTGAAAAGAACCATCTTGAGTAACAGTTCCACCGGTTCCAATCATAAACAGCTCACCGCCGCCTTGGAAACCAAATCCTCTTGCAGATCCAGCTGCTCTAGTTGAAAGAAGTGGCATTATGTATAAACCTCCTATTAAGCAAATTGTGTCTGACTAGCAAATACAGTAAAAGCTGCATCGCCTGTCTTTACAACAGTATAAGAGTAAACATCAACTGAGCTTGCATTTCCACCTGTAGGAGCTGAACCACCTTGCCATTCAGGTGTAACACCAGTTCCATCTACTTGAACGGCATTGTTATAATAAGCAGTTGCGCCGTTAGTTACCATATGTACAACAGTCAAAGATTCACCTGTGTCCATTATACTGTTTAATGTGTTTGATCCATCACCTCTGATATTTAGAGTGTAGTTTCCAGAAGCATCAGTTGTGAAATATAATATTGCTTGAGTAATCGCATCAAAGTTTACTGTGCCTGTAGCTGCAGTTGCTGAAATAGTAATTTTTTCTGCTGTTTGAATAATTTTTGCAGCGCCTAAGTCTACTCTTCCAATACCTTTTGGTCTAATATTTAAATCAACATTTGTATCACTTCCTGTAGAAGAAAGCTCTGGTGCATTACCTGTTGCAGCGTTTGTAACTGTTAATTCATTAACTGCAGAAGCAGTCGCTTGAAATTCTAAAGCTGCATTATTGTTTACATCAGCAATACCTGTGCTGTTATCAAATTGAATATTGTTTCCATTAGCATCTAATGTACCACCTAATTGAGGTGTTGTATCTTCTACAACATTTTTAATTCCAGTATTGATTGTTACAATATCAGGGTTTGTACCATCGTTAGCTGCAGCAAAAACAAGAGCATCACCTTTGTCTGTTGTTGCAAAAGTAAACGTGTCACCTGATCCAGATGCGTATTTAAATTGAACTGTAAAAGAACCTGTTGTTGAATTTCTTAAAAAGTAAAAAGTTTGTGCATCTAATGGAATAGTTACAATTTGGTTTCCTGTAATTGCACCTGTAAACTCAATCATTCTGTGAGACATTACAGCTCCAGTTGATCCGTCAGAAACTGTTAAAGCTGTAGTTTGTGCGCCACCAGCAATATCTTGTTGTGTAAATCCACCAGAGATTTGTTCTAAAATTTGTAAGTTTGTATTAGTTTTAGTTCCCCAAGTTCCGGCGTTTTCACCAGTTGCCTGAAGTTCTACTCCTAAAGGTGTATATGTTGATGCCATAATTTATCTCCTATGCAGCGTCAGTATAACTTGTATTTGATCCTGTTGCAACATCTGTATATGATGAATTTGACCCTGTGTCAACGTCAGAATACGCTTGAATTCCAAAACCTGAAGCAGTGCCAAAAGCAGCTACAGAAGCTGTTCCAGATTGTCCTGTTAAAGTTATGTCAATAGATGCTGTAATAGATAGTCCTGTTCCAACACTAGAAGTTGCAGATTGTCCTGTTACTCCTATTGCATCAGCAGGAGTTAAAGATCCTACAGAAGAAGTTAAAGATTGACCTGTTAAATCTACAACAGGATTTGTAGTTATTACTGGATCGCCTTGAGATATTGTTGCACTTAAACCAGTTAATCCCATTACATCTGCAGGAGCAATAGATCCAACACTAGAAGTTGCAGATTGTCCGTCAATTCCAATTCCCTCTATTACATTAACAGTTCCAATAGAAGAGGTAGCTGATTGGCCTGATAGAGTTAAACTAGCATCAGTAATAATTGTTGGATCACCAGTAGAAGATGTTGCTTCTTGACCTGTTGGAAAAACATTTGAAGTTAAATCAAATGTAAATGTTCCGGTGTTTGATGTTGCAGATACACCAGTTAATTCTGCTGCAGCATCATTTGCTTGTCCCCAAGATTCTTCACCCCAAGCATCATGACCCCAACCAATTTCATTATAGGCCTCTATGTCTCCAACATTAGAAGTTAAACTTAAACCTGTTAAAGGTACAGTAATTGCACTTTCACCCCAGTTTTCAAATCCCCAAGTATCTCTGCCCCAACCTTGAGCATTAAATGATTCAATACTTCCTAAAGATGAACTTAAACCAAAACCTGATACATCTACTTCAAGTAAAGGTGTTGCAGTTGGTGTACCTAATGATGAAGTTAAATCAAAACCTGTTAATGATACATCTAAAAATTCTTCTGCTAGTGGTGTTCCAAGTGATGTTGTTGCACTAACACCTCCAACTTCTACTGAATATGCAACACCCCATCCAGAGTTATCATAAGCTTGTCTACCCCATCCAGCTTCATTAAAACCATCTGCTTGACCTACTGAAGATGTTATTGATTGACCTGTTAATTCAACTGCAACAACTCCTGAGTTCCAAGAATTGTCTCCCCATGAATTATCTCCCCAATTGACACCATCTGCCAAAAGCATGCTTCCACCCATTCCAGAATGATTTATACAGAAATAATAAAGTTGTGCAGGTGCATCAGCTGCAACTGCAATTTCTAAATAAGCACCAGGTTGACCTGGAGAACCATTTCTTAATGTGCCAGTATTATAGTATGAACCACCATTGTGAGTTCCATCAGGTGTTGTTGAGAAAGCTAGTGGATGTCCTGATACAGAAGAATCTGAATCATCAAATCTATAAGTAACACCTCTTGCAAGATACAAAGTATCTTGTTGAACGCCATCTATAAAATAATGATTAGAACCGTCTACATTTTGGACGGTAACTGTGAAAGTGACGTCTGCCATAAGAGGTTAACCTCCTATGCTATTCTGATGATAGCGTTACTTGCGTCTGCTGTTGGGAATTGAATTGTAAAAGTTCCACTCGTTACAGTTTTGTCTGCTCCAAAGTCAATTACACACACCGCTTGGTCACTAGCTGCTGAGTCATTAAAAATTAAACATCCTCTTGCTGTGAAAGAAGCAGATGTAAAACTTGTGTCAGCAAAATCGCAAACTGCTGTTGATGAATCTAAAGTTGGAGTTACACTTGTAAGCGCATTTCCTTTTGCAGTGTAACCAGTTCCAGAAACTTCGTTGGAAGTTGTGTACGCTGTTGTACTAGCTCCTAAAGTTGCTGCAGATGTGTACAATGCTAAGTTAAATGTATCACCAGTTGATGCGGTGAAATTGTGAACGCCTTGTAAAATTTCTTGTTTGAAACTGTTACATATTGCCGATGTAATTGCCATAATTTATCTCCTACGGGTTAGCTGAAGGTATTGGTACTCGCACAGTTCCGTCTGAATAGTCGTCTCTTTTACGTCTACCAATTTGCTCTGCAGCAAACTTTTCTAGTTCTTGTTTATACTTATTTTCATATAGTGTCAACATATCTGTTGGACCTTTTAAAAATCCATATGCCTCTACTAAGCATGCATATAATAAGCCATTTGGGAAATATTGACTTATATAAGTCGTTGTATTTGAGCTTGATAATCCATCAGGGATAGTCTCATAGTGAATTTTAAAAGTATATGTTGTATCTGGAGCAGGAGCTATAAATAATCTACCAGAATCAGTGTCAGATACTCCTGTTGCACCACCAAACATAGCATAATATTTAGGTTGTCCTCTAGCTGCAGATTCTGTTGATGGTACATATTCTTGTAAATAAGACTCATCTTTCTTTTCTAACCATCTATTAGCACCAGTTGCGGCTCCGGTTCCATCATAAACTTGTACACCTTTTACAAATAAGGTTTTAGCTGGAACATTTATTGTAGTTTGACCAGTAACAAAATTACCTATTTTTTGTTTTTTATATGCATCAATAGGTACATCTCTTAAAATTCTAAATTCAGAGTTTTCAATAAACTGATCTGTAATTGTAGAAGTTAAAACATTACTATCTACTTCTGTATAATCTTGAATTGCTGTTGTTAATGTTGCGTATGTAAATCCTGACATTATGCTTGCTGTGTTACAGGTCCTGCTGTAACAAAGTCTCCTCCTGATTTTTCTGTTACTGTAGCGTTAGAGCCACAATCAAATACATAAGTATTAGTTGTTACACTACTTATACTAAATCCTGATGAATTTTCAAATACTGTAAATGCTAATCCTCCAGGGCTTCCATCTACGTTTCTAAATCTTACAGTATCAGATGTCGATCTTCCATGATTAATTTCAGTTACAGTTACAGTTGATGATCCTGATGTTAGACTAAAAGGATTTGGACCCAACATACTTGGTACAGCGGGCTCAGTTCTTGCTGGTCTAATTGTTCTTAAACCTTGTGGATCTGCTGTATGTGGTTTTGGTTCTAATTGTGGCTGTTTAGGTTCAAACTCAGAAATATGTACTCTAGAACCATTCCATTCTTTTACCATTTCTTTATACGGAAATTCCATTCCTGATCTATCTGATATGAATTTAGCGTATTTTCCTGAAGCAGTATTAGACATTTGGATAATAAGTTTTAGGGGTTATGTATGAACTAGATGAAGAACCATCTTCTGATAAAGCTCTTTGTAATTCATCTTCGTATAATAATTTTAATTCTTGTGTTCTTTGTGGAGCAAATTTTTGAGATAAATAAAATGAAAGTCCTGACACCATACAAGGAACAAATCTATATGGAACATCAGTGGCATTAGTATAATCACCAACGTCTTGTATTCTTTTTACATAGTAATAATTAATTGTATTACCTGCTTCTGTTGAACCAGGTGTTAAGTATAAAGTGATTGTAACTTTATCTATAAATCTTTGTACAAAATATTGAGTTGGTTGACCTTCTGAAGTTTTACCTGATAAAGCTTGGTACTCGCTTCTAGAAATTTTTGTAAGTGAAGTATCTACGTTTGATGAGTTTCTATAAACAGCTTCTAATATATCATCAACACCATAAATAGCTGTTGCATCAGATGTACCATCAGATGTTGATCTAAACATTGTATAAGTTGCTTGACCATCAACTAATGTAATTGAATTGTTTGCAACTTCCCAATAGTGAAGACCTCTGTTAGCCCATTCTTGAAATAAAATATTTAAAGAACGTCTAGCTCCTTTTAATTGATAACCAGAAACACCAGAAATTCCTATTCTCTCATATGCTTCTTCAACAATATCAGAAATAGAAAACGTTGTTTCAAATGTTGTTGTTCCAGAGGTTGCCATTTATCCTCCTATTTATCTATAAGAACAGTAGCAGAAGTATCAGCTCCAATTGCAGAACATTTCATTCCACCTGGAAATAAAACTCCGTCTTCTGGAATGTTAAATGCAAACACATCACCTGCAGGACAACTTGTTGTAAATAAAGTTGTGCTGTCTGTGTTATCTTGCAAAGTTATAGATTGAGTAGTTGTACCATCATTTTCTAAAATGATTCCTCTTAATCTAGTTCTGCCTGCGAATACTGCTCCAGTTGCTGTAACTCTAACTGCTTTTACATCACTTTTATAGCTCATAGATATTCTCCTTAATTAAAGATGATAAATTTATATATTAGATTTTAATAGAGTGCAAGAGATCCCTACAAGTGCAACCACTTTTTCGTGTTGAGAGTTAACTCCTAATTAACCAGCATAAAGATGGATTTCACCATCTCTAGGATTCTTAGGACTCTCTTCTTGATTTCTTAGGAGAGATCTAATTACTTTTTTAATCTCATCTCCAAGAACTGACATTTCCGGTGTTATTAATCCGCCATTTTTAAGATACATCTCGTTCCATTTGGACTCGAGTTCTATCTTCTTAGCGAACAACACCAAGTTGTCCTGAGCCATCTTTAACCTCCTCATAGGTTATAAAGCATTTACGATTATCGTAAAACTCATTTTGTTCCCATACTATACTGTTTTCTCCTATTTTGTCAAGGATAGCGTTTTCAACGCCTTGTACGGAATCTTCCGCTTCTATATCAAACTTAGCGAAATATCCAAAAGCTCTTATTTGTATTTTTAATTTCTTTCTTTGCATATTTTGCTTTCTACCAAAAAGAAAGGCCCCAATCAAGGGGCCTTTCAAATAAATACTTAATTAAATCAAGTATTAAGCAATGTGCTTAGAATTAAGCACCTGGTGATCCGAAGATACCTCTAGGGTCAGAGAATCCGAATGAATATCTCTCTCTAGCTTTGTATCTTACGTTGCCAGTATCGAAGTCACCTTCCATTGCAGTTTTGATTGGTGATCTAACAAACATTTTTAAGCCATTTGGCACGTCTGTTTTGATGAAGAACGCATCTGTGTCTGTTAGGAAGTTGTTAACCACATAACCTTGTGGAACCATTCCCATAGACGCAATAGCATTTACATCATTGTTTGAACCACCTGTTTGACCAGCTGATTTCATTAATCTTTCCGCTGTGAATTGTAATTCACTTGGAATGATCATTTTCACACCTCTCGCTGCAACTTTAAGTCCTCTCTCATCTGTGAACGCAGCAATATCAATTAAAGACTGCTCTAACGATGTTTCGTTTAAGTCAGCAGATGTTGCTAATTCATTTGAGAAAGTACCAGCAATTGTTGGGTGGTCAGTAGCACAAAGCTCCTTACCATCACCACCAGCAAATGAGCTGTTGAATGCATTGTTTAATACATTCGCTGCTTTTACTTGTTTAGTGTTTGCCATAGATCTTGCTAAAGCTTTTGTATATCTAGAAGCTAATCTGTCATACAAGTTATCTTCAATCGCTTCTTCAGTGATTGAGAAAGCAA
>ERZ869936.1367-NODE-1367-length-17715-cov-19.255266_pt1 | contig 17715 bp, 18 predicted proteins | sample MGYA00520876_ERZ869936 | MGnify/ENA primary metagenome ERZ869936 (study PRJEB32218, sample SAMN09650985) | biofilter metagenome | isolation source: enrty point of leading RO module | place: Saudi Arabia: Thuwal, RO plant located on Red Sea | collected 2016-02-17...
GATCGACTTGCCTGGCACCAAGAAGGCAGCGGCCAAGAAGACAGAGCCCAAGAAGACAGAGTCCAAGAAGACAGAGTCCAAGAAGACAGAGCCCAAGAAGGCAGCGGCCAAGAAGACAGAGTCGAAGAAGCCGGAAACAGCAGCCTCCGAGGAGGAATAGAAAATGTCAAAGACCAAGGCAGGCGGTTCAACCAAGAACGGCCGTGATTCAAAAGCAAAGCGCCTCGGGCCCAAGGTCTTCGATGGCGAGACCGTCACCGCCGGCGCCATCATCGTGCGCCAGCGTGGCACCAGGATTCACCCCGGCTCCAACGTGGGCAAGGGTGGGGATGACACTCTCTTCGCTACAGCCAATGGCACCGTGAAGTACGGGGTGCGCGCCAATCGCCGCCACGTAGACGTCGTCCCTGAATAGCCGACCAACCGGTCGTGTTCGTCGACCGAGTTCGAGTCAACCTCCGCGCTGGAAACGGTGGCGCGGGGGTTGTTTCGTTTGTGAGGACGAAAGGCAAGCCCAAAGGGCGGCCCAATGGAGGTAACGGAGGCCCCGGCGGCAGCGTGATCCTCAGGGCGGATCCTTCCGTGGCCACTCTGCTCCGATACCACCGAAACCCTCACCATCAGGCCGACAGTGGCACACATGGGGAGGGAGACCTGCGCCACGGCAGAGGAGGAGAAGACCTGGTTCTGCCGGTGCCTTTGGGTACCACGGTCATCGACGAAGATGGAACGACCATTGCGGACCTGGTCGAGGAGGGGGAAGAAGTCCTGGCTGTCGCCGGGGGCCGCGGCGGCAGGGGAAACGCAGCGTTTGTCAATCCGGGTAATCGTGCTCCTGCAATCGCCGAGCAGGGCGAATACGGGCGATCTGCGTGGTTCATCCTCGAAATGAAGCTCCTCGCCGATGCTGCCCTGGTCGGGTTTCCGAACGCAGGAAAGTCGACCTTCATCTCGCGGGTCTCAGCAGCGAAACCAAAGATCGCCGACTATCCATTCACAACCCTCGAGCCGAATCTGGGAGTCGTCTCGTTCGACGGCCGCGAGTTCGTTCTTGCCGACATCCCCGGCCTCATCGAAGGTGCATCGGGCGGGAAAGGCTTGGGTCATGAGTTCCTGCGGCACACCGAGCGGGCACGTGTTCTGGTATACCTACTCGATCCTTCGCCCCTCCAGGAGGCGTCTCCGAGAGAGCAACTGGAGATTCTGCGTCGGGAGGTTGCCGACTACTCCGACGAGCTCTCAGAGCGTCCCAGTCTGGTGGTCTTGAACAAGTCGGATCTTCCCGAAGCCGAACCGGTGGGCGAGGCTCTTCAGGTGTCTGCCCTGACCGGAGAGGGGCTGAAGGAGGCCCTACACGCAATCGCCGATCTGGCGGAGCAGGCGGAAAAGCAGGCCCCGGAGCGGGTTGGCTTCGTGCTCCACCGCCCGCTGGGCCCGGAGTTCAAGGTGGCGAAAGACGGCGATGTCTGGGTCGTCTCGGGGATTGCGGCTGAGCGCGCTGTCTCCTTTGCCGACCTGACCGTGGCTGAAGCAGCCGACATGGCAGCGCGAAGACTCGCTCGAATTGGAGTGGACGAAGCGCTCCGAGAGGCCGGTGCCGAGGAAGGCGATGAGGTCCGCATCGGGGATCTCTCGTTCGAGTTTCTCGTCGGGTATGACGAGGAGGAGTGATACCTAGCGGCGCCACAGATCGCGTGTGAACAGTACGAGGACGGGGAAGATCTCGAGTCGGCCCACGATCATCAGGCCTGACAAGAGCCATTTCACCAATCCGGGTAGGCCCGCATAGTTGGCAGCCGGCCCGACGTCACCCAGCCCCGGCCCTATGTTCCCGATCGACGCTGCCACGGCGCTTGTGGTCGTGACGAGATCGAGGCCTTCGGTCAGGTTGGCATCGATGAATGCGACCAAGAAGGTCGCCGACATGAACAGGAAGATGTAGAACAAGAAGTAGCTCTGCACCGCCTCGACAATCGGCTCGCTCACCCTGCGACCGCCAAATCGTGTCACGAACACCCCTTTCGGGTGGACCAGTCGACGAAGGTCGGCATATGCCGCCTTGGAGAGGACGCCGATACGGAAGGTCTTGATGCCTCCTGCCGTTGACCCTGCCATTCCCCCGAGGAACATCAACCCGACTACGAAGATCTGGAGGGCGGGGCGCCAGAGCCCGAAGTCTGCCGAGGCGTATCCGGTCGTTGTGGTGAGCGCCAACGTGTTGAACGCGGCGTGGCGAATTGCTTCCCCCGGCGCCAGATCGGCGAGCAGGCCCCCGGCGACGATCACGATGGCGACGACACTGATCAGTGTGTAGAGGCGAAACTCAGAGTTCCGCGCGTACTCCACCGGTTTCGAGAACGCCCTGTAGTGCAGGGCAAAGGAAACCCCGGCGAGAAACATGAAAGCGGTGATCACCCACTGCGTGTAGGCCGAGAACCCGGCGATAGATGTGGGTTCCGTTCCAAAGCCCCCTGTCGACATGGTGGTCATCGAGTGAATGATCGACTCGAAGAAGGTCATGTCGCCCAGTGTCAGCATGAGCACCTCCACAAGTGTGATGGCGACATAGACGATCCACAGGCGCTTGGCGGTCTCCTGGAACCGGGGCGTCAGACGGTCCGGGGTCGGCCCCGGTGACTCGGCCTTGGCCAACTGCATTCCACCTGTTCCGAGCAGCGGGAGGATCGCCACTCCCAGCACGATCACACCCATTCCTCCCAGCCATTGCGTCATTCCGCGCCAAAACGAGATGCCTCGGTCCAGCTCGGATGGGTCGATGAGGATGGAGGCGCCGGTAGTGGTGAAACCTGATGCCGTCTCGAAGATCGCATTCGTCACGTCGGGTATGGCGCCGGTTATCAGGTATGGCAGGGCGCCGAACAGGGAGAATATGAACCAAGAGAGGCCGACCGTCGCAAACCCCTCTTTGACTGTGATCATCTTTGGCCGTCTGACAAACCTTCTCGTCGTGTAGCCGGCCCCCGCAGTGATGCCGGCTGCGACCGAGATGCCGAGAGCCGTCTCATACTCTCCGTAAATGGTGGATACGAGCGACGCTGAGATCATCGCCACAGCCACAAAGAGGAGCACCGAGCCGATCACGAAAGCAACTGTCTTGGTCAGCTTGGCAACCGGTCGCCCGTGTTCCCGGGCTTCAGGGATCATGCCGAGAAGAGTGCCGTGGAGTTCTCGATGTCCCTGGGTAGGGCGAAGAAGATGATGTGATCACCGGGGCGGATGACCGTTGACCCATCAGGGACGAACGTCGTTCCATTGCGGGAGATGCCTCCGACGATGACACCCACAGGGAGGCTGAGGTCGAGGAGCGTCCGGTCGACGGCTTCGGCTCCTTCCGCGACCTCCATCTCGATCGCCTCGGCATCGGTGTCGGAGAAGGTCACAACTCGCTCGACATCTCCGAAGCGGACGAATTGGAGTATTGCGTTTGCCGCCATGAGACGGCTCGAAGCGGCAGCGTCGATCCCGATGCCGGAGAGGAGGCCTACGTAGTCGATTCGATGAAAGCGCGATATGACCATGCCCGCTCCGCTCGCCTTGGCAACCAAGCAGGAAAGGAGATTCACTTCGTCCCAGCCGCTGAGCCCCAAAGCGACGTCCTTTGGACCGAGATCGAGGCTCGCCGCAAGGTCAGGATCGGTGGGGTCGGCGCACATGACCAAGGCATCGGGGTGCCGGTCCGCAAGGCTGTTGCACCGTTCCCTGTCCTCGTCGACGATGATGACACTGAGTCCCGCGTCGTGCATGGCGTCCGTTGTCAGCTCGGCAAGTCTTGTCGCACCGAAGATGACCGCTCTCTCGAAGTGCTTGCGCTTCAGGCCGATCATCTCAGTCGCCCGGCCCACGTTGTCATCGGTAGTCATGATCAATGCGTGATCACCGGGTTCTACCTCGGTGTCACCATGCGCCACGATCGTCCGACCGTGACGGACCAGGGCGGCAAGAACCCAACCCCATTCGGCCGATCGGAGACGAAGCTGTCGAAGGGGAACGCCTGTGATCGGAGCCTGTGGCCCGACCGTGCCACCCACCATCACGAGCTTTCCGTCAGCAAACTGAATGAGCTCCGAAGCTCCACCGAGTCCCACGATGTCGACGATTTCTTCGGCTGCGGTCGCGGATGGGTCGATAACGACATCAACGCCCAGGTTTGCCGATACGTCCCGGATTTCCGGATCTTCGATGCGCGCAATTGTCATCTGCGCTCCCATCTCTTTGCCGGCGTGGCACGCGAGCACGTTCGCGCCGTCAGAGCTGGTCACAGCGATGAGCAGGTCGGCTTTGCTGACGCCGGCTTCGTCGAGGGTGACCGCGCTGGCTCCGTTGCCCTGGATCACCATGGCGTCTATCGAGTCCTGGAGCTCGGCGGCGATGGAAGCGTTGTCCTCGATGACGATCACATCCTGGCCTTCTTGGGACAGACGTTCGGCCAGATACGAGCCGACTGCTCCCGCACCGACGATGATTATTCGCATCGAATGACCCGCTTGGGTCCGAGTCCAAAACGCACGTTGTGGCAGGCTAATCCGGACAGGGCCCAATGGGCATGAGCCTGTCGAATTCTTTGACCTCGGGTGTCGCCGTACACTGATGCCTCACAGGAGACGCATGGAACTCGACTCTTCACAATCGGTCGCTGACGCCCTACGCACGGTGGGCTACCTACCTGATGCTCGGATTGCTCAGGTCGTCTATCTCGCGGCCCACCTCGGCAAGCCGATCCTCGTCGAGGGGCCGGCCGGTGTCGGCAAGACCGAGCTTGCCAAGGCCCTCGCCGCCGTGACGGGGCGAGAGCTGGTGCGACTGCAGTGCTACGAAGGGCTCGACGAGGCCAAGGCCCTGTACGAGTGGAACTACAAGAAGCAACTCCTCCGCATTCAGGCTGACGAAGACCATGAGTGGAGTGAGATCGAGCAGGACATCTTCTCGGAAGAGTTCCTGCTCGAACGACCGCTGCTCCGAGCGATTCGCTCGGAAAAGCCGGCGATCCTGCTTATCGACGAGGTCGACCGCGTCGAGGTCGAGACTGAGGCCCTTTTGCTCGAGGTCCTGTCCGATTTCCAGGTCTCGATTCCAGAGCTCGGAACAATCGCAGCCTCGTCGATTCCGATGGTGCTGCTCACTTCCAACAACACGCGGGAGCTGAGCGAGGCACTGAAGAGACGCTGTCTCTTCCTCCACATCGACTATCCCGACCCCGAGCGGGAACAGGAGATTCTCGAAGCTCGCGTGCCGGGTCTGAGTGCCCACCTCGCCGAGCAGATCGCACGCGTGGCGCGATCGGTGCGCAATCTCGACCTGAAGAAGTCACCTTCTGTCTCGGAGACCATCGACTGGGCGCGGACGTTGCTTGCCTTGGCTGTGGACCAGGTTGATGAGGATGTACTTGCTGACACGCTTCATGTGCTCCTCAAGTATCAGACCGATATCGAGACCGCCGCCAAAGAGCTGACGGCTCCGGCCCGCTGAGATGATTGCGACCCTGACGGGGTTCATCGATGAGCTCCGGGATGTGGGTGTTCCGGTTTCCATGGTCGAGGCGATCGACGCCATGCGAGCTGTCGAGTCGCTCGATCTCGTCGACAAGGTCGCCCTAAGGGAGACGTTGCGGGCCACTCTGATCAAGAATCTCCGCCACGAGAGGGCCTTCGACACGGCGTTCGACGTTTACTTCTCGTCGTTGCCCGCCCCTTTGCCCGATCATCCGGAGCTGGCAGACGACCCCGTTGGCCAGCCGAGCTCCACAGCGCCACCGGAAGGCGACTTCGACCTGGACGATTTGCTCCAGTCGCTCCTCGACGCTCTCCAGTCTTCCGATTCCGATGGGCTGAGAGCGGGGGCGCAACGAGCAGTGGACAGGCTGGCCGGTATGGAGCCAGGTCGGCCCGTCGGCGGCACCTACTACCTGTATCGAACGCTTCGACGGCTCGACATGACCCGACTCGAGGAGCGGCTCATGGAGGCAATGGCCGAGGGGCGAGAGCTGAGCGAGTTCGATCAGAGGCTTTTGCGTGAGGACATTGCCTCCCGCCTGGAGGAGCTGAAACGCCAACTCGAGGAGGAGATCAGAAGGCGCCTCGTGGCGGACCGCGGTCGCGAGGCAGTGGCCAGGACACTGCGCCGGCCCATGATCGAAGACGTCGACCTCATGCACGCCACGACGGCCGAGCTGGCGGAGATGGAGGCCGCAATTGGGCCACTGACCCGAAAGCTCGCTGCGAGACTCGCTCGGAGGAGAAAGCGCCGCTCGGGGCGGCTCGACTTCCGCAAGACGGTCCGGCGCTCACTGGCCACCGGCGGCGTTCCAGTTGATCCACAGTTCAGGCATCCCCGGCCACATCGTCCTGAGGTATGGCTGGTCTGCGACATCTCAGGGTCGATGGCGACCTTCTCACGATTCACGCTCCAGTTCACGCACGCCATGTCGTCGCAGTTCTCCCGGCTCCGGTCGTTCGCTTTCGTCGACACTGTCGACGAGGTGAGCGATTTCTTCGGGCCGGGGATCGATTTCGGGTCGGCACTCCACCGCATCACGACTGAGGCCGAAGTCGTATGGATGGATGGGCACTCCGACTACGGCAATACGTTCGAGACGTTCCTAAACCGATACGGTCGGCAGATCACGCCCAGAACCACGATCATCATCACCGGTGACGCCCGGAACAACTATCGGCCCACCAGAGAGCAAGCTCTTGCAGACATCGCCAAGAAGGCTCGCGCGGTTATCTGGCTGAATCCTGAGCCGACGTCCTATTGGGACACCGGGGACTCGACGATGTCCGAGTACGCCGCTCATTGTGACTCGGTGCACGAGGTTCGCACCCTCGCCCAACTGGAGTCATTCGTCGAGGGTCTTACCTTCCCCAGGGCAAGGGTGTTCTGAGCCCGTTGGGTCGGTTTGTGTGAAACACTAAACCTTTGTCCGGGGCGGGCCGATAATTCGAATGGTTGCCCCATACGGGGGCGTTAAAAGGTGAGATCAATGGGATCGCGGATACTTGTAGTTGAAGACTCGGCGGTGATCCGCCGGCTGATCGAAGTCTGCTTGCGCGCTGCCGACCTTGAAATCGTCACCCGAGAAGACGGAAAGTCCGGCCTTGCCGCCGTTGGCGGGGAGTCACCAGACCTGGTGGTTCTCGACATCGGGCTCCCGGGCATGGACGGTTGGGAAGTCCTCGACGAGATCCGCAAGGACGAGGCAACCAAGTCGCTTCCCGTCGTCGTGCTCACCGCTCATGCCGAGGAAGAGTCACGGAGACGAGCCAATGAGGGTGGTGCCGACGCTTTCGTGACCAAGCCGTTCCAGCCGAACGACTTCAGAGCAACCGTCCTCTCCCTACTGGAGTGAGCCAACCGAGTCCTCTCGGTTAACCTCGCCCTGGTGACGACTGAATCGATAATCCCTTCCTTTATCGGCGCGCCTGTCCAGAGACGCGAGGACCCGGCACTGATCCGGGGCACGGGCCGCTATGTGGACGACATAACACCGGCCGGGACACTCCACCTCGCAGTGGTCCGTAGTCCATTCCCACATGCCGATGTGCTCTCGTTGGACATCGACGCTGCACTCGAGATCGATGGCGTCAGGGCGATCATCACGCCGGAACACGTGTCCGACATCCGGATGCCCCCAACGCCCAATCCTGATCGGAACGTCCCACGTCGCTTTCCCTTGGTTCAAGGACGCGCCCTGATGCCCGGCGACCCCGTTGCGGCTGTTGTCGCCGAGTCCGCGGCCGCAGCCCGTGATGCGGCCGATCTGGTATTCGTCGACTACGAGCCGATCGACGTGGTCGGCGACGTCGAGGAGGCGCTTGACGCTCCTCCGATCCATGATGGCTTCGAGTCCAACATCGCATACGAGCGGGGACGCGGCGATCGCTCCGAGTTCGACGCCCTGGAAGGTCCGGTGCGGCTGTCGGGCATCGTCGAGCACCCGCGGGTCGTGCCCGCTCCAATGGAAAATCGAGCCATCCTCGCCGAGTGGAAAGAGGATGGGCTGACCGTCCATCTGTCGAGCCAGGCACCGCAACTCATGCAGGCGGAGCTTGCCGAGTCGTTCGATCTGCCGCAGTCATCCGTCCGGGTGATCACCCCATTCGTAGGAGGCGGCTTTGGCTGCAAGTTCGATCTCGCCGAAGAGGAATATCTGACCGTCATCGCAGCCCGTATGACCGGTCGCCCGGTGAAGTGGGCAGAGTCTCGTCGCGAGCATCTGCTGACGATCGGGCATGGGAGGGCGCAGCGGCACAAGTGGGAGGTCGTCGCCGATTCCGACGGTCGTATCCAGGGCCTGTGGGTCGACAGCCTGGTCGATCTGGGGTGTCGGCACCGCTATCTCTCGTTCATCACGATCACCACGCGCATGGGGACCGGCAACTACGACATTGGTGTTTATGGATGGACCCAGCGCGGCGTGTGGACCAACCGGGCGCCGCGGGGGATCTACCGGGGGGCGGGGCGCCCCGAGGCAACCCTCACCATCGAACGAGTAATCGAGGCGATTGCAAGAGAGACCGGGATCGACCCGGCAGAGGTGCGGAGACGCAACTTCGTTCGCCCCGACCAGTTCCCCTATAGGTCTCGTGCCGGATACACCTATGACAGCGGAGACTATGAGTCGACTCTGAACAAGCTCCTCGATTTTGCCGGATACGACTCCTTGCGACTCCAACAAGATGCTGCCCGAGCCGAGGGACGTCTCGTCGGGATCGGCCTTGCGGCGTACGTCGAGGTGTGTGGATTCGAGGATTGGGGCGCGGCACGGATCCAGGTGCATGGTGATGGGTCCGTGTCGGTCTTCGTGGAAACGCTCGATCAGGGTCAAGGGCATCGCACTTCGTTCGCACAACTCGTGGCCAAACAGCTTGGGATACCGGTCGAGAAGGTGAAGATCGAGCAAGGTGACAGCGCTACGTCTCCCTATGGCTGGGGGACATCGGGGTCTCGCTCCCTGGCTCAGGGCGGCTCCGCCTCCCACGCCGCGGCCGAGAAGGTGGCCGAGAAAGCCAAGAAGATCGCTGCGCATCTCATGGAGGCCTCGGACGCGGACATCGAGCTCGTTGATTCCAGAGCCGTCGTCAGAGGCACCGATGTGTCCATCAGCTGGACCGACGTGGTCGGTGCAGCGCTGGCCGGCAACGTTCCCGACGGAATCACTCCAGGCCTAGACGAGGAGATCCACCTCAAGTCCGGCGGGTTGAACTTCCCGTACGGAGTGCACTTGGCTCAGGTGGAGATAGACCGGGAGACCGGTGCGCTGGAACTTCAACGGATGTGGGCTGTCGACGACGCGGGCAACATCGTCAACCCGATGCTCGCCGAGGGCCAGAGGCACGGTGGCCTCGCCCAGGGTATAGGGCAAGCGATTTGGGAAGAGGCGAGGTATGACGAGGACGGGAATCTGGTGACCTCATCCTTCGTCGACTATCTCATTCCCTCGGCTGTGTCGTTGCCGCTGTTCGAACTGCAGAGCACGATCACGCCAACGCCGACCAATCCGCTCGGTGCCAAAGGGATCGGGGAAGCCGGCGCCATCGGATCGACACCGGCCGTCCTGAATGCTGTCTGCGACGCGCTTCAGACCGACGAGATCCAGATACCACTGACTCCGGAGAAGATCTGGGCGAAGATCCCGAGATGAGCTTCGAGAGAGGTGTCTCCCTCCGTCAGCCTTTGTCGATGATCTCGCCGAGCCGTTCGATCAGGTCGACAACGCGGTTGCTGTAGCCCCATTCGTTGTCGTACCACGACATGACCTTCACCAGATTGCCGTCGAGAACCTGTGTCGCGGCCGCGTCGAAGATCGACGAGTGGGGGTTGCCGATGATGTCGGTGGAGACGATCGGGTCGGTGTTGTACTCGATGATCCCCGCCTGTGCTCCTTCGGCGGCCTCCCGAACCGCCTCGTTCACCTGCTCGACGGTCACGTTCTGATCGAGCTCGACGACGAGGTCGACGGTTGATCCGTCGGGCACGGGCACCCGCATCGCCATCCCATCGAGCTTCCCGGCGAGCTGAGGCAGGACCTCGCCTACCGCCTTGGCGGCTCCGGTCGTAGTCGGGATGATGTTCTCCGTCGCGGCCCGACTACGTCGCAAGTCCTTGTGGGGAACGTCGGCCAGTCGCTGGTCATTCGTGTAGGCGTGGACGGTTGTCATGACGCCCTTCTTGATCCCGAATTTGTCGTCGAGGACCTTGGCAAGGGGAGCCAGGCAGTTTGTCGTGCACGACGCGTTGGAGACGATGATGTCTCCTGCGTCGAGGTCCTTGTCGTTCACGCCGAGGACGACGGTCTCATCGATCTTGTCCTTCGAAGGGACCGTGAGTACCACTCTCTTGGCGCCCGCCGCGATGTGCTTCTCGAGTGAGGCCCGATCGCGGAACACACCCGTCGCCTCGACGACGATGTCCACGCCAAGCTCCTCCCAAGGCAAATCCTCTGGATTCCGCTCCATCAGCATCTTGATCTCATGGTCTCCGACCTTCATGACGCCGTCTGCGACAGTGACCTCCTGGTCGAACGGCCCCATCACCGAGTCGTACTCGAGGAGATAGGCGAGGATGTCGTCGTCGGAGAGGTCGTTGATGGCCACCACCTCGATATTGGAGTCCGGACGCCCCGCGATTATCCGGAACACTGCGCGACCGATCCGGCCGAAACCGTTGATGGCTATCCGGGTCATTCTCCGTCTCCTTCATCGAATGCAGCGATCCTGGCGGCCACCTCGACGACACGATTCGAGTAGCCCCATCCATTGTTGAACCACGTGATGGTCTTTACGAGATTTCCTCCGGTCACCATGGTGGCGAGGCTGTCATAGATGCCAGAGTGCGGCTCGTCACGCACGTCTGAGGAGACGATCGGATCTTCGACATAGGCGATGACGCCCTTGTAATTTCTCGCGACCGCCTCCTTGACCACCTTGTTCACCTCGTCCTCTGAGGTCTCGCCGTCGATCTCCGTCACCATGTCCACCGTCGAGCCGTCTGTGACCGGTACGTTCAGCGCTGTCGCTGTCATCCGACCGGCCAACTCGGGTAGGGCCTGGGCAATTATCTCTGCGGAATTCGTTGCGGCAGGGATGATGTTCTCTCCCGCAGCCCTGCTCGTCCGGAACGAGTCGGTGGGGACGTCGGCCAGCCGGCCGGAGTTTGACATCGCCTTGACCGTGGTCATGAACACCCGCCTGATCCCGAAGTGGTCGTTCAAGGTCTTCAGGATCGGCGCCACGGCATTGGAGGTGTTCGAGCCGAGAGCGATCATGTCGGTATCGGGCTGGAGGATCTCGTCATTGATGCCTCTGAGCAATAGAGGGACCTCGCCCGGGTTCTCCGGGCTAGAAGTGAGTACTACCTTGCGGGCCCCGGCATCGATGTGCCTTTGCAGAGACTCCCTGGTGCGGTATTTGCTGGTCGTTTCCAGCACCACGTCTACGCCGAGATCGTCCCAATCTGCGTCGCCCGGCTCCTTGGCGCTGACAAATGCTGCGCTCTTGTCTCCGTAGTTGAGAGTTCCGTCGGAGTGCGCCACAGGCTTGGGGAAGCGACCGTAGATCGAGTCGTACTTGAGAAGGTAGGTGAGGGCATCGGGATCGGCGATGTCGCTTATGGCCACCACGTCGAGATCGTCCCTGTCGTGGACGAGGCGGAACACGTTCCTCCCGATGCGGCCGAAACCCATGAGTCCGATTCGCGTTGTTGTCATCTCGTTCCTTTCACACACGCAACTTAGCCGACCCTCTGGCAATTGAATCTTCCGCCCCGTACGTTCGAAGAGATGAATGTGGGGTGGTGGGGATTCTCAACGTATATCTGATCGCAGCCCTCTGCATCGCCCCGCCCGTTCCTGGCCCGGTCACGGCGACATTCGCTCCCGTCGGGCAATACGCAGGTCACTGGGGTCTCGACTTCGAGGCCAGCTTCGACGATGTCGTTGCCGCTCCGGCGTCAGGAGTCGTTACCTTTGCCGGATCAGTTGCCGGGATGAAGTCGATAACGGTGCAGCCGCTTCCAGGGCTCAAGGTGTCGGTCTCGTATCTGTCATCGATCTCGGTCGTCGCGGGCCAATACGTCACTCGTGGTCAACCCATTGGGGCTGCGGGTGCCGCACATGGTGAGACCGGGACACATCTTTCTCTACGCATTGGAGACGTGTACACCGATCCGCAACCCTGGCTGGGATGCCACCACCCCGACATCTCGAGGGCGCTCCGCCTCGTGACCCCGCCACAGCCCTATCCTCGCTCCCGTGAGGACAGGAATCCTCGGAGGAACATTCGACCCGATCCACATGGCGCATCTCCACGCCGCCGAGACCGCGCTCTTCGCCGGCCTGGATCGAGTCTTGTTCGTGCCGGCCGGTGATCCCTGGCAGAAGACCGATCGCGAGGTGACGGCTGTCGAGCACAGAGTTGCCATGACGCGCATATCCATCGAGGGAATCGACGGCTTCGAAATCGATCTCCAGGAAACGGAACGCCAGGGTCCGTCCTACACGATCGACACTCTGGAGTCATTCCCCGATGACGACGAGCTCTTCTTGATCCTTGGGGCCGATGCGGCAGCTGGCATTCACTCGTGGCACAGGGCGGAGGATGTGCTCGATAGGGCGAGGATGATCGTCGTGCCCCGACCGGGAACTCCACCATCGGCCGTCACGGAGGCTCTCCCCGGTGCGCTGCGACTCGAGATGGCCGCCCTGGACCTGAGTAGCACGATGATTCGCGCCATGGCGGCGGAAGGGCGTCCGTACCGGTTTCTAGTGCCTGAAGGTGTTTATGGGTACATCTTGGCCGAGAATCTGTATGCGAAACCCGAAACAGGCGATAGGGTGGACCAAATCATCCGAGAGGAGTGACCGTCGTAGAGCAAAGTGAAGACCTGGGAAGAAAGGCCGCAGATGCCATCTTCTCCAAGAAAGGCACCGACATCGTCCTTCTCGATGTCGAAGACCTTTTTGTTCTCTCCGACGTTTTCGTTATCGCCACCGGGACATCCCGACCCCATGTGCAAACTCTCGCCGAGGCGGTCGAAGAGCGATTTCGCGAGGATCTCGGCATCAAACCGCTCAGAAGCGAAGGACAAGCCGAGGCCGAGTGGATCCTGCTCGATTATGGCGACATCATCGTCCATCTGTTCCAGAACGGCCCGAGGGAGTACTACGGGCTCGAACGGCTCTGGGCCGACGCCGCAAAGGTGACCTGGAGCGAACCGGCGGTCTCGGAGAGCAGCGCAGAAGGGCAGTGACCCTCCACGGCAGTCAACGCTGCTGACGGCGATCGTGACGATCCGCGAGCGAGAATAAAGTGCCGCCGCATCAGTATCCAAGATCCCAGGTAAGGCCTTAACGGACCACTTGGCCGGTTGAGGTCGTGATCGTCAACTTCGGATGTTTTGGGCTGCGTTTGGGTGAGTCATGTCTCTGATTCGGGGATAGACGATTGCGACAATGACGATGAGAGCCCCTGCAACGAGGATCACGGCCGGTACGACGTAGCTGCGACGCTCTGCTTCGTACGCTTCAGCGAACTCGAACACCTCTTGTGGTGTGCCTTCAAAGATCAGCCTGGTCGCAGGAGGTTCGTTTGGGTCTGCGGCCCGCTCTTCGACGATGTATAGGCGCTCGATGCCTTCATCGGCGGACTCGACCATCCAATTGATGCCTGCTCCGTATTCAGTGACCCACGACCAGGTCACCATGCCGACGAGTAGCAAGAACAGGCCAAAAGCCGCCAATCCCAGCCGACCTACTGTCGTCAGGGGCCTCATCGATCACTCCGAACGAATCTCTGGCCCAATTATTCACACGGGGACGTCGATCTGTCTATGGCCGACGACCGGTGATTCGGTGTTGACGAAGGCCAGTAGGTAAAATGCTGGCTCTCCAAAATCTGGGGCTGTAGCTCAGTTCGGCAGAGCACTTGACTGGCAGTCAAGGGGTCAGGGGTTCAAATCCCCTCAGCTCCACGCGGACCCGCCGGGGGCGGGTCCGTTGGCAGTTTCCTCCGGAAACTGCTCCGTGCTCCCCTGGATCCGGTTTCAGAATCGTCCCAGCACCTCCACGCGGACCCGCCGGGGGCGGGTCCGTTGGCAGTTTCCGGCGAGACTGCTGGGGCTACAGGGGCTCCTGAGATGTCATGTGGGTCGGTAGAGCTCAGGCGGCTTTGCGCTTGATCCAGCCCCAGGCCCCTGTGGCCAGGAGCAGCACGATGGCAACGACGGTGAGCCAGAAGAGGCCTTCGAGCACGGCGCCGAGAATGGCGAGCACGAGCCAGATGACGAGCAGCGTCACGATGAATCCAGTCATGAAATGGTCCTTTCTTGTCTATGGCAGCCCGAACATTGCGCAGGCACCGAAACTTGCGTTAATGGAGTCTTCAGGTCGATTACCCCGTTGCGGGACCGTGGAAACAGGTGCCGGCCGAGGGCGTCAGATCAACGCCGCAGGTTGTCCAAACACGACCCTGTCAGGACGCACGATTCTTTCGGGAGACCAGTTGAGTTCGGACGAGGCTGTGTTCGCCTCCGGGCGAGCACGACCTCGACCTAGAACCGGGCTACCCGAAGTTGAGGATCACGTCCGCCGATGACTCGAGGCTGAAACTCCCATCCGGATGGACCGTCACGACGGCAATCCCGGTTCCGTGACCGCTGACTCCCTCGCTGCTCGAGATCAGAGTCTCGTTGAACGCCCAGATGAACACGCCGTTCTCCTCATCAGCATCGATGAGCCACGCCTTGATCAGGGTTGTTGCCGTGTCACCGGTTGCCGTGTTTCTGTACATCCGGGTTCCACGTGCGGTGGTCTCGCCTACTTGATATACCGTCCGCTCGACACCGGTCTCCAGCACGAAGCCGTCCAGGCTCAACTCGTAGGTGCCTTGGGTTAGCAATGAGCCATCGGCGGTCACCCCTGTTTGGGTCTCGGTGACGTCGAGCACCACCTGGGTCCGTTCCTCCTGGGCGATGGCCGAGGCCGGCAAGGCCAGGATCAGGGCCAGAGTTGTGAGTAATACGAAGAGCTTTCTCATGCCCTTCCTCCTCTGAGTAGACCCCCACGCCTCACTTCGAACCATATGTGACCGGGCGCAGCCAATGACGAGAGCGCGAAAATCATCTGAATCTCAACGTCAGCCGGTTCTGCTGCCTGACTAGTCGAGAGTCAGGATCAGGAGCCCCAGAAAGGGTGCCCAGCTGAGCAACGCAAGGGCACGCAGCGCCCAGAGTCTCCACGTCGAACGTGGCCATCTCTTGCGGGCCAGCGCCACGGCCAGACCGACGATGATCCAAACTGCGACGACGATGCCGGCATAGCCGAGCACGACGGTGGTGAAGAGGCAAGCCAGACCCTCGCATTCGCCGGGTAGAAGACCCCCCTCGACAAGACCTGCTATCAGGCCACCGAGAACCAAGGCAAACGCGCCCGCTACTCCCCAACTGAGGGTCCGCCACTCAGGGTCGTCGAAGAACGACCCGGTCTCCTTGGGGGTGGTTTCTGCAGTCTCCGTCATCGACATTCGCTCCTCTCAAGTCCAATACCCGCAAGACCTTTGGCCTATTCATGTCGACGCATCAGCTGAGCCGGATTCCGATCAAGGTCTCCCTGCGCGAATAGTCTCCACCGTCATCGAGAACAGAGCTGCAATTGCCCGCTGAGATAGGGAGAGTCATTGATGAATCAACACGCTGCAAGAGCCAGAGTCATGCAAATGCGACTGGTCGTCGAAACCTCCGATCTCGACGATGCCGTGGTCTTCTACCGGGATGTTCTCGGTCTCCAGGAAAGCCTCGCGGTCGAGAGTGAGGGCGGCGCAAAGGTGGTTGTGCTCGATGCGGGTAGAGCAACTCTGGAGCTGATCAACCCGGCTCAGAAGCGCTTGATCGACAAGATCGAAGTGGGACGAGATGTGGCCCGCACGATACGCGTGGCGTTCGAGGTAGACGATGCCAAGGCCAGGACTGACGATCTGCTCGCGGCAGGAGCAGAGCTGATCGCGCCACCTACTGAAACACCATGGCACTCGCTCAACTCGAGGCTCGAAGCCGAAGCCGGTCTTCAAATCACATTGTTCGAACAACTCGAGCCTGAGTAGCGCTGGCCCGACATCCAGATTCGGCCTTGCCTCCGAACCGGAGTTGTGAGAGCAAACAAACCACGTGAAATTCAACGGGTCGTCGTCTCGGGGTCGTCGGGCCTCATCGGCCGTGCCTTGGTCGATCACTTGCGATCTAGAGGTCGTGAGGTAGTTCGCCTGGTGAGGCGCGAAGCACGTTATGCGGACGAGTACCGATGGGATCCCTATGCGGGTCATGTCGACCCTAAGGCACTGATTGGCGCTGACGCGGTCATCAACTTGTCCGGTGCCGGGATAGGTGACGGCCGCTGGACCGAGGAGCGGAAAAAGGTTCTCTACGACAGTCGAATTCTTACTACGACGACACTGGCGAACAGCCTCGTCGATCTTGACGTCACGCCCGCCGTGTTCGTTTCGCAGTCGGCTATAGGGATTTACGGCGATCGTGGTGACAAAGTCCTCACCGAGAGCTCGAGTCTGGGCCCGCGCTCCGACTTTCTGGCCTCTCTCACCATGGACTGGGAGGCTGCAGCTGAACCTGCCCGACAGGCCGGAGTGAGGGTCGTGCACCCTCGAACCGGCCTGGTTCTTGCTCGTGACGCTGACCTCATGAAGCGCCTTGTCCCCATCTTCAAGGCCGGTCTGGGAGGTCCTATTGGGAACGGACGGCAATGGTGGAGTTGGATCACGCTTCGCGATGTCGTTGCAGCTATCGACCATCTGTTGAGCCAAGAGTTTCATGGTCCTGCGAACCTCACTGCCCCGAATCCCGTCCGGCAGTCAGAATTCGCCGATGTCCTGGGAGATGTGATGGGCAGGCCCAGCATCGTCCCCGTACCCAAGTTCGCTATGAAATTGGTCCTTGGCTCGGAGAAGGCCGATGGCATCGGCCTCTCATCGGCCAGAGTGACCCCCGGGGCCCTCATGGAAGCCGACTACAGCTTTCATGACGAAGACTTACGGGGCGCCCTCGAGTCGTTGTTCCAGGAGCGGGAGTCCCGTGGGGCCCCGGTCGGGAGCTGACGTGAAGGAAGCCAAGCTCGATCTCAGAGGCAAGCGAGTCCTGGTGCTCGGCGGGTCCGGTGTGCTCGGGAGCCTGATCGCCCGGGAGCTCATCGACAGAGGGGCGGTGGTCACGATCGCGGCCAGGGACAACGACAAGTTGAATCGGGTCGCCGGCTACCTCGGCGGGGCCACCACCACGGTCCAGTTCGACCTCACGGTGGCCAACGACAACTCGAAGGTCGTCGAGGAGGCCGTGTCACTGATGGGCGGCCTGGACGGGATCGTGAATGCGGCCGGGGTCGTCGCCTTTGGTCCTCTCGCCGAGCTGGATGACGACGCTCTCGAGCGTGTCTTCCTGACCGATCTAATTGGTCCGCTTCAGGTCATCAGAGCAGCGCTTCCTCATCTCGAAGGAGGCTTCGTCGTCAATCTGACCGGTGTCGTGGCCGAATCACCTGTCGCATATCTGGTTACCTACTCGGCTGCGAAAGCAGGCTTGAGCGCAGCGTCTACTGCTCTCACTCGCGAGCTGAGGCGCACCGAAACCCACATCTTGGATGTGCGTCCCCCGCACACCGAGACCGGTCTCGCCGGTCGAGCTATTGCCGGTGACGCA
>ERZ869936.1369-NODE-1369-length-17703-cov-5.524025_pt1 | contig 17703 bp, 13 predicted proteins | sample MGYA00520876_ERZ869936 | MGnify/ENA primary metagenome ERZ869936 (study PRJEB32218, sample SAMN09650985) | biofilter metagenome | isolation source: enrty point of leading RO module | place: Saudi Arabia: Thuwal, RO plant located on Red Sea | collected 2016-02-17 ...
TCACCTGATCACCATGGACACGTGCTGCACCCCGCCGCCTTGGGCGTTGGCAATCATGACCCTGTTCTGCGGGACGTGCCACGGGAAAGCGTCGGACAGCGACAGCATATCCGCAGTTCTCGCCCATGGCGCCGAATTTCATGCGGTCTGGCGAGACGGCGTACTTGCCGGCCATGAACGCAGGCCCCTGGCGCAACCGCGTCAACGATCGACTATCGCCCCGGCACGGCCTGACAACACAGTGCATCGAGCACGATCGGCACGGACATTCCGCCGGTTCGACAAGCGGTAGCCATTGTGCGGCGCCTCGACTTGTGGGGCACGCTGGCCAGCGCGCGTGCTCAGCGTGCGGCTGGCTCGGGCGGGAGGCGCGTCCACACTGCCGCGAGGCCGAAGCCGAACACAATGTGCACGACGCCCCAGATCGCGGCGGTGACCACAACGCCTGACAACGACGGGAAAAAGCTCAGGCCGATCGCGATCGCCAGGGCGACGTTCTGCAGCCCCACTTCCAGGGCTAGGGCACGCCGCTGCGCCGCCGCGATCCGCGCTATTCGCGGGATGCCCCAGGCGAGAGTTACCGCCAGGGCGAAGGTGATGAGCACCGGCGGCAGCGCCTCGCGGCTGTACGCGAGCAGCGCCTTCATGTTGGAACCGAGCACCATGACCACCATGGCGGCGAACACCAGCCCCGCGCTGCGGCGGATGCGGACCCGGGTCCGCTCAACCGTGGTTGGACGCTTTGCGCGCATCAGCATGCCGGCGGTCACCGGAATTACCAGCATGGCGAGCAGCGCGACTGCAACCCGGCCCGGATCGACCCGGATCTCCGCGAGAATCGCCAGCGTTTCGGGGTTTCGCGAAGCCCAGAAGACAAACAGGAGCGGCGTCGCGACGATGCAAGCGAGTGTGGAAAGCGCAGTCATGGCGATGGACATCGCCACGTCTCCCCTGGCGACGCCGGTCAGGTAGTTGGACAGCGGTCCGCCCGGACAGCAGGCCACGAGCAACAGGCCCAGCGCCACGCTCGGCGTATCGGCAAGCAGCGCCCCGACGCCGAAAGCGATGGCAAGCAGCACGAGAAACTGCGCCGCGAGCCCCAGACCGGTTGCCCAGGGCGCGGCCGCGAGGCGGCGGAACTGCGCCCAGGTGAGGTCGAGCGCCACCGCAAATACCAGGAACCCCACCATCACCGCCATGGCGAACAATGCGCCCTGGTTGAGCTGAAACCCCGCCTGATCGATCAACTGTTCCTCCGCGCCTTGTTTACTGACTACCGGCGTTTGGGCGCATCGCGGCGCCGCCGCTTTTTTCTCGCGCAAGCCCGCGGTCGGCGCGCACCGTCTGGCCTGGTGCAAGCGCTCAAGGGAAGCCGACCCGCCGGAGCGCGCGAAGCATCGGACTCGCCGCTACTTGCGGGCAGTGGCCGTTGTCATGCCGACTTCCATCGGCAGCGCGCCGTCGGTCGCCAACGCCTGCCACTGGCTGCACACGTCGCGTTCGAGCGCAGCGCGCCGCTCCGCGCGCGCCTTGTACACCGGCTCGGCCAGCGGCGTGCTGTAGAGGTACTGCCAGAGAAAATCGGCCGGCGCCGGCAGTTGCAGCCGCTTGCGCCTGCTCCGCGCGTCGATCTCGCGAAAACCTGCGTCGCGCATGAGCGCCGTCAACCCGGCAGCGTCGTTCAGCGAAAACACGGTGTCGACGAACGCGGCGGCCTGCGGACCGAGGTGCCGGGCCAATGCCTCGGCCAGGATCGCGAACAGGGGCGGTTTCGGCCCCGGCACGGTGACGTACGCGCGGCCTCCGCCATCCAGCACGCGTCGCATCTGGCGCAGCGCCGCCGGCTTGTCGGACATGAACTGCAAGCCCATCTGGCACAGCACCACGTCGAACGCGTCGTCCGGCAGGGGCATTGCCTCGGCGCCAGCCTCGTACCAGTCGATGGGCACGCGGGGCGGCGTCGACGCGCGGGCGACCGCCAGCATTCCCGGGTGCACGTCCAGGCCGGCCACCCTGCCCGAGGGCCCGACGCGTTCAGCCGCAAGCCGGGCCACGACCCCGGTGCCGCAGGCGACATCGAGCACGCGCTCGCCCGCTGCAAGGCCGGCGGCGTCGATCAGGTCTTCCGCCATCGGGCCGCCGATGGACGGAACGAAATACCGTTGGTAATTCTCGGCCGGGGATTGCGCATAAGGCGGCGCAGGGGCGTGTCTGTCTGGCGAGTTCATCTGGCTTCTCCTGTCCGGATCGGGACGCTTCCAGTCTGGACAGGCAGCCCCCGGCGCGCATCGCCAGAAATCATCACGCCATGGCGATCGGCGCATGGTCAGAATTGACCATGACGGGCTTCAGATGAGTTTGCGGGTATGGGCGTAACTGGCGGCCGCGGTACGCGAGCTGACGCCGAGCTTGTCGAAGATATTGCTCATGTGGCGCGCCACCGTGTGCTCGCTGATGGCGAGCGCGGCGGCGATCTGGCGATTGGATTCGCCCGCCGCGACCCGCGCGAGCACTTCGCGCTCGCGCAGGGACAGCGCGCCGGAATCTGTTTCCGCCGCCGATCGATCCAGCTCGGCGAGCGCCGGCGCGGCGTGCAGCCGTTCGAACACCGCGCGCGCGGCATCGAAATGCATGCGCGCGGTTTCGCCGTCGTCCAGCCGGCGGCAGACCTGGCCGAGCAGCACGCGCACGCAGGCGGCTTCATAGGGCATCTCGAGCTGCTGCCACAGCGTCCACGCTTCGCGCAGGCGCGACTGCGCCGCCTGCGCGTTGCCTTCGGCCAGAAGCACCGCGCCGGCGCCGTGCGCGGACGCCGCTGCCAGGTAGGGCGTGTTCATCTCCGCCGCGATTGCGGCGAGTTCATCGGCGACCTTGCGTGCGCCCGCAGCATCGCCTCGCGCAAGCAGAATCTCGATCAGCGGACCGAGCAGCCGGGGACGCGACAGCCCGCCGCCAGGGCCGGGCACATCGACAGCCGCGTCCACCGCGCGGCGAATCGCCGCCTCGGCGCCGTCGACTTCGCCCTTGGCACAGCGCAGCAGCGAAAAGCCCGGCTGCGGTTCGCAACCGAAACGTCCGGCGTCGCGAAACATCTGCTCGGCCTCGGCGAATTCGCCGCGCAGGCGATGCAGTTCGCCCTGCTGATAACAGGCCCGGCCGACCACGGCCTCGGACCGCGCCGCCAGGTGCTCGCGCGCCCTGGCAACCTCGTCGAGGGCGGCGTTCCAGTCGCCGCGCGCCTGCAGCACTTGCGAACGGTGCACCAGGCACTCGCCCCGAAACGGCATGAGATCCGGCTGCCCAGCGCACCACGCGTCCAGTTGCCGCGTCCATTCGCGCGCCCGCGCCAGATCGAAGGTGCGCTGGCAGGTGAGAATCACCGCGCAGTACACGATGCCCGCCAGCACCGGCGAGACCCTGCCCGCCGTGATGCCGAGCATCGCCTCGTCCAGTCGCGCAGCGCCTTCGGCAAACTCGCGTCGCATGGTCAGGCCCTGGCCCTGCCCGAGCAGGCCGAGCGCCAGCAGGTCGGCATCATGAAAACGGTCGGCAAGCGCAACTGCGGCAGCGAAGCGTTCGACCGCGCCGGCGACGTCGCCGGAGCCCATCGCCAACAGGCCGCACACGACCTCACCGTATCCCTGCGCCGCGCCCCATTCGTGGCGCGCATTGGCAAGGCGCTGTGCCCGCGCCAGCCAGCCGGTGGCCTGCGCCCCCTCCCCGTGCACGAGAAGAATGATGCTCAGCCAGTAACCCCAGTAGACGGCGCGCTCCGCGTCGCCGCAGTCGTTGCACTGGTGATGAAGGCGCGTCCAGAGCGCGACCGCCTGCTCATCCTGGCCCGCCAGGTAGGCAGCCGTGGCCAGACGTTCAAGGTCTGCGGGTTCGAGCGACGCGTCACGGTCGGCGGCGGAAAGTCGCACATACGCCATCCGCCATTGCCGCCGGGCAAACGCCGACCGACCTTGATCGAGTGCGTCGGTGTGTGCCATCGGTATTCAATGCCGACTTTACCACCATGGTCGTCGCGATCGGCAGCGCCGGGATATATGCCGCCAGCGCGCGCTATGCGTTCGAATGGTGCCGCAGGTGCGCCGCGCGACCGCCAGTGGCATGACCAGGCTGGCGCCCGGGCCCGACTCCGTCAGTCGATAACGATGTCCGTCTTAAGCCCGGCGCTGCTGCTCGGCGTCGTCCCAGGCCGTCAGCGCCTGATAATCGGGCACCCAGCCAAGCCCCTTGCCGGCGTCCGACGACAGCGCGTGCTGCGTCACCACGACGTCGAGCAACGCCGGCGCCTTTGCGAAGGCTTCCTCGAGCGCTGCCTGCAGGCGCGCGGGATCGGTCACTCGCTCGCCGTGCAGGCCGAAGGCGCGCGCCATCGCCGCGTAGTCGCTCCAATCCAGCGTCGTGCCGACCACGCGCCCGCCGTAGTTCATCTCCTGGTCGAGCCGCTCGATGTTCCAGGCCGCGTTGTTCGCGATCACGAACACCACCTTGGCGCCGTGCCGCTTGGCCGAGTCGATTTCCATTGCGTTGATGCCGAACGCACCATCGCCCGAGATGACCACCACCTGTCGCTGCGGGTGAAGCAGCGCGGCGGCAATCCCGTATGGCGTGCCGACGCCCAGGCAACCGAAGGCGCCCGCGTCGAGGTAGGTGCGCGGCTCCAACCCCATCCGGGCGAAGCTCAGGATGTCGCCACCATCGGCGATGGTGATCGCGTCCGGGCGCAGAACCTTGCGCAGCGCGGCGAAGATGCGGTTGGGATGCATGTGCCCATCCTTGCCGGCGGGCGCCGACGCCATCGACTCCGCATGCTTGGCGGCGCGCCTGACGTGCTCCGCGCGCAGCGCCGCAGTCCATTCGCGATCGAGTGTGGCGGACGGCTTCGCCACCGCGTCGGCGAGCGCGGCCAGCGCCAGCGCCGGGTGGGCGAACAACTCGACCTCGCCGCGCCGATTTTCGCGCAGTTCCTCCCAGTTGTCGCCAATGCGGATGAGTTTGGCATTCGGCAACACCACCGGCGAGCCGTAACCCATCTGATAGTCGAGCTTGCGCCCCACCACGATCACCAGGTCGGCCTCCTGCATCGCCCGGTTGCGCACTGCGCCCACGTACGAGGCATGGTCCGCCGACACCAGGGCGCGGCTCTCCTGCGTGTCGAGGTAAACCGCGCCGCTGCGCTCGAGCAGCCGCACCAGCTCGGCGCCGCTGCCCAGGGCGCCACGGCCCGTCACCACCAGCGGCCGCCGCGCCGCCTGGACGATGCGCGCGGCCTGCTGCACCTCGGCCGGGTCGGGCAGCAGCCGCCGTGGCGGCTTCGGACGCATGTATTCGTCCAGCACCAGGTTGGGCGAAACGCTCTTGCGCAGCACATCGGTGGGAATTTCGAGGTACACCGGGCCGGGCGGATTGCCGTCGCCGATCGCGATGCTCCACGCCTTGTCCAGGTCGCGCGGCACGTTATCGGCGAAGCGCAGCGTGCGCGACTGGCGGGTTACCGGCCGCATGACCGACACGTGGTCGATGCCCTGCAGCGGGCCAAGGTCATCCTGCGGCACCGGGGCGCAGCCGCCGATCAGCAGCACCGGCACGCGCTCGAGCTGTGCATTGGCCATCGCCGTCACACAGTTGGTCACGCCGGGCCCCGCAGTCACCATCGCTACGCCGACACCCCCGGTCAGCGCCGCATGGGCCTGGGCCATGTGCACGGCGGCACCCTCGTCCCGCACGTCGATGATGCGCACGCCGAGCTGCGGCAGATAGTCCCAGATCGGCTGAATGTGGCCGCCCTGCAAGCCGAACACCCGGTCCACCTTGCGCTTGACGAGGAATTCGGCGATGAGCCGGGCGACGGTCATTTTCGATGACATGTGAAATCTCCGCGATGGGTGATTGCCGCATTCGAGGCAGGCGCAGCAGAAACCACGGCACCAAGGTCTCCGCGTTGACGGTCATGATAATCCCACGGTGAACCGGACCCGTTCAGGCTGACGCCTGCGCCGACCGTTGTGCTGCGCTGACCCGCCGGGCTGCGCGGCGCGGAGGGCTGCTGACGCCGCCAGCTTTTTTTCAGGAACGCCGGACGCCTTGCCTCTGTTCCGGCGCCTCGAGCTCATGCGGTCATTCTGCATTGCCGAAGTGCGAAATCGCGGCAACATGCGCCTGAACGAAACGGTAGCGTTCCATCTGCTCGGCGAAGAAGGTCCGCAGATTCGCCTCCGGCAACACCGGCCGCGCACTGTCCGCGCTGAGCACGTTTTCGGGGACCCGACCGAAATCAGGGAACGCGCCCAGGCCGACCAGCGCATAAAGGCCCGCGCCGGCGGACGAGTCGGCCTGCGGCATCGGCAGCACCGGACAGTCGAACACGTTGGCAATCGTTTGTGTCCAGACCGGACTGTTCGCGCCGCCGCCGACAACCTTGACCTCGTCCGCGCGCAGCCCTTCGGCTTCGATCACTCTCGCGGCATCTTTCAGCGCGCAGGCGGTTCCTTCATAGACTGCGCGCGCCAGGTCGCTTTTCTTCGAATGCAGGCTGAGCCTGGTGAAGGCGGCGCGCAGGTCGCCGTCCCAGTACGGGCAACGCTCGCCGGACAGGTAGGGATGAAACAGCACGCCGTTGGCGCCCGGCGGCGATTCGCTCGCCAGCTTCGACCAGCCGGCGAAGTCGCTCACCGTCCCGGTTGGAGACAACACCTCGCGCGACCAGGCGACGGCGGAGGCGCAGGTGTTCGTCCCGGCCTGCGACAGCCAGAACGGCCCGCCGCAGTACGGATACGAGATCAAGCCCCTTCGCGCCAGCGCCGGATCGGCGATCACGTGAACGCCGCCCGCGCTCGCCAGCCGGATGACGAAATCTCGCGAGTTGCGGACCCCCGCGGCGAAGGTCTCGGCGGTGCTGTCCATCGACCCGTTGAAGAGCTTCGCCTTGTCCGAGAGGCCGAGGGCTTCCGCCCCCGCTCGCGTGAGCGTTCCGATCTCCGCGGCGGTGGGCAGGATGCGTGGCAGCACGCTGTCGTCGAGCCCGGCCAGGTCGCAGAGTTTCCTGGACCAGGCGCCGGTGCGCGCATCCATCAGCATCGCGGACACCGCGGCCGACGGATCGGTGGCGAACTGCCCGGTGAGGAGAAACCCGATGTAGTCCTTCGACAGCAGAATGTGCCGCGCACGACTCAGTATCTGGGGCTCGTGCGTTTGCAGCCAGGCGAGGTGCGCCAGCGTCCACGTCGGCGTGGGCCAGTTGTTCGAGAGGGCGAGCACCTCCGGGCCGCTGCTCGCCGCGATCGCCTGCGCTTCACGGGTCGAGCGCTGGTCACTCCAGAGAATGGCGTTTCGCAGCACTTTTTTCCCGGCGTCGAGCAGCACGGCGATATGGGCGGCACAGGTGACCGACAGGCCCAGCGCGTTGTCGCCATTCAGCCCGAGCCGTGCGAGCAGCCGCTTCGAGGCAATACCCAGCGCCGGCAGCCAGACGGTGGGGTCCTGCTCCGCCCAGGACGGCTGCGGGTAAAACGTTGCATAGGACTCGGCTTCGCTGCCGAGCACGCGGCCGGAAAGGTCGAGCGCGCACACCTTGCACGAACTCGACCCCAGGTCGAGCCCGAGCACGAAGCTTCCGGCGGCGGGTGCCATGCGGTCGTGCCCGCGCGCCGCTATGCGCCGCGCTTCAGCGCGCGCTGCAGGGCGCCGGACAGCTCTTCGCCCGCTTTCTTGAGCAGCCCCTGGTCGTGACTGATCAGGTAGAAGGCCGGCCCGAGGTCGTTCAGCTTTTCGATGTCGGCCACCGTGCCGATCGCGGTGCCCACCGGCACGTTCGATTTTTTCCCCGCGCCGATCACCTTCGCCAGGGCGTCCCTGATCTCCGGCCCATCGCGCGCGCAACCCATGTCGAAGGCGAGGTCGGAGGTTCCAACCAGGCACAGGCCGACGCCCGGCACCGACAGAATCTCCGCCGCGTTGTCGACCGCCTCCCGGGTTTCGATCATCACCACCAGCAAAATCTCGCCGTTCGCCCGCTTCGCGTAGTCCTCGCCATAGAAGATGGGCGCCGATCCGCCCTTCGATCGCTTGCCCAGCGGCGGGTAGAAGGCGGCGCGCACCGCGTCCTCGGCGTCCTTGCGGCTGTTCACCATCGGCACGACCACGCCAAGGGCGCCGGCGTCGAGCAGATCGTTGATCGCGCCGGGCGTGTTATCGGCGACCCGGCCGATCGGCACCGTCCGGGTGGCGGCAATCGCGCGAATGCTGTCCGTCGCCGTTGCCTTGGAGAACTCGCCGTGCTGCAGGTCGACCATCAGAAAGTCGAAATTGCTGCGCGCCAGTATTTCGGTGACCCGGGTCGAGCCGCACATCAGCGTGATGCCGCAGAAAGGCGTCTTGTCGGCGAGAAGCTTGATCAACCTGTTTTCCATCGCGAACTCGCTCCGGTGGGTGATTCCGACAAAGAAGCAAACCGAGTCGCCGCCCAGCGCGACAGGACCCAATGGGGTCAGCGAGCCCTCCCGCTCGATCTGCCCCGCGTAATCTGAACAGGTTCAGTCGTAGGTGTAGAACCCTCGCCCGGTCTTGCGGCCGAGATAGCCGGCCTCGACCATCTCCACGAGCAAAGGGGCCGGACGGTACTTCGGGTCCTTGAAGCCTTCGAACAGCACCTGCATCACGGCCAGCTCCACGTCGAGGCCGATCAGATCGCACAATGCCAGCGGGCCGATCGGGTGGTTGCAGCCCAGGCGCATCGCCTCATCGATTTCCTTCGCGCTGGCCAACCCTTCGGAAAGCGTGAAGATCGCCTCATTCATCATCGGCACCAGGATGCGGTTGACCACGAAGCCCGGCGAATTGCGCACCTTGACGGGCGCCTTGCCCACGGCCTTGGCAATCGCCTCGACCGCCTCATAGGTTTCATCCGACGTCTGCAGCCCGCGGATCAGCTCGACCAGCTGCATCACCGGCACGGGGTTGAAGAAGTGCATGCCGATCACCCGCTCCGGCCGCTTCGTCGCCGCCGCGAGCTTGGTGATGGAGATCGACGAGGTGTTCGAGGCGATGATCGCCTCGGGTTTCGCGGCCGCGTCGAGCTTGCCGAAGATCTCGAGTTTCAGCGGCAGGTTCTCGGTGGCGGCTTCCACGACCAGATCGCTGGTGCCGATTGCCTTGAGATCGGTCGAGGTCTTGATCTTTCCCAGCGCGGTGTTCTTGGCGTCCTCGGTCATCTTCTCCTTCTTGACCAAGCGGTCCAGGCTGCCGGCGATGGTCTTCATCGCGCGGTCGAGCTGCGCCTGCGCGACGTCTGTCAGCGTGACGGGGAAGCCCGCCACCGCACACACCTGCGCGATACCGTTTCCCATGGTGCCGGCGCCGATAACGGCAATGCTTTTGATCTGCATGTCATCCTCCCTCGAAAAGATTCTTCCGCCAGCGCGAATTCTAACCGCCCTGTAACGGCACGCCGGGATTCGGAACGGGAGATCAAGCCCATTTCGATTCGCTCTTGTGGCGCCTGTCCGGCCCGGATGGGAACGGGTTGAGAACCCCGCACCTACTTTCTATACTCTGCCCGACATCAGCATCGACGCGGGATTGCGGACGCACGGCCGCAGTCGTCAGCCGTCGATCCGATCCGCACGATAAGAAACGGGAGGAAAGTATGACAAAGGCGATTGTAATCGAGGCGTATGGCGGTCCCGAGGTGCTGCAGCTCAAGGAGGTGCCGCTGGGCAAGCCCGGCCCGACACAGGTTCGCCTGCGTCACACGCGGATCGGCGTGAACTTTCATGATGTCTATGTGCGTTCCGGCCTCTACAAGACGCTGACGCTGCCGGGCACTCCGGGCATCGAGGCCGCCGGGGTGGTGGAAGAGTGCGGGCGGGACGCCAAGCGATGGAAGCCCGGCGACCGCGTCGCCTACGTCACCGGCGCCTACGGCGTTTATGCCGCCGAGCGGCTCATCGACGAAGCCGAGCTGCTCCCGGTGCCGCAGGGCGTGTCGGATGCGTCAGCCGCCTCCGCCCTGCTGCGCGGGCTGACGGTGGAGATGCTGCTGAATCGAGTGCATCAGGTGAAGCCCGGCATGTGGATTCTCGTGCAGGCGGCGGCGGGCGGGGTGGGTCAGCTGCTGTGCCAGTGGGCTTCACACATCGGCGCCCAGATCATCGGCACCGTGGCCGACAAGGATCAGGCCGCGCTGGCCACCGCCGCCGGCTGCAAGTACCCCATCAACTTCCGCAACGAGAACGTTGTCGAGCGCGTTCGCGAGATCACCGGCGGCAAGGGCGTCGCGGTGGCCTACGACGGCGTGGGCAAAGAGAGCTTCTCGGGCTCGCTGGATTCGCTGGACTTTTTCGGCCACCTGGTTAATTTCGGCCAGGCTTCCGGCTCGGTTCCGCCGTTCGAGATCTCGCGCCTGGCGGCCCGTTCCAACACCATCACCCGCCCCATCATCTTTCACTACGTGCGCGAAGCGAAAATGCGGCAGGAGATGAGCAAGAACGTCTTCGCCGGACTCGAGCAAGGTTGGCTCAAGGTCAACGCGCCGCGCGAATTTCCGCTGAGCGAGGCCGCGGAGACGCACCGGGTGATCGAGTCGCAGGGGGCGTCGGTACCGCTGTTGCTGGTGCCCTGAGTCCCGGAGTCCGTCACAAAACGGGGTCAGAATTGGACCTGCAACCAGGACTTCTCTTTGCGTTCAACCGAACTCGAGTCAGACGCCCTCCAGGTGCGTGAGCGAACTTCTTCGCGCCGCCCCAATCTACAGCCTTACCCCGGCGCCTCTCCAAAACAACCGTAATCACTAGCCCACTGAGAACATTAGCGATGAGAACCCTCTACAAGCTGTTTTCTGGGATCCTGATTGTCCTGTGCGTTTCGATACCGGCCTACGCGGAACGTCCAGAGCACTTCAAGGGAAAGCCTTCCGAGACATTGAGCGCCGCCCTCACCAATTTCGCCGAATACAATGCGCAACTCTCGGCCCTTATCAAGAAGAGCGATCTGAAACCGGCGGATATGGTCAAGGTGCATGAGCTGACCTACACGCTCGAAAACGCGTTGGAGAAGATCCGGTCGGAACTTGAGACGTTGGCTGAGACGCTTGAGGAAGTACACATCGCCTCGGAACGTCTCGATGCCGAGACGGTGAGAACGCAAGGCCGGCGCTATCTGACAACGGCAACCGAGATTGTCCGGCAGCCATGACTGAGGTAATGACGCCGCCCGCAGCGCTGCTGGTTGCTCGGCTCTAGTTCGGACCAACCCAAACGGCCGCTCCCGCGAGATCAGCGTTCCGTAAGCGGCAGTTTTTCCGAGGGCAGAGCATCGTTTTCGCCCTCAAAACCAGCCGCGCAATTCGTACTATCTGCTGACCCGTCTGGCAGAAACCCCGTCCCCTGCCGTGACAGTTGGCGCGTGGCATTGGGAACCCGATTCTTATCGCGGCACTTTGGCCATCGAAAACTGACTTCTAAGCAGAATAATCTGCCACTTTCTCGCCATTAAGTGCGATGCGTTAGGACTTTAGGTTGGTCCGACCCGGTCCAGACACATCAGCGCATTAGGTTGGCCGACCCGCTAAGGATTCGACATGTCAGCACATAGTGCCTTACGTTCGAATTCTCGATACAGCATTCCCAAGTGACCAACCTTGATACGAAATTGGCTTCTCCGTTTGACTCTAGGCCGACCCCCGGATGCATTCTCAATCTTTATGCCCGGGTCGTAGTAAACGTGGCGGGCGGAGACAGCCTTGAGCAGCAGCGCAAAGTCGGCACCGCGCCCAAGCATGGCCTCAGATCCATAGTGATATCTGCGGACTAGGTTTGTTTGATTCTTGTTGGGGATGTAAACGGCTCTATCGTGTTTTCGTTTCCAGTGATCTATCAATTTGCGGTGAGTCCATAGCGCTGCGCATTCATCGCCGGCCAGCAGCGCAATACCGCCATTCACGTCGGCAATCTTTCCGCTCTGCATGTCGTATCCGGTGATCTCGATCCGGAGGCCGGTTCGGGGGTGAGTTATGCCAGCGAAATGAGTTCCCCCGAAGTTCAGACGGTCTTCTCGACCCATTGTGTCTGGATACCCAAACCTTCTAATGAAAGCCTCTACGCCGGCATCTTTGTATATGCCGCCGTCAGGTTCAGGCGTCATAAGCGTGGTTACTTGCGACTCTATTCTCGCGAAGTCAGCAACACTGAAGGTTTTCACTTCCCAGCCGAGATAGTCTGGCTCAGAGAATCCGTTGGGGGTGATTTCAAGTTCTGCTTCGAGCGTGTAGCCACCGCAGTTCGGGCTGTTGCATGGGTGACTGAGCCCCATGGCATCGAGTCTTCGTCCTGTTATCCATCCCATTCTGTGAATGCGGCAAAGTTCCGTCAGAAGTTTTCGAGTTCCATCGTCTTCACCGAACTTAAGCTCGGTGAGTGCGCCAAAGCTGCCCAAGCTGATCGCTTGGGTAACTTGCCTCGCGAGAGATGAACTAGGGATCGCAAGGTGCCCATAGACACTTCCGTCCCGTGACACTCCAAGCAGGAGCACACGACCGGGCGCTCGGCCATCCTTTCGAGGGTCGAACCACGCGCCAAGTCTTATAGAACTTCCCTGAAGAAAACCGGACAACCGCACCTCAGGATACTGTGGATACAGAATGAGCTGAGCACCGGGTGCGGAATGTATGGAGCCCTCGGCATCAAGCCAGAAAAGCGGCACCGGAGCTTTGAGTCTCTGGCGTCTAGCGGATGTCGGCTTTCTCGACGTGGACTCTTCTTCGGAAAGTTCCCCCGAGGGAATTGCGCTGATGACGGAAAGCTCGCCGCCGAGATAAATCTGGTTCTTGGAGTTGTCGTTTGGCGCAAGGCATTTGTAGAACAGCCGTTCGACACCACGGTCGCGCATCATCCGGGTCAACGTTTCGAGTGTCAGTTCGTTCGAAGTTGGCCCGGTCATCGTCGTTGCCGGGGCTCTTGTGAACGGATGACGGCGTGGCGCCTCCGGCTCTCAATCCAGTCGCAGATGCGGGCCGCTGTTGTCTCGAGACCGATCTGGTTCGGGCCGCGAAAGGTGTATTCCCTTACGGTCAAGTGCCGCCGCCCCAGTTTGTTTCTATCAGCAATGACTTCACGGTCACGCGTCTGGTTTCTCGCGATCTTCTCCGCCCAGAACTGCCTCCTAGTAGACGGCATCCGAAAGAGGCTGCAGTCGTGTCCATGCCAGAAACAGCCATGAATATGAATCGCAGCCCGGAACTTCGGAAGGGCAATGTCCGGACGACCCGGCACGTTCGACGGGTGCAACCTGAACCGGAAACCCGAGCTGTGCAGAAGGCTTCGAATAAGCCGTTCTGGTTTTGTGTTTCGCGAGCGGATACCGGACATCATCCGGCTGCGAGTAGCTCTGTCGACAATATCGGCCATCAGGTCCGTGTCATGGGCAGCTCCGGCTGCGGAACTGCCTCGGACACGATGAACTGGCGCATCACCGTGGCAACGGAATGAATCATCGGCACCACGACCGAGTTTCCGAACTGTTTGTAGGCGCGCGTATCGGAAACCGGGATTCTGAAAGAATCCGGGAAACCCATCAGCCGGGCACACTCACGAGGCGTAAGGCGCCGCGGATTCTTTCCGCGCCCTTGCTGCACGAGAATCTCGGAGCCATCCTTGTAGTAGCGGGCCGACAGCGTGCGCGCGACGGAATCGCGTCCCACTAGACCGTAACCAAAGCCGTTACCTTTCGCGCGGTGCTTTGCCGCGTATGCCTGGAGATAGCCCCACAAATGGTCCGTGAGTGTGTACTTCTCGTTCACGGCGCGCTTCTGATGATCGAAATAGCGTCCCTCGTCCCAGTCGAGCACGGGTTCGCTGCCATCCATTCTGTGAAGTATGTCGCGAAGCCTAGCAACCCCTTTCGGCGGCAGCTGCAGTACAGACCAGTCGAACGCTACTGGTTCGCGGAAACCTATGACAATGATCCGCTCCCGGTGCTGCGGGCGGAAATGCGCGCCGTCGAGCACTTTATAGTGCACGTCGTAACCGAGCTCCTCGCGAAGTGTGCGCAGGATGACCTCAAACGTGCGACCTCTGTCGTGAGACTGCAGATTCTTTACGTTTTCGAGCAGGAAGGCCCGTGGGCGCTTGCGCGCGATGATTCGCGCCACGTCGAAAAACAGCGTGCCTTGGGTCTCGTCCAGAAAACCGTGCGCACGGCCGAGCGCATTTTTTTTCGAAACGCCCGCAATTGAGAACGGCTGGCAGGGGAAGCCTGCAAGCAGGACATCGTGATCCGGGATCTCAGCCTCAGGAATCTTGCCGATGTCGCCGGCAATCTCGTGGTTTGCAGGAAAATTGGCGACATACGTTCTCTGTGCGTACGGATCCCATTCACAGGTGAAGACGCACCTGCCACCAATCTCCTCGAACGGAATCCGGATGCCGCCAATACCGGCAAAGAGGTCGATGAAATCGAACGCACTTTCCTGCGGAAGGGGCAACTGCAACGGAAGCATCCGCTGAAGTGCATGAACTACATATCTGGGGGGATGGCTCTGGCGCGATTCCCACCGACGGATTGTCCTGACATCGACTCCAAGCGCCTTTGCGACGGCTGCCTGGGTGTAGCGCTGACGGGCGGCCTGCAGGTACGCAAGGGCCGCCATTCCTGAATCGCCGGTTTCCAAGACGGTGGCCATGGACTCCTCTGGGTAATTTTGCGGACATTATGCCGCGCGGAATTCCCAGATGTCCAATCCATGGTATTGCCGGCCACTAGACAAATCTTTATCTCGCTGGGGATCGGACCAGCTTAAGTTTCTGATTCGACGCGATCCCTGACCTATACCGGGCCATTTATCAAGCGGGGAGCGTCATTCTCGACCCCAAAATTGGCCTCGTGAGCTGCGCACGTGCTTGGCAGAGCGTGTAATTCTCATCGGCATTTTCTGATTCGCCGGTCACTGAAGCTCGATCCCGGCGCTTCCTTGGCCCGCCCGCCAAGTAGGCTGGCCACTGAAGGCCTCGCCTCGGGGTCAGGCCTTGCGTTTTGCCTGCCACCAACTCACTTTACCCACCTCTGAATACCGAGAAGCACCGCTGTTAGCGCTCAGCCGTCATCTGCCGCCAACCCGCTGCGCCAGACGACGGCCGGTGAATCCAGCTACGCCGCCTTCGCCTGGCTGATCGCCCGCCACACTCGTTCCGGGGTGGCGGGCATTTCGATGTGGTGCACGCCGAGCGGGCGCAGCGCGTCGATCAGGGCGTTGATGATGGTGGGGGTGCCGCCGACGGTGCCGAGCTCGCCGACGCCCTTGGCGCCGAGCGGGTTGATCTTGCAGGGGGTGGTTTCGTCGGTGAAGGTATCGAAGTTGGGCAGGTCGTCGGCGCGCGGGATGCAGTAATCCAGCAGCGAGCCGGTGATGAGCTGGCCGCTTTCGGCGTCGTACTGGGTGTTTTCCATCAGCGCCTGGCCGGCGGCCTGGGCGATGCCGCCGTGCACCTGGCCGGCGACGATCAGCGGGTTGATCACGCGGCCGACATCATCGACCGTCGTGTACTTCACGATCTGCGTCACGCCGGTCTCGGGGTCGACTTCAACTTCGAACACATGGCAACTGACTGGCCACGTATGCCCACCGGCTTTCTGCGTGGACTTGATGGCGGTGCGCCTTTCCGGCGGCTTGGCCCCCAGCTCGAACAGGCCGATGCCGAGGTCGGTGCCCGCCACGGTGAAGCGCCCGTCCTTATAGCCGATGTCGCCGCTGGAAGCTTCCAGCGCGCTGCTCGCCAGTTCCTTGCCCTTTTCGATGGCGTCATTCGAGGCGGTCATCATCGCCGAGCCGCCGATGTACAGCGAGCGGCTGCCCATGCTGCCGATGCCCTGGGCGATGTCGCTGTCGCCCTGCACGATGTCGATCTGCTCGGCGTCGATGCCGAGCGTCTCTGAAACGATCTGCACGTAGCTGGTTTCGATGCCCTGCCCCATCGCCTGCATGGCGGTGAAAATCTTCACCCGGCCGTCGGCCTCGACGTGCAGGTCGATGGTTTCTTCGTGCACCACACCGGTCCATTCGAGAAAGGTCGAAATCGCTCGCCCGCGCAGCCTGCCGCGCTTTTGCGACTCTTTCTTTCGCGCGTCGCAGCCCTTCCAGTCGGCGTGCTTGAGAATGCGATCGAGCATGTGCGGGAAATTGCCGCTGTCGAACTTTTCCCCCATCGGCGTGGTGTAGGGCATCTGCTGCGGCTGGATGAAGTTGCGCCGGCGCAGCTCCGCCGGGTCCAGCTTCATCTCGTACGCGGCCTGGTCCATCAGCCGCTCGATCAGGTAGATCGCCTCCGGCCGGCCCGCACCGCGATAGGCGCCGACCACGTTGGTGTTGGTCAGCACCGCGGTGGCGCGCAGGTCGAGCGCGGGGATGTGATACACCCCGGTGATCACCTTCGGCCCCACCGCCACCACGATCACCGCGCCGGGGCCGCTGGCGTGCGCGCCGATGTTGCCGGTGATCTCGACGCGCAGGCCGAGGATCTTGCCCTCGGCATCCAGCGCCAGCTCGGCGCGGTCGGTCTGGTCGCGGCCGTGGTTGCCGGCGAGAAACTCCTCGGCGCGGCTCGCGCGCCAGTGCACCGGCTTGCCGAGCTTGCGCGCGGCGTACAGGCACACGATGTCTTCCGGATAGAGCTGGGTCTTCATGCCGAAGCCGCCGCCGACATCGCCCACCAGCACCCGCACCTTTTCCTTCGGCACCTTGAACACCGCGTCGGCCAGCGTGCCCTGCAGGCCGGCCGGGTTCTGGCAGCTGGTGCGCAGGATCATGCGGCCGGACTTGGCGTCGAATTCGCCGATGCTGCCGCGCGGCTCCATCGACACCGGCACCAGCCGCTGGTTGTGGAACTGCACCTTCGCGACATGCTTCGCCCTGGCGAAGGCCGCGTCGCAGGCCTTGGCATCGCCGAAGCGCGTCTGCGCCGCGATGTTGCCGGGCGCGTCGGCCCAGAGCTGCGGCGCATCCGGCTTCATCGCCGCCTCGAGCGTGACCACCGCCGGCTGCTCCTCGTATTCCACCATCACCTTCTCGGCGGCATCCTCGGCCTGGGCGCGGGTCTGCGCCACCACCGCCGCCACCGCCTCGCCGACGTACATCGCCTCGCCGATCGCCAGCGCGTTGTTCGGCGGCGCCACCATCGGCTTGCCGTCGGCGCGCTTCAGCGGCGTGCTGATCGGAATCGGGTTCACACCGTCGGCCTGCAGGTCGGCGCCGGTGAACACGCCGAGCACGCCCGGCATGGCGCGCGCCTCGTCGCTGTCGATCGACACGATGCGCGCCCGCGCGTGCGGCGAGCGCACGAAGGCGACGAAGGTCTCGCCCGCCGCCGCCACGTCGTCCACGTACTGCCCGGTGCCGAACAGCAGCCGCTGGTCTTCGCGCCGGGTGATTGCCTGACCGATTCCGTACTTGGCCATCTCGTTATTCCTTATAGGGTGTGCCCGGGCGGCAGCGTCAGGCCGCGAGGGCCTGGGCCACCGCGCGCTTCGCCATCACCGTAACCAGGTGGGCCCGGTACTCCGCGCTGGCATGAATGTCTGAATTGAGTTCGTCCGCCGGCACCGCGATGCCGTCCAGACTGTCGGCGGCGAATTTCTTCGCAAGCGCCTTTTCCATGGCGGGCACGCGGAACACCGACTGCCCCGCGCCCGTCACCGCCACACGCGCCG
>ERZ869936.1370-NODE-1370-length-17702-cov-4.768289_pt1 | contig 17702 bp, 8 predicted proteins | sample MGYA00520876_ERZ869936 | MGnify/ENA primary metagenome ERZ869936 (study PRJEB32218, sample SAMN09650985) | biofilter metagenome | isolation source: enrty point of leading RO module | place: Saudi Arabia: Thuwal, RO plant located on Red Sea | collected 2016-02-17 ...
CACCCGCCGCGCGAGCGCGGCGCGATGGACGACCTGTTGCGCGCGGCGCGCCTCGTGGTCGTCCCCTCGCGCTGGGAGAATTTTCCCTATACCTGCATCGAGGCGATGGCGAGCGGGCTTCCGGTGGTGGTCTCGCCGGCGGGCGGTACCGCGGAGATGGTGGTGGACGGGGTCTCGGGATGGATCGCCGCGTCGCCATCGCCGGACCACCTCGCCGACGCAGTGCGACGCGCGCTTGCCGCCGGGGCGGGCGGGCTTGCTGGCGCGGGCGCGCGCGCGGCGATGCACATCGCGGCGCTCTGCGACCCCGCCGCGGTGGTTTCCGCACGGCGCGAGCACGACGGTCGGCTGATCGCCGCACCGGCGGGACGGCGGCCGGCGGCGCTCGACCTCCCGCCGACGCTCGGCTGGGGCGGCACCGGCCCCGGGATGGTCGACCGCTGGGTCGCCGCCGAGTGGCGCATCGCCACGCCGCCGATGTGGCGAGCCATTCGGGGCGCGGCGCAAGCACGTCCGCTGGCGGTGGCAGGGGATCGCGGGATGAGGATCGCGCTGCTCTCGTTCGAGTATCCGCCGGAGACGGGGTTCGGCGGGATCGGCACCTACACCTGGTACCACGCCCGCGCGCTGGTGCGGCTCGGGCACGAGGTGCACGTGCTTGCCGGCGCCACCGAGGCGACCCCGCTCCGCCGCACGGAGCACGACGGCGTGGTGGTCCATCGGTTCCGCGCCGACGGCCCGGCGATGCGCGCGTTCGGGACGCTCGGTCGCCGGAAGATGTGGTGGACCCGCAACCGGCTCGAGAACGCCTGGTCGATGTGGCACGGGCTCCGTCGCCTGCGCCGGGAGCATCGGTTCGACGTGGTCGAGATGCCGGAATGCGGCGGCGAGGGCATGCTGCTCAACTGGCTGACCCGCGAGCGCACCGTCGTGCGGTTCCACTCACCGGCGCAGCTGATCATGCCGTTCTACGACGTGGTGCCGGCAGACGTGGCCTGGTGCAGCCGAGCGGAGGCGATCGGGATTCGTGGCGCCACGCGACTCACTTCGTGCTCGCAGTTCCTTGCCCACCAGGTGCGCGAGGAGCTCGGCGAGCGACGACCGGTCGCCGTGATCCCCAACGGCATCGATGTCGGCCTGTTCGACGCTGCCAACCAGCTCGACTTCCGGCAGCGGTACAACCTGCCGCGCGACCGGCCGATCGTCTTCTTCGCCGGACGGATGGAGCCTCGCAAGGGGATCCACGTGATGACCGACGTCGCCGTCTCCCTGCTCGAGCGGCACGACGTGGCGCTGGTCATGGCGGGCGACGACCTGTTCGGCCACGTGCGCGACACGCTGCAGCCGGCCCTTACCGGGCGCGCGCTCAAGGGGTCGTTCCACCACCTCGGCAAGATCGACCAGGTGGCGGTGCGCTCGGGGGTGTGCCAGAGCGATGTCTTCCTGCTGCCGTCGCTCTGGGAGAACTGTCCCTACTCGTGCCTTGAGGCGATGGCGGCCGGGCGCGCCATCGTGGCGACCGACCAAGGCGGAATGCCAGAGCTCCTCGAGGATGGAGGGAGCGGACTGCTGGCGAAGAGCGGCGATGCGAGATCGTACCTCGCCCAGCTCGACCGGGTGCTCGGCGATGGCGCGCTGCGCGAGCGGCTGGGGCGCGCGGCGCGGGAGCGGGTGCTGGCGCGGTTCCGGGATGTCGAGGTGGCGCAATCGGCGCTCGAGACCTACCGGCATTCGGAGCTAGCTGGGGCGACGGTACAGGTGACGGCCATGCGGTCGGGCGGGGCTGATGCGCTCGGTCGCTGATCGCGGGAAATTGGCCGCCCTCGCGATTGCGCTCCTGGCGTTGCTTGCCATGCCGGAGTCCCGGGTCCCGGCCCAGGCCCCTGACGAGCGGGTCACCTTTGACGTGAGGCTCACCGACCGAGCCGAAGGCAGTGAGGTCTGGATGAGCCGCCTGATCGTCGACGGCACGCTGCGTCGATTCGATGACGGGACGGCTCGCTCGCCGACGCTCGTCCCGACCGCGCGTTGGGCCAGCGGGTTGCCGAAGGAGTTGCGGCTCGACGAGGGTGCCCAAACCGCCACGCTCCACGCGTCCGGGGGGTTCGTGGTGCTGGTCGGCGAGTTCCGCGGCGTCAACGGGATGTTGTCGATCGCGCGCGGCGGCACGCCGATCACGTCGCTGGATCTCGAGCCCGGCGCGGGCCGGCTGGCAGTGGATGCCCGTGGCGGGGGGAGCATGCCGTGGGGCGTCGGCGTACTGCTGATCCTCGCCACCGCCACCTCCCTGATGTCCAGGCCGTGGCGCGGCGTCCATCGGGGTGCCGTGTGGTTGGGGCTCGTCCTCGGCGCGTGGCACCTGGCCACCTGGCTGTGGAGCCCGGTCGGTACGACCAACGACTCGACCGCCTATCTCGAGGGAGTCGGATCGCTCCGGGCCGGTGAGCTCTCATATTTCCCGCCGGGCTACGCGGGACTCCTCGGACTGCTGGGGGCGGATGCCAACCCATTCCTCGGGCTGACGGTCACGTTGGTGCAGCACGTTCTTGTCGTGGTCGCGGCGATCTGGCTCTATCAGTTCCTCTCCAGGATCCTGCCTCCGTCCCTCGCGCTCGCCGGCGGGGTGCTGACCGGTGGCCTGACCACGATGCTGACCTCGCCACAGACCGTGATGACTGAGACCCCCGCGATGTTCGCGATGATCGGGACGCTGTTCTTTGCGGTGCGCTCCGCGGAGGGCGGCCGGATGGGGAATGCCGTGGCGGCCGGCCTGTGCTGCGGCTGGGCGACGCTGCTCCGCGTTGTCCCCGTCGTCGCGCTGGTTCCGGCCGTCGTGCTCATCCTCCTGATCCCGCGCTGCGCCGCCTGGAGACGGCAGCTGCTCGCGTTCACGTTGACGCTCGTGGCGTGCGTGGCGCTGCCGGTCACCTGGTTCGGTGTGCGGTCGGGTCAGTTCGGCCTCGCCGACTCGGCCCCACTGCACCTCTACAACCGCGTGGTCACGGAGCAGGGGCTGGTGGACCGCGGCGGCACGGCCACCCGGGAGCTGATCGAGCGCCTCGGCGACAACGCTTTTCAGCGACGGCCGTGGTGGGAAGTGACGGCCGACCCCGGGCTCGACGACCTCGGTTCGCGGGAACACGTCGCCCTGCTCCGCGCCGTGGCGATGGAGGGGATCCGATCCGCCCCTGTCGCGTTTCTCTCGCAGATTCCACCGATGGCGATGCGTACGTTGTTCGGAGACCCGCGGGCGTGGATCGTCCCGTGGGGGGAATCGGAGGAGGTGAGCCCCGTCCTCGAGAACCCTCCGGTGATGCCGTTCCGCGCCGAGGTCCTGCGCTGGCGATGGTCACTCGAGGAGTGGCACGCCGTCGTCTGGCCCGCGCTGGCGCTGCTCTCGCTCATCGGCATCGGCGTCGCAATGGTGCGCCCGTGGAACGGGATCGCACTCGGGCTGGCCTGGATTCCGATCGGATACCTGGTCCCCACCGCGGCCCTCGAGATGTACTCGCCCAGGTACCACGTCCCGATCACCGGGATGGTGGTGGCGCTGGCACTGCTGGCCTGTCACCGCGTCGTGACGGCATCGGCACCAAGGACCTCGGTGGAGCACGCCTCGCCGGCAGGCGATTGGCGGGGACGCCTTCGTGCCTGGGCCGGATCCCTAGCTGACCTGGCACCCGGGGAGGCGGGGCGATGAAGGTCTCCGTCGTCATCCCCGCCTTCCAGGCTGCCTCCACCCTCGGCCACAGCGTCGCGGCGCTGAGGGGCCAATCCGAACCCGACTGGGAGGCGATCATCGTGGACGATGGCTCCACGGATGGCACCGGTCGCGTCGCGGACGACCTTGCCGCGCAGGACTCCCGCATCCGCGTCATCCACCAGGAGAATCGCGGCGAGGCGACGGCACGGAACGTCGGGATCGCGGCCGCCACCGGGACGTGGCTCCTGTTCCTCGACGCCGACGACTGGATCGCTCCGAACCACCTGCACCGGATGCTGGCTGCCCTCGCGGAAGACCCTACCCTCGATGCGGTGCACTGCGGCTGGGTCCGGGTTGCCGCTGACGGCACGCACGTCGACGAGGGGTACCGCCCTCCGGCCGGCGACCTCTTCGAGATCTGGGCGCGTCGTTCGGCGTTCCCCGTACACGCCTGCCTGGTACGGCGCGAGCTCGTGGATCGACTGGGTGGCTTCGATCCCAGTCTGCGCCGTTCGACCGACTGGGACCTCTGGCAGCGGATCGCGCGCACGGGTGCGCGCTTCGGTGCAGTCCCGGAGACGCTTGCGTTCTACCGGATGAACCCGACGGCCGTCACGCACAACGCGGAGATGGTGCTGGAGGACGGGCTCACCGTGCTCGCCCGCGGACACGGTCCCGATCCGCGCGTCCCCGATGCCGCACCGCAGCACCGCAACGGACTGCACCCGGAGGGGATCCCCCGCCAGGCGTTCTATCTCCTCTCGTGGTGTGCGGGGATGCTGCTCGGACAAGACGCCGATCCGAGCCCGCTCCTCCGGCACCTCGACGGAATGGCACTCCACCCCGAGTCGGTGGCGCGTTGCCTCTTCGACGCGGCGCCCTTGCCGTCGTGCGCGCCACCGTCGGACTGGGAGCGCCTCTGGCCACTCGTGCGCGAACCCGCCGCGCGGTTCCTCGATGCCCTCGAGACGCAGGCGGGAGCTCCCGGCCTCGCGGCGCGGGCCCATGCCGCGCTGCAGCGACTCGCCACGGAGCACTCGCCAAGCTGGCAGCCGGTGCTCGCCGGGGCGCAGGAGCGCGAAGCCGCCCTGGAACAGAGCCTCCGCGAGGCCGGAGCCCAGGCAGACGCCAATGCGCGCGCCATCGCTGAGCTCCGGGCGCAGCTCAGTCGGGAAACCGAGCGTGCGAATGGGGAGATCACTGCACTTCGCGCGGCAACAGAGGGCCTGCAACACCTGCTCCACGAGCTGGAGTCACGTCTGCAGGAAGCGGCGCGCTCCCACGTGGCCAGCATGGCAGAGCACCGCCGAGAGGCCGAGGCGCTGGCCACGCGACTGGAGGCTCGGGCCCTCGCAGCCGAGGCGGCCGGCGAGGCAGCGCGCCGCGCACATTCGGCAGCGATGGCGGCGCAGCGCCGCGAGGCCGAGGAACTGGCCATGCGACTGGAATCGCGCGCCCTCGCTGTCGAGAGGTCGGCGGAGGAGGCCAGGCTTGCCCACGAATCAGCGCTCGCCGTGGAGCGGCGTCGAGTGGCTGAGCGCACGCGAGAACGCGACGTGGCCGAGCGTGCGCGCGCCGTGCTGGACCAGAGCACCGAGGTCCGCCTTGGCCGACTGCTGCTCGACCGTCTGCGGTTGCGCCGGCCGCTGCTCTTCGCGCATGGTGTCCTCGCCCGAATCGGCCAACGTGCCACCCTTCTTCGCCTGGCGGCAGGGCGCGCGCTGCATGGTCAGCGCGTGATGGCCACCATTTGCAGCGAGTTCCCGATCTATTCGCAGACGTTCGTGCATCAGGAGCTCGAGCAGATCGCCACGGCGGGACACACCGTCCGCATCGCGTACTCCACCTCTGGCGGGCGGAAGGCACTGGGTGGGCGGTTTGATGGGCTCTGGCGGGGTCGCACGCGGTTGGTGCAGCACCGACCGATCCACCGACGACATCTCCTGCGATACGAGCGGACCGAACCTGCGCGGGTCGGATCGCTGCTCGAGCGCCTCGCGGACGCGTCGGGCATCCCGATGGACTCCCTCCGCGACCACGACAACGTCCTCGAGGCGTTCACCTTCGCCCGAATGGTCGAGGCATGGCGACCCGAATACCTCCACTCGTACTTCTTCTATGACCGGTCCCTGATGGCGCTCATTGCCGCGGAACTGCACGGCATTCCCCGCGGCGTGACCTGCTATGCGGACCACATGCTCGCCGACTACGAGCTGAAGGTGGTGCCGCTGCACCTCGAACTGGCCTCGCTCGTGGTCGCCACGTCGCGCCGCATCAAGCAGGAGCTCCTCGCGCTCGCGCCGACGACCGACCCCGAGCGGATCCTGGTCAAGCCCAACGGCGTGGCGACCGAGCGGTTCCCGGTGCTCCAGCGCCACGAACCTGCGGCCGACCAACCGCATCGCGTGGTGACCGTGGCGCGGATCGAGCCCAAGAAGGGCCTCATCACCCTCGTTGACGCGATCGGGCTGCTTCGCGCCCGCGGACTCGCGGTGGAGGCGCACATCGTGGGCGCTGCCGACGAGTGGAACCCGGCGAGTCGCGAGGCCAAGGCCCGGCTGGACGAGCGCATCGACGAGCTCGACCTGTGGGGAGCGGTGCATCTCGAGGGCCGGCGGGATCATGCCGGCGTGCTGCGCTTCCTCCAGGGAGCGCACCTGTTCGTGGCCCCGTTCGTGGAGACCGCCAGTGGCGACAAGGACGGCATCCCCACGGCGTTGTTGGAGGGGATGGCCACCGGCCTGCCGGCCGTCGCGACCGACGCCGGGTCGATCCCCGAAGTGGTCAGCCACGGGGAGGATGGGCTGATCGTCCCGCAGCAGGATCCCGAGGCGATGGCCGACGCCATTGCCGCCCTCCTCACCGACCCCACCCGGCGAATGCGCTTCGGCGCGCGCGCAGCGTCCACCGTCCGGTCACGGTTCGATGCGACGGCCTGCGAGGCCCAGCTGCACGAGCGCATCGCCCACGTGATCCGGGAGCGCCGCTGATGCGCTGGCCATTCCAGCGGACGCACCGCCAGGCCGATGGGCACCGACCCTGGAAGGCACTCCGCCTTCCACGCGAGCTCGCGGCGATCCGGTCGATGCTCACCGAGGAGGAGAAGCGGTACCTCACGTGGCTCGGCCAGGAGCGATTCGAGGGCTGGGGCGCCGTGATCGATCTCGGCGCCTGGCTCGGCGGCAGCAGCGCCGCACTCGCCGAGGGGATCCGGCGCGCGGGTCGCTCGGCGTGCGTCCAGAGCTTCGATCGTTTCCTGTGGGAAGAGGAGCCCCAGTTCATGGCGGCGATCGCCGGCGAGCATCGCCGTGCGGGGACCGACTTCCTGGACCTCTTCCTGAGGGAGATCGGCACCTACCATCCGTGGATCGCCCCGCGCAGGCAGGACCTGCTCGATTTCCGCTGGACCGAGGGGCCGATCGAGCTGTTGTTCGTCGATGCCGCCAAGAGCTGGGAACTCGCGAACGCCATCGTGCACGGATTCGGGCCATCGCTCGTGCCCGGCCGCTCGCGCGTGATCCTGCAGGACTTCCGCTTCCACGAGACCTACTGGTTGCCGCTGATCTTCGACAGCCGGCCGGACCTGTGGGAGGAGGTGGAATCGGTGGACGACGGCCCGACTGCGCCGTTCAAGGCGCTCGATGGGCCGGTGGGTGTCCACGACCGCTACGAGGAGGCCGGCTTCCCGCCAGCGACGCTCCGGCGGATCCTCCAAGGCCGGGTGGCGCGCGAGGCACCCCAGCACGCCACGATGTTCCGGCGGATGCTGTACCGTGCCGCCCTCGCGGATGGCCGCGACGAGGAAGCGACAGCACTCCGCAACGAACTCGAACGTGACGGCACCCCGCGCACCGTGCTGGATCAACTCAGCCGGCTCGAACACGTGCTGGTGCCTCGCGGCTGGCGGAGCTTCGATCAGGGCGACTTCGCGTCGGCCCGCGAGATCGCCGAGCGCTGCGTCGCCGGCCGCGCGCCCCGCCCGGTGTATGCCCTGGGGTTGCTCGGCCTGTCGCACCTGCGGCTCGGCAATGTCGCCGCGGCACGCGAGTCCATTGCCGAGGTGTGGGAGCGCTTGCCGGGGATCCCCGATGCCTGGCTCTATCGCGCGGAGCTCGCGCTCGCGGAACATCGCCCGATGGACGCCCGGGCAGACATCCGGGAAGCGGTCCGCCTCGGCGGCCCTTCTCCCCGGCACGTGGTGCCGTACGCGCTCGGCCTCCTCGAACAGGCGCGACGCGAGGATGGCGACCAGGCGGCCCACCTTGCCACGCTGGAGGAGATGCTGGTCCTGTCCAACGAAGGGAAGCTCCTTCGCGAGGCGGTCGACACCGCACGCAAGCAGCAAGGAGATCAGCCTCGATGAACACCCCAGACGCATCGCCCACCGGCGCGGTGGGCCAGCGTGAGCTGTTCGGCATGGCGATCGTCGCCCTCCCTGCGACCGCCGTGCTCCTGGTGGCGGCCGGGTCCGCGATCGGCGCCACCGGTGGTTCGAGGATCGTCCTCATCGGGGCCCTCGCGATGGCGACGATCCTGCTCGCCTTCCGCTGCTTCTTGCGACCCGATCGCCGAGTGGTTGCCGTGCTGCTCGGACTCCTGGCGGTCACCCTCGCAGCCGCCATCCTGACCGCGCCGATCTCCACGAGCTGGTTGCCACACATGCTGCAGGTGGGTGGCGTGCTGCTCGGGGTGGCCGCGATCGGCGGTGCGATCCTCGGCTACGCCGGGGTACTCAGGCCGGGACCGGCGATGCTCGGTCCGTTGGCGGTGGCCGGCGTCCTCCTCCTTGCCGAAGCCATGTCGGCTGCCCTGCCCCAGCCGTGGGTCGGCGTGGCCGGGCCACAACGAGACGGCCTGCCGATCGTCAACGATTCGGCGCTCGGCACGAGGCTCCCGGTGGACACGACCCTGACGACCCGGTACGACTTCGACCCGCGTGACTACTTCCACCCGGTCGACCTGCGCCGGGACACCTGGACGATCTCGACCCAGCCCGGCAATGCCGCGCAGATGGTGTTTCCCGAGGACGCGCCGCGAGTGATTCGCATGGAGATCGACAGCGCCTCGCCGGGACCGGGGTGGCACATCCACCTGACCCAGCCCGGATACGCGGTGCAGCAGCTCCAGGGCTACACCGTGGGCTTTCGCATCCGCGCCGACAGTACCCGGTCGGTGGGTGTCGGGGTGGTGCAGGCCCACGACCCGTGGCAGATGGTCGGCTTCTACCGCGACGTCGAAGCATCACCGGAGTGGTCCTCCCACGAGATCTACTTCGAGGCCGACCGCACCGACGACAATGTCCGGATCGAGTTTGCCCTCGGCGGCAACGACATCTCGACCGAAGTGGCCGACGTGGAGCTGCGCGACAACATCGGTCAACTGGTGCTGCCGTCCGGTATCGAGCCGCGGTACCAGGTGGCGTATCGCACCGACCGTTTGGGCTGCCGGCGTACCGGTGCGTCCTCCCCGACTCCCGAGGGTGCCCGCCTCCTCTTCCTCGGCGGCAGTGCCACGTTCGGCGTCGACCTGCATGCGGAGGATGTGTTCACCGCGATCCTGGCGGTGGACACGATAGCCGTGGCAGCCGGCGCGGGCGAGGCGAGCCGTCCCTGGCAGGTGATCAACTGCTCAACGCCTGCGGGCGGCAGCGACGAATGGCTCCCCCGCGTTCGCGGTCTCGTCGAGCCCGTTCGTCCCCGCGCCGTGGTGGTGGTGGTCGAGGCGGAGAGTGACGTGAACCACCGCAACGCGGCGGTGCGACGCGCGCGGAAGCACGCCGGTCCGCTGGCGCGGACCTCCACGCTCCTGATGCGGTGGCGGGTGCGGCGCGCGGTGGCGGCGATCGACGGTGCCGGGCTGGTCGCCGCAGAACTGGCCGAGGTTGCCCGCGAGGTCCGGTCGAGCGGAGCACGCATGGGTGTGGTGCTGTTCCGGGCCACCGAGGACCCCCGGTGGCCGGCCCTGCGCGAGCGGATCGACGAGGCCATGCGGCCACTCGACGTGCCGGTCCACGACGCCGGCGCCGCCCTGATCGATGCCCACGCCCCTGACGTCCTCGTGAGCTTCGGCACCAGGGAACTGCCGAGCGCCTACGCGCACGCACAACTGGCGATCACCCTCCGGCCGTTCATCGACAGCCTGCTGGCGCAAGGGAGTGCCACCCCGTGACCCCGCGCGTCTCCGTGGTCATGATCTTCCTCGACGAGGAGCGCTTCCTCGCCGAGGCGATCGAGAGCGTGCGGGCCCAGACCTTCACCGACTGGGAGTTGCTGCTCGTCGACGACGGCTCGTCCGACGGCAGCTCGGCGATCGCCCGCGGCTATGCCGAGCGTGAAGGCGATCGGATTCGCTACCTCGAACACCCGGGGCACGAGAACCGCGGCATGAGCGCGTCGCGGAACCTGGGCATTCGGCATGCTCGGGGAGATCTTGTCGCGCTGCTGGACGCCGACGATGTCTGGCTCCAGCACAAGCTGTCCCGCCAGGTTGCACTGCTCGATGCGAACCCCGATGCCGAGATGATCTACGGGGCGACGGAGTACTGGCACGGCTGGACCGGACGACCCGAGGATGTCGCCCGTGACCATCGCCCCGACTTGGGGATTCCGGTCGGCGTCGTCCACGAGCCACCGACACTCGCCCTGCGCCTGTACCCGCTCGGGCGACACACCGCCCCGACGCCGAGCGGGTTGATGATCCGCCGGACGACCGTGGAACAGGTCGGGGGCTTCGAGGAGGCCTTCACCGGGTTCTACGAGGACCAGGCATTCCTGATCAAGGTGTACCTGCACGCGCGCGTGCTGGCCGCGGACGAGACCTGGGAGCGGTACCGGATTCATGATGCCTCATGTTCGGCGGCCACCGATCGCGCGGGAGCCTATCGGCTGGTCCGGCTCCGCTTCCTCGAGTGGCTGGAGGGCTACCTGAGGACCGGCCGACACGACCTCCCGGGCGTGTGGGCTGCCCTCCAGGCCGCTCGCCGTGACGAGCGCCTCGCCTCCGGGACGGGTGCCACTCCAGGGTGGAACCTCCGTCTCGGAGGCCAGCGCACGGCACGGCTGGTACCCGACGCAGGCGGCGCCGGTGAGCAACGGATCGAGATCGACCCCGGGTTCGAGGCAGGAGCGTTGCATGAGGTCCAGGTGAACTGGCCCCGGCTCGAGCTGCGAGCGGGATATCGCTACCGGGTGACGCTCCGGATCCGGGCCGACACATCGCGCCAAGTCGCTGTCGGCATCGCGGAGGCCCACGAACCATGGCAGGGACTCGGATGGTACGACCTGCTGGAGATCGGGCCGACGTGGCGAGAGGTGATCCGCGAATTCACGGCGACAGCAGATGAGCACAACGCGCGCATTCATGTCGACATGGGCCAGCACCCCGCAGCGGTCGAGCTCGCACCGCCCCTGTTCGAGGAGCTCGGCGGTGAATCTCCCCCCGACCGGCCCATGACACGCCAGCGGCTCGGGGTCGACCTCGGGGACTTGCGGCGGCTCGAACCGATCAGCCGGAAGTGGGGCCTGGATCGGGGCCAACCGATCGACCGGCACTACTTGGAGGAGTTCCTGGCACGTCACGCCGGCGACATCCGTGGCAGGGTGCTGGAGATCGAGGACGACGGCTACACCCGGCGGTTCGGTGGCGACCGCGTCAGGCACCGTGACGTATTGCACGTCACGGCAGGAAACCCGCGCGCCACGCTGATCGGCGACCTGTCCGCTGGAGCCGAGCTGCCGAGCGGGGTCTTCGATTGCATCATCCTGACGCAGACCCTGCACCTCATCTACGACACCAGGGCTGCCCTCGCCACGCTTCACCGGATGCTGGCTCCTGGTGGCGTCCTGCTGGCGACTTTCCCCGGGCTGTCACGGCGCAGTGGGACCGAGTGGGCCGACACCTGGTACTGGGGCTTCACGTCGTCCTCGGCCTCCCGGTTGTTCACCGAAGCGTTCGGGACGGACAATGTCCACGTCGAGGCTCACGGCAACGTCCTGACAACGATCGCGTTCCTCCATGGCCTTGCCACCACGGACCTCTCCGAGGCCGAGCTCGTGTACCGTGACCCGGAGTTCGAATTGCTGGTGACCGTGCGGGCCCGGCGCACGGAGCTCGCGCCATGAGTCGGGGGGTGATCCTCATGTACCACCGAATCGAGGAACCCTCCAGCGACCCCTGGCAACTGTGCGTCGCTCCCGAACGGTTCGCGGCACAGATGGCGATCCTCCGCCAATCATTCGTACCCATCAGCCTCGGCGACCTCGCGGATGCGGTGCGTGCCGGGAGTGTGCCCCCGAAGTCCGTCGCGGTCACGTTCGACGACGGGTACCGGGACAACCTCACCGTTGCAGCACCGATCCTTGGCGCGACGATGATCCCCGCCACCGTATTCGTGGTGAGCGGTGCGGTCGATGGTCCGGGCTTCTGGTGGGACGAGCTCGAGCAGTTGCTGCTCGATCGGGGTGGCAGGAGGCCCCCCCTCGCCCTGCGGCTCCACGACTCCCAAGTGACGTGGGCACCGACCCTACCCCCTCGCAAGGTCTACGACGAGATTTGGAGCCTCCTGTGCGAGCTGCCGCCGGTGACACGAGAAGGGTGCCTGGCCGAGCTGCGCAGCCAACTGGGCGATACAGCGACTCGCCCCCCGGTGATGACGGCTCGGGAGGTAGCCCGACTCGCGGCCCTGCCCGGCATGCGCGTCGGGGCACACTCCGTGACCCACTCGCGCTTTACTGCGCTCGATGTTCCGGCGATCGGCGAGGAGATCGCTCGCTCGCGCGATACCCTGGTGACACTCACGGGCACCGCGCTCGACGCATTCTCGTACCCGTTCGGGGATCGGGGCCGCTTCCCCGAGCACACCCGCGACCTGCTCGCTGGCGCCGGGTTCCGGATGGCCTGCACGACGCAGCCCGGAGCAGTGCACGGCCACTCCGACCTGCTTGCGCTCCCCCGGCACCACGCCCAAGACTGGGATGCCGACACCTTCCGCGACCGCCTCGAGACATGGCTGGCGGCGTGACGACCGCGGACCCCGCCCCGCGCTTCAGCATCGTGATCCCGACCTTCCAGCGTCGGGAGCTCGTGTGCGCCCACGTGCAGGCCTTCGCACGGCAGCTGGAGGCACCGGCGTTTGAGGTCATCGTGGCCGTCGACGGGGCGACCGACGGGACCGGGGACGCCCTGCGTCGCCTGGACACCCCATTCCCCCTCACGGTACTCGAGCAGCCCAATCGCGGAGCTTCGGTCGCGCGCAACGCGGGGGCGGCGGCCGCGCGAGGGGAGATCCTGCTCTTCCTCGACGACGACATGGAGCCGGCGCCAGACCTGCTCGCAGTGCTGGACCGCTCCCACCGCGACGGCCCGAAGCTGGTCTTCGGCCACCTCCCGATCCACCCGGACTCACCCGCCAACTTCCTGAGCCGCGGGATCGGGGAATGGACCGAGGGACGGCGGATGCGTTTGACCAGCGACGGAGCGGCGCTCACGCTGCACGACCTGCTCACGGGACAGCTCTCGCTGCCTAGGGCGCTCTTCCAGGCGGTGGGGGGATTCGACACCGCCTTCACGCGCGACGGCACCTTCGGCAACGAGGATCTCGACTTCGGATACCGGATGATGAAGCAGGGCCATCGCCTGGTGTTCGAACCCGCCGCGGTCAGTTGCCAGAACTATGTCGTCACGGCCGCGCGCTACTTCGAGCAGTCACGACAGGCCGGGCATGCCGATGTCGCATTCGTACGGAAGCATCCGGAGCAGGCGAAGGCACTCTTTGCACTCCAGGGCGTCGACGATCCCATCAATCGACGCTGGTGGCGCCCCCTCGCCCGTGCGTGGCCACTGACGTGGCCCGTGATGGAAGTGCTCCGGCTTGCAGCGCTGCGCATCGGGCGGCGGCCGTTTCCCAGTGACCGCGCCGTGCGATTCTTCTACCGGGTGTGGGCCCTCGAATACTGGCGGGGGGTGCAGGAAGCCGGGGGCATGCCGCGTCCACGTGCGGTCACCGTCCTCGCCTACCACGCATTCCGCGACCTGCGTGATGACCCCATCCTCGCGCCCTATGGAGTGCCGCCTCGGAGGCTGTTTCGACAGATCCGCATGCTGCAGGCGCTGGGATGTCACCTCGTGAGCCCGGATGAGTTCCTGCAGTGCCTCCGGTACGGCGGCGGCCTGCCGCGCCGACCGGTCCTCCTGACGATCGACGACGGCTACGACGACCTCCTGTCGGTCGCACCCGAACTGCAGGCGCTGGGCGTCCCGGGCATCGTGTTCGCGGTGAGCGGCCGGTTGGGTGGTCACAACACGTGGGATGTGGCGCACGGGGCGACCCTGCTCCGGCTGGCCACCCGTGACGAGCTCGAAGCGGTGGCGAGGCAGGGCCTCGAGATCGGGGCGCATTCGCGCACCCATCCGATGCTCACCCAGCTTGGACCGGAGGCGCGACACGACGAGATCACCGGCTCGATGAATGACCTCGGTCGACTCGGCGCACCGGTCCGCTTCTTTGCCTATCCGTATGGCGACCACGATCCGGCTGTGGGGGCGGCCACGCGCGCTGCCGGCGCCACGGCGGCGTTCACCGTGAAGCGCGGCAGGGCGCGGGCGGGCGACGAACCGCGGGGAGTGCCGCGGATCGAGGTGCTGCGCCGTGACGGCGTGCTGGGCTTCCTGTGGAAGGTGATCCGGGCGTGAGCGGAGCCCCGTCCGGATCAATCGAGGTAGCGCGCCACCCTGTGCTCGATGTCGCTGTAGCTCGACACTTGGAACCCGAACTTGCGGCGAAAGACGAGGAACCGCCCGGAGGGCTGCAGCTGCGACCAACAGCGGTCCGCGGCGTGCGTGAGACAGTCTCCTGTCGCGAGCAGCTGTTTCCGGGCGTCGGCGAATACTGGCAGGAGACGATCGATCCCGGCTGCGGAGACCAGGTAGCCACCCGCGTTGGTGCACGGCTGGTGGGATCGGGCCACTAGGTCGTCGACCGGAATGCAGTGACCATACTTGCTGGTGGCCACGAGGCAGACCCAGTAGTCGTACTCCCGCTCCAGGAAGCGTGCGAGGTCGTCGAGGTGCTGGTCCACCTCACTCGTGAAGCAGAAGTCATCCTCCAGCACCAGCAGCGTCCTGCACCCCTCCGCGCGGGCGATCTCCAGCGAGGCCAGGTGGCTGGCGAGGCACGCCACCGAACCCTCCACCTGCCCTGGTCCCGTCGCCGTGACGGCGGGGATCCGCCGCACCCGATCGAGCGGTGCCCGCGCCCCAACCAGCTCGCGCAGCACTCCGTCCCAGCGGTCGCCGCGGCGGTCGAGGTTGATGACGTGAATCGCATCGATCCCGTCCCACCGTGCATCGCACTCCACCTGGTCATGCCGGAACCGCCAGAAGTCCGCCGCGTGACGGCGGACCGGATTGTTGACCACCACGTTCTCGAACCCGTGGGGATAATTGCCATAGATAAGCACCACCTCGTCGACCCCCGGTCGCCGGGCCGGATCGCAACTCGCCACGACGCGCCGACCGGCGACGAGCTGCGGCAGCATCGGGTCGGTGCCGTCGAGGGTGGCCTGATCGGTCGTTGCCCCGGCGAGCTGCATCAGGGCTTCAGCCACGCCGGCGAGATCACCCGCCGCGAGGAGCCCCTGGGCGAGGGTGATGATCCGGTCGCGGCGTGCGAGCAGCGCTTCGGGCGAGAGGATTGCCTCGCGGTCATCCGACATCGGTCCTCCTCTGCACGGTCGACGCACGCCCCAGGTTCCCAATCATTCCACCGGCCGAGGCCGTCCCGCAACGGGTAAGCCGACGCTCGACACGCCACGCCCCGCCCCCCCCAACGCGAAGGGCGGCCCCTTCCGGAGCCGCCCTTCGCCCTTCGCCCCTCGCCTGTCGCGGCTAGAGCTCGTCGTCCCCCGCCCCCACCAGCGACACCTCGGGGAGCGCCTCCTCCGGTTCGGGAGGCGGCGGGGGCTCGAAGCCCTCGGGGACCTCGATCTCCAGGTCGACGTACCGGTAGTGACCGGTGCCGGCGGGGATCAGGTGCCCGATGATGATGTTCTCCTTGAGCCCGACCAGCTCGTCCCGCGCGCCGCGGATCGCGGCGTCGGTGAGGATCCGGGTGGTCTCCTGGAACGACGCGGCCGAGAAGAACGACCGGGTCGAGAGCGACGCCTTGGTGATGCCCAGCAGCACCGGCTCGGCCACCGCCGGCACGCCCTTGCGGCGCAGCACCCGCTCGTTCTCCTCGCGGAACGAGAGCCGGTCCACGGTCTCGCCGTCGAGGAAGGTCGAGTCGCCCGGATCGGTGACGCGCACCTTCTGCAGCATCTGGCGCACGATCACGCCGATGTGCTTGTCGTTGATCCGCACGCCCTGCAGGCGGTACACCTCCTGCACCTCGTTGAGCAGGTACTCCTGCACCGCGCGCGGACCCTTGATCTGCAGGATCTCGTGCGGCGACACCGGGCCCTCGGTGAGGCGGTCGCCCGCCCGCACCCGGTCGCCCTCGTGCACCCGCAGGTGCTTGCCCGCGGGCACCTCGTACACCTTCGCCTCGGCGTCCTCGACCGTGGTGCCGTCGGGGTTCGTCGGGAAGACGAAGATCTCGCGCTTGCCGCGCTTGATCTCGCCGAACTTCACGATGCCGTCCACCTCGGACATGGTGGCGGGATCCTTCGGCCGACGCGCCTCGAACAGCTCCGCCACCCGCGGCAGGCCGCCGGTGATGTCGCGGGTCTTGTACGCCTGGCGCGGGATCTTGGTGATCGTCACGCCCTTCTTCACCGCCACCGCGGGCGAGAGGAAGACGCTCTTGTCCTTGGCCTCGCGCTTGGACTTGCCGGGCCACGCATCGGTGATCGGCCGCTCCTCGACCTTGAACTTCTCCGACCACGGATTGGCCGCGTCGGGAATGGCCATCGCCCGCGACACCGGGTCGGTGGGCGAGCCGAGGATGATCCGGGCGCCCTCGGCGAGGGTGTACTCCTGCGGATCCTTGCGACCCTTCTGGTACACCAGCACTGACGGGTGCAGCTCGCGATCGGGGTCGGCCTGCACCACCAGTGACCGCAGGCCGGTGCCCTCGTCGAGCTCCTCGCGGAGCGTGACACCCGGCACCAGGTCCTTCCAGCGCAGTTCGCCGTCGGTCTTGATGATCGACGGGTCGTTGTACGGGTCCCAGGTGTAGAGGATCGTCGCCCGCTTCTCGCTGTCACCCTTGGTCGCGGGCTCCTGCTCCTTGACCTGGATCATGGCGCCCTCGGGCACCGGGTAGCGGTTGAGCGCGCGCGAGGGATCCGCCGCGTCGACCAGCACGATGCCCGCGCGGGTCTCCTCGGCGATCGACTCCGCCTCGCGCGTGAGCGCGACGCGGATCGACCCCTTCATGCCGTCCTCGTACTCCACGTCCACGTCGGCCCACTCGAGGTCGCCAGTGTAGGTGACGACGCTGTCGGACCGCGCGCGGCGCTCGGCCTCCTCCGCGATGCGGCTCGAGGTGCCGCCGATGTGGAAGGTCCGCAGCGTCAGCTGGGTGCCCGGCTCGCCGATCGACTGCGCCGCCAGGATGCCCACCGCCTCGCCTAGGTCGACCATCTCCATGGTCGCCAGGTTGCGGCCGTAGCACATCCGGCAGACGCCGCGCTTGCTCTCGCAGGTCAGCACCGAGCGGATGGTGACGTGCTCGATCCCCGCGTCGTCGATCTTGGTGGCGACCTCCTCGTCGATCATCTGGCCGGCCTGCACCAGCAACCGCGGGTCGCCGAACTCGTCGAGTTCGTGCGGATCGACCACGTCCTCGCTCGCCACGGTGCCGAGGATCCGGTCGCGCAGCGGCTCGATGACGTCCTCGCCCTCCTTGAGCGGGCTCATCTCGAGCCCGAGCACGGTGCCGCAGTCCTCCTCGGTGATCGTGACGTCCTGCGCCACGTCGCAGAGGCGGCGGGTGAGGTAGCCGGCGTCGGCGGTCTTGAGCGCCGTGTCGGCCAGGCCCTTGCGGGCGCCGTGCGTCGAG